>Ga0310811_10001406_pt1 | contig 30430 bp, 18 predicted proteins | sample YCmetagenome_FD_207642 | JGI IMG/M metagenome (GOLD analysis project Ga0310811, IMG submission 207642) | Soil microbial communities from experimental microcosm in Duke University, North Carolina, United States - YC | ecosystem: Engineered > Artificial ecosystem > Soil microcosm > Unclassified ...
TCACGGAAGACCAGGAAGCCGTTAATGAAGAACTTCAAAGCGCCAATGAAGAGCTTCTTTCCGGTAGCGAAGAACTCCAAAGTTTGAACGAAGAATTAGAGACATCCAAAGAGGAGATCCAGAGCACCAACGAAGAGTTGACTACCCTGAACCATGAACTTTTTGACAGGAATGAACAGCTGAACTTATCCCGTATATACGCCGAATCCATCGTGGCGACCATCCGGGAGCCGCTGATCATCCTTGATAAGGAAATGCAGGTAAAAACGGCTAACAAGGCATACTATGATAAATTTAAGACAGTAGAAGAAGCAACAGAAGGGAAATTGTTTTTTGAGATCGGAGATAAACAATGGAATTTACCTGCTCTTCGGTCCATGCTGAAAAATGTATTATCGGAAGGGAATAATATTACAGGCTTTGAAATTAAGCAGACCTTTAACGCCCTTGGAGAAAGGATCCTGCTGTTAAATGCCCGGCAGATTTTCAGAAAAGACAATATCGAACAATTGATCCTGCTGGCCATCGAAGATGTTACGGAAGCGAAAAAATCGGAGGCTGATCAGAAATTATTTACGCTGGAGCTGGAAAAGCAGGTGGAAGAAAGAACCGCGTCTCTTAAAGATGCCAATACTTCCCTTCGCCATTCCAACGACAACCTGAAGCAATTCGCGACCATCGCCTCACATGATTTGCAGGAACCTTTACGGAAGATCCGGACTTTCGCCAACCTCCTCAATCTACGACATAACATTGACATAGCCGGTGAGGCTAAGGAATTACTGGGAAAGATCAGTCTGTCCGCCGAACGTATGTCTGACCTGATTACTGATGTGCTCAATTTCTCAAAGATATCGGATGCCGGCCTTGTCTTTGAAAAAACAGATTTGAATAGTGTCTTGCAGCAGGTAATAGCCGATTTTGATTTGTTGATTACGCAGAAACAAGCTTCTGTTAACCAAGAGCCGTTGCCGGTCATCGACGCCGTGCCTTTACAGATCTATCAGCTTTTTTACAATCTCCTGGGCAATTCATTAAAGTTCTCTAAAATGAATGTCCCCCCCCAAATTAGCATTCATTCGGGAATGCTGCCAGTGAAGGGAATGGATAAATTTCCCACTTTGAATAGCAAGACTTCTTATTGTGAAATTATTTTCCGCGATAATGGGATAGGGTTTGACCAACGGTTCTCAGAACAGATGTTTTTAATTTTCCAGCGGTTGAATGCGCGGGAAGACTTTGAAGGTACAGGCATTGGATTGGCCTTGTGCAAGAGAGCTGTGATCAACCACCACGGCGAGATCTATGCGGAATCAAAAATGGGAGAGGGGGCGCAATTCCATATTATCCTCCCGTTGAAACAGTAATTTTAAGACCATGGATAAGAATAAAACTATTTTATTGGTAGACGATGACGCCGACGACCGGCAGTTTTTTTTTGAAGCGGTAAAACAAGTCGATGAAACCATCTCCTGCGTAAGCGCCGGCAGCGCCCAGGATGCCTTGCTTTATTTGAAAAATGAGGAAAACCCATTGCCGGATTTCATTTTTTTGGATTTACGGATGCATGGCTTGAGTGGTAAGCAATGTTTGGTGGAAATCAAAAACGACGCCAGGCTGCACCCAATTCCGGTTATCGTTTATACAACTTCCAGGGAAGTTGAGGAATCAGTAGAATTGAAAAGGTTGGGAGCAGCGCATTTCATGAGCAAGCCCACTTCGCCGGATGAGATTTATTTTATGCTTTCTGTCGTGCTGGAAGAAAAATGGAAGTAACTGGAGTTTCGGCTGATTTATTCACAAATAGCCCTCCAAAGGCAATTCGACTTTCAATTCATACCCTTTACCTGGACTTGATGTCATTGCAACAGTTCCATGACATTGTTCAGCCCTGCTCTTTATATTAATATTGCCTACGCCCTTTTCCTCCTCTGAAATAGAACAACCATTGCCATTGTCTGAAATCCGCAGTATGATTCGGCTCTCCCGCCTGTTTAGATCTATGATAGCATGTGTGGCATTGGCATGTTTTAATATATTATTCAACTGTTCCTGGACAATCCTGAAAATGGTGAGCTGCAATTTTTCATCCAGGTCTGTGTCGTCAATACCGTTATCCTGGAATTCAATTTTTATCTCATTGACCACGGCCAGGTCATCCACCAGGATTTTTATACTCTCCAAAATTCCCATAACCATACTGGGAGTCGATAAAGTTTTTGAAATCCTTCGGATCTCTTCTATCACCTTCACAATGAATCCGGAAGACTTCTCCAGGCACATTTCCCTATTCTCCTCATCCGTTTTTGCCAACTCGATATATAACTTGGCGGCGCCCAGGATCTGGTTCAGGTTGTCGTGCAACTCCTTTCCGATCTCCGACCGTTCTTGCTCCTGTGCCGCCAGCACGGCATGGGTCATTTCCTGCTGTCTGGCTAACCTTTCCTTTACGAGTTTGCTCTCACTTTCCAATAACCCGGTTTCTGCTAATTTCCGCGCGGTGACATCTTGTGTGGCACCGACCATCCGGGAAGCCACCATGTCCGCGCCATAGATAATGTGCCCCCGGTCATGGACATAGGCATAACTCCCATCAATTCGTTGAAATCGGTATTCTTCTTCCCAGGAAGTTTCGGTTCCGGTTGTTAAGATCTTTTCTAATCTTTTTAAGATACGCAGCCTGTCATCAGGATGAATACGCTTCTCCCAGAAACTTTGCGGGATGATGGCATTTACTATCTGGTAGCCAAAGACCCTTTTATGGCCGCCGTCGATCCAGAACAGTTCCCTGGTGCCAAAATCCCACTCCCAAAGACAGTCATTCGTTACCTCTGTCACAAACTGGTATAGTTCGTTCAGTGTCTTGAGCTGCCGTTCAGAATGCCCTGATTGCACGGGCTCGCTGCGGGACTTAAAAGAAACAGATAAGCTATCATCAGCATGGTAGGTATTGACTTCAAACCAGGTCTCCATGGCCCCCCAGTACTCTTCAAAATGAAGTGGGATATCCTGAATCAGCGCCAGGTGGTAGGCTGTATAGAAATCGATTGGAACAGCCCCGGCAAATTCTTCCCAAAGATTTTTCCCGATTATTTCTTCGGCCGAAACTCTTAATAATTTCTCAGCAGCCTTGTTCCAATATTTTACCGTCCATTCGCGGTCTACCGTAAAAAAACCATTGGTAATAATTTCGGATATTGGTTTTCCCAGATACCTGGTTTTATTAATGCCATTTATAACGGGATTAGGTTTAGCTATCATAAGTTCTTTTTTTGTGACCGGGCGATAGGTCCATTTATTAATCGAAAAGCCCCCACGTTGCAAGGGGGCCCTTCTCTCTCCCAAAACTATCGGTATGCATAGGTATAGTCTGAATGGAATGCATTAAAAAGCTTTTAAGGAATCTGGTCTCGAATGACCTTATTTGAATATTTAAAGGTGAATAATTTTATATAGATACTGTTACACAACTATGTGAATATTTTACATTATTCCCATATTAGGGCCATTATGTCCCTTAGATTGCCCGGAATTCTTCGATATAGTTTGTTTTGCATCCGGACCCTCTGTCTTTGACCTATCCAATCCGAATGAAAACAAACTCAAAGAAAAATGCCCCCGGAGGTATCCCGGCCCCAACGACCGCATCAACCCGGACTTGGCGAAGGGAACCGTATTTAATTGTAATCCTTATAGACCGATGGAAAAAGGTACGTTTCATCTGAGCTCAACCATAATACAAGCCCCGCCACCTCTTGAATAGTATTGTGCCAGCCACCAGGGAATAAACCTATCCCCCTGTTCGTTTCTTCTTGAATCAAAGCACTTAATAGTGCGGTATCGATGAAAGCTGGTGCAATGGTATTTATGTGAATGCCCCTGGCTTGATATTCCCCAGGTATGTTTTGCAGTAGCGTAGCCATCCCGTATTTTGCCGCAACAAACTGGCGTAGACGAGTCGAACCAATTGCACCCACGATGGAGGAGGAGTTTACAATAACGCCCCCACCACCCTGTTTTTGCATAGCTTCGATCTCATATTGCATACAATTTTGGAGACCGTTGAGATTAAGGCCCATCTCGTTATTTAATAAGTTCCTGTTTTTGTCTGTCTCGTAGATGGGTTCACTGAATATAGCAGAATTATTACAGGCAATATCTATACTGCCATAAGTGTCGACGGTCATCTTTATCAATTTCTCACATTCTGACTGGTTGCCCACATCGGTCTTAATATAGGTGGCAACTCCATTTTTACTTTTTATTTTTGTCACAGTATCATTGCCCCCCTTCTGACTGGTATCGGAAACGATTACTTTTGCTCCATTGGCAGCATAGAGCAAGGCAGCGGCAGCACCGATGCCCCACCCTGCACCTGTCACCAATACTGATTTATCCTTGAAACATGGTTCCATTTCTTGTTTATTGGAAAAATAATTAGACTCAGGGCGGCCTTGGTTCAATAACAAACCCCTATGTTATTAGGGGCTTGTTACTCCTCAAACAAATGGTTATTCATAGGCAGGCGCCCCATACCCTTGTCAACTTGATATATAAACTATTTGATGAATTATAAAGTTGAGAAATATTTATAGTATAAGTGTTATATATATCTGATAATATGTTATATTATTCACATGTTCCTGACTGTTATAGGTCCACCCATTATTGAATAAGGATCTTGCATATTTTAGTATTCATTCCAGGGGCTGCTATTTGAAGATAATAAACACCTTTTGGAATGGATTTTATCAGGTCGATGCTTCTTACGCCATTATTCCCATCATGTGTTATCCTGCTGGTCATAACTTTCCCGCCACTGACATTATAAAGGTTAAGGATATAATCTCCTTTGGGCTGCCCGATCATTTGAAGGTGAATGATGTTTCCGGTAATAGGGGTGGGATAGACCGAAATGCTTGTTAGGACATTCATATCGAGTTTCAACACGTTGCTATACCTGAAATGTCCGTCGAGGTCTATCATTTTCAGCCGGTAGAAGTTCACTCCCGGGCTGGGGTTATGATCCATCCAGTTATACGTTTTGACCGTAGACGTGTTGACTGCGGGCACCATCCCGACAGTATAAAAGCTGTTGCCATCAGCGGATCTTTCCGGTTGATAGCTTGCCAGGTCAATTTCCCGGGCAGTCGTCCAGAACAATTGGATGCCATCAGTCATCCTGGCGCCGGTAAAGTCGATTAAGGTGACCGGTAAGATTACTCCGGGGGCGAACCCAAAGGTAAATGGAGAGAAAGAGGACATGGCCATGCTAATTACAGGGTTTGATCCGCTACCGGTATTTCCGGGCAGGAAAGTCTGCATTTCAGTTTCCCAGACGCCGGTGTTAAGATGGGTCACAAAAATATTGTCTGTTGATGCCGGACTGCCGGCATTCCAGGTATTATCCGCCGTATAAAGCAAGGTGACCTGCGCATCGGGACCGCTCGTTCTGGCGATATCCCAATATTCATTGGCAGCAATACCGGTTACGCCTATACCCATGGCGCCAGGCGGCGGAGCCGATGCGAAGTACTCGGCGCTATACACGCCCGCTGCAGCCGATGCAGGAGTAACCGATGCCGGGCGATAGGTATTCGTTTTGCCTATCGGAAAAGCAACCTCCGCGGTCCCTGCCGTATTTCTCGTCAGAGGACCGCGAATGAACGACTGATTGCTCCCACCTGTAAAAGAGGCCGCCGCCGTTAAAGTAAGGGTATTGATGCCAGTGCTTCTGATGATACCGTCCGTCAGATTAAGAGAGCCTCCTACTATCAGGGGATTGGCAAGGGTGACTAACTGGCCTGTGCTGTTAATGGTGAAATTATTCAACAGGTTTGTTACCCCTGTTGCCGCCTGGTCGAAGGATAAAGAAGGGCTTGCTGCTGCTCCGCTTATCACCAGGTTACTGGCGCTGCTGCCGCTCAGGCCGCCGGCGGTCGCATTGGTGACGATACCTTTAAGGGTAAGGGTTTGGCCATTGATCGCCAGTTTGCCGGCTGTAAATAACATCGTGCCATCCACTTCAAGATCAGTGGCTAATGAAGGTGTCTGTCCGCTGCTGTTGATGGAAAAGTTATTAAGCGCATCGGATATTCCTGGAGCGGTTTGATCGAAGCTTAATGCAGGGCTCACTGTTCCGTTCATTATAAGATTGCTGGTGGTGCTGCCTGTAATGCCATTAGGCACTGTATTGACCACATTGCCGGATAAAGTAAGCGTGTAGCCATTGATTGCCAGTTTGCCGGCTGTTACTGTCAATAGACCTGCTATGGTTAAATTCTGGTTGAGGCTAACGGACGACGAGGTGTTATTGATGGTCAGATTGTTCAAAGTTACCGGCGCCATTCCATTGATAACCTGCGCGTTAAGTGCATTCATGTTGATGGTATTACCGGCAGTGGAAATAGCGCCATTGATCGTCAGGTCACCATCAATGTTTAGGGAGGCTGCCGGCAATATGCTGGTGCCGGTACCACTGATGATCAGATTGTGATAAGCCCCCGTAGATCCGTTAGGGATAAGAATAGTTTGATTGTTGCCGTTATATTCAACGATATTTTCCAATAGCCCGGTTGACCATGTCCCGTTATTGGTCATCGTTCCGCTGATCCGCGTTATACCGTCTGTTGACATCAATAATGCAGCACCGCTGGCAATAGTGACATTATTGAAATTGGTGACGCCATTGATGGTTGCGCCTGCATTCGTAAAAATGACGTTGCTGGTACCAGCATTGAAGGTGCCATTATTGCTCCAGGCAAGACCCGTATTGTTGATGGTAAGCTGGGCGCCCGGATCTGCATTAACGATACCTCCGGTCTGTATCGTCACAGATCCGTTGCTGGCAGTGGCCGGCAGGGAGGGGGAATTTGGTGTTGTAGCGGCATCCGGAATGATCAGATTGGTGGTAGTAGAAGGGCCGCCGTTGGGGTTCCAGTTGGTAGCGGTAATCCAGGAAGTGCTGGTCATTCCGGTCCAGGTCAGCGTGGTCAGCGTCGATGGTTCGAATGACAATTGAACATTGCCAAAGGTGGAGGAGAAGAAAGCTACATTCACATTTGCCAGGGATATGGAATTTTGCGAAGTACTGAAATTTGATTTCCCATGTTCTGTAAGGACCGGTCCCGTGAACCGGTATGAATAATCGACCAGATTGCTTTCCGTATTGCCGTTAAGCTCTGCATCAAGGTAGTGCGCTACAATAACGGCTTTGGTTCCGGTGCCCCCGGTCTGAATAAAATCATAGAACCGTTTAACAGCTCCGGGTCCCCATGATGGTGTCGCTCCAATACTGACCTTCATACTCATTTGCGAAGGCAATGTGCCGGTATTGGGGAAGGTAATCAACGAAAATTCGTTGCCCATTGTGTAGCCGACATTGGGAAGAATGGTTGTCCTTTTCACGATCCCGGTCATATCGCCCTGTCCGATGGTAGTAGCCAATGGGCCCATGTTCAGGGTAAATGTGCTCATGGATAAGCTGCCGGTGCTAGTGGATGGGTTGGCTGCCGACAAGTTGAGTACACCATTTACAGTAAGGTCATTGGCCGCAGTAGTCCCGCCGGCAGCACTGACGGTAAGATTTTGGTATACAGGCGTGGATGATATTGTTTGTGCTACTCCCGCTGCATATTCCACTGTTCCCCCTGCTGCGATGGTATTGGTTGTGAAAGCTGGCCAGGTGGTAGCGACGGTGGAGGATCCCAATTTGAAAGCGCCGGCCCCGATATTGATAGTTCCGGTAGAAGATAGCTGGTTTCCTCCGTCTGCCAGGGTGCCGGCGGTCAGGGTTAAAGTGGATGTGATAACGACATTATTATTCAAGGTGACTGTCTGGCCTGTGCAGTTAAGCGTCAAATTACTTAAGGCATTCGTTGCGCCGGGTGTAGTCTGGTCAAAGCTGAGGGTTGGGCTTGACGTTCCATCAACGATAATCTTGCTGGTTGAGCCGCCACTCAGGCCCCCCGCTGCCGTATTGACTACGGGGCCCCGGATAGTAAGGGCTGCATTGCCGATCGCCAGCTTGCCGGCAGTAAAAGTAAGGACAGCTCCGTTGTTGATGACCAGGTCATTGATAAGATTTGCCTGTCCCGTACTATTGATCGTCAGCGCTTTTAACGAATTGGTTGAACCAGGTGATGACTGATTAAAACTCAAAGAAGGGTTGAGGCTGCTGGTGACGACGAGGCTGGCGTTTGCACCGCCCAACAGTCCTCCCGATACTGTGTTGGTTACCAGGCCTCCAATGGTAAGGATGCCTGTACTTATGTTCAGGTTGCCGGTAGTAAAGACGAGGTTGCCGGTAACGGAGATATTGCTGCTCAATGATACGCCGGTGCTATTATTGATAATGAGATTTTGAACAGCATTACCCGCAAAGCTGTTGGCAGCGATGTTCTGTGTTGTGGTGCCGATATATTGTATGGTACCGCCGCTGGCAGTGCAGGTACCGAGGTTGTTGATAGTGCCCGCTAGTTGTAGAATGCCGGTGCCGTTAACCGTCAGCGAGGCGCCGGCGTCCACTGAAATGCTGTTTGCCTGTACGGTGAGTAGGTTGATGAGGGGATACCGCGGCATGCCGCCGGGTATCTGGGCAATAGAAGGGCTGGCGATCGTAGGTACGACACCTGTGGACCAGTTGCCGGGAGTGCTCCAATCCGTAGAAATTGCGCCGGTCCAGGAACTGGTGGCTATGCTGTAATATGCCAGCTGGCTGTTGTCTAAAAGATTTGCATCCGTCGCGCCCAATGCCGACGGGAAAATGGTGACTTCGGAGACCGAGCCATTATAATAAGTGCCGGTAGGGGTATAATATCCGATATGCAATAATCCGACCGTAGACAAGTTAGCGGCAATGCCGGTGGCGGATGATCCCAGTAGTATGCCGTTTTTATAAAACTGGCTGGCTGCGGTAGACGTTTTCACACCGGTATGCGATTCCAGCGTTGTTCCGGGAGTGGCATTAAAATTCTGATCATGTCCTAATTGAGCAACCGTCAGCAGGGCGGAACTTCTGTATCCAAAATGAGAAAGTGTGTTAATGGGGCCGGTACCCCCGGTGGTGCTCAGGGCAAACTGATTGGCGGGATTAGCAGTTGCTTCAGCCGACACTTTATTCAGCGTGTAAAGTGTATTGTTAAGATAGGATGCTGGGGTCGTGGTCTCGACGAAAGCCGCCAAAGAGACGGAGAATTCCATGGATGTTCTTCCCCCCATGGTATAAAGTGTCCCGCTATTTACGATGCGTGGCTGGTTGCCGGACTTTAATTGAATGGCGTTTCTGTTATTGCCGCTCTGATCATACCAGGTATTTACGTACACGGACGACGCCGTGTAAAATGTACTGAATGCGACGGTGCCGGCAGTGGATTTAAAAGGCTGGCCGGAGACCGATCCGCCGGCTTTGGTTGTCAACGTAAGGGAAGTCGCATCGGCGATGGAAGAAATGATGCCCAGTGTGGTGTTGTTGCTGATGAGCAAATTACCCGGCGCCAAACCGGTAAAACTGGTGCCGGTACCTGTAATGATGGCGGAAGTGCCCTTGTAAGGGACGGCTGTAACGGATACAGCGTCAATGGCGTTCAGGGTGAGATTCGTTGCGCTTGTAATGGTCGCAACGGTCCCCAGGTAAATACTGGCTGCATTGAACAAGCGGTCACCTGTTGTTAATTCGCCGGTGAAATTAGTCCCCGTTCCTGTAACGATGGCGTTGGTAGTTTTATAATTGAGTGCATTGAGAGAAGCCGTTGCATAACCATCCAGGAGAAGAGTGGTATTGTTGGTGACAGAGGCTACGACGCCAAGGAAGAGGTTGTTAGCCGCATTGAATAACCGGTCACCGGCTACCAGATCGGTAGTAAAACTGGTGCCGGCGCCGGTGACGGTGGCGGAGGTATTTAAGGTTGTAATAGTCCCTGTCTTGTTGGCTGCAATGGTGATCGTCCCTGTTTTGCTGACTTCGGAGACGATGGTGCCTGTTTGCGCAGTTCCCAATGCCGTGCCGACAATTACGCCCGGAGTGAAGGTGACCAGGCTGGAGGCGCTTACAGCGCCGCTGCCGTCGAAAGCAACGATAGCCTCTGCATTATCGGCCGATCGTCGCACTTTTATAGCAGGGCCAGAAAAGCTACTGCTTAATTTGCGCAAGCTAAAGGCTACCGACGAAGGGGTGACGGACGTTAGTCCGGTATTGTCCAGGGTGTTTTGGGAAAATAGAGGTTGTACAAATAAATGAATAAGAAATAAAAATGCGTAAAAGGATTTCATAGTATTATGGTTTGACTAAGTGAATGATCAGATAAGCAGAAACAAGAGGGTGAGAGCCTTAGTGTAAGGGGTGATAGAGATTCTGGTGGAAGCTATTTAACACTAAAAGTTAAAGCTAGTCGTTTTTATACACACTTGACGGAAATGGTCGGTTAAGCATATACTTTATTGAATTTTTAAGGGTAAAGCATTAGCGAAAGGCGTTTGACCCCCGCTCGCTCTTTGCCAACGCAGGACCGGCTGACCTAATCGGGCATTTGCTCAGATGAAACCCGGGATTGAATAAAAGCCCGGATCGGCTTAGTAAACCTACATAGATGCACTTAGTTTCGAAATAACATCTCCAATTTTCCATTTCGAGGTAGTAGTTTCACTACCTTCTACGTTTATATGGTGACCTAACCCGGACGCCTCACCTCTGGAGTTGCATTCCCGTTCAATCAGGGCAAAAAGTTTATGCGTGATACAACATGGCCCATCTGTATATCCGTCCTGTCATTACTTTCATTCTCCATCTCCTACGCACAACGTGAGACGGATTATAAGGTACATGCCAATATTATTTATCGATTTACAAAATATATTGACTGGCCTGCCGACAGGAAATCGGGCGATTTCATTATTGGCATAGTCGGAGATTCACCCCTTTTCGAGGATCTGAAAAGCCTGACTGCCAATAAAACGGTCGGAAATCAGAAAATAATTGTCATTAAAATGTCTCCTTCAGCAAATTCATACAACTGTCATATTCTATTCATTGGTGAAGAAGAAAGCAGCAGCCTGCGGCGAATCGCCAATCTCACGTCCGGTGCGCCCATTTTAATTGTTTCGGAATCCGAAGGCCTTGCCCGCAAAGGAGCCTGTATAAATTTTATTACGGTGGACGAGCGGCTTAAACTGGAGATCAACAAGGGTAGCCTCGAAAAAAGGAATTTGCTCATCGCTTCTGAATTGCTTGAATTAGGAACTATTATACCATGAAAATGAACATCACCATAAAAAAGAGGATCTACTGGAGTTTCTCCTTGCTGGTATCCCTGTTCGTGATCAATGGCGCCCTCACTATTATTACCCTGAATAACAATAAAAAGTCATCTGCCAATCTCTACAAAGTAGTGGATCCATCGCTGCAGGCCATGGAAGATTTCAAAAAAATGATGCTCGAATCAAAAATGTATGCCACCAACTGGGTATTTTTGAGGTACAAACAAGAAGATAAAGAGTCGTTAAACCGGCTTCACAACACCGATTACAGCGCATTAAAAGAAAAAATCAACGGTTATGCCGCTCAATGGACCAACAGGAGTTGGGTGGATAGCCTGCAAAGCGTTTGTTCCGGTTTCGAACAACTGCTTGGGATCGAAAAAGAGATAATGGGCTCCTTAAAAGAGTTTAAAGACTACAATGACCCGGTGATCAAACTGGAGGCCGAGCGGGAAATTGAAGAGGAAGTCCTTCCCAGGACCTCCGCATTGATGAATTCCTTAAACAATATCAATAGATACGAGCTGGAAATAAGACGACAGGTCAATAACAGCCTGGAAAGCTCATCCAGATTGCTAAGTAATATTATTATTGGACAATCCATTATTGTAATTTTTGTCGGGCTTTTCCTTTCTATGTTTCTGGCCAGGGCGATCATCCGTCCTGTCAATATGCTAAAAGGGATCATAAATGACCTCGGCAAAGGCATTACCCGGAAAGTGGAGTATGCGGCCAGCGGGGATGAGATAGGGGAGATGGTATGCTCCGTCAACAACCTGTCCGAAAAACTGCTCGGAACGGCAACTTTTGCCCACGAAGTAGGACTGCGGAACTTTAATATCGCCTTTCAGCCCCTTGGCGACGAAGATACCTTGGGCAAAGCGCTGATTTCCATGCGCGATAACTTGAAGGCCAGCGAAACGGAATTGCTGCAAAGCACGAATGATCGCATACTGATGGAACTGCAAAGGAATCTTGCGGAGGCAGCCAGTATTGCCAAAAGCGAATTCATGGCCAATATGAGCCATGAATTGCGTACTCCCATGAACGGCATCATCGGATTTACTGAGCTTGTATTAACGACCGACCTAAGGAAGGTACAAAGAGAGTACCTGCAGAATGTCAATAAGTCGGCCTATAACCTGTTGACCATCATCAATGATATACTCGACTTTTCCAAGATCGAGGCGGGAAAGATGATCATCGACCATACCGCCTTCAGGCTCGATGAATTAATAGAAGAGACGATCGATATCCTATCTATAAAAGCCGAAGAAAAGAACCTTGAACTGATCTGCAATATCGATCCCGCTCTCCCTTCTCAATTCTTCGGGGACAAGGGGAGGATAAGACAAATTCTTGTTAACCTCATTGGAAATGCCATCAAATTCACCGCCGCCGGAGAAGTTTCCGTAACGATCGGTCAGGATAGTCCTGGCCAAAAAAGCAACGACGGCCAATCCATGAATATTGCAATTTCCGTAAAGGATACAGGCATCGGCATTGCCAAAGACAAAATGGGCGCGATCTTTGAAAGCTTTACACAGGCCGACTCGTCCACCACCCGGAGATTCGGAGGCTCCGGTCTGGGGCTTACCATTTCACAAAGCCTGGCAGAGTTGATGGGCGGAATGCTGCTGGCGGAAAGCGAAATTGGAAAGGGCAGCGTATTTACCCTCCGGCTTTCCCTGATAGTCGCCGATGGCCACCCGCGGTTAGAATTTCACCCGAGGGGATCTTTACGGAGTGTGCTGATAATTGATGATAACCTGACCAACTGTAAATTAATGGAGGGAATTTTCGGTCATCTGCAGATTCCCTGTACCATCACATGTAGTAGCCTGCAGGCGTTGCAAATTATTGAGAAGGCCATCAGGGAGGACCGGATCTTTGATCTGATAATAACCGATAACCAGATGCCTGAAATGGATGGCATCACCTTAGTGGGTAAGATCAATGAGTTGATAAAGGGACGGGCTCAGCCTTTCATACTCATGCTCTCGTCCCTGGATAGGACCAAGTTCCAGCAGAAAGCTGAAAATTCCGGGATCGACAAATTTCTTTCAAAACCTGTCAAACTAAGTGAATTGATAAACTTGTTATCCCTGCATTTTGGAAAAGTTCCCGTGACAATGGGACCAGCTTTCATCGAACGGAAAACCGGCAGGAAGTTTCAGCGGGCAAAAATACTGGTGGCGGAGGACAACCCGATGAATATGTTGCTCATTTCAGAAGTATTGGGCAATATGGGACTCGATGTGATCAAGGCCTCTAATGGAGAGGAAGCAGTAGCCATGCTGATCGAGAATAACCCTGCCATGATCTTTATGGACGTCAATATGCCGGTAATGGATGGCTATGTTGCTACCAGTAAGATCCGCATGTCGCCACAGCCATACTGTAATGTTCCGGTCATCGCTTTAACGGCCGACGCCATGGAAGGGGATAGGGACCGATGTATAAAAGTGGGTATGAACGACTTCATATCCAAACCTTTTAGCCTCCGGGAGATCGAGACCGTTATGGATAATTACCTAATGCCGATTTGATATGAAAAAGAGCACGATTGTCGAGGTCATTTCCTCTTTATTGATTTTTTTATTTATCTATGCTGCGCTGAGTAAAATACTGGATCTTGATACATTTAGATATCAGTTAAGTCAGTCCCCTTTCATATCCAATATTTCCGGCTTTGTCACCTGGGCGATCCCGGTGGGTGAGATCTTGATAGCTGTCTCCCTGATCTATAAGAGGACCAGACTCGCAGGTCTTTATCTTTCATTTTTCCTGATGCTGCTTTTCACGGGCTATATATACATCATGCTGAGATATAGCTCTTACCTGCCCTGTTCCTGCGGAGGGGTGTTGTCGGACATGTCCTGGAAACAACATTTTTTTTTCAACCTGGGATTTACCGGGTGGTCGGTGGCAGGCATAATGGCCCAAACCACAGAACAGCCAAAGATCATATTGCGCTTATGATAACAGGAATGAAGCCGAACACCTGCATAAAAAAGTAAGCTACTATTATCACCTAAGTTTTTCATTGCTTTTTGATTTATAAAAGCAACATCCAAATATGAAAAAATTACTTTCTGTTGCAGCCCTTGCTGTTTTGTTTGCCGTCGGATCTGCCTTTGCGGCCAAAGAACAAACCCAATGGTGGAATGTCAATAACCCCAGGGTAGGGACTCCCGGCGTCTTTAATTTATCGATGGCCCAGGTCAAACAGCTCTATTGCCCGGGGGTTGATAACCTGGAATGTGCGTACCTGATCAGCAATCCGATCGTCATCGTGAAGAAGCCTTAGTCGTAAGGTAATTAGACATAGTATGGTCCGCCGGCGCCGGACGGTGTTAGCCGGCCATACTTACTGTTTCAACGCTGCCTTTAGTTACCAATATGCGAAAGTATCTCTATCTGGTGCTCCTGTCCCTCCTGGCCTTTTTAATTATACTGGCCATCTACCATTATGGAGACATTCCCAATAAACATAAGAATGGATTTAAACGAAGTTATTTTCCTGCTGCCTGGGTAAAAGAACGGCAATTGGATCTTCCGGATACCTTGTCCGGCATCGTCGGTTCAACCCCGTCAACAATTTACGTCGGCACATCGACCCGGGGGGAAATACTGGCCATCAGCAGAGACCGGGCCAATACGGTGAAAAGAATTAAACTCCCTTATTTCGAGACGTTTTATGATAGCCTGGGCTTCAATAGCCTGTCCATCATCATTGATTCCCCGGTTATTTATCTTTTTGCAGAGAACAAACCGGCGATCCTAAAAACGACTTTTGATGCTGCACTTTGTGAGATCCGCATCCTGCCGCCAGGACCGTTCACCAGGGAAGTCATGGTAGGCAAGGATTGTTTTATGTTGAGGAAGTTCGAACCCAAATTGACCGACCAGATATTTGTTCGTTATAATTTCAGCACAGGCCTCCTGAAAAAAGAGAAAAATATATCTGAAATAGCCGGCGACGGCGGAATTATATCGGATGGGCAACTGTACTTCGACCCATCGATAAATAAATCCGTGTATGTCTATTTCTATAAGAATTTACTTTTGTCTTTTGATACATCGCTCGACTTTGTAAATAGATTCTACTCCATCGATACGATAAGTTCATTTAAGATGCAGACCGGGTTGGTAAAAAATGGGGACACCCGGGCATATACAAATATTAGCCCTGCGAATGTGGTCAACAAAGTGAATGGGGTACAAGACGGACTACTCTTCAATATGTCGGCATTGAAAGCGGATAACGAAACGGATGCTTTCTTTTACAATAACTCCATCCTCGATATCATTGACCTGAAGAACGGGCAATACCTGGGCAGCATCTATTCCCCAACTATTAATGGGAATAAGCTCTCAAAATTCATCCTTTCCGATAACGAGCTGATCGGTCTGTACAGACACAGCCTTGTAATTTATACACTAAATCTGAGCATGCTCCCGAAGGATCAATAGCCTTCATTTTGTGTGAGAAAGGGATCCGCACTTCTTTGGCTTTGTGGAACGGGCCATAAAGCAGCGGTGGGTTTCCAGGTCGAGGGCTTTAGTGTTCCGATGATGGCGTCTACCCGGTTGGTTCGCTTTAAGTCCAGCCACCGGTGCCCCAATTCCGCAAATAATTCGATCCGCCGTTCCTGCAGAAGGGCATCGTCTACCTGATCTGGTGATAGGGACACCGATAATACACCGAGACCTGCCCTTGAACGAATGGTATTGATATCCTCCATCGCATCCGTAATATTACCTTGCTGTTTCCTGGCTTCGGCCCTTATCAGGTATTGCTCTGCCAGACGGAACATAATGTGATCCTCACTCTCCGTCCCGCCACCCGGAATTTTATATTTTCGGGGATAATAAAATATCTGGCTCCCGACTACGGTACTGCCCGTCCACGCAGACATTCTGTTGTCGCCGGACTCAAATGCATTTACAAAGCTGCCCGATAAAGGATAGGTCGGGATCTGGCTGGTCAGACCTGGAATAAAAATGGCCCCTTCCTGTGTATTGAAGGTGGGGTTTACCGGCATTAATTGCCATATCGTCTCATTGCTGGTATTCAGAAAGACGGATTCAAGGGGCGACATCGTATACAAACCCGAGTTGATAATGGAAGAAGCCTCAGCTTCGGCATCTGCCCATCTGTGCGTGTACAGATAAACCCTTGAAAGCAAGGCGGACGCCGTCCATTTATTCGGGCGCACCCGTTCATCGGTTGGATAAGCAGCACTTAACAGGGACTTCGCGGCGACCAGGTCCGTAGTGATCTGCTGGAATACCTGGGAAATGGGCGCCCTGTGTAAAGTATCATTGATCCGGTAATCCGTTGACAGCGCTAAGGGTACATCGCCAAAGAAATTGACCAGGTAGAAATAGCAAAACGCACGGCTGAACCGGGCTTCTCCCAGCAATTGATTGCTCGTCCCCGGCGACAACCTGGTAGAGGCCTGGATACCCTGGATACAGGAATTCGCCTCGTAGACATTCGAATAAATGCCCCAGAAGGAGGCCGCATAGGCGTTATTGGGCATATAGGTGTTACTGGCAAATTCCGAAAAACCTTTGTCTCCCGAGGTATAGGTAAATTCATCTGCACTCAGCCCCGGCAGCACGGTCAGGTACATGCTGATGGGGGCGGAAAATTCCATATCGCTGTAAATACCGATTACGGCCGCGGTGGCAGTCTTGTCGTCGGTAAATACGTTAGTGATGTTCAGTTGATTGCCCGGCGAAGGTACCTCTATGAATTTTTTGCAGGAGGGCAGGACCAGCAGGAAAAGAAGTAGACAGGCGCCGGAGAGAATGGAAATGGGTTTCATAGTTGGTTGTTAAAAAGTAACTTGAATGCCGGCCGTAATTGTTTTCAGCGGAGGCAAGGTGGCTGCATTCTTTGTTTCAGGATCACCGCCTTTATAATTGGTGATAGTCAGCAAATTCTGCCCTTGCAGGTAGAGACGGATCCCTTGAGCTTTGATCCGGCCACCCCATTTCGCGGGGAAACTGTAAGAGAGCGAGGCATTCTTCCATCGGATAAAAGAGGCGTCACTGACCGCGCCATCGGAAAATGAGCTATAGTACGTATAAGCCGCAGATCCGGGATCGGTGGTGGTATAAAGCTGAATATTCGTATGATCTCCGGGCTTACGCCAGCGGCTTAGCACATCGACTGATTGATTGGTCATACTTCCGGGCGTTGCATTATTGAGGGCATAATTAAATCCCTCCTGTTTTACGAATTGAAAGAATACGTTCAGGCTGAAGCCTTTGTATTGAAGCCGGTTGCTCAACCCTCCATAACAGGCCGGAGACAGATCCTTAATGACCGTATAGTCGTCCGGCAAAGAAGGAGTTGAAGTGGTATGGCCCTCTTTATCCTCGAACTGGAAGACTCCGGTTTGAGGGTCGACACCTGTTTGATGGACGAGTTTTATCATGTTCAGCGGTTTGCCGATGGCAAACCTGCTGGAGTAATCAGAATTAGCGAGATCGGGGAATTTTAATAATTTATTTTGGGCAATGGTCAGATTCAAAGAGACATCCCAGGCAAAATTCCTGCTTTTCACAAGGGCTGTATTCAGTTGGAACTCCCAGCCATTATTTTCCACCAGCGCTGGTAGGTTCTGAATAATGCCGCTAAAACCTGTTTGAATGGGTAGGGTAGAATTGATGAGCTGGTTGGAACTATGATTATCGTAGTAACTGGCCATCATAACAAACCTGTCTTTTAGAAAACCGAGCTCAAGCCCGAGTTCGGACTTACGGTTGGTTTCCCAACTATAATCAGGGTTGTTCAATTGAGTGGGTACCAGGCCTGTTTGCCCCTGGTAAGGGTATCCATAAGTGCTGTAGGTATTCAGGTATTTATAATCGCCGATCTGGTCATTGCCCGTTACCCCAATGCTGCCCCGCAATTTTCCATAATTTAAGAAAGGGAAGGTCTCTTTTATAAAAGGTTCTTTTGAAAATACCCAGGCGGCGCCGATAGCCCCGAAATTGGCAAATTGCCGGTTAGGTCCGAACCGGGAAGACCCATCCCTTCTGCCGGTTAGGTTTAGCAGATACTTATCACCCCAATTAAAACTGATTCTTCCAAAAACCGCCTGGTAGTGATATAAAGTGTTATTATTGATCAGAAAGGTTTCACCTGCCGCGGAGGGTGATTGAAGTAGCGCGTCACTGCTGAAGTTGCTGGCATAGGCAATACTGCCATCTGTTTTTGTTTGTTGAAAAGTTGTTCCGGCAAGGACTTCCAGTTTGCCTTTCCCCCAGCTGTTCCGGTATTCTGCCTGGGGTTCGGCAATCCAACTTGAAAAATGGTTGTCACTATATTGCGCAAAACCGTTGAAATTATACAGGGGATTCAGAGAGGCGCCCGGGTAAATAAAGGTTTGCATCAGCTGCATGTTATTATACCCCAGGTCTGCCTTCAGGCTTAACCCCGGCAGTAACTGATAGCGGAGGACCAGATTGCTTAGTAAATTTTCGGCGACGGCATCCGACCTTTGCATTAAGGAAGCCATCGGATTTGAATAGTCGGCGCCCCCTTCGCTCCAGTTCAGTTTCCCGGCAGCATCATAAGGCACCGGTGCATTCGGAGACAATCGTATAAAACCGGTCAGGTCCTGGCCTATCAAATTATTCTTGTCACTGCTGTAACTGGTCGTAAAGACCATTTTAAATTTGTTATCCGGTGTATTATGAGTGAAGTTAAAATGGATGGATCCTCTGCCGTCCGACAGGTTGCCGGGGAAAACGGTTGTTTCTTTGTGGTATCCTGCGCCGAATAAAAATTGCGTCTGAGCATTCCCGCCGGACATCGACGCTTGCACATCAGTGGTTTGAGCCGTGCCGCCTATCAGCAACTTTTTCCAATCGGTATTACGGGTGCCATTCCAGGCCGTCAGGTCAGGCGCATTAGTGAGGTCGGGCTGGATATTGTCATTGGCAAAGGCTTCCCGCCGCATTTGAATGTATTGTTGGGTGTTTAACAGATTTATCGTTCGGGTGGTCTTTCCCGCTCCCGTATATACATTTATATCCAGCTTTGTCTTGCCGATTCTTCCTTTTTTGGTACTGATCAATACGACGCCATTGGCGCCCCTTGAACCGTATATAGCGGTTGCATCAGCATCTTTCAGGATCTCGATGCTTTCAATATCGCCCGGATTGATACTATTAAATGGACTTTGAAGTCCATTGGCTGAAATGGCCCCGAGGGAAATACTGGTATTGGTAAAGGGAACTCCGTCAACCAGGTACAGGGGCTCATTCCCGCTCAGGATCGAATTCTGACCCCGGATCTGCACAGAATAGGCCGCTCCGGGCAATCCGTTCGATTGGGTGACGATCACGCCGGGCGCCCGCCCCTCTAAGGCAGCTAAAAGGTTACCGACCGGCTGTTCTGCTATTTCAAAGGACTTGATCGTACTGACATTTCCCGTATTGAGCTTTTGGGTGGTAGTATAATAGCCTTTATTTACAATGACAGTGTTCAGCAGGGAAGCAAGGTTTAACTCCATTTCTATAGCGGGCATTTGACCGGCGCCAATCACCACCTCCCGGTCATCATAGCCGGCGCCGGAAATGACCAGTGTTTGTCCGGCACTTGCCTGGATGGTAAATCTGCCCTTGGAGCCTGTAACCGTTCTTTTGGAGGTTTCTTTCACAACCACCGCCGCCCCCGAAAAAGGTTTGCCATTTTCATCTACTACGCGGCCATGCAGAATGGATAATAGGGGTCGCACGGGTTCGGACGCTGCCCGGTTGCCGGTATTTTGGGCATACCCGGGTCTAGCCGTCAGCAAACAAGTGCCGACAGTCAAAACAATGATCCATTTCATGATTTTTGATTATCCAAAATAACGTCTAATTAACTGAAAATATTGTATTTATGAATACATATTTTTTTTAAATTATTTTTTGTTTTCAAAAGCTTGGCCGCAAAGAGGAGATAATAGATGGAATCTGTTCAAAGTCTTTTGATTTGTCGATGAAATAGTCGGCTCCCATCTGGTTACATATTTTCCTGTAGTTATCGCCTGCCTGATTGGTGATCATAATGACGATGACCGCGGGATAGGTGTATTTGATGAATTGCAATAGGGAAATACCATTTCTACCTGGAAGGTTGATATCCAGCAGAACAACGGTTGGTACACTTTCAGCAAGCAGGGAGATCGCCGAAAGATAGTCGGCAGCGCGCCCTATTTCAGTTATATTATCCAGATTCTCCAGCATAAGCGCCAGACGTTCGACGATGATCGGAGAGTCATCCACGATTAAAATTGACTTCAGGGACATAGCTAACGGTATCACATGCGAACATATTCATTAAAGCCGGGTACAGGTGTAGAGCCACATGGAAGTTTTTGTAGAAGAAAAAAGGACGAGCCCTGTAGTCAATACACTACAGGGCTAAAGAAGCTTATGTTCTATTGCGTACAGCGTGAGATCGGCATTCGTCTTCAAATCCATTTTAACCATGATCCTGGCCCGGTAAGTGCTCACGGTGGTCACACCCAAAAAGATCTTCTCTGCAACTTCAGATACCGATTTGCCGGCAGACAGCAGTTTGAAAACTTCAAATTCGCGGTCGGAAAGGTATTCATGAGGGCTTTTTTCTGCATCCTTATCCAGCGTGGACGCGAGCTTTTCTGCTATGGAGGAGGTTATATATTTTCTCCCCAGCAAAATTTGGTTAATTGCTTTGACCAGTTCTTCCGGGACGGATTCTTTATTGAGATATCCTGAAGCGCCTGCTTTTAATACTCTTATAGCGTATTGATCCTCGGAGTGGATACTAAGGATGAGAAAGGGCAATTTGGGATGATCCTGCCTGACTTGCTGCAATATTTCCAGGCCGCTCCGGCCAGGCATGGAAATATCCGATATAACCGCATCCCATTCTTCGGCGGTTGCTTTTTTAAGAAGGTCCTCACCATTGCTGACTTCCACAATGACCGAGGAAGGAAATGCTTCCGATAAGATTTGTTTTACGCCCTTACGGACCACAGAGTGATCGTCGGCTATGAGGAATCGCAGCATAGGTAAAATATTGAATTAAGATTCCGCTTTTATCACTATAGGTGTTTTAATCTTCGATGTAGAGCATCGGCTACATTCCTTTGATAGTTGCCACTATATCAAGTAGATACGATGTACTATTTTATGGGTGCTTCAAAGGTCGCATCTTTGTCCTGTTGAATGGCAAATATCGAAAAACCGCTAAATCCAACGTCCAGTTTCCGAAGCCAGTAAGATCCATCCTTTGAAAACCAATAAAATCCAAGCCTGTTTTTGTCCGTTCCTATGAAAACAAAAATAGATCTCCCAACCGCGCTAGCTAACCATTTTTCCAAATGGTTAGCTTTTTTTTGTATCGATTGTTACCGGAATGGTGACAAATAAGGCAGTTCCTTCTCCCGGTTTGCTTATAATCTCGAATTCTCCGCCCATCATTAATGCCCGCTCTTTCATCCCCAACAGACCCAACGTTTTTTTTGTCCCGATCTCATTTGGTATAAATCCTTTTCCGTCATCCTGTATTTTTAATTGGACGGCCCCGTTCTCCTGCTGATTCAGGGTGATATAAACGTGTTTGGCATTCGCGTGGCGGGCTATATTAGTCAGGGATTCCTGGCAGATCCGGAACAGGCCGATAGCAATGGGAGACGGGAAATCAAACTCCGTTAAAGAGGTAAGGCATTCGCAAGGAGTCCCGGACCTCTTTTGGAACTCCTGACATTGCCATTCGATGGCCGCTACCAGACCAAGATCATCCAGGATGCTGGGACGAAGATCCGTAGCTATTCTGCGTATCGTTTTTACCGCAGTATCCGACAACTCGAGCATACTGTTGATTTTTTGCCTTATCTGATCATCTTCCCGGGGACTTATTTTCTTCAGGACCCAGGACATATCCATCTTAAGTCCTGTAAGCTGCTGGCCCAGCTCGTCGTGTATTTCCCTCGCAATACCGGCCCTTTCTTCCTCCCGGATATCCTGTAGATGGGAAGCCAACTGACGAATTTCCTGGTAGGATTTCTGTAGTTGATGCTCCTTGTTTTTCCTCTCTGTTATATCATCCCGTATGGCAATATACTCGTAGGGCGAGCCCTTTTCATTAATAAAAGGTATTATGGTTGTATCTACCCAATAGGTTGTCCCATCTTTCGCCTTATTACAGAATTCCCCCTTCCATATTCCTCCCGCGGAGATGGTTTCTTTGAGATCATCCATAAATTCCTTGGAATGATATCCTGAGTTAAGGATTCTGTGGTCTTGCCCAATCAGCTCCTCTTCGGTAAACTTTGAATTTTTGCAAAAGTTTTCATTCACATGCATTATGACTCCGTTTTGGTCGGTAACAGATATTATTGAAGTTTGATCAAGAGCATATTTGTAATCGATGATTTCCTTTTCTATTCTTTTTTGTTCTGTAATATCCCTGATAAACATCGATAGCCCATCTGAAGAGGGATAAAGATGATTTTCCTGCCATAGGTCTAGTGGCGCATAGTAGTCGGTATTGGTACTATTTTTCTGTTCCGCCATTGCCTTATTTATAGCATGATAGGTTGAGGATCCTATAGCATCGGGGAACACATCCCATACACACTTTCCTATTAGCGACTCAGGATCGTGGCGCATCATCTCACCGGCTTTTTTGTTCAGATAGGTGTAACAGAGGTGCTTGTCCAAAGCAATAAATGCGTCGGTGATCCTTTCAAAAATGGCAATGGACTCGGCTGTCTTTTTCCGGACTTGCACCTCGAGGTCTTTATTGAATTGCTGCAACTGCTGCTCGATTTTCTTTCGTTCCGTATTGTCTCTCGTAACTTTCACAAAGCCCTGCAAAGCCCCGCTCCGGCCATATAATGCCGTAAATACAATATTTGCCCAGAATGGCTTGCCATCCTTGCCTATACGCCATCCTTCTTTTTCTAATCGGCCTGCTTGCCTGGCTGCTGCCAGGTTATGACCAGGGTCTCCACGGATTAGATCTTCCATGGTATAGAAGATTGACATATGCTTGCCGATAATTTCTCTTTCATTATATCCTTTAATTCGCTCGGCGCCCTCGTTCCAGCTAACTATATTACCGCCGGGATCTAACATTAAAATGGCGTAATCCTTCACACTATTTACTATAAGCCGGTAGAGTTCTTCGCTTTCCTTTAGGGTCAATTCAGCTTCTTTTCCCACGATGTCCCTTTTATTCATCAATTTGGCATTATACCATATAAGAATAATAAAGACGAAGACGATGCTTAATATAAGAGCCGTTATGCCGAATTCTGTGGAATATAACCCTTCCCAACCTTCCCACAACCGTGCATATCCGAGCAAAATGGGAAAGACAATGACTAAAGGCAACAATCGACGCGCCATCAGGCTGCCGGCAAAGGAGGTTGTAAATTCCCGCATAATACCTTTGCGGGGGTTCGCAAACAGCAAGGATAAAGATATAAGCAGAAAACAGGCGGCAGTATGGATGGCCATTGGTGTATACCCATGTAAACCATAAGATGCTTGTACCCTATACAGATATCCGACCATAGAAAATAATCCAAATAGGCCGATCGCCAACGCCAGATAATGTGCTGGCATCTTTCTGTTTTTAGTCTCATAGTTCAACAACAGTAAGGACACGCCTGATAGAAAAAAGCAAAAGGCAGTCATCGCTGTCATTTGGTCAGAAAAATGAATTAGATGAAAAGTCGCAGCCACCTTCAAGCCGCTGATCATTAACACTATACCGGCCAAAAGTTGCCCTGCTATGATTTTTTTGCCTGGCGGGAATGTCCGTGGCAAAATGAAGGTGCCGGAGGGAGGTAAGAGAAGAAAGGAAAGAGCGGCCAAAATGAAATTAATGGCAGTTAAAGAGTCCATAACAGCAAAATGGGCCATCGCCTGCTTTAAGGACCCGATATCCCACCACCCGGCCAAAACCGACATGCCTGTGATAAGCACAGATACAGCGCAATACATTGACCATCGCAGCAATCGCTGTTGGAAAGAAAAGTTTTGTTTCAGGTGTCTTGAATGGTCAATCATTTCGCAAGGCAGTTTAATGTCCTAATCGCGAAACTTATCGGAGACGTAACCTGATGAGTACTAATTTAATAGGATGAATGAATAAGTGGAAAATCCACTAGAACCCACTAAATTAAGCTAAAATAAATAAATATTCTAATCTAAATATCTCCGGAAAGTTTTCCGGCCCTGTCAGGTTACGGCATTGTCAATCCTACTACAGAGGTTTGGGGAACCCAACTACAGTTATTTCATACTCTGACCTACAGATGCATTCAACATAATAAATTTGTTTTGGATTCTGAGAATCAACTATCTAAACGATATGAAAAACCTACCTGGAAAAAACAATTTCTTGCTCCATTTAATAGGCCCCGCATCCAACATCCAGACAGCCTATTTCATCAAACTCGCTTTTTGCTTTATAGCAGGTATCGCATTTTTCATTGTTATAATACTACTACTATGAAGAGCTTCTATTGGGTAGAGGAACAAAAAGCGAATAAAGAAACGGAGAGTGCCAGCAATGTAAAACGACAACTACTGATTTCTTCGAAGTTCAGGCGGGAAGGAGAGGCACTAGAGAAAAAAGATTTCGAAGTGAGCAGCTGCGTGGAAGAAGTACTGATGATCTTTGCCGGGAGGTTAGGGGGGAGCGGCCCGGTATTGGCCTACCGTATTGATTCGAAGGTCCCTGAACAGGTTAACGGAGATAGAAAAAGACTTAGCCAGGTGTTAATCAACCTGGTAGAAAATGCTGTCAGGTTTACAAAAAAGGGAGAGGTATTTTTGGATATTCGGAGCCAATCTTCAAAAAAAGATAACAATATCGGACTGGTTTTCAAATTACGGGATACCGGTACTGGAATTCCTGCCAACAGAATAAATCTTTTGTTCAAAGAAATCAACACGAAGGAGCTGTGCGATCCGACCGGAGGGGAGCCGAAAAGTCCGGGACTTATCGTTTGTAAAAAAATGGTAGAGCTGATGGGGGGGACTATCGGCGTATTAAGCCAGCCAGGATTGGGCACAACTTTTACCTTTAAGGTATCTTTTGGGCATGCTTTGAAGCCCCGGCACCCTTTTATGATTCCGGCTCCAGGGTCAGGAAAGAGAATTGTCGTGACCAGCATCGTTTAAGAAACCAGTGGCATGCATCAAATAATAGATTTTTTTAGCCGGATTTTTGACAGCTCAGATTGGCCACCAAGATGGCATTGCGGCCGATGGACCGAATTCCATGGCTGGCTTTATATTATCAGCGATCTCTTGATATGGTCAGCCTATTTTACCATTCCGTTAGTTATCCTGAAGTATGTTTCAAAGAGGCAGGATATACGGTTTGTCAGGCTGTATTTTCTTTTTGCCTCCTTTATACTGGCTTGTGGTTCAACTCATTTTTTAGATGCTGCCGCTTTTTGGTTTCCAGCTTACCGGCTTAACGGCTTAATGAGACTTATCACAGGGATACTAAGCTGGGTCACAGTTTATTATCTGATCAGATTTCTTCCCATTGCGTTTTCCCTAAAGTCCCAAACGGAGTTGGAAATTGAAATTGAACAGCGAAAGATCGCTGAACACAAGGTCATTCAGTTGAATGAACACCTGGATAAGAAAATATTGGAGAGAACGTCGGAAATTTCGGATTACAAATACGCGCTTGATGAATCCTCTATAGTCGCGATTACTGATTCCAAAGGAGTTATCAAACATGTAAATACTAATTTTTGTAAAATATCGAAATACAGTCGCGAAGAATTGATCGGGAAAGACCACCGGATAATTAATTCCGGGTACCATTCGAAGGAATTTATCCGGGATTTATGGACCACCATTTCCCGGGGAAAGATTTGGAAAGGGGAATTAAAGAACAAGGCGAAGGATGGCGGCACCTACTGGGTTGATACAACTATAGTTCCATTCGTCTCAGCCCTGGGTATTCCCCACCAGTATATAGCTATCAGAAGTGACATTACAAATCGGAAAAAAGCGGAAGAAGAACAGGCATTGCTCGCATTAATAGTCAATTCGTCCGACGATGCCATCATCAGTATAAATTTGGAAAGTATAATTACAAGCTGGAATCGGGGTGCCGGGGTCTTGTTCGGATATTCCCAGGAAGAGGTGTTGGGAAAACCTGTTATGGTACTGATAGCATCTGAGCGATTGGAGGAGGACTCCCGGGTTATTGGCAGAGTCGCTCAGGGTGAATATGTCAAACACTATGAAACGGAATGGATAGATAAAAGCGGAACTGCAGTGCACATCTCTCTGAACGCCTCTCCGATAAGGAATGTTGAAGGAAATATTGTTGGGTCTTCGAAAATCATCCGGAATATTTCAGAACGGAAATCGGCGGAAGCTAAGATAAGACAAAGTGAGCATCTTTATAAAACCATTGCATCCAGCATCCCTGGATCTTTGATATGCCTGCTGGATACTGACTACAGATATATACTCATTGAAGGTGATATGCTTGAAAACCTGGGTTATAGAAAGGAGGAGCTCTTAGGTCGAAAGTGCGGGGATGTATTGTCTGCTAATCGTTTCGCGGACCTAATTGGAGATTTCAAGAGAGTTTTTCAGGGAGAGACCTTTAATACCGAGGTCAAAATATTGGAATATGACTTGACTTACCGGTATGTGCCCCTAAAGGATGAAAAAGGGATGGTTTATAGGGCGATGATAGTTGCGATAGATGTCACTGAGTTAAAAAATGCACAACGCCATATCAATGAATTGAATGTTGCACTCGAACAGAAGGTGGTAAGACGTACAAAAGAATTAGCCATGGTTAATCAGGAACTTGAAGCATTTACGTATTCCGTTTCGCATGACTTGCGGGCTCCGTTACGCGGAATTATTGGCTTTGCGAAAATGCTGGAAGAAGACTATGCAAGTAAGATGGACAGGGAGGCAAGGAGAATAACGTCCGTCATTACAACCAATACATTAAAAATGGGGCGGCTTATTGACGATCTCCTCGCTTTCTCGCGGATGGGGCGACAGGATATTGTTAAGTCAAAAATTGATACTGAGGCATTGGTAAAAGATGTAATTTCCGAGCTTTTGCACCATGATCCTAACAGTCGGATTGAGTGGGATATACAGGACCTGCCATCGATAGATGGAAGTATTGATATAATACGGCAGGTTTGGACGAACCTGATTTCGAATGCTATAAAATATTCAGGTAAAAAGGAGCAGCCTCGTATTGAAATTGGAAGTTTTGTGCATGATGGGCAAAGAGTTTTCTCTATAAAAGACAATGGTGCTGGCTTTGATAATAAATATAAAAACAAATTATTTAAAGTCTTTCAGCGTTTACATAGGGCAGATGAATTCGAGGGTTCTGGTGTCGGATTGGCATTGGTAACAAAGATTATTTCCAAACATGGCGGAAAGGTTTGGGCTGAAGGAGAAGTAGGCATCGGTGCTTGTTTTTATTTTTCTCTTCCTGGATCCTAGATGAATTAAACTATTGTAATATGAATCAGAATTCAGTTGATGTACTTTTAGTGGAAGATAATCCCGATGACGCTGAACTTATGATTCGGGAGCTAAGAAAAAATCATTTTTCAAATAATCTATTCCATGTAAAAGACGGGGAGGAGGCGTTGGATTTTATTTTTGCCACCGGGAAATTTTCTGAAGTCAGAAATACCTTGTTTCCACCGAAATTAGTTTTATTGGATATACAGATGCCCAAACTGAATGGTATTGAAGTTTTGCAGAAGATAAGATCGGATGAAAGGACCAGGAAAATTCCGGTGGTTATTTTGACTTCATCAAATCAGGATCCGGACATTCGTACATGCTATAATTTGGGCGCAAACAGCTATATTGTAAAACCAGTGGACTTCGATAAGTTTACAGAAGCCATACGGAATATTGGTTTTTATTGGTTGCTGTTAAATATGCCTAATACAGAATTAAAAGGGGATTTGCCATGATAGAGACATTAAAAATATTGATGTTGGAAGACTGCCTGGAAGATGCGGAGTTGGTTCATCGGTTGCTTAAAAAAGAGAATTTTAATTTCAATTTTCGTCTCGCCCTTAATAAGGCAACTTTTCAGAAGGAGTTGGAGCATTTTAGACCGGATGTCATTCTGGCTGACAATTCCCTGCCTGGTTTCGATGCTCTGGAGGCTTTGGACATCGTTCGACTAAGTTTCACTCATATCGCTTTTATTATGGTTACTGGCAGCGTGTCGGAGGAGTTTGCCGCAAATATTATTAAAATGGGGGCCGATGATTATATTTTAAAAGACAGGTTAGTAAGATTGCCTTCCGCAATTGAGGCTGCTATAAAGAAACAAAAGGAAAAAAAAGAGAAAGAAGAAAACCTCGAGGTGATCAGGAAATCGAATGAAAGGTTTCTTGCTCTCTCTAAGGCGACAAAAGATGCAGTTTGGTATTGGGACCTGCTGACCGATGAAGTATGGTGGAATGAGGGTTTTTTTAGCCTATTGGGGTATGATCAAAAAATGGTTTCACCCGACATCGACAGTTGGACAGAGCGGATACATCCGGCCGACAGAAATGAAGTGATGGCCAGGCTAAAAAAAATCAGAAGCAGTCGTGTAGATTCCTGGGAGAATGAATTCCGTTTTCTGATGACAAATGGAGATTATGGAACGGTACTCAATAGAAGCTTTGTAATAAGAAACGAATCAGGGAAACCAGTCCGGCTCATCAGTGCTTTGATGGACATCACCGGACAGAAGAAATTAACAAAGGAGATAGAGGTTTTGTCGTTGATAGCAAAAGAGACTAACAATGGAGTGATGATATTTGATAAAGTGACAGGACTCGCTTTATGGGTGAATGAAGGCTTTACCCGTCTTACCGGCTATACCCAGGACGATATTTTTGAAAAGGCTCCATCGGTGATATTGCAATGGCGGGACACCGATCAGATTATTTTGGAGACAATTGGAAAGGCAATTCAACAAGATTTACCATACTCCGGCGATATTCTTATTTATACAAAAAATGGACAGAAAAGATGGCAATATATCAACGGACAGCCGCTACGCGAGGACAATGGGTTGGTTACCAAGTATTTTGTAATAGCAACAGATATTACAGAAAGAAGAAAGACAGAAGAAGAAAAACTATCCGCTAAAATTGAACAACAGAAGGAAATTACCCGGACTATCTTGAGAACACAGGAAATGGAACGAAATGATCTTGGTAGGGAATTACATGATAATATAAACCAGATTCTGGCGTCCGTGAATTTAAAGTTAGGATACTATTTGGAAGAACCGGAGAACAACATGGACATCATTAATGATTGCCGGCAGAATTTGGTAAAAGCTATTCGGGAAACCAGAAACCTCTCTCACCACATGGTAATGCCTCGTTTTTCTGAAGGTAGTGTAAAAGAGGAATTTGAACTTCTGATTGAGAATTATAAATACAAGAATATGGTTCATTTGGACCTTACCGGATTAAATGAACAGGAAATTCCTTCAATGATTAAAGAGACTTTTTTTCGAATTGCGCAAGTACAATTGACCAACGTGGACAAGCATGCCAGAGCAAGCAAAGTCGTTATTGAATTAGCTAATGACGTCAAACAGGTTGATATGATTATTCAGGATAATGGAATTGGATTTGATATAAATCAAAAGAGAAAAGGAATTGGTATTACTAATATTTTTAACAGGGCCGAATCTTATAACGGAACAGCCCATATAATTTCTACGCCGGGAAAGGGGTGTAGGTTGTCTGTCACAATCCCTTTGCCTGGCAAAATTGGTCATGTCTAGCGGTCCGGAAACGGTATAACCAGGTATTTCGCCGTTTATACTCCCGCTGACATCAGGATCTTTTACCATTTGATAAGTGGTGGGCATTAGTTTTCGGATATAAGCCTCATTATATCTTGTTTCGGGCCGGGATCATCTACCTTTGACCTATCCAATCCGAATGAAAACAATCTCAAAGCAACAGATCCAATGTTCAAAAACCGTCCAATGTCCTAATCCGTCCTACTAAAGCTAGAGATTCGATGTCTTTGAAAAACCTCCGATTTATATTGGGGGTTTTTTCTTTTACTTCGTATGATCTTTTTTGTTATCGTCCTGCACACGCACCTGCCGTTTTGCCTTCGC
>Ga0310811_10001408_pt1 | contig 30403 bp, 21 predicted proteins | sample YCmetagenome_FD_207642 | JGI IMG/M metagenome (GOLD analysis project Ga0310811, IMG submission 207642) | Soil microbial communities from experimental microcosm in Duke University, North Carolina, United States - YC | ecosystem: Engineered > Artificial ecosystem > Soil microcosm > Unclassified ...
GCCGACGGGACGCACGCGCTCATCGGCTCGATGAATATCGACCGCAGCGCCTTCGACCTGCGCCGCGAGCTCGGCACCACCGTCCGCGACCCGCAGATCATCGAGGGGGTGAAGCAGGTCTTCGAGTCCGACTGGGACCTGTCGCACAAATACGAGCCACCGGAGCCGCTCAGCGCCTTCCACCACGTCGAAAACGACTTCCCACACGATCCCGACCTCCATCATGAATGATCGCAGAGGTATTGGGCATTAGGTATTGGGCATTGGTTTATGGCGGCTTCCTTTGAGGATCTGCGAGTCTACCAGGCTGCCGAGGAACTGGCGGATTTGATCTGGGAGATCGTTTCGAAATGGAAGCCTCTGGCTCGCGATACGGTGGGGCGGCAACTTGTGCGAGCAGCCGATAGCATCGGCGCAAATATTGCCGAAGGGCACGGGCGCAAGACCTACGCGGATAATAGGCGCTTCATTGCCATTGCACGAGGCTCGCTCTACGAGACGCGCCACTTCCTCCGCCGCGCTCATAAGCGAGCTCTTCTCACCGCCACTCAAACCGAACAGTTGCGCAGCGTCATAGATTCCCTGCCAAAAGCATTGAACGCATATCTCCGATCCATAGGCCGCAGCGTCGAAGACAACTAACCAATGCCTAATACCCAATACCCAATACCGGGCCTCTTGGAACTCGCCCTCACCTTCAACAAAATCGCCTTGGCCAGCTTCGGCGGGGGGCTTTCTGCCTGGTCCCGCGAAGTCGTCGTCGTGGAGCGGAAGTGGATGACGGAGGAGGAGTTTCTCAGCGCGCTCACGATCTGCCGCATTTTGCCTGGCGCGAATCAGATCAATCTCGCTGTGTTCGTCGGAGTGAAGTTTCGCGGCATTGCCGGAGCCAGCGCAGCTTGTGCGGGGCTTATTTTTGTACCCGTGCTCATCGTGCTCGCTCTGGGCTGGTTTTATTTCGCCTACAGTAAGGTTCCGGCGTTCAAGAACGTGCTCCACGGCATGACTCCGGCCGCCGTGGCAATGACCTTCGCCATGGCGCTGAAGACCGGTCAGAAGTGCCTCGGCAGTGCCCCGGCGGTTGCTTTATTCGTGGCGATGTTCCTCCTCAGCGCGGTTGTTCGTGTGCCGCTGCTTCTGTCCTTGGTGATCTGCGGACCCTTCGCGCTTTGGTGGGGCTGGCCGCGTCCGAAGAAGGAGGCCGCATGAGCCCGAAGACGATCCTGCAAATTCTCGCCCTCTTCGGCACGCTCTCGGTGCTCTCGATCGGCGGGGGCAACACCGTGCTGCCAGATATGCAGCTCAAGTCGGAGGCGAATGGCTGGCTCTCTCCCAAACAATTTGCGGATCTCTTTGCGATCTCGCAGGCCGCACCGGGACCCAGTGTCCTGATCGTCACGCTTGTCGGCTACAAGGCTGGTGGCACCGGCCTCTGGGGAGTGGTCGGCGCAGTCATCGCGACGCTGGCTATGGTGTTTCCGGCCGGATTGCTCGTTTACATCACGGCGCGCTACTGGAACTCCGCGAAAGACGCCAAGTGGCGAAAAGCGGTTGAACGCGGCTTTGCTCCGCTCACCGTTGGTCTCGTACTCGCGAGTGGCGTGATCGTGGCGAGGTCAGCGGACCATAGCTACGGCGAGTGGATTCTCACCGCCATTGCCACGCTGATTTTCACCTGCACGAAGGCAAACCCGCTTCTCGTTGTTGGCGCGGCCGGCCTCATTGGCTGGATTGCGGGGAATTTCGGCTGGATACATCCGTAACTGGTTTTGGCGTCGAATCATCGGCGTATGTTAAAAATCATCGGCATCATTCTGGTCGCCATCGGCATCATTGCGCTGGTCGCTCAAGGAATCACCTACACGACGAAGGAAAAGGTCATCGACCTAGGCCCGATCCAGGCTTCCGCGGAGAAGCAAAAGACGATCCCGCTCTCGCCCATCCTTGGCGTCTCCGCGCTCGTCGTCGGTGCCGGCCTTCTGGTCGTCGGCGCCACCAAAAAAGCCTGACTCATTCCCGACGCAACGCGGAGCAAAAGATAGGCGAAGCCGATTCCCCATGGGAGGGCGAGGCTCCTGCCGAGCCGACTTCTGGATTTAAAGCGTTCCTCCCACGCCCAGCTTCTTCCACCAGAACCGGCCTGCCTCAGGCCCTCTCCAGCTCTCAACTAAAAACTCTCAACGATCGACTGTCCATCGACCGCCCTCTCAGCGCTTCGGCAGCGCGTAGATCTTGAAATCCTCGCCCTCCGCCACGACCGGCAGAGTTCCTTCCCACGGCGTGAGCGACCTGCTGTAGCGCTTGATGTCATCCTCGGCGGAGCTCCAGTAGATATAGTCGACGCCCAGCTTTTTCGCGTCCTGTTCCCAGCCCGGCCCGCCCATCATGAGATTGCGGAAGGCATCCACCTTGTCCTGGTTTTTTCCGCGATACGTCAGGCCGTGACTCCAGAGATGGCCGTCATACCCCATGGCCACCTTGCGGCCGAGCATGAGGAGGGGATGCCAGTATTCCGGAGCGCAGGCGAATCGCGCCTCGGCGGGCAGGTTTTTCACCGCCTGCGCCGTGTTTTGGACGATATCCACGTCGACGATCGAGTAGTCGTGGCGTCGGTCCAGTCCGGCGACCAGGGAGATGCCGCCGGTCCAGAAGAGCACGAGGCAGACGACCGCCCGGAGTGGCAGGAATAGCGGAGCCAGCAGCTCGCTCCAGAGATAGGGGGCAACCGCGAGCCAGGACCAGAGCATGATCTTCGTGTTGTCCCACGGCCACGGGGCAAAGGAGTAGAAGCAGCAGACCAGGAACATGAGCGACGCCGGCAGCACGATCGCGCGCGATTCCCGCGGCCCGCGAACGATTGCGATTCCCGTAAGCGCGATCCACAGCACCAGGTAAAAGCCGAAGTTGCGCAGCCAGAACCAGGCAATCTTCCAGACCGTGTCGTCGGTGTCGCTTTGCATCCAGCCGAGCTGCCAGTGCATGCCGCCCCCGGCGGAGAATCCTCCTGTGACCAGCGCGGCGCAGATCGTGGCTGGCAAAAATGAGATGGCAACGAAGCGCGCGCTCCTCCAGCGGGCGCTCGCATCGGATGCAAATGCGAAGATCCCAGCCACCGCCACGCTCAGGAAGAGGAAGGCATGGACATTGTAGAGCGGCATCGTGGCGTACAGCAGCACTGCGGCCCAGGCCGGCAGCAAACCGCGCTCGTTGCGCAGGTACCGGGCGCGCCAATGATCGAGCAGCAGCAGCCCGGCGGGCAGGGCGAAGAGCAGTCCCCGCTGGGTGACGAAGACCGCTAGGAAAAGGTTTTTCCATTCCTCCCGGGACTGAAAGTCTGGGATCGGGTTTAGGCCGAGCAGCCCCGGATCTCTCAGAACGACGAATCCCGCCAGCCCGCCGCCGAAGAGAAACGCCGCCAGGGCAAAGCCGCGACCCCAGCGCCAGAGCGCCACCGCGGTTAGGGCGGCGCCGGCCATTCCCACCCAGATCAGGCCCCGCTCCACCGGCAGGCCGGCATCGAGCAGCAGGCTGTTGAAGAAGTCCGCGCCGATCGGGTACTTGAGCGGCTCGCCCGCAAAGATCGGGCTGTCCGGCCAGAAATGAACCCCGCTCGCCAGGTAGCGGATGAAATCGAGATGCAGGGGCAGATCGCCGAGATTGTTGGGCGAGAGAATGTGGAAGCCGCCATCCTTGATGTAGAGCAGCCAGAAAAACGCCCGGAAGCTGACCATCGCAAAGACCGCGATGAGGAACCATTCGATCGGGTGGATCGGCGCCTTCGGGCCCGTCTCCCGGGGCATCTGGCGAAAAGCCAGCACGCCCGTGGTGGCGCCGATCATCAGCGCGAGGATCGCCGGCAGCGTCGACAGGCCGCCGCAGCCAAAGGCCAGGGCCACGCCTGCGACCGTGGCGGCGAATGCGCCGAGCAGGAGTGAGGCGGAGAACCTCATGGCGTCATGACGGGGGTCGCCGGCCCCACGATTTTTTCCCCTTGGAGGAGATCGCGGAATTTCGCGACGCGGAACCACGCCACGCAATCTTCCTGCGCGTCGCGGAGTCGGAAGTCACGGCGGTAGTATGGCTCGCGCAGCGCCGCCTCGACCCGATCGGCCTTGCTCTTCTCCGCCGCGAGGAAATCTCCGGTCAGGCGTGGAGGGAACTGCTCGTCCCTGAAATAGGAAATATTTGGAAAATCCCCGAGCATCCAGGGCAGAGGGTAGTAGCTTCCCAGCATGAGCTGGCCATCGGCTTGGTAGCCTGCCGGATCCCTCTTCGCCAGCGCCAGTAACGGATCGGTGAAGCGCCGGATTTCCGGCGACGTTTGCACATAGACGTAGGGCTCGTTGAGCGCCGCATAGTTGATGAAATTGAGCTTCGCGCTCTTCATCAGCGAGATCGCGATCAACGCCGACCCGGCAAAAGGAGCCGCCGTCTCCGCCCAGGTATTCCATTTGAGCGCAGTGAGGATTTCCTCGATGAGCGCGCCAAAGGTAAACAGGAACGGCCACAGCAGCACGAGCAGGAGCCAGGGCGTCTTGTAGGGGATGATCGAGTAGGCGACCAGCGCGCCCGCGCCGTAGATGGCGAGGTAGCGGAGCTGTGCCGGCGCCGGCCAGAGCAGGCGGACACACGCCGCCAGCCCCACGAGAGCGGGCCATTCGTAGCGGGCCATCAGCGCGAGCCAGTAGTAGTTGAAGACGACTTTCCCTTTTTGGAGAATATCGATCGTGAACAGGTCGTAGTCGGTCTTTTCGTGGCCGGTCACCGCCATCCCTGTGTGGCCCCAGGCCGCATAAGCTTCGTACAGGCCTGCGACCCCCTGCCAGTGCAGGAAGGTCCCGGAGTAGAAAAAGATGATCGCGAAGATCCCGAGGAACACCGCCCACGTCAGCTGGACCCACGTCCAGGTCTGTGCCGCCAGTTGCTGGGCCGGGCGGGAAGGGGAGAGCTTCTGCCAGACGAGCAGGCTCGCGAGTGCCAGTGCGAAACAGCCGAGGTGGATGAAATACGTCTCCTTGGTGAGGATCATCCCGGTCGTCCCGCCGATCAGGGCAAAGAGCCCCAGGCGGGTGCCGTTCTTCCAGATTTCCAGGATGCCCCAGGCGGTTAGGAGAATGAAAACCAGCAGCTCGGACTCGTGGATCGAGTATCGGGCATAGAAGACACAGGCGGGCGAGACAGCCATCGCCGCCGCCGCCCAGCGCGCGGCGTTGATGCCGGTGAAGCGTCCGAAGCGCAGCATCAGCCACACTGCGATCAGGCTGGCCAGCACCGAGGGGATGCGCAGCACCCCGATGTCCCGGCCGAAGAGCTTCTGCACGACGAAGACCGCGTACATGTGGAGCGGGCCGTGGTAGTTCGTCGGATCATAGGCGTAGAAGCCGTTCTGCGAGATCTGGTCGGCGAACCATCCGTTCACGCCCTCGTCGAAGTGAGGCGGCTTCAGATCGAGCGCGGTGAAACGCAGCGCGGCTGCGAGCAACAAAATCAGAATTTCGGGCCAAAAAAGACGAAGCCAGCGCACCGGCGGAACTATGCAAACCGCGGCAAAAGTGTCGAGTCTAGGATCAGTCCGGCCCTCGGCGGCGACTTTTCGCGGCCCTGGCCCAGGAAGGGCGATTGTTGTCCGCCGGTGCTTTCCCGTGGTTCCAGAGCCGGTGACATCGCTTTTCAATGGAAAGCCCCGCCGGGGCCGCTACGATGGAGGATTCGTATGGGCAGTTTTCTTGGACAAGTTTTCCGCATCGCCACCTGGGGGGAATCCCACGGTGGCGGCGTTGGCGTGGTGATCGAAGGTTGCCCGTCCCGTCTCCCTCTTTCCGAAGCCGACATCCAGCCCGCGCTCGACCGGCGCCGGCCGGGACAGAGCGACATCGTCACTCCCCGCAAGGAGAGCGACACCTGCCGCATCCTGAGCGGCGTGGCCAACGGCCTGACCACCGGCACCCCGATTTCGATCATGGTTCCGAACGAGGACCAGCGTTCCGAGGCCTACTCCGAGATGGAGACGATGTATCGCCCGTCGCATGCCGACTACACCTACGATGCGAAATATGGCGTTCGTTCCGTGGCCGGTGGCGGCCGCGCCTCGGCTCGCGAGACGATCGGCCGCGTCGCCGCAGGCGCGGTGGCTTCCAAAATTTTGGCGCTATTGTACCCCGGCCTTGAGATCGTGGCCTTCGTCACCTCGATCCACGATCTCGACGCCACGATCGACCCTCTGGCCGTCACTCCGGCGGAGGTCGAGGCCAATAGCGTGCGCTGCCCCGATGCCGCTGCGGCGGAGAAAATGATCGCCCTCATCAAGCAGGTGCGCAGCGAGGGCGACTCCGTTGGCGGCACCATCGAGTGCATCATCCGCGGAGCGCCGGCAGGCCTCGGTGATCCGGTTTTCGACAAGCTCGAGGCCGACCTGGCCAAGGCCGCCCTCAGCCTGCCCGCGACGAAGGGCTTCGAGATCGGTTCAGGCTTCGCCGGCACGCGCCTGCGCGGCTCGGAACACAACGATGCTTTCTATATGAAAGGCGGCCAGGTCGCCACGGTCACGAACCGCTCCGGCGGCGTGCAGGGTGGCATCAGCAATGGCGAGCCGATTGTTTTCCGCGTGGCATTCAAGCCTACCGCGACCATTTCCAAGGCGCAGAAGACCGTCACCGTCTCCGGCGAAGCCGCGGAGCTGAAGGCTCGCGGCCGTCACGATCCCTGCGTTCTTCCGCGCGCGGTGCCGATGGTGGAGGCCATGGCCGCGCTCGTCCTCTGCGATCACGCCCTGCGCCAGCGCGTGCAGGATTGCCTGCCGCGATAGACCATGCCCGAAGCCTCGCCGTTCTGGCAGACCGCCTTTCTGGTCTTTGTTCTCGTCGCCATTGGCTGGTGCATCTGGAACGGCTGGCGGATCGGCGTCATTCGGGCGGCTTTTTCCATTATTGGCCTGTTTGCCGCGTGCGCGGTCGGAATGGGCGTCGGTGCGGCTGTCGGCGCGGTGGTCGCGGCCGTCATGCCGATCTACGGGGGACTCGCCGGGATTGTCGTCGGGACTCTCGCCGGATTGGCCGTATATGTCGGAGTTGCGTTCCTGAGCGCGCTTCTTTTCAAGCGGACGGCCCAGCAGCGGACCGTTTTTTTACGCATGATTTACGGCGGAGGCGGCGTGCTTATCGGCGTGTTCGTCGGGATTTCTGTTTTGTGGGCCGCGTTGCTTTTTGTGCGCGGATTCGGAGGGATGCTGGAGACGTCGGTGGAAAATCGAGCTGGCATGCACCCCTTTCCGATTCCCGGGCCGGTCGCTCGCGTCCTCGTGAAGTTGAAGAAGTCGGTCGAGGTTGGCGACACGGGCAAATGGCTCGAATCGATCGACGTGATGCCGGCGGAGTTTTACCGGCTGATCAGCAAGGCGGGCTCGGTCATGACCAATCCGGAGGCATTGCAGCGGTTTTTCGAGTATCCGTCGGTCGTCGTGGTATTGAAGGACCCCAAAATTGTTGATCTTACTTTTGATTCCGAAGCCGCCGGCACCAGCCGGGAGGATCAGGTGGCCGCGCTTTTGAAAAATCCCAAAATCCTTCAGGCCGCGAGCGATCCCGCCTTGATCGCGAAGCTCCGAAAGATTGATATCGAGAAAGCGCTCGACTACGCGCTCGCCGCGCCCACGCCGGCTCACCCATCGCATCCGTAACCCATGCCCAACGACTACATCGCCACCATCGGACTCGAGGTCCACGTGCAACTCAAGACCCGCAGCAAAATGTTCTGCGCCTGCGCGGTCGAATATGGGGCCGAGCCGAATACGAACGTCTGCCCTGTCTGCCTGGGCATGCCCGGCGCCCTGCCGGTGATGAATGAAGAAGCGCTGAAGCTGACCACGCTGGCCGGCCTGATGCTCGGCTGCGAAATCGCGCCTCGCTGCAAATTCGACCGGAAGAACTACTTCTACCCGGACATGCCGAAGAACTACCAGATCTCGCAGTACGACCTGCCCATCTGTCTGAACGGTGCCGTCCCGCTGCACGACCTCGCCTACCCGAAGGACGCGCAGAAAACCATCGCCACGCCGGACAAGAAGATCCGCCTCACGCGCATCCACCTCGAGGAGGACGTCGCCAAGAGCTTTCACATGGAGAACGGCACCGGCATCGATTTCAACCGCGCCGGCACCCCGCTCATGGAGATCGTCTCCGAGGCCGAGATCGCCTCTGCGGAGGAAGCCTTCGCCTACCTCACCGTCCTCCAGCAGGTCATGATCTACGGCGGAGTGAGTGACGCCGACATGGAGAAAGGCCAGCTCCGCTGCGACGTGAACGTCTCGGTGCGCCGCGCCGACACCACGCAGTGGGGTACGAAGATCGAGCTCAAGAACCTGAACTCGATCAGCGGTGTGCGCCGTGCGCTGCTTTTCGAAATTCCGCGCCAGATCGAGATTCTGGAAGCCGGCGGCAAGCTCGATCAGGAGACCCGCCGCTGGGATGACGACCGCGGCGAGACCACGCTCATGCGCATCAAGGAGTCCGCCCACGACTACCGCTATTTTCCCGATCCCGACCTCATGCCCGTCCGCACCGAGGGCCTCGTCGCCGACGCGCGCGGCCGCATGCCTGAGCTGCCTTGGGATAAGCGTGCGCGCTTCGTCGCCGACTATGGCGTGAGCGACTACGACGCCGGCGTGCTCGCGAACGACCTCGATCTCGCCTCGTATTTCGAGACTGCGGCCAAGGGCGCGAAGAAGCCCAAGAATATCGCGAACTGGATCCTGAACGACCTCCAGAGCACACTCTCGACCGAGGGCGTCACGATCAACGATTGCCCGATTCCCCCGGCCGCTCTCGACGAACTCGTCAACCTCATCGACTCCGGCACGATCAACGGCAAGCAGGGCAAGGAAGTCTTCGCCGAGATGTTCGCCACGAAGAAAGGCGCCGCCGTCATCGTTGAGGAGAAGGGCCTCAAGCAGGTCAGCGACACCGGAGCCATCGAGGCCCTCGCGGACGAAGTGATCGCTGCGAATCCAGGGCCTGTCGCGGAATACAAATCCGGAAAAACCTCCGTGATCAACTTCCTCAAGGGCCAGGTGATGAAGCTCTCCAAGGGCAAGGCCAACCCGGCCGTGGCCGGCGAGATTCTGGAGAAGAAGCTCTCCTAGCGCGCTTATCGCGGCTTGCCTTCCCAACCGGGTTACCCGGACAATGGGGGCATGCGTTCCCTCCGACGTATCGGCGCCGGCCTCATCGTCGGTTGGTGCCTGCCGTTCGTCTGTCTGGCGGAAACTCCCGAGCCTCCGGAAATATCGGCGGCGCTGGCCTGGTTCGACACGCTGGGGTTTCCCGACGTCACGAACTGCCATTACGTGAGAGTGACGCTGGGATTCTCCAATCCGAATATCCAGCCCGCCAAAAACACCTCTTGCGACGGGTTTCTGCTTTCGGACGACGGGAAGAGTTTTACGGTGTTTTTCACCGAATCGATTCGGAGAGAGAGTCCGTTCTATGCCCGGCGGTTCGATTCGATGACGTTCGCTCGCACCTCAAAAGGAACTCCCGAGAGCCAAAGAGTCGGCTGCGAACCGATCAGCCTCAAAGAGGAGGCCGACAAAGCGATCGAAGCATGGCGAAAGTCGTCGGAGAAGGACAGTCGTGACTACGGCAACTATCTCTCCGATCAGGTGAGTGCGTTCGTTCTCGGCTGGAGCTGCCTGCAAAAAGGGCTTGGCCCTCAGGCGAGTGATGCCTTTGCCCTGGCCCTGAAGTTCCATGCCCTCGGCCGTCCAAGTGACGGCACGCTTCAAGAGGTCTTGGAAAACCATCTCGTCTACATTCTGGCGGATCGGGCCGTCTACGATTTCGCCGATCCGAAGACTCGCCCCAAGCCCACCATCGGTGAGGGAAAACCCATCATGTCTCGCGCGGAGTTGCTGACCATCTTTGAGAAACTTTCGAGGGACTTTCCTCATACCCCCCTGACGGAGCAAATCGACCGGATCACCGGAACCTTGCGGCAGATGGCACGTGAGGACGCCGGGCATCATCCGAAGCCTCTGGACCAGATGACACCGCAGGAACAGATCTCCGAATGGATCTTCCGGCTACGCGATCAGCCTGGATGGGCTTTCACCAGTCCCGGTCTTTGTGAGGTCTTGCCGGAACGTCTGGGGCGCCTGTCCGGGGTCGACGATTCGCCCAAATACCCTGCGGATCATTTGTTGGCGTTTGGCTTCTCCGCCGTTCCGCAATTGATCGATTCGCTATCCGACACCCGGTTGAGCCGGGCCGTCGATGAGGGAGGGACTTTCAGGTTTCACCCTATTTTAACGGTTGGAGAATGTGCCCGACAGGTTCTAAGGCGCATCGCCCATCGAAATTTCGACTATCGATCGCCGGACGGCTCTACCGCGAGTCCGGTCGACGCTCAGCGTGGGACCGAGAAGATGGTGCGGGATTGGTGGGCGGAGGTGCAGGCCAGGGGAACCGACACCCTTTTGGTGGAAGGCGCGCGTAAGGGAGACTGGGATAGCCTGGCCCAGGCGCGTGAGCTCTTGAAGCGCCATCCCGATCAAGCTCCGGCGGCGATCATCGTTGGCATCCAGCATGCCGACCGGGAGGAGATTCGTCTTTGTCTGGTCAGTATGCTTGGGCAGGAGAAGAACGAAACCTCTGCTGCTTTCTTTCGCAAGGAGATGGTGGACGAGTCCATTCCCCGTGAAACGAGGATGCTGGCCGCGCAAAGTCTGTATTGGTGGGGAGAGAAGCAAGTGCTGCCGGTCATGATCGCCGAGTGGCAGAAAGGCATGTCTGGTTCGGTTGCTTCCGTATTGGAGGGCCGCAGGGACTTGGGCGAACTGACCTATTTTCTCTTTGCGAGCGGGAATCCGGTGGCCGTGAAGAGCGTCACGGAAGGTTTTCCCAAGTTACCGGTCGCGCTCAAATTCCTCACCATCGATTCCCTCTATAACCAAAGAATCCCGGCCAATCCTGCCCATGGCATCTCGGCATCGGACGCAAAAGTGTCGAATGCGCTGATCGACCGGATGCTGGTCACCGCTCTGGACGATAATGCCCATTACGAGGGACACAGCACGAACTACGACGACGTCTCCACGCGCGATCCAAGAGTCTGCGAAATGGCAGCTTGGAAGCTTTCCCAGCGCTGGCCGGGGAAATACCCTTTCAAGTGGACGAAGTCGCCTGCGGACATGGACCGGCAGATCGCAGCGATGAAAACCGCCCGACGAGAGGATGAGTAATGATTGAACAGCTAAACACATTTCCGGTCAGAACCTTTGAGCGATCGCGCTTTTCCTACTTTTGAGTTCACGTCCCTTTGTCTTTCTTGATCCGTCCGGTAAGCGTTGGCCCCGCCTTCGCTTGCTTGGTCGTGTCCTGGCGATCCTCTGCGTCCTGGGGATCGGTATTTTCCTCTACACCCTGTTCTGCGATCCCGTCCTTCCCGGTCACCTCTATGACCTGAAACGGCAGATTCGCGCCGAGCAGAAGGCGAACCCCGTCGCCCAGGCGATCGCTCCGCAGAGCAGCTGGCAGAAATACTACGAGACCAATCGCGCGAAGCTCGACCAGCTCGCCGCCGCCCAGCAGAAGAAACGCCACGTCCTCGACAAGAATAACGAGGAGGTCCGGGCGGGCTTTTTCGTTGGCTGGGACGAGGAGAGCTTCCGGTCGCTCACCCAGCACGCCGCCCAGTTGACCCATGTCTGCCCCGAGGCGATGAAGCTGACCGGCGTCGAGGGTACGCTCGTCGCCGAGCCGAACGAGCGCCTCGAGCGTTTCGCCCAGATCAGCGGACTCAAGGTCGTGCCCGTGCTCTCGAATCTCGGCGACTACGGCTGGGAGCCGGAGGCGGTCGAGTATCTGGCCTTCGGGCCTCCCGCGCATCGCGCGCAATTCATTCAGTCGCTTCGCGACAAGCTCACCCAGATGGCTGCGGCTGGCGTCCTGATCGATTGGGAGCAGATGGACCCCGCCTACAAACCGCAGCTCACCCAGCTCTTCGCCGAGATGGCGAAGGCGCTCCATGCGGATGGCCGGGAACTGTGGATTACCATCCCTCTCGGAGACGAGCTGGCGAACTATGATCTCGAGGCGCTCAGCGACATCGCGGATCACTTTGTCGCGGAGTTCCATGACGAGAATGGTGATGACGACGACCCCGGTCCGATTGCTTCACAGGATTGGTTCGAGGGCTGGCTGAACCTCATTTCGGCCTACGGCGATCCCGAGCAATGGATCATCGATATCGGCAACTACGGCTACGACTGGGCGGCAGGGCAGCCAAAGGCGCAGACCGTCTCCTTCGCCGACGTCATGAGCCGTGCCCGATACGCCGAGCCGGAGGACGTGGCCGTCGAGGCCCCCAGCTTCAATCCCTACTTCTCCTACACGGACTCGGGCATCAAGCACACGGTCTGGTTTTTGGACGCCGCGACTTTCTTCAATCAACTGCGCGCGGCGCGGGACCGCGATGCTGGCGGCTTCATGATCAGCCGTCTCGGCTCGGAGGACCCCCAGCTCTGGGATGCCATGCACCTGGCCGCCAACAAGAACCCGACTGCGCACGACCTCGCTCCGCTCACCGCGATGCCCAGTGGCCCGATCATTACGAATCTCGGCTCCGGTGATGTCGTTTCCGTCGAGGGCGATCAGCAGCCGGGCAAACGCGAGTTTGCGATGCGGCCGGACGGCCGTGCCACCGAGCACTATGTGGACTATCCTGTTTTCCCGACCCTGTATCACAAGGGCTCGGGCGGTGGGAAAAAGTTCGCGCTCACTTTCGACGATGGCCCGGATCCCGAGTGGACGCCGAAGATTCTCGATATCCTCAAGCGTTACAATCTCCACGCCACGTTTTTCCTGATCGGACAGAACGCCGAGCAATATCCCGGCCTCGTCCGCCGTATCATTGCCGAAGGGCACGAGATCGGCAGCCACTCCTACACGCATCCGAATCTCGGCCTCGCGTCCAAGGAGCAGGTGAAGCTCGAGCTCAATGCCACCCAGCGCCTCATCGAGGCGATAACCGGTCGCTCGACCACGCTCTTCCGCCCGCCTTACGACGCGGATACCGAGCCGACCGACATCACTCAGATCACGCCGCTCGAGATCGCGGACCGCATGGGCTACGTCACCGTGCTCGAGTCGATCGACCCGGAGGACTGGGATCGTCCCGGCGAGGACGAGATCGTCAATCGCGTGAAGGATCAGCTCGATAACGGGACGAATATTCTCCTGCACGACGCGGGCGGTCCCCGTGAGCAAACCGTCGCCGCCCTGCCGAGGATCATCGACTACATCCAGAGCCGGGGTGACCAGATCGTCCCTCTGAACGAGCTTATCGGCGAGACGATGGACGAGGTCATGCCGCCCATTCCCGGCTCGAAGTACAGCTTCCAGCGGCTCGCCAGCTCCATCGGCTTCCAGACGATGTATGTGCTCCAGCAGGTCTTCTGGCTGTTCGTCATGGTCGCCATGGCTCTTGTGATTCTTCGCTCGATCCTGGTGATCGGTCTCGCCGTCGGCCATCGCCGTCGCGAGAAGCGCACCGGAATCGTGAGCGGCTACGCTCCGCCGGTCAGTGTGCTGATTCCCGCCTACAACGAAGGCAAGGTGATCGCCGCAACGTTGAAGTCGGTGCTGTCGACCGAGTACCCGAGCGAGGTCGAGGTCATCGTCGTGGACGACGGTTCCAGTGACGATACCTACGAGTCCGCACGGGCTGTGGGGCTTCAGGACGCCCGTGTGCGCGTCTTCAATCAGACGAACCATGGCAAGGCCGCCGCGCTCCACCGGGCGCTGGAGGAGGCGACGCATGAGATCGTCATCTTCATCGACGCCGACACCCGCATCGCCCGCGATGCCTTCGAGCGGTTGGTGCAGCCGCTGGCCGATCCGAAGATCGGGGCCGTCTCCGGGCACGCGCGCGTCGGGAATCGCCGTAGCTTCCTCGCCCGCTGCCAGGATCTGGAATACATCTGCGGCTTCAATCTCGACCGCCGCGCCTACTCGGTGTGGAACTGCATCACCGTCGCCCCGGGCGCGATCAGCGCTTTCCGCAAGGAAGCGATCCGCGCTGCGGGTGGCTTCAGCCGTGACACGCTCGCGGAGGATACCGATCTCACGCTGTCCGTCCATCGCGCCGGATACCGGGTCGACTACACCCCGGGAGCCGTGGCCTGGACCGAGGCGCCGGAGACCGTGCGCACCCTTGCGAAGCAGCGTTTCCGCTGGGCCTTCGGCACGCTGCAGAGCATTTGGAAGCATCGCTCGCTCACCTTCTCGCGCCGCGCCCCGGGGCTGGGCTGGTTCAGTCTCCCGAGCGTCTGGTTCTTCCAGCTCGGCCTGGTCGCGGTGGCCCCGCTGATCGATGCCCTGTTCATCTATGCGGTGATCGTCAACCATCAGGTCGCGGTGCTGCCCTATTTCCTCGCCTTCATCGGGTCGGATCTGATCCTTGCCCTTGCCGCCTGTGCGATGGAGCGCGAGCCGCTCCGCACCGCGTGGCGCATCATTCCCATGAGATTCATTTACCGTCCCTTGCTCAGCTACGTGGTATGGAAGGCCATCCTGCGCGCGCTCAAAGGCGCCGTGGTGGAGTGGGGCAAGCTCGATCGCACGGCGAGCGTGGTGGAGGTTTCTCGATGAAGCGCCTCCTCGCTCTCCTCCTCGCGCTGCTCCCCCTTGGAGCCCACGCCGGAGAACAATTGGTCATTCCAAAGGACGGCGCTTATTTCGGCGCTTTCATCGACTTCGGCGACACCGAGGACAATGTCTCGCTCGGGGCGATCGAGCGCTTCGAGAAGTTGGTCGACAAACCTCTCGCGATCGTGGCCTCGTCCAGCTACTGGGCGGCGCAGACCTTTCCGAGTGCGAATCTCGAGCTGATCTCCCGCCATGGTTCGATTCCCCTGGTCTTCTGGTCACCGTGGGACGCGCCCTTCGAGCAGCTCAAGGGGCCGGATAAATTCAGCCTCGATGCCATCCTCGCAGGCAAATGGGACGCCTATATCGATATGTGGGCCGCAGGGGCGAAGGCCTACGGGAAGCCGTTTCTGGTTTCCTTCTGCAATGAAATGAACGGCTGCTGGTTCCCTTGGTCGGGCTGTTTCTATGGCGGCGTGATTCCTCCAGTGACCCCCGGAGTGTCCGTGCCCGTGCCCGGGTCCCGCGCTTTGCCGGGTGGTGGATATGCAGGGCCCGAGACCTTCAAGAAAGCCTGGCGCTACGTCGTCGATCGCGTGCGGGCGCATGGCGGCACGAACGTCCTGTGGGTCTTCCACGTGAACAATTACTCCGACCCACAGGAGAAATGGAACGCGATCGAGAACTACTATCCCGGCCCGCAATACGTCGACTGGCTCGGCCTCAGCATCTACGGGAAGCAGGAGCGCTTCCAGGATCACTGGATGGATTTCGACGAGGACTTGCTCGAGGAGCCGTATGAATTCCTCGGCAAGGTTGATCCGACCAAGCCGATCATGGTCGCGGAGTTCGGGGTGGGGGAGTTTCCGGATATCGGCAGCAAGGCCCAGTGGGTCACGCATGCCTTCAAGTCGATGTCCTCGCCGCAGTTTTCTCGGGTCAAGGCCGCGGTCTATTGGAACGAGCGCTGGCAGAACGCCGACGGCACCTACAGCAATCTCCGCGTGAATTCCTCCATGGAATCGCTCCAGGCCTTCCGCGATGGTTTGAAGAATCCGTATTGGCTGGGCGCGCCCATCTGGCAGTCGACGCCTGTTGCTCCAGGCCGGCCGTAGGACTCCTACGGCCGCGCGGTGAGCAGGGTCGTGGAGTGCGCGGGGAGGGTTGCTCCCGCCAGGAAATCCGGCTCCCAGTTGCCGGGAGGAAACGGAATGGCCTGCGCTTCCTCGGAGAAATTGAAAACCGCGAGCAGCGTCCCGCGCCGGAGGGTGAGCCAGCGTGCGGATTCGTCGAATTCGATTTCCGCGGGCGTCCCATCCGGAATGCTTCGGCGCAATGCGATGAGGGACCGATGCCATTCCAGGATGTCCTTGTGGCATTCCTCGTCGAGTTCCGACCAGCGCAGCTTCGAGCGCTGGAAGGTCTCGGGCGATTGCGGATCGGGCACGTCATGGCCGGTCCAGTCCCAGGCGGAGAATTCCTTGCGGCGGCCTTCCGTCACGAGCTTGCCGAGTTCCTCGTGGTGGTCCGTGAAGTAGAGGAACGGCGTCGCCGCGCCCCATTCCTCGCCCTGGAAGAGCATCGGGACAAACGGGCTGAGTAGCACCAGCGCGGCGGTCGCTTTCAGGACCGCGGGCTCGAGCAGATGGCTCATCCGCTCCCCGAGAGCGCGATTTCCGGTCTGATCGTGATTTTGAGCGAAAACGATGATCTGTGACGGATCGACATGGAGCGGGGGACGCCCATGGCTGCGCTTGCGAAAGGTCGAGTACTGTCCGTCGAAGACGTAGGCTTGTTCCAGTGACTTGGCGAGCTGCGCGAGGGATCCGAAATCGACGTGATAGCCGGCCCGCTCGCCGGTCAGGAAAGAGTGGAGCGCGTGGTGAAAATCATCCTCCCAATGCGCGCTGAGGGCGAAGCCGCCATGGAGGTGGGATTGCACCAGCCGGGGCGTGTTGAAATCGCTCTCGGCGATCAGGACCAGCGGGCGCCCCGTGAGCGCGGAGAGATCGGCGACGCGTTCCGCCATCTGCTCGAGGATGTGCAGCGCGCTCTGGTCGAAGATCGCATGCACCGCGTCGAGGCGCAGGCCGTCGAAGTGGTAGTCGCGCATCCACATCAGCGCGTTCTCGATGAAGAACTCGCGCACCGGGTCGCTGTATTCGCCGTCGAAGTTGATCGCGTCGCCCCACGGTGTCTTCACCCGGTCGGTGAAATAGGGGCCAAACGCGCCCAGGTAGTTCCCATCGGGGCCGAGGTGATTGTAGACGACATCGAGCAGCACCGCGAGGCCGAGGTCGTGAGCCTGTTGGATGAAGGACTTCAGATCGACGGTCGTCCCGTAAGCCGGATGCGGCGCATAGATCGCGGCTCCGTCGTAGCCCCACCCGCGTTCGCCGGGGAAGGTCGCCAGCGGCATCAGCTCCACATGCGTGATGCCGAGGTCACGCAGGAACCCGAGACGCTTCGCCGCTGCTTCGTAGGTGCCCTCGGGGGTGAACGTCCCGACATGCAGCTCGTAAATGATGGCTCGGGAGAGGGGCTTCGCCACGAAGTCATTGTCCGTCCAGCGGAAGGCGGAGTGGTCGATCACCACCGAGGGACCATGTACGCCCTCCGGTTGCCACGCGGAGCGCGGGTCGGGATAGGCGCCCTGGCCGTCGACCCGGAATTGATATTTTGTTCCGGGCTGGGCCTCGGTTTCAATGGACCACCATCCCCGATCATCCTTCGTCATCGGCTGGGGGCCGCGAGCAGTGATGAGGTCGACTTGATTGGTGAGAGGAGACCAGACTTCGAATTTCATGATTCGCGAACCAGCAGGGCGACGGGAAACTCTCCGAACAGGACGGATGGACTCACATCGCCGGTATGAACGGCTTCGGTGAAGGCATTTTTCCAGGAGCCCGGGGGCAGGCCGAGGACGGTGTCGTCCCATTCGCCATCGAGCGTCAGGGTGAAGCGGGGGACGGCAACCAGGATGTCCTCTCCCCGCGAGTAGGCCATCAGATGGCCGAGTCGCGAGCCCCTCGCGCTGAGCGGTTGATGCACGCCCTCGAAGCTCGCCGCGTGAGCGCGCCGAACTTCCAGCGTTTTCTTGATCAGCCAAAGCTTCGGCAGGCCGGTTTCCCAGTCGGTCGGGAGAGCGGCGCATTCGCCAAGAAGCCTCCGCCGTAGATCGAAGTCCACCGGTCGGCGGTTGTCAGGGTCGACGAGGCTGAGATCCCAAAGCTCGGAGCCTTGGTAGAAATCCGGCGTCCCTGGCGCGGTGAGCTTGATGAGCGTCTGTGCCAGGCTGTTGATCTGCCCGGGCCGGACGAGTGGCTCCACGAACGCCTTCAGGTCGTCGACGAATTCCTTGCTCTCGAGGATGGCCTCGGTGAATTCCTTCAGGCCTTCCTCGTAGCCGGTGTTGGGCTCGTGCCAGGTCGTGCGGATCTTCGCTTCCCGGCAGGCTTTCAATAGATACTCCCAGGCGCGTTCGGTGGAGATGGGCCACGCGCCGATGAGGGTCTGGTAGAGCAGATACTCCGAGTGCCGGTCTGGCTCGCGGCCCTTCCAGGCCGGTTGGTTGAGGGTCGACCACCGCTGGAGCGCGGCATTCCATTTCTCTGGGATTTCGGTGAGGAGGCTGATGCGCGTGCGCACGTCCTCGCTCCGCTTGTTGTCGTGCGTGGAGGTGGGCAGCAGGTTGTGCGGCCAATGGCCCTGCAGGTGCGCGCAGAACTGGTGAAACTTCGACGGCGCGATGCCGAGCTGCGAGGGCTGGGAACCGACCTCGTTGCAGGAGACCAGGCGGTCGTAGCAGTAAAAGGTCGTGTCTTCCGCCCCCTTCGCCATCACGGCGGGCGCTAGCTGTTGCCAGCGGGCGATGAAGTCGGACTCCAGCGATCCGTCGAGCTCGTTGTTGAGCAGGGATTCGAGGAAGACGAAGATTTCCGGTTCGACCGCGAGGTGGGTGCTGCTGGCGCTGGCCGCTTGAGCGCGGGCGGCGGCTGTTGCGTCGGCGATGATCTTGTCATCCACCGGTGATAGCTCCTGCGTGCCCGGTGTCAGGTAGGTGCGATAGACCGGCAGCGAGACGATGAGCAGGGTGATCGCCTCGCGAAGCTGCTCCCGGCTGAGGTCGTGCGTGGTCCAGCGCGCCTGGGCGATATTGACCGCCAGGGTGCAGAGTCGCTCCAGATCGGAGATGAAGTGCTTCTCGATGATCTCGCGCTTTTTCTCGCGGACGAGGGCGGAGTAATTGATCGGGTGTCCGGTGAAATCCGCGTAGATCGAAGTGATGGCATCGGTCTTCGTCTCATCCATCCAGAGCCGGTTGACCTTGCTGAGGAACTCGTAGCCGACCGTGCCGTCGATGGGCCAGGCGTCGGGCAGTTCCTCTTCGGCATCGAGGATCTTTTCGCCGTAGATGCGGCCGTCCGGGCAGAGCTTCCTTAGGCGTTGGAAATAGCCGAGCGGATCGCGCAGGCCGTCCGGGTGATCGACGCGCAGACCGGCCAGCTCGTTGGCCTCCAGCATGCGCGCGATGCGGGCGTGGCATTGTTCGAAGACCGTGGTGGATTCGACGCGCACCCCGATGAGGGTGCCGATATTGAAGAAACGGCGGTAGTTGACGATCTCGCCCTCCAGCTTCCACCAGGCGAGCCGGTAGAATTGCTCCTCCAGCAGCGCATGCATGGCGTCGGGAGCCGCGGTGAGGGCCGCGCCGTTCTTCTCGACTGCCGCGAGCGTGGCCGGATCCTGGAGCAGCTTGCGGACCCCATCCACCACCTGGGTGGTCAACGCCCGGTAGCGGCGAATCTCCTCGGGGTCGGGATGATGAATGCGGCGCAGCTTCGAGAGATCGGAGAGATTGAACGCGAGCTCCGGCGCGGATGCCCCGAGGATCGGGCGCCAGGAGGCCGAGCAGAGTGGCCAGGTAGTCTCGAAGTATTTCAGGCGCGGCAGTCCCGAGCTGAGGTCGATCGTCAGCTGCCCCTGCTCGAGCACTTTGCCATAGGGTTCCCCGAGCGTGCAGATCGCGAGCTCCCATCGATCGGCAATCCCGAAGGGGAAGATGTCGAACGTGGACGCGTGCTCGCTGTAGGGCCCATGCGCATGGACGTCGCTCCACCAGGGATTCGACTCATGCGTCGTCATATGGTTCGGCACGATGTCCAGCAGCACGCCGAGACCGGCCTCCCGCGTGGCGGACTGAAATTTCGTCCAGGCTTCCTCACCGCCGAGTTCCTCGTTGATCCGGGTCGGATCCGCGACGTCGTATCCATGCGTGCTCCCGGGCGCAGCCTGCAGGCAGGGGGACAGGTACACGTGGCTGATGCCCAGGTCACGCAGGTAGGGCAGGATCTCTGCCGCCGCGGAGAGGGGGAATCCCTTGTGCAGCTGGATGCGATAGGTCGCAAACCATGGAGGCTGCTGGCTGGCAGCCTTCGATTTCGGGCCCTCTGGCGGCACGCTTGGCTCGTCCTGGCTCATTGTCGATTTGGTCGGGAATGGCGGCTCACCGGGCGTGGCCCAGCACCATCAGAGATCGGCCTTCCAGCTTCACGCCGGCGCCTGAAGCCCTCTCCTGGCCGGGCTCCAGCTCGGGCCGGGCCGTGTCGAAGGCGACGAACCAGCGCTTGCGGCGCACATCTTTCGGCAGCTTGAAGTCGACCGGCTCGTGGTGGGAGTTCAGCAGGATCAGGTAGTCGTTGTCTTTCACGCGGCGCCCGGCTGCGTTGCGGATCTCCGGGGCGTCGCCACGGAGAACCATCCCGAGCGTGCGCATCCAGCCGCCTTCCTCCCAGTCCCCATCACCCATGGGTTCCCCATCGGCGCGGATCCATTGAATGTTCGCCCCCTGCTGGGAGACGCTCGGGTCGCTCTCGACGAAGCTGCGGCGGTGGAAGTTGGGGTGTCCGCGGCGGTAGTGAATGAGGCGGGATGTGAACTCCAGCAGCGACTTGCGCGTATCGTCGAGATCCCAGTCGAGCCACGAGATCTCCGTGTCCTGGCAATAGCCATTGTTGTTGCCGCCCTGCGTTCGGCCGATCTCGTCGCCGGCGCAGATCATCGGCACACCCTGCGAGAGCATGAGCGTCGCGAGGAGATTGCGCTTCTGCCGCTCGCGCAGCTTGTTGATCTCGGGATCGTCGGTCGGACCCTCGGCCCCGCAATTCCACGACTCGTTATCGTTCGCGCCGTCGTTGTTGTTCTCCCCGTTGGCCTCGTTGTGTTTCTCGTTGTAGCTGACGAGGTCGTGCAGGGTGAAGCCGTCGTGGGCGATGATGAAGTTGATGCTCGCGGAGGGCAGACGGCCGCTGTGCTCGTAGAGATCGGCGCTCCCGCCGAGGCGCGTGGCGATCTCGCTGTGCATGCCCATGTCGCCCTTCCAGTACTTGCGGACGCTGTCGCGATACTTGCCGTTCCACTCTGTCCAGTTCACCGGGAAATTACCGACCTGATAGCCCCCCATGCCGAGGTCCCATGGCTCCGCGATGAGTTTCGTCGTGGCCAGGGTGGGGTCCTGGTAGATCGAGGTGAAGAAGGCGCCGAGCTGATCCACGTCGTAGAGCGAGCGGGCGAGAGCGCTTGCGAGGTCGAAGCGGAAGCCGTCGACATGCATCTCCGTCACCCAGTAGCGCAGGCTGTCCATCAGGAGCTGCAGGCTGTGCGGATGAACCATGTTCAGCGTGTTGCCGCAGCCGGTGAAGTCCATGTAGTGGCGCTCCTTGCCCTCGACCGTGCGGTAGTAGGCCTTGTTGTCGATGCCGCGGAAGGAAAGCGTCGGTCCGCGTTCGTTGCCCTCGGCCGTGTGGTTGTAGACCACATCCAGGATCACTTCGATGCCTGCCTTGTGCAGCGCCTTCACCATTTCGCGGAATTCCTTCACCGCGTCGGCGGGATGGCTCTTGCTCGCGGCATAGACCCGCTGCGGCGCGAAGAATCCGAGCGTGTTGTAGCCCCAGTAGTTGTGCAGCCCCTTCTCCTGGAGATGGCGGTCGTCCGCAAAGTACTGGATCGGCAGCAGTTCGATTGCCGTGATCCCGAGCTTCGTAAGGTAGTCGATGATCGCGGGATGCCCCACGGCCGCGTAGGTGCCGCGAATCTCCTCCGGCACGTCCGGGTGCCGCATGGTCAGGCCCTTTACATGGGCCTCGTAGATGACCGTGTTGTGCCAGGCGGTGCCGAGCGGCTTGTCACCCTCCCAATCGAAAGCCGGATCGGTCACGATCCCCAGCGGGGCAAAAGGCGCGCTGTCGCGTTCGTCGAAGGTCAGATCGTCGCCCTCGGCACCGATCGTGTAGCCGAAGAGCGCATCATCCCATTTGATCTCGCGGCCGATCGCCTTTGCATACGGATCGAGCAGGAGCTTGTGATGATTGAATCGCAGCCCCTTCTCCGGTTCATACGGGCCATGCACGCGATAGCCGTAGAGCTGTCCCGGTTTGATCTCGGGCAGGTAAATGTGCCAGACGCCGTTGGTGCGCTCCCGCAGCCGGATGGTCTGGCTTTCTTTCTCGTCCTCGCTCTTGTCGAAGAGGCAGAGATCGACATATTCCGCTCCCTCTGAGAAGAGCGCAAAGTTCGTTCCCTTGCCGTCATAGGTGGCTCCTTGGGGGAAGGGCGTGCCGGCCTCGTAGTTTTCCTCGATCGCCGGGGGAGGGATGCAACCTTGAGTTTCCTTGATTTCCGTCGTCTCCAATGCAGGCGCTTCCGTCATAGTGCAGACATTACGCTTCGTGCCCCGATAACGGACATCGGGATTTTACCGGACAACGTTCGGCCTTTTCCCCGATGAGGAAAAGCCCCAAAGGCCGAAGTCAAAAGGACGAACGCAGAAGTGCCCGAACGACCATGCCGCGCAAGCGCTCACCGCACGGATCTTATAGGACCTATAAGTCCTGTTGGCCCTATAGGTCCCATCAGCGAACCACCAACCACCGCCCCCCCCAAAGTCACCCAAAGACCAAAGACCTGCCCGCCACACTTCGCGTAGCGATGTGGGCGAGGCCAATGACCACACCCAAAGCACTGCGTGCATTGAGGCGGGTAAACCAAAGACCAAAGACCAAAGACCAAAGACCAATGCCCAATGCCCAATGCCCAATGCCCAATGACCAATGACCAATGACCAATGACCAATGACCAATGCCCAATGCCCAATGCCCAATGCCCAATGCCCAATGCCCAATGCCCAATGCCCAATGCCCAATGCCCAATGCCCAATGCCCAATGCCCAATGACTACGCCGAGATTCTCTCGAGCGTATCCGCATCGACCGCCTTGCAAGAGCGATAGCCCTCTCCATGCTCCGGGATCGAGTCGAGGAACGCATCCCGCTCCGGCGCACTTGGGAAATCGAGGCCGATCAAAGCGCGGCCCACGCGCTCACCCGATTGCCGGTAGTTGAAGTAGCAGATGCTGGCCCGCCCGCGGATCTGTTGGTCGAGGAAGTCATGGAGTGCCCCCGAGCGCTCGTAGAAGTCCAGCCGCAGAAACGCTGGGAAGGCGAGCAAGTCGCCGCGGAGCGGGATGGCACGGAAAGCCACATCCACCGCGCCGGTCAGGTCCTGCCACTCGTAACCAGCCGCTTCGAGCCGCGCCGGCAGCGCCTCGAGGGTGGCGCGATCTTCCGAACTCACCGTGAAAATTGGCCAGGCCTCCCTCGCGTGATGCTTCCCGTATTGGAAATCCGCGACATTGAGCCCCGCGAAGCACGTGTCGAGCAGGGTGAGCATCGTGCCGGCCTGCTCCGGGATGCGGATGCGCAACGTGCGCGCCGGCAGGCTGGAAGCTCCTTCCGATTGCGCGATCAGCCCGAGCTGTAGGAAGTCGATGTTCGCTCCCGTGATGACAATCACCACGCGCTTGCCAGCCAGCGAGGCCCGGTTCTTCAGCACCGCGGCCAGCCCCATCGCCCCGGAGGGCTCGGAGATGCAGCGGTTCGTCTCCCACAGCACGCGAATCGCCGAGTTCACCTCCGCGTTCGTCACCGTCTCGATCCGGCTCAGGGTCTGGCGGCACATCTCGAAGGGGAGGTGCCCCGCTTTGCGGACCGCCGTGCCATCGCAAAAAATATCGACCTCGGTGAGCTCCACCGGCGCGCCGGTTTCCAGTGCCGCGTGCATCGAGGCCTGGCCGATGCCTTCCACCCCGACAATCTCGATTTGCGGCCAGTAGGATTTCAGCCAGTTCGACACCGCCGAGGCCATGCCTCCGCCGCCGATCTGGAGAAAGGCCGCGTCAAAGGGGCCGTGGCCGGAGAGGACGATCTCGTCCGCCAGCGTGCCCTGGCCTGCCATCACCGCAAGGTCGTCATAGGCATGTACGTAGACCGCGCCTCGGGTGACTTCCTCTTCCCGGGCGGCGGCAACCGCTTCGTCATAGCTGTCCCCGGTGAGAACGATTTCCGCGAAGCCACCACCATGGTGCAGGACCGCATTCTTCTTCACCCGCGGCGTGGAGCGAGGCATGTAAACGCGCGCGTGAATGCCCAGCATGCGCGCGGCGAGGGCGATGCCCTGGCCGTGATTGCCGGCCGACGCGGTGACCACGCCCCGCGCGGCCTCGTCGGGAGTGAGCTGCGCCATGCGATTGCAGGCTCCGCGCCACTTGTAGGATTTCACGGCCGAGAGGTCCTCACGTTTCACCCAGATTTCCGGTCCTGGCTCGGATCCGGGAAGAACCAGCCGCTCCATGGGCGTCGGCTGGCCGAAGCGATAGACCCGTTCACGGGCGAGCAGGATTTCCTGCCGAAGCTGGCGGTCGAGAGGCAGGTCAAGGCGGTCCATGATAAGCGGATGATGAAAACGTTTTCACCGCCACGAAACAACCCCCTTCAGCGATCACCACGACAAGACAACTTTCCAACCTCTGCGCCCGCAATCGCCGCAGCATGGAGCACATGCTCGTGTCGAACGTCCCTGCGTCCCGTAAGTCCCATTGGCCCTATAGGGCCCATCAGCGAACCCCCAACCCCAGTCTCCCCAAAGTCACCCAAAGACCTGCCCCGCCACACTTCGCGTAACGATGTGGGCGAGGCCAATGACCGCACCAAAGCACTGCGTGCATTGAGGCGGGTAAACCAAAGACCAAAGACCAAAGACCAAAGACCAAAGACCAAAGACCAAAGACCAATGACCAATGACCAATAGCTACCCCACCGCAACCGCGGGATTCAGTCGCGACGCCCGCCGCACAAAGCCGAGCAAAAATGTCTTCACCTTCGAGGGCGCAAGGTGCAACTCGGCCTCCGGATGCGTCGCGTTCAGCAGATCGTTGAACCCATCGATTTCGTCGGAATCGAGCGTCAGGTCGCGGAAAGCCATCGTCCATTCATCGAACTGCCGTTCGGCAATAGGTTCCTGAATGAGAGGCAGGATGCCCACATGCCGCAGGTCCCGGGAGATCCGTTGGAAAGTGGCCTTCACCGTAGCCTGCTCGCCCTCGAGGACCTGAAGGATATTCCCCTCATGATAAATGAGGATGCCGCTGACGTTCTCCGCCTCGTTCCGAGCCTTCCAGTGCTCGAGCGCAGCAATCAATTCCTCCCTCGTAAACTCGGGAATCGCAGAACTCAGATAAGTGATGTTGAAAAGAGGCATGAGAAACTCCTGCAAGAGGGTTTCGCGAGCCGTCTCTCCGCTGCGTGTGACTTAATGAGAAAAGGTCAGAAAAAGTTATAACCCCCCGAATTTACAGAGCAGCCCACCCCTCGTGCAGCCCCGCAGCCTCGAGGATTTTCATCCTTCTTCCTTCTACCTTTCTCTCGCGTGCGCTCGAGCGCGTACGAATCACCAAAGAGCAATCGCGCACGCGAGAATCACCGCCCCGCAGGCGGCACCCAGCACCGCACCGAGTTGGTAACGGCGCTGGCTCCCAATCACCCAGGCGGTGAGATCGCGCATGATGTACGGCATGCCGACCAGGAAGAGCCCGGCCAGGATCCATACATAGGCCAGCGTGACCAAAATCAGCCGGGAAGCCTCCGGACGCAGAAAGGCCGCTTCGAGCAAAGGCTCGGCGGCCAGCAGGGCGAGAATGCCGAGCGAGCGCACGGCTAGGAATTCATCGACGAACATCCAGGTCAGCACCGCCGCCACCGGCACCGCGATCGTCAGGAGGTTGCGCAGCTTGGCGAACTCGCCCAGGTCTATCGTGCAGACGAGCCAGAAGGCCCAGACGGCGCTGATGGCCAGGAAGACCGTGCCCCAGAAGCGGGAGCGGGGCAGGGTATGAAGGAATTTTTTCGTCGGAGCGGGCACGGCCAGCGCGTAGCCATGAGTGGCGATCAGGAGCAGACCGACGAGGATGCCGATGTGTTGGAGCGAGAACGGATAGATCATTTCGGCGGAAGGGACGTCTTTTTAAGCACAGTTTTCCGGGGGCGGGAAGGGGCGGCTGCGTGTTTTTCCCATTTGCGGGCTTCCAGCGCGGCGGTGGCCGCCTCGACCTCCGCCTGCTTCTTGCTGCGGCCGGCGCCGCGGGCGAGTTCGATCGATTCCCACATCACCCGGCACTCGAAGTTCTTTTGATGTTCCGGCCCCGTCTGGGCGATCACTTCGTAAACTGGAGCACTCGGAGCGACGGCCTGGAGGAGTTCCTGGAGCTTGCCCTTGGGATTGATCTCTTCCGGCTCTGCGGTGAGCAGGGCAAAGGCCCCCTCCGTCTCGCGCAGGATGAAGTCCCGCGCCTCCTCGTAGCCGCCGTCCAGATACATCGCGCCCACCAGCGACTCGAACGCATCCGACAGGGTCGAGGCCCGTGTACGGCCGCCGCTGGCGTCCTCGCCTCGGCCCATCATCAGGTGCCCGCCGATGCCGATCGCCGAGGCGTGGCTCTTCAATCCCGCGCGGGAGACGATGCGCGTGCGCAGCTTGGTCAGGCGGCCTTCGCTGAAATCCGGAAAGAGCAGGTAGAGATGCTCGGTCACCACCAGCTGCAAAACCGCATCCCCGAGGAACTCTAGGCGCTGGTTGTCGAAGGGGTAGTTTTTCCGTTCGAGCGAGATGCTGGAGTGGGTGAGGGCCTCGGCGAGAAGCAGCGAATTGCGAAACTTGTAACCGATACGCTCCTCGAGAGGATTCATGAGCGAGCGTGGAATGGATGGCCTTGGAAGCATGCGTGGTGCGGATGGGATCTGTCGGTCCCGGTCTCCGTAAACCTCCCACTATATCCGCCTTGCAAGGAATTTGGAGCGGAAAGTCACAATCCCAACTTTTGGAACATCGAACGCCTGGCACGCTCGGAATAGCCTGCGCAAAGCGCAGCCCGGAGGGCGGGCGAGCGATAGCAAACAAGGCAATCCAAAATCCAAAATCCAAAATAAGTGGCCTCGGGTTACAAGAAATTCTCTCGCCCAGCCTTGCCCTCCCGCATCCTCCTCCGCTAGGCCGGATCGTAGCTTGCACGACGCGCCGTCCATTTCCGTCCCGCCCTCCCGAGGCCTGCGCTGGCTGGCCGACCTGCTCGTCGCCGCGGCCATCGGAGGCCTGCTTTTCGCGATTCTGAATGTCGCCGCCGAGTGGCATGCTCCTTTCCGAGCCACCACGCAGATCGACCTCTCTTTCTGGAAGTTGCCGCAGTACGTGCTCTACTCCCTGGCTCGCGGGTGGGCGGCCATGGCGCTCTCCTTGGTCTTCGCGATCATGTACGCCACCTGGGCCTACTACGATCGGCGCGCCTCCGCGGTGCTCCTGCCCGTGCTCGACATCCTGCAGAGCATTCCGGTGTTGGGCTTCATGCCCGGGCTCGTCCTCGCCTTGGTGGCCATCTTCCCTACGAGCAATGTTGGGCTCGAGCTGGCCTGTGTGCTCATGATTTTCACCGCGCAGGTCTGGAACATGGTTTTCAGCTATTACGATTCGCTGCGCGCCATTCCGCCCGAGCTGAGGCAGATGGGGGAACTCGCGCGCTTCACCCCCTGGGAGCGCTTTCGAAAGCTCGAGCTGCCCTTTGCGGCCCAGGGATTGATCTACAACTGCATGGTCTCGATGGCGGGAGGCTGGTTCTTCCTGACCATCAACGAATCCTTCACTCTCGGGAACCGCAGCTTCCAGCTTCCCGGCATCGGTTCCTACATGAGCGTTGCCATCGCCCGGAACGACATCCCCGCTCAGATCGCTGCCGTGGTCGCCATGGGAGCCATGATCATCGCCGTCGACCGGCTTGTGTGGTGGCCGCTCGTCGTCTGGTCGCGGAAATTCAAGCTGGAGGATACCGCCAGCGGACCGATGGAGACGACCATCGTCGCCCGGTTGATCGGGCGTTCCAGATTCGTGGAAACTCTCGTCCATGCGCCCGGAGCTCTCGGCCGCGCCCTGGAACGCCGCCGCCCCCGTCCGCATCACACGGTCACCCCTCCACCAGCCGCGCCCTCGGGCACATGGTCCCGCTGGCTATACGGGCTCGTCCTGGGAGTCATCTTCCTCGCCGGCGGCTACGGCTGCTGGCGCCTGATCCTGCTGCTGGGCGAGGTCAGTCTGGCCGGTTGGCTGGAGATTGTCGGCAAGGCGTTGCTCACCTTCCTCCGCGTGCTCGCGACCCTGGTCATCAGCTCCTTGTGGACCATTCCTGTCGGCGTGTGGATTGGCCTGAATCCCCGCGTCGCCCGGGCGTTCCAGCCTCTCATCCAGTTTGCCGCCTCCTTCCCCGCGCCGATGCTTTACCCCATCGTCTTCGGATTCATCCTCTCCCTGGGCGGCAATCTCCAGTGGGGCGCCGTGGTCCTGATGATGCTCGGCGCGCAATGGTACATCCTTTTCAACGTCGCCGCAGGCGCGCAGTCCATCCCGGCGGATGTGAATGCCTGCGCCAGTATCTTTCAGCTTCGTGGCTGGCGGCGCTGGCGCGATTTCATCCTGCCCGCCATTTTTCCCTTCCTGGTCACGGGCTGGATCACCTCGGCCGGTGGCGCCTGGAATGCCAGCATCGTCTCCGAGTATCTTCAGCAGGGGGACCGAACCTATACGGCCTCCGGCCTCGGCGCCTACATCAGCGAGGCGACCAATGCCGGACATTTCGCACAGCTCGCCGCCGCCGTCGTCGTCATGGCGATCTGTGTCGTCGCGATCAACCGCACTTTCTGGAAACGACTGCAGCGCAAAGGCGATCTTTATTGCCGCTTCGGAGGATAACTCATGGAACCGATCATCGAGCTCAACGGCGTCAGCCTTCAGTACCCCGGCGAGAAACATGCCGAGGCCACGGTCATCCTCGAAAATATCGATCTCGCCGTGGCGGAGAACGACATCATCGCCCTGCTCGGACCCTCCGGTTGCGGCAAGAGCACGCTCATCCGCCTCGTCGCCGGCCTCATCCCTCCCACCCGGGGGACGGTGAAATTTCACGGCCAGCCCGTGAATGGCGTCTGCCCCGGGGTCTCGATGGTCTTCCAGAATTTCGCCCTCTTCCCGTGGCTCACCGTCGCGGGAAACATCACCCTCCCGCTTCAGCAGATGGGCCTGTCCGACGACGAGATCGCGGCGCGGCTCGAGAAGCATCTCACCATGGTCGGCCTGCAGGGCTACGAAGCCGTCTACCCGCGCGAGCTTTCCGGGGGAATGAAACAACGCGTCGGCATCGCCCGTGCCCTGGCGGTGAATCCCGAGGTGCTCTGCATGGACGAGCCCTTCAGCGCCCTCGACGTCCTCACCGCCGAGTCCTTGCGCGATGAGCTGGCGCGTCTCTGTGCGGATCCCGCGAATCCCCTCCGCACCATGCTCTCGGTCACGCACAACATCGAGGAGGCCGTCTTTCTTGCGAAACGCATCATCGTCCTCGCCGCGCATCCCGGCCGCGTCGCGCTCGACATCCCGAATCCTCTGCCCTATCCGCGGCAGCCCGACACGCCCGAGTTCATCGAGATCGTGGAGAAGATTCACTCCATTCTCACCCATCACGAGCTCCCCGAGCCCGCACCTCACCCCACGAGCTCCGGCCAGGAAACCGCGCCCGCCGGGCTCCAGCCCATCCCCCACGCCACCGTTGGCGAGATCATGGGCCTCGTCAGCCTTTGCGAGGAGGAGCCCCAGGAGATATTTGCTCTCGCCGACGATCTCAATGAGGAGTTCAGTGGCATGCTTCAGGTCGTGAAAGCCGCGGAAATGCTCAACCTCGTCACCACCCCGCATGACATGATCGTGCTCACCCCGGAGGGCAGACGCTTCCGGGATGCCCCCATGCCGGAGCGGAAAAAGATGCTGCACGCCGGCATGCTCCGGCTCGGTCTCTTTCAGAAGCTGGCCACCGAGCTCGGCACCCGTCACGGCTCGATGACCGGGGCGGAGTTTCTCTCGCTGCTCGCCGATTGGTTCCCCTCCGAGAAGCCCGAGCTGCTCGCGCGCTTCATCGTCGGCTGGGGCCGCTTCGCCGGCCTCGTCGGCTACGATGGCCAGACCCAGGAGGTCAGCATGCCTTCGAGCTCGTAGCCGATTCATTGGCCTTCCGGATATCGCTACGGGGAGGGGAGGCGATCCGGTGTTCGAGATCCCGGACCGGGAGCGCGCCGCATGCGTGAAGCCACCTTCGCTCACGATCCCCAAGTCTCGCGCCGTGACGACCTCATGGCGAGAAACGAGGCGGTTGAAGACCGGCCTCCGCAGTCATCGATCTCATCCGGATCGAGCCTTAGGTGACAATATCGCCATACCCTTGTCTGTAGGGCGATTTGCGAGCATAGCAGGCAGTCGAATCCACACTCACTCTCCCATGGAAAAAATCACCCTCGAAGACCTGCTGCAAACATCCACGGAGCCCAGGAAGCTTCAAAAACG
>Ga0310811_10001409_pt1 | contig 30388 bp, 30 predicted proteins | sample YCmetagenome_FD_207642 | JGI IMG/M metagenome (GOLD analysis project Ga0310811, IMG submission 207642) | Soil microbial communities from experimental microcosm in Duke University, North Carolina, United States - YC | ecosystem: Engineered > Artificial ecosystem > Soil microcosm > Unclassified ...
GTCGGTGTGCATAGCTGTCCCGGCGGCGACCACGATTCGACACACAGCGCTGATATCCCTTACAACGAGCTGCTTCCCCTGCTATTCGAGCTCAAGGCAAAGAACTTCTACCTCACCTACGCGGCTTAGAACGACAAACGGCAGGTGCTCGAGGCGATAAAGGGAAGCCTTCGCCCCGGGCAACGGGTCTTTATCGGCGTGACGGACGTGCTGAGCCACAGGATCGAGACGCCGGAAGAGATCCGCGATCTCATCCTCGAGGCCGTAGAATATATCCCGGTAGCGCAGCTCGGAACAACCGACGATTGCGGCTTTTCGCCCTTCGCCGACGATACCTCCACCAGCAGGGATATCGCCTTTGAAAAGATAAGGGCAAGAGTAGAAGGCACGCGCCTCGCCGGGAAAGCCCTGGATAAAATGCAAATAGCCCTGTGACCCATCAAAAAACAGCCCATGGCACACATAAAACTCAATAACGAACAGCTCCCCGGCATCGTCGGGCTGCTGGACTATCGCCCGGCAACGGCCAAGCCGCTGCTGGAGCTGGCCAATGTCCTGCTGCGGGACGATTCGACCCTCACCCGCGCCGAAAGGGAGATCATCGCGGCATCGGTGTCCTATCGCAACGACTGCCATTTTTGTCACACGAGCCATGCCGCGGCAGCCGTAGCAAACGCCGGCGCGGATATCACGATGATCGACGATATCAAACAGGGTCTCATCGATACAAAAGTGTCGGACAAGCTCCGGGCCCTGCTCAGCATCGCCTATCATGTACAACAGGGCGGCAAGCACGTGACGACGGAGGACATCTGGCTGGCCCGTGAGAACGGCGCCACCGACAAAGAGATCCATGACACCGTCCTGATCGCGGCCGCCTTTTGTATGTACAACCGTTATGTGGACGGCCTGGGGACCTGGGCCCCAAAAGAGAACGAGGCCTACCTGGAAATGGGCCGCAATATCGCCGAGCACGGCTATGGCTATTCCGTGCGCCAGGCGCAAATTGCTCAATAACTTATAAAACCAAAACAAGGCTTATGTTGAATTGTAAAAAAGTAGCTTTTTCCGCCGCCCTTGCCCTCCTTGTCGCAGCACCGGCAGTGCTGAAGGCTCAGACAGATGAAGATGCTATCATGATGGACAAAAAGAACTTTTGCATCGGCGCTACCTATATGCGCAGCAGCTGGGACCATTATTGGGAAGGAACGTTCAAACGCAACAACCAAAATCTCGGAACGGTTTCCACCCAGTCGGTGATGCTGATGGGTACTTATGGGATCACGCGAAAACTGAATGTGGTGGTCGGGGCGCCCTATGTGTGGACCCACGCCACGCGGGGAACACTGCATGGCCAGCATGGCGTGCAGGATCTTTCGGCCTGGCTCAAATGGGAGGCTCTCGATCTGAATGTCGGCAAAGGCGTTCTGTCGGTCTATGCCCTGGGCGGCGGTTCCCTTCCGCTGACCAACTATATCGCGGACTTCCTGCCGTTGTCCATCGGTCTGCACAGTAAGACCCTCTCCGGCCGCCTGCTGGTCGACTACCAGCTGAGCAACTTCTTCGCCACCGCATCGGGAACCTATACGGGCCGGCATGACATCACTATCGATCGCGACTCGTACTACACCACCTCCCTCCACCTGACCAATAAGGTGGACATGCCGGATATGGCCAGCTATAATGTGCGGACAGGCTACCGCAGCGACTGGCTGATCGCAGAAGCGGTCTTTACGCAAATGTTCACTCTTGGCGGATACGATATCCGGAAGAACGATATGCCCTTTCCCAGTAACAAGATGAATTCGACGATGGCGGGACTGGACTTCAAGTATACCCTGCCAAAGAAATGGAAGGCGCTGTCGATCGTCGGCGGTGGGATGTATACCCTCGCCGGCCGGAACGTCGGCCAGTCTACTTCCTGGGACCTCGGGGCATTCTATGTCCTCGACTTCTCACACAAGCAGTCCAAAGCACACAATTCCGCAGCTGAAAAAAAATAAAAATATGAATCGCAATATATTCTTTCTTGCTATTGGCACCTTTTTCGTCCTGACCGCTTGTAATAAGAGCGTCTCCAACAGTACGGCGGCCCTCCCCGCCCTCGCACCCGCCGACGAGGATCTCGCTGCCGGCAGCTGGAAAACGATCCTCCTGTCGCGTCCCGATAGTTTTTCCGTGGCGACTCCCGTCGCAACCACAAGTCCACTTTATGTAGCCGACCTCAACGAGATAAAAGGCTACCAGGCCCATCTTACCAGCGACCAAAAAGGGCAGATCGCCTATTGGAGCGCCGGCGGCGTCCTTCGCTGGAACGAAGTCATGCGCGAGCTGATGGCGAAATATAACATCCCGCCCTATCAGAATGTCGATGGCACCTATCCCATCCCGAGCTCCGCAAACCCGTTCGCCTACCCGGTCTTCCCCTTCTCCAATCCGCCGTATGCTGCCCGCGCCTACGCCTATGTCAGCGCCGCACAATATGATGCGTTGGTAGCCTGCTGGTATTATAAAAATAAATTCAACCGTGCCGCGCCGTATAAGGTCGATTCCACGATCAAGGCAATGGCCGGCAAGACCGGGCTTTCTTCTTATCCCTCCGAAGGCGCTGTGCTCGCCGGCGTGACCGCCGAGATGATGCAATTGCTTTTCCCCGACGAGATCGCGAATGTGCAACAGAAGCTGCAGCAACAGGAGATGGCCTTGATCGCCTCCGGGGCAGCCACGAGAAGCGATGTCACCGCGGGCGAGACCCTGGGCCGCCAGATCGCCGAGGTATTCATTGCCCGCGCCCGTGCCGACAAGGCCGGCGCCGCCGTAGGTACCCCCGCCATCTGGGCGCAATATGTCACGACGGCCCAGGCCGCCAACCAGGTGCCCTGGCTCAGCCTCGAGACCCCGGCAAGACCACCCATGCTGCCGATGTTCGGCAAGGTAAAGGGCTTTCTCTGTGACTCGGCGACCATCGTCGCCCTCCGTCCCGGACCACCCCCCTCGACAAGCAGCGCCGACATGAAAGCGCAAACCGCCGCCGCCCTCGCGCAGATCAAGAACGCAACCCGTGAACAGATGCGGATCGTCCAGTTCTGGGCCGACGGCGTCGCCACCGTAACTCCCCCGGGTCACTGGAACGCCATCGCCGCCACGGATTTCATCCAACAAAACTGGAGCGAGGTCCGCTGGGCCCGCAATATGGCCCTGCTCAACATGGCGGAAATGGACGCAGCCATCAGCTGCTGGGATATCAAATACTTCTATTTCAACCCGCGGCCCAGCCAGATGGACGCGAACATAAAAACGCTCACCGGTGTTCCCAATTTCCCTGCCTATGTCTCGGGTCACTCGATGTTCAGCTCCGCTGCCGCCACCATCCTGGGTCATATCCTGCCTTCACGGGCATCGGCCTACCAGGCCATGGCCCAGGAAGCAGCCAATTCCCGCGTCTTCGCCGGCATCCACTATAAGGTCGATTGCGAAGTGGGCATGACCGTGGGTGCAAACGTCGGTAACTATGCCGTAAAACGCGCCCAGACCGACGGGGCCGAATAAAAATTTGGATCGAATCAAGCATTTTTGGTTTATAAGCAAAAGCAAGCAAAACGCCACGATTCTTCGTGGCGTTTCTATTTTCACTATTTTTATATATATAACGCATATATGAAAAGACTGGCCGGCTTCTTACTGCTTGTAGTAACCACCCTGCTTTCTTTTGGACAACCCCTCGTCACAACCCCACCCGACAAGATCTTCGGGAAACTATTTGTCGACGTACAGATGAACCGCGTCTTCGCCGATGGTAAGACCTTCGTGGATTGCATCCCGAAACGAAAGCCGGCCGAGATCCTGGCCGACTACGACGCCCAGAAGGAGGGCTCCGGCTTCGATCTGAAAAAATTCGTCCTCGACAACTTCGAGGTTCCCGCGGGTCCCACCGACACCTATAAGACAAATACAACCGAAGATGTCGTCACCCATATCAAGAATCTCTGGTCCGTACTGAAACGCACCCCGGACAAGGTCGTCGAAGGCAGCTCCCTCCTCCCGCTGCCCTATCCCTATATCGTCCCGGGCGGTCGCTTCCGCGAAGTATACTACTGGGATTCCTACTTTACGATGCTCGGGCTCAAGGAAAGCGGTGAGATCGAGATGATCGACAACATGGTAAAAGATTTTGCATACCTCATCGACAATTACGGCCATATCCCCAACGGCACCCGAACCTACTACCTGGGCCGCAGCCAGCCCCCCTTCTTTTCCGTGATGGTCGAGCTGCTGGCTGAAGCAAAGGGCGATAGCGTCTTTCAAACCTTTCTGCCGGCGATGGAGAAGGAATATGCCTTCTGGATGGATGGCGCCGATAAGCTGAAACCGGGGCAGGCTTATCGCCGGGTAGTGCGGTTAAAAGGCGGAGATATCCTCAACCGTTATTGGGACGACGCCACCGTGCCCCGGCAGGAGAGCTGGCGGGAAGACGTACTCACCGCCCAACGCTCGGGCCGCGATAAGCTGGAAATGTACAAGCACCTGCGGGCCGCGGCGGAAAGCGGCATCGACTTCAGCAGCCGCTGGTTTGCCGACAGCAAGAACCTCGTCACGATCCGCACGACCGATTTTGTCCCGCCCGATCTCAATGCCCTCCTTTATCACCTGGAATGGGCGATTGCCAAGGCGAAACTGATGAACAAGGACGACAGCGCAGCCGCGGATTTTCGCCGCAAGGCGATACACCGCGGTGAGCTGATTGACAAATACTGCTGGAACAAGGCCGTGAATTTTTATACGGACTATAATTTCAAAACGTCGAAGCAAAGCACCCATATTACCCCCGGCGGGATGTATCCTTTCTGTTTTATCAACGAGCATCAGGATTATATGAGTTTCCTCGGGCAAAAGGCGGCCACGGTGATCCGGGAAAAACTGCTCCAGCCCGGGGGCGTCGCCACGACGGCCTTCAACACCGGCGAGCAATGGGACTCGCCAAACGGCTGGGCCCCGCTGGAATGGATGACGATCTGGGGACTCGACCGCTGCGGCCAGAAGGACCTCGCCGCCGATATTGCCGCTCGCTGGGTAAAGCTGGTGGAGAAAGTGTATAAAGAATCGGGTAAGCTGATGGAAAAATACAATGTCGTAGACATCAATAAGGATGCCGGAGGCGGCGAATATCCCGGCCAGGACGGCTTCGGGTGGACCAATGGCGTCTTGTTGAAGCTGATCGAAAAATATCATCTGCCAAAGGAATGATGCGTATCCCCTATCTTGCGCGAAATTTCGACCCATCATGCCCAAGAGCTTTTTTGCTATCCTGCTGACTGCCGCCGCGCCGATCCTCTTCACGGCCTGTTCGACCAATAACGTGACCGTCGACAACAGCCTGCAAAAATATTTCGACAGCGCCGGCGTCAAAGGGTCCTTCGGCCTCTATGACAACGGCCAGGGTCGCTTCACTATTTACAACCTCACCCGCTTTAGGGACAGCGCCTATCCTCCCGGCGCCACCTTCGATGTCCTCGGGGCGCTCATCGCGGTACAAACCGGGGTGGCAGCGAACGAGAACTCCCCATTGTTCCTGCCGGATTCCGCAGGACCTGCGGCCGGATCGGTCCGGCTGGCCGCCGCTGTCGGCAAAGACTCCCTGAAAAAATGGGTCGACTCCCTTCGCTATGGGAACAGGGACATCAGCGGATACACCGATTCGACCCACCCTGCCGGCCGCCTGACCATCACCGCCGACGAACAGCTGGGGCTAACAAAAAAACTCTATTTCGACCAGCTGCCCTTTTTTCAGCGTACCCAGAAGATCGTTCGCAGCCTGTTCCAAAAAGAAGAGAACTCCAATTACCGCATTGTCTACAAGACCGGCGTAGCACAGGATGCCGCCGGAAAGACCACCGCCTGGATCATAGGCTGGGAGGAAGAGAATAAACACCCCTATTTCTTCGTTCTCAATATAGATCCGGCCAATACGCAGACGGATGTCTCAACCCTTGGCCTTCAACTTGTTAAAAATATCTTAGGACCCATGGGCTTCTTTGCCGGGAAGAAATAGGGCCGTATCTTGCAAGAACAGTGTATCGTCTCCAACATAGCGAATATCTCATCGGCCTGGGAGCCCTTCCGCTCCTGGTGGCCGCATTGTTCTTCCTCGTCGGCTGGAAGAAGAAGACGGCTGCCCGCATGGGTGACCCCGGACTTATCCGCCAGCTCATCGGGAATTTCTCGCCGGGCCGGTTTATGGTCAAAGCCGTAGCTGCGATCCTCGCCTTTGGCGTTATCATCCTCGCCGCCGCCAACCCCCAGAAGCCCGGGGCCATGGAGAATGTCCAGCGGAAAGGAGTGGATGTAATGCTGGTGCTGGATGTCAGCAAGAGTATGCTTGCCCGGGATATAAAGCCCAGCCGGCTGGATAAGGCCAAACAGTTCATGATGTTGCTGACCGAAAAGCTGAATAACGATCGCATCGGGCTCATCCTCTTTGCCGGCCGCGCTTATCTCCAGATGCCGCTGACCACCGACCATGGCGCCGCAAGGATGTATATCCAGGACGCCAGCCCCGATGCTGTGCCTACCCAGGGAACGGTGATCGGCGAGGCGTTAAAGATGGCCAACACCGCATTCAACAGTAAGGAACGGAAGTATAAATCCATCGTGCTGATCTCCGACGGCGAAGACCACGATCCGGAAGCCCTGAAGGAAGCCCAGCAACTGGCCCAGAACGGTGTCATGATCAATACCGTCGGCATCGGCTCTCCCGAAGGTTCGGCCATCGTCGATCCTGCCACGAACGAGCTGAAAAAAGACGACCAGGGAAATACGGTCATCTCCAAGCTGAACGAGGCCGAGCTGCAGCAGCTTTCCAATACCACCAACGGGGAGTATATCCGGCTGGATAATGTCGACGACGCACTGATCACCATGAGCCAGCGCATCGACAGCGCCGAAAAGAAGTCCATGAGCGACTCCGAATTCATCGATTACATCAGCTATTTTCAATGGTTTGCCGGCGCCGCCCTCCTGCTCTTGCTGATCGAATTCTTCTTCTCCGAACGCCGGAGGGAAAAGAACGGCGCGACCTCGCGGGAAAAGAACGGCGCGACGTCCCCCCTGTCCCCCCGAACCGCGATGCTGATCCTGGGGATCATGGTGGCGGCCCTGCCCGCCGCGGCGCAGTCCGGGAATGCCGAGCTCCGCAGTGGCAACCGCTATTATAAGAAAAAACAGATCGACCAGTCCCTACGGCAATACCAGTCGGCCGTACAGCAGGCCCCCGATAACCCGACCGCCAACTACAACCTGGGGAACGCCCAGTTCCGGAAGAACAACTATGACGAGGCGGCCCACTCTTATGACGCGACGATAAAGAATAGCTCCAACGATAAGGGCATGCTGGAGAAGGGCTACTACAACAAGGGTGTGTCGATGATCAAGCAAAAGAAATTACAGGAAAGCATCGATGCCTGGAAACAGGCGCTGAAGCTGGATGCCAACGATGGCGATGCCCGGGACAACCTGGAAAAAGCGCTGATGCAGCAAAAGCAACAGCAGCAACAGCAGCAACAGAAGAACCAGAATGATCAGAAGAAGGATCAGAAGGAAAAGAAGGAGGATAAAAAGGACCAGCAGCAACAACAACAGCAGCAGCCAAAACCACAACCCAGCCGGCTCAACAAGCAGCAGGTGGAGCAGCTGCTGAAAGCGCTGGAACAGAAAGAGAACGATCTTCAGAACAAGATGAAGCAGAATAAGGTGAAGGCGCCCACCCAGCCGGAGAAGGACTGGTGATCGCTTTTATTCGTAATTTTACCCCGTATGCAAACCTACTGTCCTTCCCTGACGCGGTACTCGCGGCTGCCTACCCTTGAAGTAAAGATCGGGGATCTGCTGCTCGGCAACTTTCACCCCATCCGGGTGCAGACGATGACGACGACCGACACGATGGACACCTTGGCGACCGTAGAGCAGTCCGTCCGTTGCATCGAGGCCGGGGCCGAATTGGTCCGGATAACGGCGCCCAGCAAGAAAGAGGCAGAGAACTTATTGAATATCAAGAATGAATTGCGCCGCAGAGGCTATACCACCCCGCTCGTAGCGGATATCCATTTTACACCCAATGCCGCCGAGATCGCTGCCCGCATCGTGGAAAAGGTGCGGATCAACCCGGGGAACTATATCGATAAAAAGAAGTTTGAACATATCGAATACACGGACGCGGAGTACAATGAAGAGATCGACCGCATCCGCCAGCGCTTCACCCCCCTGGTAAACATCTGTAAGCAATATGGCACGGCCATGCGTATCGGGACCAATCACGGCTCGCTCAGCGACCGCATCATGAGCCGCTATGGCGACACCCCCATCGGGATGGTGGAGAGCGCCATGGAATTCCTGCGGGTGGCCCGCGAGGAGTCCTATCATAACATCGTGCTCAGCATGAAGTCCAGCAACCCGCAGGTAATGGTCCAGGCTTACCGCCTTCTGATCCGGCAAATGGACGCGGAGTTCGGCGTTTGCTATCCCCTTCACCTCGGCGTCACCGAAGCCGGGGACGGAGAGGACGGCAGGATCAAATCGGCCATCGGCATCGGCACGTTGCTCGAAGACGGCATCGGCGACACCATTCGCGTATCGCTCACCGAAGATCCCGAATTTGAAATTCCCGTTTGTAAGGACCTGGTAAAAAGATACGAACAACGGACTGTGGCAAAAGGCCCGGCCGGTGCCAGCGCAGAATTCCCCGGCGCCGCCCCCATCCCGGAGATCCATAAGGTTCCCTATTCTCCTTTCGAATACCGTCGCCGCGTATCCCGCTCCCTCGCCAATATCGGTGGAACACACGTCCCCGTCGTATTCGCGGATTTTATGAAGGCGAAGACGATAGATCGCGAAGACCTGAAAGCCATTGGCTATTCCTACGACGCCCCCAGCGACAAATGGACGATCGGCGATGCCGCAGCCGATTATATCTATACCGGCAACAAGCCGATCGACTTCGATCTCCCCGGCACCCTGCGGCCGGTATGCGACCATGCACAATGGCTGGAGCTCGACCGGCGGGACAAATATGTCCCCCTCTTCCAGGGTGAGGAATATGACCCCGCGGGCGAACGTTCCGACACCCTGAACTTCATCGCCATAAATACAGCGGACGACCGGTCCATACCATTGGCAGAGACCCTACGGGACGATGCCACGGTCGTGCTCTGCTGCTATAGCTCTCATCCGCAGAGCCTGCTTTCCGTACGGCGTTTCATCATGGAGCTGATGGTCCGCGATATCCGCTTCCCTGTCATCCTTGCGGTGGAAAGCAAGGAGACTACGATCGACGAACAACTGATCCATTTCTCGGCCGAGGCAGGTGCCCTGCTCCTCGACGGGATGGGCGACGGGCTCTGGCTGATGAACGACCCGGGGAAATTGGTCAACACCCGCGTCAGCGGCCGTACCTATCTCGAGACAAGGAACAACCATCCCTTCCTCAACAACATTTCATTCTCCATTCTGCAGGCCGCAAGGACCCGCATCTCCAAAACCGAATATATCTCTTGTCCCTCCTGCGGCCGGACCCTGTTCGATCTGCAGGAGACTACCGCCCGCATCCGCTCGGTGACGCATCACCTGAAAGGCGTAAAGATCGCCATCATGGGCTGCATCGTCAACGGTCCCGGCGAGATGGCCGACGCGGATTTCGGTTATGTGGGAAGCGGACAGGGTAAGGTGACGCTCTATAGAGGAAAAGAGATCGTAAAACGATCGGTGGACAGCGCCATTGCCCTCGAGGAGCTGATCGGACTGCTGAAGGAGAGTGGAGCCTGGGTCGACAAAACCTAAAACACCAACCAATAGATGTCAATTTCTCTTCCCTTTACCCAAAGGAACAGGATCCTGCTGCTAACCCTTCTCGTTGTCGCCTTGTGCCTCCGGCTCTTCCGCCTGGGTTTCGAAAGCCTTTGGCTCGATGAGATCTATGTAATGATCGAGGCCGACCCGCATCAGCCTCTGCACCAATTGTTCTTTTATCTGAAATGCTGCGACCAGCATCCCCCGCTGTATTACCTGGGCACGCGCTGCGTCTTCTTCCTTTTCGGCCAGTCGGAGGCTACGGCGCGGCTGCTCCCCGCGCTCGCGGGAGTGGCGGGTGTCTGGGCCATGTACCGCTTGGGAAAGGAGATGCTGAACGAACGGCTCGGGCTTATCGCCGCTGCGCTCACCTGCGCCAATCATTTCTGTCTCTATTACTCAAGGGAAGCCAGGGACTATAGCTTCGCCTTTCTCTTCGCCGCCCTTTCGCTGGCCTGGCTGTTCCGGCTGATCAAACGGCTGGAGGTGCGGGACATGTGGCTTTACTCCCTTTTCTCGCTGCTGACCATTTATTCGCATTATTTCGGGCTGTTCCTGATCTTCTCGCAGTTCTGCGCCGCGGCCCTTCTCTTCTGGCCGGAGAAGGACAAGAAAGTATATGCGAAACGGTTTATCATCAGCGGTGTCATCATCGGGATCGGGCTTGTCCCGCTGTTGCCGCTCCTGCAGAGCCTGGTCGGCATCCATTCGTTTTGGATCACCAAGCTGCCCGGAGATTGGCTTTTCTCCTGTTTCACCAGCTACTTCAACAACTCGAACGATATCCGGAACGTCATGCTGATACTGCTGGCCGTTTTTATCATCGGCGCCTTTGCCCGGCGTAAATGGAAATGGCGGGACGGCAAAGCATCCCCAATGGCGCTCAGCATTATGGTGTTGGGGACGACCATCCTACTCACCTACGGCATTCCCTACCTCCGGTCCTTACTGGTCGTACCCATGTTGCAGGATCGATACACCATCGTGATCCTGCCCGCGGTGCTGGCAATCCTTGCTTACGGTATTGAGCTCATCCCGGTCGATGCGCGCTGGAAATGGGCCGGTGTTTTCTTTCTGATGGCCTGGTCCCTGCAAAAGGAGATCGGCTTCCTGAAGATCTATTCCAAACATTACAAGACCGAATTCCGCGAGGTGACCGCCTATATGGCCGCCGATTCCGCCCTGAACCAATACCCGGTTCTCAACGACCGGATCGGTTGGTTCGAGTCTTACTATCTTCACAAATTCAATTACCCGGGGCCGCTTGTCGACAATCCCAGGGCGGCGGCCATCGATTCCCTTGTAAAGGGGAGCACTTCCAACTGGAAAATAGGTGGTTTTTGGCTGATGGATGCTCACGGAGGAACGGGACCGGACAACTACCTGGATCCGGTCAGCAGACATATGGTAGATTCTTTATTCGTGAAAGTAAAAGAACAAAAATTCCTTGATGCCTGGGCGCAGCTGTACCAACGGAGACCGGATACTGGCAGGAAAACTTTAAACCCTATATTTGCCACAAAATAATCGCCGGCCGATGACGGGAGCTCCGTTTATTATTTTAACCCCCTGCTTTAATGAAGAGCTATCCATTATACCCTTCCTGCAACAGCTGGAAGACACGCTGGGCAAGTTTGCCCTGCCGTTCCTGGTCATCGTGATCGACGATGGATCCCAGGACAGATCGATCGAGCTATTGACGCAGTTTAGATTCTCCGCGCCAAATCTTACGTTTCACATTCTGAAGCTGAAATTCAATGTCGGCCATCAAATGGCGATCTACCAGGGCCTGTTATACGCGAGCACGCTGGAAAGCCGTAACGTGATCATTATGGATTCCGACGGCGAGGATGACCCGGCAGCCATCGTCAGGGTACTCGATCTGACGGACTACGATATCGTGGAGATCAAACGGGGAAGGAGAAGTGAGAAACTCAGCTTCAAGCTTTCCTACCGGATATATAAGCTCATCTTTCGGGGAATAACGGGGAAGTCCATGGACTATGGCAACTATTGCATGGTCAGCCGGGGCGTCGTCGATCGTATCGCGCATACCGGGTTCATTCATTTGCCGGCCTATCTCCTCAAACAAAAAGCAAGCCGGACCTATATCGTCTATAACCGGGGCAAACGGATCAATGGGGAATCGAAGCTGGGAATGAAAGGCCTGCTGATCCACGCTTTCAAGTCTTTTATCGAATTCGGGGAGGACCTGCTGCTGCTGTTCCTGAAAACTTTCCTGGTGATAAGTGTATTCCTGCTTTTAATGGTGATCGATCTCGTCTACCAGAAGTTCATCGCCCATACCGCGATCCTGGGATGGTTTAGCACCCTGGCGATGGAAATGCTGATCCTGGCCGGGCTAAGCCTCGGGTTCTTCGTGCTCGGCATCCTGATGCTCAACCTGATCCACCAACAGAACAACAGAGATCAGCAGATGATCTATACCTCAATAAATATCCAATAAATGGACCTATCCCAACTGCTTGAAAAAAGAGAGAAACAAGTGCTTCTTTCGATCCTTGCTTTTGCCTTTTTCCTGAGAATTTGGAAGCTGGGGGCCGAAAGCTTCTGGCTGGATGAATTACACACCATGATCGAAGCCGCTCCGCAAACCTCCATAAAAGAGATGTTCGGCTTTCTCCGTAGCTCGGATCAGCATCCCCCGCTGTTTTTCTTCCTCGAGCGCATGATGTTCACTTTGTTCGGACGGAGCGAATGGAGCGCCAGGATCATCCCCGCGACCGCGGGAACCCTAAGCGTCTATGCTCTTTATCTTCTCGGCAAGGAGCTCGCCGGAAGGAACCTCGGCCTCATCGCCGCCGCCATCACCAGCGTGAACTGGTTTGATATTTATTATTCCCGTGAGGCCAGGGGATACAGCCTCGTCCTTATGATGGCGGCTTTTTCCTTTGTTTTCCTGGTACGGCTGCTCAAATACCTTCGCCGCAAGGATATGTGGTATTATTCGCTGTTTGCGCTGATGGCCATGTATTCCCACTACTTCGGCATATTCCTGGTCGTTGGACAGTTTTGCGCGGTGGCCATCCTCTTCCTGGCAGAGAACAACAGGAAGCTTTTTATCCGGCGATTCCTTGGCAGCGGTATCCTTATCGTCCTCGGATATCTCCCATGGCTGCCGTTCCTGCTTTCGATGACCGATATTCATTCCTTCTGGATCGGGAAGGTAGAGCCCGATTTCATGATCCGGTACTTCTATATATTCTTCAATGATTTCGACTTCCTGAAACCCCTTTTGTATGGACTGCTGATCTATTACCTGGTAAGAGTTTTCAACCAACAGGACCGGACCACCCCGGGGATGCGTGAAAATCCGCTTGGGCTGAGCTTTGTGGTCCTATCCGTAAGTCTCTTCGTCACCATCCTGATACCCTACCTCCGGTCGGTCCTGGTGGTGCCGATGTTACAGCCGCGATATCTGATCGTGGTGCTGCCGATCTTCCTGCTCGCCATTGCTTATGGGATGGACTTGATAGAGAACGGGACGGTAAAAATTACGGTCTTTCTTATCTTCATTGGTCTTTCCCTGTCCAGCCTGACCTACTTTGACGGCATGTACCGCGTCACCCGGAAATCGCAGTTTCGGCAGATGACTGAATTCATGGTAAGCGATCCCGCGCAAAGCCGCTACCCGGTGGTAAATGACAGGATATACTGGCACCTGACCTATTACTTCGATAAGCTTCATTTCACCGGTCCTATTCTCACCGGACCAAAGGCCGATATGATCGATTCCCTTGCGCACAAGACCTCGGCCAAATACAATGTCCCGGGATTCTGGATCGTCAACGCACACGGCGCAGGGGACCCCGCATCTTTCCTCAGCCCAAAGACGAAGGCGACGCTGGATTCTTTTTTTGTACTTGCCGACGAGAAACAAGGGTATGATGCCTGGGCGCAGCTGTACGTGTCAAAAAACAATGTGCTTACAGCGGCAGATTTCCCGCCCGCTTCGCGGTTCGCCAGTGGTCCCAATCCGGAAATTGCGGTCTGGGGAGGAAGCGTAACCGGCGGTCCCATCGTGCTTTCTGAAGGCAACTATGCCGTTCATATCCTTTCATGGGGGACACCGGCATCCGACGTCTTTCCTCATCTCGCCGTATATTGTAATGATGAGAAGGTGGGGGATTTTTTCACCGCCAAGGAAATTCGTGATAATAAATTTACCTTTAAGGAACACAAGAACAATGACAGCGTTCGGGTCAGGATCGAATTGACAAACGATTTCGCCGACAAGACCGGCGACCGCAATGCCTTTATAGAGAATATCAGATTTGCGAAGGAATGAACCGCATCGACAGACTTCATGCCATCCTCACCCATCTGCAGAGCAAGAAACGAGTGACGGCACAGGAAATGGCCGATCGCTTCAACATTAGCTTGCGGACGGTCTACCGGGACGTCAAAGCCCTGGATGAGTCCGGCGTGCCGGTGATTGGCGAAGCAGGATCGGGTTACACCATCATGGAGGGCTATCGCCTGCCACCCGTCATGTTCACCCAGGAAGAGGCCAGCGCCCTCCTTCTGGGCGCAAAACTGGCCGAGCAGTTCACCGATGGCTCGGTCAAAAAGCATTTCCATGGAGCCCTTTTTAAAATAAAGGCGGTGCTCCGCTCCCCCGATAAGGAATATGTCGAAAGCCTGACCGAGCACATCGAGATCGTATCCCGGTATACCCCCGATAGCGACTCCCCCCAACAACACCTCTCGACCCTCCAGCAGGCCATCGTCCACAAAAAGCTGGTCCAGCTCCATTACCGCTCCAATATGAAGGAGGAGGTTACCCGGCGGAAGGTGGAGCCCATCGGCTTGCTGTACTACGGCTCTGCCTGGCATCTCATCGGGTGGTGCCATTTGCGCAATGACTACCGGGACTTCCGCCTGAGCCGGATGCTGGGGGTCATCGTCGAGGATGAGCTTTTCGATCCCAGCGCTCACCCGTCGATAAAGGAGTATATCGAACAGATCCGGACCGGCTCCGACCTGCAAGAAGCCGTCGTACGCTTTGAAAAGCATGTAGTAAAACATTTGCAGGAACAGAAATATCTCAACGGGTTCGTATCCGAGGAAGAGGGTGAGAACTGCGTCCGGATGAAATTCCTAACCACCAATCTCCGCTATTTTGCCCGCTGGCTGTTACTATTTTCCGACGGAGTTCGTGTCGAGACCCCCGCGGAACTAAAGACCCTCCTGCTGGAACATGTAGAAAAATGTTTGGCACATCACCGAACCTACTGACATACTGCTGTCACTTTAGGGGTGTTCCTTTGAGGAAACCAACGCGCTATGCTTATTCGTACGCATCCCTTTATGACCGTCCTCTATACTTCCCGCCAGGCCCGGCTGGCCGATCTGCCTACCTTCTCGGGAACTGTAGCCCGCGAGCTCTACCGGTATGTGGCCGATCTCGACCTCCTGGTCTGCGGTCCCCAATACTGGTTTTATTATGGTGTGGATGGGAAACCCGATACCCGATTCACCCTTGAAGTGGCGCTTCCCGTGCAGGGCAAGATCCCTACGGCCCTGCTCCCCTATTTTAAACAAATTCCTGCATTCCGCTGTCTTTCCTCTCGTTATGAAGGTCCCTGGGAGGGTATAGGAAAGCACTACGAGCAGATGATGCAGTATATAGAAGAACACCAGCTGAAAATGAGCGGCATCTATGCGGAATCTTTTTTGCATATCGACATCGATCATCCCGATAACCATATCACAGAGATCCAGATAGGGTTATGCTAAAACCTTGAAATATGAACAAGAGCACCTGTGCAGCCTTTCTCTTCGACGGCTTTTGCGACGGCGAATTGGCGCTGGTAATGGCAGCGCTCAACTCCTCAGGCGACCATAGCCTGGAAACCTTCTCCACCCGGGGCCGGACGGTCACTGCCCGCAGCGGCCTCCGGGTCATGCCCCATACCAGCCTCGGCAATATGCGGACCGAGGACTTCCAGCTGCTCCTGCTCCCCGGCGGCAGCCAGTGGGAGAGAGGAGACAATCTCGAGATATTTCCGTTGATCAGAGCAACCCTGGGGCACCAGCTGCTGATAGCCGTAGGCTCCGCTATCCTGGCCCTCGCCGACCTGGGTGTGCTGGACACCGCGGCCCACACCGCCGGTGAGCCGGGGTATATCCAAAGATATTGCCCCGACTACCAGGGCGAACCGTTCCAGTGCCGTGAGGCGCTTGTCCATGCCGGCGGGATCATCACTATCGACAGCAATGCCCTCACGGGCTCAACCAAGGATATATTGAGTCTTTTCGATACATTGCAGGAAATATATTTCAACGATCATGAACTTCACGATCCGGCATGTTGAATTCGATGGCCTTGAAGGGGTGAGACTTACCGATGAGAACAGCGGAACAACCATCGGCCTGCTGCCGGGCTACGGCGCCACCTTGCATGAATTCCTCGTCCGTCAGAGAGATGGTACCCTTTTCAATGTGATCGATAGTTATCGTAGCGCCGCCGAATTGAAAAAGGAGATGACCCGGACATTCAAAGGACCCAAGCTGTCTCCCTTCCCCTGCCGCATCCCCAATGGGATCTATCATTTCGAAGACCGGGAATATCGTTTCCGGCATCTTTTTTCCGACGGTACCGCCATCCATGGGTTGCTCTATGATAAGCCGTTCACGGTTATTGCGGAGAATGCCGACGGCGCCGCGATGGTAGCGATGGAATATAATTACAACAACGTCGATCCCGGGTATCCCTTCCGGTACAATTGTCTCGTTCGATACGAGCTGCATCCCGGCAACGACCTCGAGGTCGCTACTACCGTGACCAATACCGGGGATACCGTGATCCCCATCGCCGATGGCTGGCACCCTTACTGGCGGCTTGGCGGAAGTGCCAACGACTGGCAGCTGCAGTTGCATTCCGAGGCGATCGTCGATTTCGACGATCGGCTGGTGCCCACCGGCGGCCTGACCGAATATGGCCTCTTCGGAACCGCCCGTCCGCTCGGCGACACCTTTCTCGACAATTGTTTCGTGCTGAAACCCGAGCTGGTGAGCGCCGCCTGCGAGCTGTATAATCCCGCCACCGGCCTGCATGTCGCCTTCTTCCCGGATCCCAGCTATCCCTATTTACAGCTCTATACCCCCCCGACCCGCGACAGCATTGCAGTGGAAAATCTCAGTGGCGCACCCGACTGCTTTAACAACAAGATGGGACTCGTCCAGCTACAGCCCGCACATTCGCAAATATTTACCGTTCGCTACCAGGTTAGCGTCGACTAATTGAGCTAATTTGCCTTCCTAATTCACAAATAGCGATAATAATGAAGATGTTAAAGATAGTTTTGCCTTTTGCCCTGGCCTTTTGTTTCACCGGCTGTCTCGACGTTGAAGAGAATGTAGAGGTCCGCAACGATGGCAGCGGCCAGCTCGTCGAAGACATGGATGCAAGCCAGATGGTCGATATCCTGCAAACCTATATGGGCAAGGACGAGATGGCAAAGAAGGGGATCGTAACGATGGATACGACCGTCAATCTGAAAGACGTCGTCGACACCAGCTCCGCGCTCTCCGCCGACAAGAAGGCCTTGCTCCGGCCGGGCAAGGTCCATATCCAATTGGACCTGGATAAGAAGATCCTCAAGACCCGCATGACCTTTCCGTATACCAGCCAGGAGAACCTCCAGAAACTTTATACCGTGATGGGCGATGGTTCCTCGCTCGGCAATGCCAAGCTCTTCGGGAATATGGGTGGCGAAGAAGGCGGTGGTGCAAGCCCCGATCTTAGCCAGTTCACGGGCATCTATACCTACGTTGCCAAAGACGGGCTGATGTCCAGGAAAGTGGACCGTGAAAAATGGAAGGCCCTGACCGATAATCCCCAGATGGCCCAGATGAAGCAGGCTTCGCAGATGGGAATGGAGATCAACTACACTACGAACATCACCCTGCCCCGCCCGGTAAAGAAAGTCACCAACCCTACGGCCAAGATCTCCGAGGACAAGAAAACCGTCTCCTTCAAATACAATCTCATCGACGCACTGGATCACCCCGAGCAGTTTGAATATACGATAGAATATTAGTATATTTCTTGCATGACAAGACCCTCATCCTGCGGTGCGATCCTGCTCGCACTGGCCGTTATTGCCTGCCACCAACCACAAACGAGCCCCAATCCTTCTGCAAATGGTGCGACCATTATCTCCGATTCCCTTGCCGCGAGATCAAAAGGGTTTTACGAGGGACAATACAGCAAGGGGATGCTCGGTCTGATGATCAATTATCTTTCCGGGAACACCGTTTCGGGCTACGATCTGCACAAAGGCCTGCGAAGGAACCTGCTTGGACAGGTGGAGCAAAAGGGGGGAGTGCTGAATATGACCTTAAAGGAGCCTGGCGGCAATCCCTATGACGGCATATTCGATCTCACGCTCGACACCACCACGGGGAAGATCACGGGGAAATGGACGCCAACCGATCCGGCAAAAGCATCTGCCGGGCCGGTAAGCCTTTCGAAAAAGGAGATCCCGGACCCGGAAGATCGCTTGGGCTCCACGTGGATAGGGCCGCTGGGCGATCTCAATTTCTTTTCAGACGGTACCTGTGCACTGGAATATTATCCCTCGAAAGACTCGAACGCGCAAATGATGACTGTCAGGGGCAACTATGTACAAAAAGAAGACACCTTCCGGATCGAATGGCAACGGAACAGCTATCTGCCTGCTTTGAACATGAAGCTGGTCAAATACCCGCCGCCGCATCCGGGGAGCGACTCGATCGAGCAAACGATGCCCCTCCTGAAAGGCAGCGGCGTAGCATTCAACGAAAGATTTATGCCCTAATGGCCGGCAAATTAATCATCCGGTGCCTTCTGCTGATGATGCTGGCCTTCTTCTGTCTTCTCATGATCCAGCTGACCCTACCTTATACGGCCATGCGCAACAACATCAGCTTTCTGCACACCAAGCTGCGCATCTATCATATCCGGTATTGGCGATTCAGCTTCTATACACATGTCTTCACCAGCTGCCTCGTGCTCCTGGCCGGGTTTACGCAGTTTGCGCCGCGGTTGCTGGCTCGATATCCCCGTATCCATCGCACAATGGGCTATGTCTATCTCGGGATCGTGACGATGATCAGCGGTCCGGCCGCCCTGGTTATAGCCTTCTATGCCAATGCCGGATGGGCGGCTCGCTGTAGCTTTATCCTTCTTGCCCTGCTTTGGATCGGGTTTACCGCCTACGCAGGCTATTTGGCGATCCGCAGGCGGTGGGCGCTTCATGGCGCCTTCATGTTCCGCAGCTACGCGCTGACGCTGTCGGCGATCACCCTCCGATCGTACACCTGGCTTATCGAATGGTCGACATGGCAGCTCTCTCCCCGGGAAATATATATCCTCACCGCCTGGCTTAGCTGGATACCCAATCTGATCGTAGCGGAGTGGCTCATCCGCCGGGGATGGGTGCAACGCGTCTATCGCCAAGGAAGCTGATCATCGCAATGCGAGCGCCGGGCCCGTCCTTTCAAATTTTCCGGCTGCGGTGATGTGATAGTTGACCGGCGGCTGTGGGGCCTCGCCACTGACATTGCTGCTGTCATAGCCCGCGGAGTCCGGGTTTACCTTGAATGTAGTGTGATACTCCGTTACCTGGAAGCTGAGGTCCGGCCGGATGATGAAGCTGCGGAAATTTTGGGTCAGGTCTCTCCTGCCGGCTACGCCCATTCGATCGATGATCTTTCCATGGGGATCATAAGTGACAAGCGTATAGGAAGATTCGGCGTCCGGGCCGTTTGTCGGATCGTATGTACCATAGATGACTGCAATAAACGCCGGTTCCTTGTGAAGCAATGCCACGTAGAAGTTGACATCGCCACCCCCACGCGACCATTTCGCTTCCCGGATCTCGGGAATGAACCTTTCATATAAATAAGCGATATCCTCCGCCGGCTGACGCGTCGCGATCCATTTGTTATCGATGGTAAAGGGCAGAGCGGTTTCCGGGAACCGCTCTTTATAAGAATCCCAAAGACTTTTTTCCGGGTTGATGATGGCCCCGCCGGCCAGGGCGTCGGAGTACGCTCTTTCGAACCCGTAAAAGCCGTCAAGGGTCGGAAAGAGACTTTTTTCCGTGAATTGGACAGGCCGCGGATAGCCCATCTGGATCGCCAGCTCGACATATCGGCTGGCTGCCTTTAAATGCTCCCTGGAGAACTCCCCGTTATCCATATTGGCATAGGCATAAGCATAGCGGAACATGACATTGGCCAGCGGCGTATAACCCAGCTTTTCGGCAATGGAAAGGGCGCCAATGCCCTCCCCGTATTGCCGGGTGGCCAGCAATGCCCCCGCCAGTTCGAAATAAGCCTTTACCGTCGGCCGGACAAAAATCGATTGTTTGAACAGGGTAATGCTCCCGGCTGTGTCGGAGCCTTTCTTATAGAGGTCGATAGCGGCCTGTAAGGTTTTCCCGGCCTCTTTTTCGTCACCGGCATAAAGGGACATCCGCACGGTATCGATCTTATAGAGATTGCTGTCGTTAAGCAGGTGAGAAGAAGGCCCCAGGGGGGCATGACAAGCGATAAAGGATACAAGGATCAGCGGGAGAAAAGATAACGGTTTCATGACAAAGGGTGTTACCCCTCAAGATAGAAAATTTTTGCCTTAATTTTGCATGTTATGGAACAAACAGATTTCCTGGTGATCGGCTCTGGTATCGCCGGCCTTAGCTATGCGCTGAAAGTAGCCCAGCGCTTCCCGGACAAACGGGTTCTCGTCATCACCAAGACGCGGATCGACGAGACCAATACCAAATACGCCCAGGGCGGCATCGCCGGGGTGACCGACTTCGAACATGACAGCTACGAAAAACATATCCAGGATACCCTGGTGGCGGGCGATGGGCTCTGTAACCCTCACACGGTAGAGATCGTGGTAAAGGAAGGTCCGGCAAGGATACAGGAGATCATCGACTGGGGAACCCGGTTCGACAAAGACTCCGACGGAGACTTTAAGCTGGGCCGTGAAGGCGGTCATTCGGAGTTCCGCATCCTCCACCACAAGGACGTCACGGGTAAGGAAATAGAAAGGGCTCTTCTCGAGACCGTCAGCAAACAAAAGAACATCGAGATCCATAAACACTGGTTCGTTCTCGACCTCATCACACAGCACCACCTGGGCTATCTCGTCACCAAGTCCACACCCGACATCGAATGTTACGGCGTATATGCGCTCGACCAGCATACCAATAAGATCGTCAGGATCCTCTCGAAGATCACCCTGCTGGCCACCGGCGGCAACGGCCAGGCCTACCGGACGACGACCAACCCGAAGATCGCCACCGGTGACGGAGTGGCAATGGTCTACCGGGCCAAAGGCCGCATCGAGAACATGGAGTTCATCCAGTTCCATCCCACCGCGCTTTTCGAAGCCGGTGTCAGCCCCTCCTTCCTCATCACCGAGGCCGTCCGCGGCGATGGCGGGATCCTGCGCAATGCAAAGGAAGAGCCCTTTATGGAGCGGTATGATGAACGGAAAGACCTCGCCCCCCGCGACATCGTGGCACGGGCCATCGACAGCGAGATGAAACGGACCGGTACCGAACATGTCTATCTCGACTGCCGGCATATGGACATCGATAAGTTCATCGAACACTTTCCGAACATCTATGCCAAGTGCAAGTCGATCGGCATCGACGTGGCAAAGCAGATGATCCCCGTGGCGCCGGCCGCCCACTACAGCTGCGGCGGCATCAAGGTGGACGAATGGGGGCGCACCTCGATCAATCACCTGTACGCCTGCGGTGAATGTTCCTCGACGGGACTCCATGGGGCCAATCGCCTGGCCAGCAATTCCCTGCTGGAGGCGCTGGTGTTTGCGCACCGCTGCTACCTGGACAGCGTCGAGCTGATCGACGTCGTCGATTTTAAGGAGACCATTCCGGATTGGAACGCCGAGGGAACCACGGAACCCGAGGAAATGATCCTTATCACCCAAAGCGGCAAGGAATTGCAGCAGCTGATGAGCGACTATGTTGGTATCGTCCGTACCTACACCCGTTTGCAACGGGCGATGAAACGGCTCGATCTGCTGCATGAGGAAATAGAGACGCTTTATGAGACGACCACGGTATCGCCGCAGCTCTGCGAAGTGCGCAACCTGATAACGGTCGGGTATCTGATCGTAAAAGAGGCCGCCTTCCGGAAGGAAAGCCGGGGACTGCATTACAATACGGATTATCCAAGAAAAAGCCCCATCTTGCAGAACATTGTCTTATAGCCTACTGCATGAATAACGCTGCATCAGCCTCTGTCCGCAAGGCCATGATCCTCGCGGCGGGTCTTGGCACCCGGTTCAAGCCCTGGACGGACGAGCATCCAAAGGCTCTCGCTCTCATCAACGGCAGATCCCTGCTGCAACGCAATATCGAATATCTCCAGGGCCATGGCATCTTCGACCTGGTGATCAACGTCCATCATTTCGCGGACCAGATCGTCGGCGCATTGAAGGACAATAGAGGCTGGGGAAGCCGGTATGTCATCAGCGACGAAACAAAGGAGGTGCTCGAGACCGGCGGAGGACTGAAAAAAGCCCGGCCTTTGTTGGAAGACGGCCCGTTCGTGCTCATGAATGTGGACATTCTTACGGATATGGATCTGTCCGCGATGATCGCCGATCATCTCCAGCACAGGCCCCTGAGCACCCTGGCCGTCACCGGTCGCAGCACCTCCCGGTATTTTCTCTTTTCCGACAAGGACGAGCTTTGCGGCTGGCGTAACGTCCAGACAGGACAGGAACGGCCCGCACGACCTGCCAATGGCCCGCTGATCCAAAAGGCTTTTAGCGGCATCCACGTTGTCGACCCGGCGATCTTCCCGCTTATCGGCCGGGAAGGGAAATTCTCGATGGTCGATGTGTATCTTGACCTCGCTGCTGCCCATACCATTCGCGGATGGGATCACAGCGATTCGAAACTGATCGACGTTGGAAAGCCGGCCTCGGCGGAAGAGGCAGCAAGGCTGTTTTCCTAAGCGGACCCGGCGGCCGCCCCATTATAAAACTATTAATTCTCGATGCCGCCGGCATCCGATCCTGATAACACGATAATTTTATTCCGTATGAAAAAATTCGCCGCCGGCCTCCTGGCCCTTAGCCTTTCGGTCTCCGTTCTCGCCCAGACAGATGTAAAAAAAGTGCTATTGCCCAATGGCTGGTCGCTCACGCCCGCGGGTCACAGCCTGCCGTTGGGCGATCTCCCGCTCAATATCGCCGTATCGGCCAATGGCAAATATGCCGCGGTGACCAACAACGGCCAGAGCACCCAAACCCTGCAGCTGATCGATGTTGCGGGTGAAAAGGTGCTGGATACCGTGATCATTCAGAAGTCCTGGCTGGGTCTCCGGTTCAGCGCGGATGACAAATGGATCTACGCCTCGGGCGGTAACGACAATATGATCCTCCGCTATGCCGTCAATCCGCACCCCTCGGCCGGTCATCCGGGCCTGGTATTGACCGATAGCATCGTCCTCGGTAAAAAATGGCCTGAAAAAATATCGCCCGCCGGCCTGGATATCGACGAAAAACGGGGACTCCTTTACGTCGTGACAAAAGAGAACAATTCCCTCTATATCGCGGATCTAACGACCCGCAAAGTGGTCCAGCGGCTTGACCTGGGTGGCGAAGGCTATACCTGCCGGCTTTCAAAGAACCGCAAAGAGCTCTACATCACTTGCTGGGGTTGCGACAAGCTGCTCGTGTTCGACACCGAAAAACGGAATATTGCCGCCGGGATCCCGGTTGGCGATAATCCCAACGACATCTGCGGGTCAAGGGACGATCGGTGGCTCTTCGTAGCCAATGCAAACGACAATTCCGTGTCGGTGATCGATATCCGTAACCGCAAGGTGGTAGAAACCCTGAATGCCGCCCTGTATCCGGACGCGCCTCCCGGCTCTACCACCAATGCGCTAGCCTTGTCGGGAGACGACAAGACCCTGTATGTAGCCAATGCAGACAACAACTGTGTCGCCGTCTTTGATGTCCATGAACCCGGCTCGGCGCGCTCCAAAGGGTTTATTCCTGTAGGGTGGTATCCCACGGCCGTAAAGGTGATCGATAAAAAGCTCTGGGTCGCAAATGGAAAGGGGTTGACCTCGCTGGCCAATCCCAACGGCCCGAGCCCGGTTGCCCGGCGCCAGGAAGTCAACTACCAGCAAGGCGATCTGAAAAAAACCCAACCCGTGCAATACATCGCCGGGCTGTTCAAGGGCGCGATGAGCATTATCCCCGAACCGGATGAAAAGACGCTCGGTGACTATTCATCGCAGGTGTATCAGAACACGCCTTACACAAAGAATGGCGAGCTGATGGCCGCGGGGGAAAGCGGTAACCCCATCCCCAGGAAGGTAGGCGACAGCTCCCCGATAAAATATGTCTTTTATGTCATCAAGGAGAACCGCACCTATGACCAGGTGCTGGGCGACATGAAAGAGGGCAATGGTGATACGAGCCTGGTGTTGTTCGGCGAGCATGTCACGCCCAATCTGCATTCGCTCGCGCGGGAGTTTGTCCTGATGGACAACTTTTATGTCGACGCGGAAGTCAGCATGGACGGACATAGCTGGAGCATGGGCGGCTATGCCAACGACTACCTGGAGAAGAACTGGGTGACCAGCTACGGCGGCCGGGGCGGCTCCTACGATGGGGAAGGGAACCGGGCGATCGCCAATAACAAGGGCGGTTTCATTTGGGATCATTGCCAGCGCGCCGGCGTCTCCTATCGCACCTATGGAGAATTTGCCGACAATGCCCTGAAACCGAATATCCCGGTGCTTATCGGCCATACCTGCCCCTATTACAAAGGCTGGGACCTGGGCTTTTATGACACCGCACGGGTGACCCAATGGAAACAGGACTTCGACTCGCTGGTAGCGGCGGGGGCGCTCCCCCATCTCAACACCGTGCGCCTCGGGAATGACCATACCGAAGGATTGAGAAAGGGAAGACTTACGCCGTTTGCGCATGTCGCGGACAATGACCTCGCCGTCGGCCTGTTCCTGGAACACCTGAGCAAAAGCCCTGTTTGGAAAGAGAGCGTGGTATTCATCCTCGAAGACGACGCGCAGAACGGACCGGACCATGTCGATGCCCATCGGAGCCCCGTATACGTGGCCGGTGGCCTGGTAAAACGGCATTTCGTCGATCATACGGCCTACTCGACCACCTCGGTCCTCCGGACGATGGAGCTCATCCTCGGCATCGCACCGATGTCTCAATATGACGCTGCCGCCACGCCGATGTGGCGTTGCTTTACCCATACTGCGGACCTGACCCCCTTCCAGGCCTTGCCGGCCAATATCGACCTGGGGGAAAAGAATACGGTGTCAAACGAATGGGCGCGGAAATCGTCCGACATCGATCTTACCCGTGAGGACCGTGTTCCCGATGGTCTCTTCAACGAGATCCTCTGGAAAGCAATAAAGGGCGCCGGGGCGCCCTTACCCGCACCCAGTCGTGCGGCCTTTGTGAAAAGTTCTCCTGTCAAAGACAGTGACTAGCGACCATGCCAGTGGTTCTCGCGTTCGAATCGTTCGTGGTCGAATCTCCGGCCTCTAAAGTAGCCGTGATGTTCGTGCTCGAAACGGTAATGATAGTGCGCATAGTAGGCGCGGTCGCGATAGTGGCCATGCCAGGCTGGATAAGTATAGTAGGTGTAACCCGGATAGTCTCTTTCAAAGTTGACGCTTACATGCACCTGGGCGCTGGCCGATTGAACGGCGAGCGAACCGGCGACGATCAATGCAAGGACAAATAGTTTCGTTTTCATAAAATCATATTTTAGGTTGAGTTAGAGAATGCAATAAGAATGCCTTGTAAAAAGAAAGGGCCCAGGGCCCTTTCTGTCAATGTGTTAGGGCGTATTACCACCTGTGGTGACCATACCCGGGACGTTCATACCCACGCTCATGGTCCCATCCGCGCCCATGTCCCCATCCGCGATCATGTTCCCAACCCCTGTGGTCAAACCGGCCGCCGTAGAAATAGGCTCTGTGGTCTCTTTCGAACCAGGGACGATAGTGTTGGAAGTAGACCCGGTCGCGGTAGTGGCCGTACCAGGCGGGGTAGTCGTAATAGACATAGCCGGGGTACTCGGATTCACAAACATTGGGGGCGGCGTAGTATCCACCGTCATAGGCCGGCGCGGGTTGGTCATAGACCGGGGCCGGTTCCTCATATACGGGAGCAGGAGCGGTGTAAACAGGGGCCGGTGCAACATACACCCGCGGACCGGGGATACGAAAGCCGACGTGCGCGTTTACATATACCTGTGAATAGCTTTTGGTAGCGATGAGGCTAGCGGCTGCGACAGCGGTGAAGATCATTACCTTTTTCATATCTGTAGATTTGTATATATAGATATGAAAAGGGCAGGGAGATTTAATGTACGAATGTTAAAGTTTTCGAAAAGCGAGTATCGCCTTTATATTCTGTTTCAACGAGATAAGAAGCGTCGCCTTTTTTCTTCTCAGGCGTTGTTTGATCCTTCCGCCGGGAACTTTTGAATAATAGAAGTCCTCGAAGAAATTAAGGACGTCGGGACGGGTCATCTTTGAAATATCCTCGATGCGCAGGGCGCCGGCCCAGTGGATCAATGCGGGGAAATGGGTTCCCTGGAGGATTTTTTCAAGAGGCAAGCCCGCGACCTCGGGGCTTTCGCTCCAGAGCATATACGGATGCTTGCCAAGCTTTAACTTTCCCTGCTGCGCCATTCTCGGTAGCAGGAAATTGAAAAGTGACTGATCCACAAGAGGCATAATATCGAGTCTTTTCCAGCGGGGAAAACGTTCGAAATCGAAGAACTCGGAGATATCGGATCTTTCAATAAAACCGGGTTTGCAGAACATCTGCCCGCAATTAAAAGTAAAGCGCTGGAACACATAATCGGGATAGGCTTCTTCTATTTTCGCGATATCGAAATATGTTTTTGTGAACCATTCGCTCCTGGCATCGACGGTCTGTTCCGAAGAAACAATGGAGTCCTCTTCAAAATCTTTCGCCCAGGATTCATCGAGTATTTTGCCGATCAGTACGATATCTGAGTCTATTACCAGCCATCGCTGGCCTTTGAAGCGGGGGTCGGTATAAAAGAACATCTTGGAGCCCGACCAGCCGAACTTTTTCTCGGGGTATTCGATCTTTTGAACATTCCAGGACCTTTCCAGCTCGGAGGTGTCAAAAACGCCGTTCGCCTCGTCCTTCAGGATATACACAGGAAACTCAGGGTAATAGTAACGTATGCTGCCCACGCAGATCTTGGTAAGAAAATAGTCTTTCTTGTTGCAGCAAACCAGGATGTTGATCATCGGTAATTTATAATTGAGCACGGTTGTTACCGTTCCAAATATAGTAAATGGCCCGGAAAGTCGCCGGAAAGCCCAAAATTCTTTTGCCGTTGCGGTATTTATTCCCGCCGTACTTGTAAATTGCGCTGCAGCAAATCCAAAAACTGAAAATGACAAAACCCCCGATTAAAGACAACACCTTTTCGGTGCGAGTCAAAAACAGATTGATCACGATGAGATTGGGCTTTCTGAAGAGGATTCTACGGGCTGCCGGGATCAGGGAGTACCGGGAGCACCTGGTCTATGTTGGAGATCTGGATCCGGACTCAGTCGTTATAGACCTGGGGGCGAACGAGGGCCTTTTTTCAAAGGAGATCCATCAGCTCTGCGGATGCAAATGTTTTGTGATAGAGCCCAATTCCCGTTTATACGAGCACATCAATGGTGATTTTATCACCAAGTTCTGTTGTGCCATCACTTCGGTTGACGGGCCGATAGACTTCTATATCAGCAATAATAAAGAGGCAAGCAGCATTATAAAAGACTTCGAAACCGAATGGGGAATGCAGGAAAAGCAGACGATTGAAGGCCTTAGCCTGCCTACGTTCATGAAGCGGCTCGACCTCGGGGACAAGGATGTCGAGATCCTGAAAGTCGACATAGAAGGCGCCGAACTCGACGTGATCGAATCCCTGACCGCCAACGACGTGCGGCGTATCAAGCAGATCACTATCGAATTTCATGACTGGCTGAATATGGAATTACATGGCCGGACTGTCCGGGCGATAAATAAACTGGTCTCGCTGGGATTCGATGCGTATTCGCACACTCCCGGCCATGATTGGCCGGTCGAGATGTTGTTCCTGAACAGGCGGCTGGTGCAGCTTACTCCACGCACCAAATTTTTCCTGTCTGTCTTTCGATCGACGGCCTTCTTAAAATATTAGCGATCATAACTTCTCCGCCCTGCAGCGGCCTCCCCAGTCCTGCCTGAATTTTTCTCGTTCTTCCGGCGTCATGGTCATCCATTTCTCCCTCAGCTTGTCCTTCATGCGTCCCCTGGGACCGCCGCCGCGAAAGCCGCTGAAGAGGATCTTCGCAAGCGCAAAGAGGCCAAGGGCCTGCCAAAAATCGATCGACGGGAGATGGAATATCTCCGGCATCAACGCATTCCAGAGCACCATTACGATGCTGCCGAATCCTATCACGCCGATGATCACCAGGAAGATGATACCGGCAATCTTGCGTGCTTTAAAACGTTTCATATTATTTCGCATTTAATGTTCGACTATTTCGTGGTACAGCGTCAGCAGCCGCTCCCGCAGATGCAGGACGGCATACCGTTTTCGCGAGATCAGCGTGTTCACATTCTCGCCCGTCAGCTCCGCGATCTCTTTGAAGGAGAGATCGTCCAGCTCGTTCCAGACAAAGACGGCCTTCTGCTCTTCAGGTAGCTCGTCGAGCGCCTCCTGCAACGTCTTCCAGAACAACGCCCGCAGATTGGCGGAGTCCGGGTTCTCGCTATTGTCCAGCAGGATACCGCCCAGGTCCATTCCTTCGCCGGTGAGCAGTTGGTCGAGCGATTCCGGTTTCTTTTTCCGGTAGCGGTCGATGATCTTATTCCGCGCGACGGCAAACAGCCAGCCGCTGAGCTGCTCGATAGGCTCCGTATCCACCGTCGTCGTCAGCTGGTACCAAACATCCTGCAAAATATCCTCCGCATCGGCCTGGCTGCCGACACGTTGGCGGATAAAGCCCATCAGTCTTTTGCCAAAGCGGCCAATGACCGAAGCGATATTTTTTCCTGGCGGTGAGGACATAGCTCTTGATATCGGCAGGGAATCTTCCATCATACTCGCTCGCCCAAACGGGCTGCTACTAAGATGACGGATGAGCCGTACCGATATTTTAAATTATCTCAAAAAAAGCTAATGCGCTGATTTTCTTCGGCCGCCGGAGGCGGTCAAACCGCATGAATGACATAGGTCACCACCCCCCAGATGGCGAACTCAGCGCCTGAAAGATCGACATCGATTGGAGAGAGCCTGGGCGTATCCGGCACCAGCCGGATCTTGTTGAAGGTCTTTTCGAGCCGCCGGATCAGCATTTCGCCGTTGAGATTGGCAATGACGACCTTCCCGTTCACCGCTTTCGCACTCCGATCGACGATCACCACGTCTCCGCTGAAGATCCCTGCCCCGCTCATTACATCTCCACTCACCCGCATTAAAAAGGTCGCCGGCTTGTTTTTGATCAGTTGTTCATTGAGATCGATACCCCGATCCATATATTGTTCCAGGTCCACAAAAAAAAGATTTTATACTTACTAATTAATTTAGTAAATTTATGCTAAATTGTTGATCGTTTAAAATCTTTTTTATGGAAACCGGGTTAGTAAAACAGTCCTCCTCGCCGCCAAAGCTCGAAGCATCGCGTAGAGCTGAATATTTGTTGGTTATTTATCCCTATGGGGATCTGCAGGACAAGCTGCTGGAGGAGCAGCAGCAATTCTCCGCCGACTATGGTCTGCAGGTGACGGTCCGCAACCGCCCGCATATCACCGTCGCGGCCTTCCAGGCGGGCGAGCCGATGGAAGATACCCTGATCCGCTGGATCCAGCGGATCTGCAACCGCTACAGCAGCTTCGACCTCACCCTCAACAACTACAGCGGCTTTCCGCCGCATACCACAAGGCCACCGGAGGCGACCCAGCGTATTCCCGGGACGATCTACCTGAGAGTGCAGGACCCCGAACCGTTCCGGGAGTTGATGCGGCAGTTGCGGGCCATCGATGACTTCATCCGCAGCTGCGGCTGCCCGCCGGTCAATCTCGTCAGCCGCCCCATCCTGTCCATCGCGGGGGGTCTGACAGAGCAGGTATATAACAAGGCGATGCCCGATTATTCCCGCCGAACCTTCCACGACACTTTTCACGTCGATCAGCTCGTGCTCCTGAAAAGAGAACATGCCTTCGACGCCTGCAAAACAGTAAACATCTTCCGGCTGCTGCCGGCCACTGACGAAAACACGCATACACACCCATTATCATGAAACAAGCCATCAAACCCATTGCAGCATCGCTCAATGAGAATTATAAGAAACAGTTAGCCATCAACGAATACCAGCTGATCCTCAATCCGCATGAGGAGCTGCGAAACCGTATCCTCCGGCTGCGGAACGCATTCTCGGACGCCTACCAGGCGCCCATCCTCACGGGGAAACCTCATGT
>Ga0310811_10001410_pt1 | contig 30334 bp, 22 predicted proteins | sample YCmetagenome_FD_207642 | JGI IMG/M metagenome (GOLD analysis project Ga0310811, IMG submission 207642) | Soil microbial communities from experimental microcosm in Duke University, North Carolina, United States - YC | ecosystem: Engineered > Artificial ecosystem > Soil microcosm > Unclassified ...
AGCCCGGGGCCTGCTGCTTGTGCCACATGTCCCGCAGCGCAACCTGCTGAGTGACCGAGGCCTTCCGGAACTGCTTGCCAAGTTCCTTGGGAGACAGTTCCCGTTGTGGGGCCTCAGCTGCGACCTTCTCCAGTGGACGCAAGGCAGGGACGCGGCCCTGAGCACCTTCGCCACCGGGTGCATAGTGCAGCGAGTGCACGTTGCTTTGCCCGATCCTGACCGCTGCAGCACGGTCCCGAGGCGTGAGCAACTTCCTGATCGACACCGGGTAGAGCCGGAAGTCCGGGTTCTTGTCCAGGGCCTTCAGCGCATCGTCCACTTCGGACCGTGGTACATCCGAGAGCAGCTTGTGCTCGCGCAGGTCGGCGATGTCTACGCCACCGGCCTTTCCCTCAGGCAGGTCAGCGTAAGCCTGACGGATCCGGTTCTCGATCTGGGTCTTTCGGGTCGCCGGGTCCTCGGAAAGGCCCTTGGCACCGATGAGGTCCTGACCCTTCGGAGCCTTGACCGTACGCTTCGCCGGTTTAGGAGCCGCTGCCTCGCCGGTCTTCTTTAGGTACGCAGCTTCAATGGCGTCATGAAGCCCACGCGACCATGACCCCTCGTCTGGCCCACGTGCCGCCCGCTTCGCCGCCTTGGTCTCGGCAGCCGGCGTCGGCTCCGGTACCGCAGCTGCCGCCTTCTTAGCCGCCTTGACAGCCTTGGTGGCCTTCGTCGGCGCGGGTGTCACCTCAGCCGGCTTCGGCGCGGTTACCTTCTTCGCTGCCTTGGCAGCCTTGGTCGGGCGAGCGGCCTGTACAGCGGCGTGCTCGGGGTTCAGCTGGTAGACGTTCCTGCCGCCACGCTTCCCGACAGCCCGCAGGACTGGGTTCTCGCCACGGACCAGCTGTCCAGCGTGAACACCGGAGATACCGAGTTCGTCGGCAGTACCCTCGGTCTTCCCGCTGCGAAGTACCGACTCCAGGCCACGGGCCTGGACCTCAGTGAGACCGTGCTGGTCACGAGAGACCACTGCCGGGGCCGTCTGAGTCCGGAGCGCCGGTCTACGGGTGACGGTCGGCCGTGGGGTGCGGCGAACCGGCGGCGGGATTACTCCGCCAGCCCTCTCGACCCGTTCTCGACGTGCATTCAGCCGGCCAACGTGAGTGGATCTGGTCTCTGGGGAAAGCCGGTCGAAGAAGGCCGCCCGCTCTGGGAACACATCCCGGTAGTGAGCCGTCATCGGAGGCAGGCCCTCACGGACCGGGATCCAGTTACCAATCACATCATGGGTGTACAGCGCGCCGTTTTCCGCGAAGGCCTCGCCCATGTCGGATTGACCATACGTGGTACCAGCGTGCGGTATCGGCCTCCCTGCCCCGAACGCGTCCCAGTGATGTATAGACTGATCTAGCTCCTTCATGCGCTGGCTGGTTGGTAGTGCCTTGAATTCATAACCATCGAACCTGGCCAGATCAGGACGGTGCTCCAGTGACCGGGCGAATTCCCCTCCTGGGGACAGGTCTACCTCGCGGGAGAATTCAATCGGATGCCATCCCTCGTGGTAATGAACGAGGGCCTCTTCGACGTAGGAGTCGTAGTTGAAAGCCTGACCATCGCGGTAGAACACGATGCTGGAGGTCTTTTCGGCTCCCGGTATCGGCGTGTAATGCGTGAGCGCTGCGACTCGCGGATTAACGTAACCAACTGCTTCGCGGCTGATTAGTCCTTCGTGCTCGCTGGCAGCACTGGTGCGAATGTAGGAGTGAATTTCAGCCTTAGCGGCGTCTGGCAGCTGGTCGTGCCGCTCAACCGCATCGCGGACCCACTTGTCGGCCGCCGCCTTATCGGCAGGGCTGCCGCCGTGCTCAACCATGTAGGCAACGTCGCCGTGACGGTAGGCCGTTCCGCCGCTCATGTGCAGGGCTGCGTCTGGCCTGCCACGTGCATTCAGGTGAACGGTTACGTCATGGAACGAGACGCCACGGCCGCCCTCTGGTAGCGACTTGTAGGCCTCGGGCATCGAGTACTGCCCAATGTGACCGGTCAACTCGGCCCGGTCCGGGTTGGCCGGGTTACGGTGCAGCGTCAGCTGACCAAAGAGGTGGTCGTCCCTGATCTCAGGTGTGTGCGTTCCCCTGTGGGAGACCGGAATGCCGTGCCGATGCTGAGCGGTAACAGTGGCCGCTGTCTTCGTCTTCGGCTGCTCCCGGTCCACGACCGTGCGCCAGGCGGATGCGCTGGTGTGCGGCTTCCCGGTAGCCGGGTTGGTCTCCTTGCGAAGCGCCTTGACCTCAGTCTGGAGACGCTGCTGGTGGTCCTCCGGTAGCCCGTTGAACCATTCCTTGTCCTTGATACGGGTCGGCATGTCACCGGCGCGGCGAACGATCGCCCTGGTCGGCGTGGGAACGCCAGCCTCCCGAGCGGCGCGCTCGGCAAGGAACTGCTCGTGCTGGGCACGACCGATTTCCCGGAGCGCCCGAATGGTGTCCTCACGGCTCCGGTTGCGGTCTTCGGGAACGCGGTAAGCCTTCGCCACGTGCGCAAGTTGCTTGTCGGTCAAGCTTTCCAGGTAACGCATCTGCGGGACGTGCGGAGTCGGGATCTTCCCGCCCTCCACATCCTTCTGGATCTGCTCCTCGGCCGGCGTCAAGCCACTGAGAAGTGCCTGACCCTTGTTCGAGAGCCGGAGTCCGTTGGTGCCATCCGCCTGGAGCACACCGCGTCGCAGAAGCATGTCATTGGACATGTCCCGCAGGACGCTTGGGGTGCCTCCGAGCTTGGCGAGTTCCGCCTCGCTCTTGGTCCCGTCTCCGATCTCCCGGAGCACCCGGCTCCGGGAGGCGTCAACGTGTTCGGTGACAGCCTGGCGCCAGGCGTCGTCTACGGACGTCTTCTCGTTACCAGCCAGGATCTCGTTGGCCCGGGTCCGCATCTCGTCCTGGTGCCCAGCGCCCGCCTCCCGGAAGAGGTGCCGCTGCGCGCCCAGGTGCTCACCAGGCAGGTCGCCGGCAACGCGGGCAGCCGCCTTCTCCTCGGTGGGCGCCGCCGCCTCGGTCAGGAGCCGGCGCCCCTTCATCGTGCCGTCCGACTGCCGGCCACCAGCCTGCGTGATCAGCTTGCCGTCGCCGTCGAAGAAGTTCTTCATGCCCGGGTTGCCACGAACGGGCCGGACCTTGGCAACCTCTACGAGGTCCCCAGGTTCCCCAGGGCCGTTCTTGTACTTTTCAGGCACAGCAGCGTGGTAAGTGGCGCGGACGAGGTCACCGGGCTTGACGTCGGCGACTCGCAGCTTCTCCTCGGGACCGTGGGTGGCACCCGGCTCCACGGCCTCCACAGCCTTGACGGCTGGCTTGACTTCCTCGGTGGCAGGCGTCTGTGCCAGGTGCGCGTGGATCTTCTCGCGCATCGCGGCGATGCTGTCGCTCTTCTTGGTGCTGACACCAAGCTCGCGAGCAACCTGCTCGTATGGAGCCTTGCGCTTGACCTTGCCCGGGTTCAGATCATTGAGGATCTGGTCCCGCTGCTCGGCAGTGGTGGCCCGGCGCAGTTGCTCGGAAGCAGTAGCGCGACGGATCGCAGTCCGGGACATCTTGCGCTCGGTACGACCACGAAGCGCCGCAGCAGGAGTTCCGACGCGCTTGACCAGCCGTAGCGAGGCCGACCGGGTCGGCTCCTGGATACCGGCCAACTGGCGAACCGTGGCGTGGTGCCGCTCCGGGATGTCGAGAGCCCCATTCTTGGACCTGGTGATCAGGCCCTGGTGCTCCAGTCCCCGCAGTGCATTACGCAGCCCACCGGTCGGGGTGCCCTCTTCGTCCATCAAGGACTTGATGTACTTCTCGTCCTTGCCGCCGTAGGTGTAGACGTGCTTCAGGATCTGGGCCTGGCGGTCGCTGACCTCGAACCCGCCCGCCTTGCGCATCTCTGGCGCGGCGGCAGTCTCTGCTGGCCGGACCGGCTCACGGCGTGGACGAACGAACCGCTTGGTGCCTTGCTTGGTCCGCTGAAGACCGGCGATCCGGCGACGAGCCGCCGTCGCCTGGGGGCCGTGCAGCCGAGCGACCGTACGCGCAGCAGCCCTGGCGGCCTCTGGTGTTGCCCCGGCCTGTTCCAGGTGGTGCTGCAGGTTGTCCAGGAACGCCTGGTCCTCTTGGTGACCGCCGACTATCTCTTGCGGCAGCTTGCTGGTGCGCTCGCGCTCCGGCAGGTAGTGGTCGAGGTGCTGAGTGCCCTTGTCAGTGAGGCGCCCTTCTCCGTCGACCAGGCCACGGCTCCGCAGAGACCGGAGAGTCGACGGGTGCAGCTTCGTCTCTGGGTTCTGCTCCAGGCTGTGCAGGCCCTTGATCTGGTTGTCGCTCAGCTTGCCGACGCGCTCGGAGGCGCGGGCAACCTTAACCAGCGGCTTGGCCTCGGGCGCCTTAGCCTCTGCTTCCGGAGCCCGGCTGACGTCCACCGCGAGGTGGCGGACTCCATTGACTATCTTGTCGCCGGTGACCGTGAGGCGGAGGTTGCGCTCCAGCAGGATCTCGCGGTTGGGGTCCTCATCCTCGTAGGCCCCGAACCTCAGTGCGCGAACGCCAGCCGGGACGTGCATTTGCATCAGGAGGCCGCCCTCGCGGCCCATCAGCCCCTGCTTTGCATAGAGGTCACGAGCAGGTTCCATGTCAGCCGAAGTCGACTGGAACCCGGGAACGTCTACCGTCTTACCGACCAGGGACCCCTTGAGCGAATCTTCGCCAAAGACGCCCTTGCCGGTCTTCATCCCGCGCCAAACCTCGATGTTCTTGTCAAGCTCCGAGTGAGTCAGCAACTCATCGATAGCCTTAACATCCTCGTGGTTCGGGTTCTTGCGGACGTTCCACGGAGCCGTTGGCCCCTCTTCGAGGTTGTACCCGTGCAACGCCTTCTCGACGCGCTTGATCTTCGCCTTGGACCAGCCCTTTGGTGGGGTCTCCAGGCGCGTGTACATCTCCCGCAGATGCAAGGGCGCATCCGGGTTCAGGTCGATCGTCTGGGTCCGCATCTTCGGTACAGCAAGCGCTTCATCGCCGCGAGCCGCCTGCCGGGCCTGCGCTTCTTCCCGTCGCGCCGGTCCCTTACCGATCAGCTTGACACGACGACTCAGGAGCCGGCCCTCGCGCCCGGTCCTGACGCCAACCCGCCGACCGATAACCTGGCCGATGTGTGGCAGGGCGGCGTCGGCGATGACCCGCGCCTGCTGACGCTCGATGTCACTAAGACCCGGTGCCTCGCGCAGTGCGGCGGCAGCCTTCTCCGGGCTCCGTCCCCGAGCCAGGTCACGACCAGTGGCCTGGACTGCCTGGCGCAGCGGGCCTTCCGGGACGTCCAGGCCAGCCTTGTTCAGAGCCCGGTCGAACCGCTTGCTTCCCGTTGTCCAGTGCGTGCCCGCCGTACTTGGGACCCGAACTTGACCCTTCTGCTCCAGGCCAAGAGCATGCCGCCGGAGTTCAGCGACCCGCATGCCCTTGAGTTCCTCGTCGGTAACGGGCTTGGTCGGGTTCGCCTTGATGTGCTCGATCAGCCCGGCCTTGTCAGCAGGGAGTTGGGCTGCCTTGGCCATCTCCCGGACCTGGGTGTCGGACAGGGCGCGCTGTTCCGCTGCCTTCAGTGGCTCGCCGGCCCGTGGGCCAGCGGCGCGCATCTGCTGCAGTTCGTCCGTTTGCTCGCGAAGTGCACGCTCGGCTGCCTGGGCCTTGGTCTCCTTGACCCGCCCAGCACGAGCAACCCGCGCCTCCTCGACGGCGCGTTGGATCCTGCTCCGTACCCGCCGCCCGATCGTTGGGTTGTTCTCCCGCTCCAAGTCCTTAAATGCCTCAGCAGCTGGGCGCTGGATCTGCCTGGCAAGCTTCCGGTCAGTGGCCGGGGACAGTGCGGGCCGCTGAGCCCTTTGTAGGGTGCGCCGCATCTGGCCCAGCAACGCCTCGCGCTCAACGCGATCAGCGATCTTCTGCTCGATCTCGGGGCTACGGCGAACACCTACCCGCGACGCGGCACGCCGCTCGGCGGGGGCGAGCCCCCCTCTCCACTCCTCAAGGGCCTGCTTCATGCGACGGTCGGCGTAGCGAACGGCCTGGCGAGGCTCCTGGCCATGGTCCAGCCGAGTCTGCACGATGTTCAGGTACTTCTGGAGAACTGCATCGTCCTTCGGTACGGACATGCCACGGAGCTTGTGCATCTCCGCACGGGCGTCGATGTGCTGCGGACCACCTTCACCGAAGATGTACTTGGCCCGTTCCAGCGCTCCCTTGCGCTCGGTACCCTGGGCACTGATCGCCCGCGCCACGGCGCTACGAGGGGCCACGGTACGGCCCCGAGAAACCAGAGCCGGCCTGGTCGTGGTCGTGATGCCGTGCTGCTTCTCGTGCTCGGCGAGCGCAGCCGCAAGCTCCTCGGCGTCCATCCGCGAACGGCCCTTGATACCAGCAGTTGTGGCACGTCGGTACAGGGAGGCCTTCGACTCGGGCTTCTCGGCAGGTGCAGCCGCCTTCTTCACGGCAGCCTTGGCGATCTTCTTCTCTTCGGCAGCAGGTGTCGAAGTCACCTTCTTCACGCCGCGAACCGGAACGTGCGGCTCGCCGCCAGCCGCGAGTCGTGCCTCCTCAGCACGGATAGCTGCGCGCTTCTCGTCCGGGGTCTTAAACTTCGTGCGGCCAGGGATCTGCAGCGCGATGAGGCGGGCGTTGAGATCCCGAACCAGCATCTGCTCAAGAGGCTTGGTCTCAGCAGGCTGCTCGGCTGGCGCAGCTTCGGCAGGCTTCGGGACAGCCGCCCTGGCGCCGCGACCGACAGCCTTGACCGGGCGGGTGGCCGCAGCCGGCTTCGGTTCAGCGGGGGCCGGGGTCGTCTTGACCGCCGTCTTGACGGCTGGCTTGGCCGCCTTCTCCGCCAGCGTGTACCGGGCTGGCGTTCCCTCGTGCTTCTGGAGGTGCCCCTCCCGAGCCAGAATGGTCAGCTGCATGCTGTGCTTGCCGAGCCCAAGCTCGGAAGCCGTCTGCGGCTCACCAGTGCCGTGCTCCCGGATGTGGGTCAGGATCTCGGCACGCCGCTCGGCTGGGGTGGCACCCTTCAGTTCGACAGCACCAGCCGGCGTCCGGACGACCCGAGTGCCGGTCTTCTCTTCACCCGTGATGCCGCGCTCTCGCTGAAGAGCGGCGATGATGTGCTTACGGATCTTGAGTGTGGTCGTCTTGGTGGTGTCGTGGTACCCGAAGTGCTTGGCAACAGCCAGATATGGCTGGGTGAGCGTGACCTTCTCACCATTGGCAGCCGGATGGGTCGCGGCAAGACCCATGAAGTCCAGCATGTTCTCCCACTCGCTGGGCGGCGCCTCCCGCAGCCGGCGAGCGTAGTCCTCCGGGTTGGTGATGGCTTCAGCGGTGCGTGCTCGCTTCAGTTCCTCACGGCTCTTGCCCGTGGCGCCCGAGATCTTCTCGGCTTCCTTGGCGACCTCGGACTCGCGGTTGGTACGAGCATCGAGCAGGGACTGGGCGCCCTTTTTGATCGCCTCGATCAGGGCGAGACGGTGGGCCTCGCGCTCCTTGCCCTTGCGCTCGCGCTGCTCCCTCGTACCGATGATCCGGGAAACCCCACGGCCGCCCATGATGCGGCGAAGCTCCTGGAGGTCCTTCTCCAGCTTGTTAGCCAGTTCCGCGCGGCGTGGCGCCCCGACCCAGTCTCCGGCCTCGGAGTCCTTCATGACGTCGATGTGCGCCTTGGTTTCCTTGCCGGTTAGCTCATCGCGAACCCGCGAAACAACAGCACCGGCGCCCCTTCGACGAAGGACGCCATCGATCAGGCTCTGGACGTACTTCCGGTGCTCGGCGTCATCCTGAGTACCCAGCTTAGTAAGGTGCCCGAGGATCTCATCAACGGCTGCCTGGCGGGCCTCTGGGCTACTGGCCCCACGAGGTCCATGGAACTCAGGGTTCTCTACGTGTTCGTGCCCAGACAGCGCACGCATGCGCGCCTTGTCCTTGGCGCTCTGCTGCGCGGCCTTGGCTGCCGTCTCCCGGCGCTCACGGTCGGCGCTGGCCTCGAACCGGAAGCGCAGCCAAGCACGGCCGTCCTTAGTCCGACCGACGTCGCCCCAGCCCGGATTCTCCGGATCCTTGCTGTGCTTCGGAATGAATTCGGTCTCGTACTTGGAGATCTGACCCTTGTCGTCATAGACACGCCAGGAGACCTCCATCCTCCCGGTCTTATCGACTCCCTGGACTTCGCCAACACGCGTCGGGCGTAGGCGCTTGTCCTCGTTGCCGATCCCCTCGCGACCGAGCAGTTCCTCGGTAGACGAGGCCTTGCCGAACCGGCTCCGTGGCGTAGTGTCCACAATGGTGTCGGTGTTCTTCGGCTCACGGCCCTCACCACCGACGAACTCGTTCTCCAGAACCTTCTGCCGACGAAGCCTACGACGGGCCGACTTCTGGTCCTGAAGCTCCTTGTCGATGGCCTTCTCTTGCTCGGTCTCCTTGGTCGCAGAGGCGCGGACCTTCTCTGCCTCTGCTTCAGCGTTCTTTCGCTCCTTGGGGGTCAGGACGCGGGCGCCCATCGCCTCCTCGCCAGACGTGCCGCGCTTGGTCGGACCAACGCGCCATGCGTACTGGCCGGTTGCGGCGTCCCGGTACCGCTGAATCTCCTTGTCCAGCTTGAACTTGGAGTCAGTGAGGTCGACGTGCTCCTCGGTCGGGTCGTTGGCGATCCGCTTCGATGGGTCAGTGCGCCACTGCACCCGGGCGCGGTGAGTCTTCGGGTCGATGGAGAGGATGTCGCCGATCCGGTTCTTGCCGTTCTCGTCCGTGTACTGGACGTGGTAGCCCTTCTTGGCCTTATCGGCAACCGTCGCGAACTTCTCGTCGGAGACCGGTGCCAGCTTTTCGACGCTGGCCAGGCGAGCCTGCCGCTCCTCCTTTGTGGACGGAGTGATGCCCTTCGGACCCATGTTGCCCTTAGGGACAACGACCTTGCGCCCACCCTTGGGTGGCGGCGCGGTGACTGGGCGGAGGAGGTGGATCGCCTTACCCTCGTGCTCCAGTGCACCTGGGCTCACCTTGTTGCCCAGACTGGCGGAGCTTGCGGTGTGACCCCGGAAGAAGCCGGCGTCCATCGCGCTCTTGATCTCAGAGTTCTGCTCCGCGCGGCTCAGACCCTTGAGTGCTGGCGCCTTGCGTAGGTCATCGATCCAGACGGTCGCGTTCGGCTTGTCGCCGCGCGCCTGCTGCCAGGCCTGAAAGACCTTGTTATCCTTCGGGATCTTTACTTTGCGAGCAGCCACCTCAGGTGGCTGCTCCAGGTTGCGCAGTGCGCGGCGGGCCGGCTTGCCGACGCTCTCTTCGTCGAACTTGCGCAGCCGCTCGGCAACGTGCTCAGGAGTCACGCCCTGCAGGTCACCGCGACCGAGGAACTTCACTAGGTGCCGGTCATTGCGGTCGATCAGTTGCTGCAGCAGCGAGCCCTTGCCCTTGGCGCTCCAGTCGCCCTTCTTCTCGTTCCAGTTGGGCTTGAGCATCTCGTCAATGGATAGGGCGCGACGGTGGCCCCCGAGCATCTGGTACTGCGCCGGCTTACCGCTACCGGCACCAGTTCCCTCGACCTTCCTCCAGCCGAGACCGGTGAGCGCTTGCTCCCTGGCCACCTTGCGCTGGACGCCACGCGCCCGAGCCTTGGCGAGCACCTTCTTGCGGGTAGTCCGGGTCAGCTGCGGAACGTGCTCGCCACGGATAGCGCGCACAGGACCACGAGCGCCACGTGGGTTGATCGGCCGGATACGGGGGAGTCCCAGTTCCTCCCGCTTGTCGTTCAGAGCCTTGATCTCTGGGTTGTGCTCGATGTTGTGGTTGATCTGACCGATCTGGCCCTCGGTCAGTCCACTGCGGACACCGACCTTTCCGCCGCCGATACCGAGCGGAGTCTCGATGCCCTTCTCGTGCGGCGAGACGACGGCCCACAGCGTCTTGCTGCCGTCCGTTTCCGTGGTGACGTTCGTGATGCGGTATGGGGTGTGCTGGTCGAGCAGGACGCGGTCGCTGCCCTTACCGGGGATGACAGCCCGGGTACCGGCCGGCGCCAGCAGAGAGACACGGATCTGCGGTCCGCCGTGCCCTTCCTGCTGAAGCTCGGGGGCCGAGTACATCGATCCGATCTTGGTGGACAGAAAGCCGTCGTGCGCCACTCGCCAACCGACCATGCTGTCGACGTTGTCCATCGACGCCGGGTCCTTGGAGTCGATGCCAAGTTCCTCAGGCCGCAGCATCGTGTTGAGGATGTAGTCCTGCGTCGTTGGGCGCATCGCACGCTGGACGTGCACCAGGTCCGGCGAGATCTCCTTCTGGTTGCGCCGAAGGAAGTCGGCCGTCTCTTCCTTCGTCAGGCCCTTGGGAACCACGACGCCATGCGGCAGGTAGTGCCGCTGGTCGATCTGGTGGTACTCGGAGTTCTTGCCACCCAGGGTCGAGACGCCCGGGTCCTGCGCCGAGTGCTGCATCTGGTCGAAGGCAGCCCGGCCCTCTGGGCTCGGGTCGTTCATGACCTTCTGCACAGAATCACGCTGTTGCTTCGTCATGCGCCGGCCCCGGCGGCGCCCCTCGGCAGCCAGGTGAGTCACAGCCGCTTCGGGAGAACTGAATCCCTCAGACAGCTTTCCTTCAGCGGGCTTCTTATCCGTAGCCGGATTGAAGTGCTCCAGGATGCCCTCGACCTGGCGCTGCGCGCCCTTGGTCATCGACCGGACCTCGCGGGTCATCGGCTGACCGGTGGCCTCGTCGATCACCGGGCTGCCATCCGGGTTCACCACGGCCTGGTGCACGGTACGCGGCATGTAGCCACGGACATCGACATGTGGCGCGAGCTTCTTGGTCAGGACGACCCGGCCGGCGCGAGTCAGCGGCGCTTCTGGAGCGGATTCTCCAGTAACCGAGGCGGCGGCCCGGGTGACGATGCCGCCGGCACCACCACCAGGGCGCATCGCGGCACCGGGGTTTAAGCCGGCAGGACCACGGCCGCCGATCCCACGAGCCGCCGCGCCGGCACCAGTGGTTCCGATCGAGCGCCCCATCCAACCGCGCTGGGACGAGGCTCCGCCGGTCGGGGCGAATCGGCCACCGACCCGGCGGATCTTGCCCTCCATCGCACCGCTGCGCCAGGCAGCGATACGGCGCTCGGTCGCAGAGGCCAGCGCACCGAGACGCTGCTCGGTGCGCGCGGTCGAATAGACATCACCACGGAGACCACGCTGGACAGCACGGTTACCGGCGGCCAAGCGAAGTCCTTCGCCACCAACGCCTCTTGCCACTCGCAAGATACGCCTGAGCTTGGCCACCGGTACCTACCCTCGGGGGTCGCTGTGATGTTGTGGAACTAGTGCTTGTTACGCGTTAGCGTCTGCCTCTTCAGCGTCCTGGCTGAAGTCGACGTCCTCCGCCTGCTCGTCTGGCAGCCGGCGAAGCCGGTTCGGTACGCCCACCATCTGGTAGATGCCGAGCGAGGTGTCAGGACTGTTCTGCACTGGCCGGTAGTCCGAGAACTGTGCCCGGTCGCCATCGATGGCGCTGAGGCGGTCCATGCGCTTGCTGCGCTGCTTCTTCTCCTGGTCGGCGTCGATAGCCTTGAGCCGGTCCGCTGGGGACTTCTTCTCGTCGACCGGCGCAGCGCCAGCTTGGATTCCAGTAGGCGGAGCGACGTCGCCATCGATCGCACGGAGGCGCTCCAGTCGGGCCTGCTTCTCCTCGTCGATCTCGGGTGCAGCACCGGCTACGAGCGTGGTCTCCTCGACCTCTGGCTCCGTCATGAATTCCCCTTCGTCGTTTTCGAGCACGCCCACGGCCTGAAGGCTGAATGCCCGGCCGCCAGACTCCCGGTAGATCGGGAACCCGGGCGAGTTGACCGCGAGCGCCGCGATCAGTTCGAGGTTGCCGTTGACCGTGCGCCAGTCGCCGGACACTGCCGAAGCGCGAAGCTCGGCCGTCTTCTCCGGCGTCATGTTCGTGGTCAGCGCGCCGCTGTACCAGATACCGAACCGGTCCTCGCCGACTGTCACCACGGCGGCGGTCATCGAGGTGTTGTCGTAAAAGTCCCGCGCCGGCATGACGCCCCACTGGGCGTTGGCGTGCGCGGAGCCCATCACGAGCTTGCCGACCGGGATGTGCGCTCCGTTGTCCGCGACCACGTTGCCGATCTTGAAGACGCCATAGTCCATGTGCGTCTTCGGCGCCATCACGCAGGAGTTGCCGATACCGACGTGGCACACCCGCCACAGAGCGAGGTGACCGAAGACGCGGCCGTCCTCGGTGATCGTCATCTTGGTGGGTGCGGCCAGCCCGGGGTTGGTGAACCAACTGGCCGGCGGCTGAAGTGGTGCTGCCCCGGCGAGAAGGGCCGCTGGGTCCTCACCCGCCAGAACCACTGAAGCTTCCCCCGACGACGATTCAGTGATCTCCACTCCATGGTGCTTTGCTGCCGCCTCGATTCGGGCCTTGATTTCCTTCAGCTGTTCCTCGTTGTACTTCGCCGCGTTCTTGGGCATGTTGATGTATGCCCAGGCGGCACGGACGTGCTCCGGCGTGTCGATCGGGTAGCGCTTCGTCCCGTCGCGGTAGCCCGGGTCGGCGTACTTCACATCGCCGTAGGGCTTCGCCTTGGCCGCCTTGCCCGCCATCGCTTCCTCGTCATCGTCATAGGTGACGGACGAGGCGGAGTTATTGGTGGTCGTGTTCAGCGTGAATGGGGAGCCGGAGGCTGGCCCAAAGTCGAACGTAACCTTGGTCGGGCGCACATCGCTCCCGACAGTCAGGGTTGTTGATGTTATGGGCTGCATAACCGCTCCTGGCTCAGGAACTATCCCCTGCGAATTGTGCTCTGAAACATTCTCAAAGCCGGGGACACTACAGCCACATTCTGCCTCATCAAGTTCCGAAAAGGAAGCTTGCTGCGATTCGTCAGACATTGACAATAGCCTCTCTTAGCTCAATTCCCCGGCGTTGTTCTCCAGGTGGGCGCGTAAGAACCACTGCTGATGTTCGAGCTTTTCCCCGTGACCCAGAAGCATGTTCTGAGAAATCGGATCCATGCCCTGAGTAGCGGTAATTGCACCTCGAATTTCGGTGGCCAGATTCGTGAATAGCCCATCCAGCATTCGCAGGTGATTCTGCGTGTCGGACTTACCCAGGGTGTAGTCCGCGTAGCCGGCGGGACGGTTGGCCACGATGGCTGCGGCGCAGTCCGTGGGCGAGGCACCAAGGGTGGCGACGCGCTCGGCGCAGTCGTCCGCCATCCCTTCAGCCATGTCCGCCCACTCGTCGATGAGCCGGTGGACGCTGATGAAGTCATCGCCGACCACATTCCAGTGCGCGTGCTTCAGCGCCAGGAAGAAGTCGGTGTGGCAGAACAGCAGCTTCTGCAGGATCGAGGCAACGGTGGTCGCCCCCTCCAGGCCCATCTGCGCTGGCGCGAACTTCGAGACGCCGGCTGCAGCGCTCGGTCCGAGGATGCTCGGCGCAGGGGCTGAGGCATCATCCGAGCCCAGGATGACGATCGGCATCGCAGGCGCACCGTCAGCGGCGTCGGGGGCCGGCGGCCCGCCGAGCATGTCGCCGAGCAGTTCCTCCATACCGAACTCGTTGGCGAATGCCTCCGGGTCGGTGAAGAACTGGCTGAAGTCGACACCGGCCGACGCAAGCAGGCTCTTCTCCTGCTCGTTCGGGTCTACCAGGCACATGTGCACCTGGTAGAACGCCGGCATCGGGACGAGGGTCGCACCGATGATGTTGAACTCGGTGAACATCCCGACCTTCTTGTCGGGACGGGTCGGGTGCGGCATGGCCTGGACGGTGTAGTCCCGGTCCAAGTCGACCGATGGTCCGACGGCCTTCTTCTGCATCATGTACATGGCCTTCGGGACTTCCGGAACCATTGTGGGATCCAGGAAGTCGCCCTCAGCCCAGTACCCGCCAGGGCCGGGGTAGATCTTGTCCATCATGGCCACCGGAGTGGCTCCGGCGTGACCACCGGACTGCGGCTGAGCCATGAGCGGGATAGGAAGTGGCCGGTGGCGACCTGCGCCGGCCTTGAACATGCGGCCGTCCCCGGTCGGAACGTCCGTAGGCGCGATAAGCCCCTTGAACCTGACACCCATTACGGATTCCCTCCGAGGATTCTCAATTCGCATCGACAATTGCAAACATTGTCGGGCCTGCCCCTGGGGTCACAGGGGAAGAGCAATGGTTCTTGGCCAACCAGGAATGGCTGACCCAACGGCTTCGTGTCACCGTTGGCGAGGTGATGCGCCGCGCGTTCTTTTCCATCCATGCGCGTGTCCCACCGCTTCTGCAGATCGCGGCGTCCGCCCTTTTCCAGCAGCAGTCCATGCGCTAACATCGATGAGTTGAAATGTCTGTTTACTTCGGTGGCGGCGATCAGGCGCGCTCGCCCGTCCCAATCCTCGGAGCCGGTGTAGTCGAGGATGTTCTGTACCTTGTCGGCGATCTGCGCCGTGGTCAGCTGGGAGTTGACACCCTTGATGATCGCGGCTGCGACGAGCGAGTGAACGTCATCGGGAATCCGCATCAGGAGGTTCTTGGTCAGTGCGAGGTTCGCCTGGATATACGGGTCGTGGGGATCTAGGTCGCCCGGGAGGTTGGCGGCGACCCAGCCTTCCCGGGTGGCCGGGTCCATCGCCCCGAGGATCCGGTCCACCTCGGCCTGCCACGCCGGCTTCACCGAGTCGATGGCGCTCGGGTTCGGCTGGTGCTGACCAAGTCGCCAAGGGGCCATCACGACATCACGGGCACGACCGAGCCACCGCTGCAGTCCGCCCTTGACCGCCCGGTAGATCGACTGCTCCGCGTCGTCGCTAGATGGCACTGACCACGCCCTCCTTACGAAGGCGTTCGAGCAGGAGTTCGGGGACGTGGTGCGTCCCGGTCAGTAGGAGATGGGAGCAGTACCGCTCCAGGCAGATACGTAACGGATCGGCATCGAAGCTGCTGGCAACCAGGCTGGTGAGGGCCGGTAGTTGATCCCAAGCTCCGTAGAGCAACCGGGCGACTCGCGCCTGGTCCTCCACCTTTATCCTGGTATGCAACTCATGAGCAGGTACGTCCCGGAACTGGTTTCGGGTATCTCGGTCAAGCAGCCGCTTGCCGGCAAGCTCCAGCCCTCGGCGGACGGTTGCTTCGGCCACGACGACCACGGCCATCTCTTCCATCTGCCGCCGGTCGGCAGCCGAGGCTTGAATTCCGGTCGGGGCGGTCGGCATGCCACGCTGTGAGCCCATGTTCGGCGAGTTGATGGAGTCCGGGATCGGCGGCGGAAGCGCTGACTTGACGCCGGTCGGCGGTGGCGGTGGCGGTGGCGGCGGCCCATTCATTCCGAGGGACTCGCCATTCGGGCCGGGCAGCCCAGCCTGGTCCGGTGGCGGTGGCCCACCCATCTCCGGTGGCAACGCCGCGACCATGTCTTCCTGCGAGACAATGTCCTGCGGGACGCCGGCCGCTTCACGGATCGCCTCGTTCTGCAGCAGTTCAGTGTTGCGCATGATGAGTTCGCGGAAGAACCGCTCCATGTCCTCATCGACGTCTGGGGAATCGGATTCCTTGAAGTAGCCAGCCTCACGGAGCGCTTGCGCGGAGATGACCTGCTTGTCGTACAGATTCAGGGCATCCTGGAATCGCTGGGGACGCAGCTGCAGGGGAGAGGTGTCGTAGGCGTAGGTGTACCTGGACGGGTCCTTGCCCATGATGCGTAGCGCGGGGATGAGGTATGCCTTGGTGAGCGCGTCGCAGATCCGGTTCATCAGGGGCTCGATGTGCACCTTGATGCCCTGGCCGTCGATCAGGTAGGCGCTCCAGTGGTTCGCGTCGCCGGTACCTTGCAGGACCTCCGGGGGCATGTCGAGACCGACACCGAGCCGGTTGACCGCCTCCTTGCGAAGGTCCATCGCCTGCTGAGATAGCTGGCTCTCGAACGTCAGGAGTTTCCAGCCCTCTGCGTTGTCAGACTCGACGATGTTCGGTAAGACGCCGAGGGCGGAGCCCTCACCTCGCAGGCTCGCTGCACCGGCCTTGGCCAACCGGACCATCAGCGAGTCGCTGGGTGTCGTGGTGCCTGGCTCCAGCGGCATGTCGACGTTGTTCGGGATGATCATCAGACCGGCGCCGACAAGACGCGAATCGATCTGACTAAAGATGTACTTGGTTAGCTGCTCTAACTCTCGCAGGATCATCTGGCAGGCATGGGCTGGAGAGTCGGCACACCAGTACCGGTTGGGGTGCGGCGTCCAGACCCGGGTGATGACGTTCTGCTTGATGTCGATGTTCCAGGCGCTGCCGTCCGGCATGTACCAGGCCCATTGCATCTCTCCGTTGGAACCGTTCACACGGCGCATCTCGGAGGGAGACAGCACGAACCACTCGTCACGGGGACTGTCACTGGTCTCGCCACTCGGGTCCCCCGGCTTGCCGACGATGTAGGACTCGCCGGCCACGCTGAGGTTGATGCCCAGGCTGCGCAGCGCCTCTGCCTTCGCGGCGGGACCGCCGAGTAGCGAGTCAGCTAGCGCGTTGACCCGGCTGTCCTTGACCTCTCCCTGGACCCGGCCCAGCTTGTCGACCTCGGCGACATATATACGGACACGAGAGCAGCAGGCGCCGACCCAACGAGCGGCAAACGCGAACTCAGGAATGATGTCGTAAAAACGCCATAGCTCCCGCTGCCATCCTTCGTCTCTGAATTTCCACAGGTTGTATGAAAGGTCAGAAAGACTGGTCCGGATTGCGGAGGCAACGAGGGACTTAGGCTGCTGCGCTTTTGTCTCTGCGCTAGCGGTCAGCGCCTTACGTCCGAAGGCCATGATCAGCGTTCCTCCAACTGAGACAGAAGACCGGTTACGTAGGACATGGCCAAAGCTGCTGGGACGGCGAGCCACCAGTCCTTCGTCGGCAGCATGAGGAACGCCCAGAGCACTGCCCCGGGCGCCGCAATCCACATAGACGAACACCAACTGCAGTGGATGAGGTAGGACATAGCCGAGTCCTCACCCCATTTGTTGACCACCCAACGACGCAGGGGCAGCATGATTACATCAGTGGCCACTAGCCGTGTTAATCGAGCAACCGCTATCGTGACAAGAACTAGTGCCGCCCATACCATGGTCTAATCCTAAGGGCAAGACCATCTCTAAGCGAAGAGCCGAATAGGACCATTATCGGCACCCGAGATATCGGGTGTAGAATTCCTCTATACGCAAATGACATTGAGGAGTGCTAATACATGGAACCCGGCGACCCCGCGACGGAGCAGGCCAGGCGCGACTACCTGGACGCCCACCGCGATGACTTCGATGTGGACAGTGGCGTGGCGATCGAGCCCTGGGTGCACGGCCTAGTGGACGAGGTCGAGGCCAATACCGAGCGCCTACTTGCGACCCTCGACCTGCAGGACGGCACGCAGCGGACGCGCGGCACGGGCTGGTGCGCTCCGAGTCCTTGATCTACCGTGTCGTCATGAACGACGCGGGGCATCACCAGCACACGGCGGCGGCCGACATCCTCCGCCAGTTCCACGGGTACGACCATCTACCTGAGCCCCATCGGGGCGTCAGCGACCTCTTCCATGTGCTCGCCACCGAACTGGTCTTCCGCATCCCTGAGAGTCCAGCCTTAGCCGCCGGCCTCCGCAAGTTGCTCACTGCTCGCGAAGCCTGCGTCCACGCGTCCCTGGAGGCTGGCGGCCAATGACAGTGGCTCTGATCGCAACCGCATGGTTCGACCGCTTTCGCCCGCTTCTCGACGACATCGAGAGCAACGAGCACTGGTGCGCCCGGCACTGGGCGCCCGCCCCTCTTCTTCATGCTGATGGGATCTGCGCCTCCATGGAGATGATGCAGATCTTCGTCCACGAGATCGCTCCTGATGCCCGGACGGTTCCGGCCCTCAACGCTCGGCTGCACGCGGTCGGTCGCGTGTGCTGCACCCTTGGTGACGAACGGATGCATGAAATCTGGCAGAACTGGCTCGACGGCAGTTGACGGCGCCCAACTCAGCAGGGGTACCCTTGCTGCGTGCCCGACCTGACAGAGTTGCCGGACCAAGCACTTCCTACTGATACCGATGAACTACGCCAGCAACTGGTTGACCTGAACAAGAGTCTGCGGGCAGACATCGCGGCGCTGTGGGCTGAGGTAGCCACTCTCAAGAACCGTGACAGCAAGGTCGCGCGATCGGTGATGGACCTGCGTTCGGATGTCGGGCGCCTACGACAGGCGCTCATCCGCATCGAGAACGACATCGATGAACTGTTCGGAGAGGCCGATGCCTGACGTCTTCCCAGACCTGCCTGGTCACCCCGACTACTTACCTCTGATCGAAGAGGTGTCGACCCACCTGAAGGTGCCGGCGACCCAGGCCATCCCACGACCGGTTCGGATGATGGGGGCACGGAAGAGTCGGCAGGCCTGGTCCTGGATCTGGCTCGCCTCTCCGCCGTTGTACTTGGACGGGTTCCCGCTGGACGAGCCGATACCTTACGTCCGGTACCACTGCACCCTGATCATCGACATCCACGACCCGTGGCATAACGATCCGTACTACCGGTACGAGGCCAAGATCCAAGGGAAGAACGACCTGTGGATCACCTTGGAGTCTCGGAACCGGAAACCGGTCACGCCGGACGAACTTCGGCGCGGCCTGGAGCTTGCGCAACTCCTGCCCAGCAAGCGCTGGGTCCAGGCTCCGGACGACGGGGACCAGTACAGCTGGGACGCCATTCCCGCCAGGGTTATGAAGGACGGCAAATGGTTCAGCAGCTGACCAATGCTGACCGGGCGGCGATGAAGGATCTGGTCGCCGATGCGGAGCGGATCGATCGGGAGTTAGCCAGCACCGTCCAGTGCCCCGTCTGCCCGGCAGTACCGGGGGAGCCATGCGAGGGCGCCGGTGTCTGGGATCCCGGCTCCAGGCACCAGCATTCCGTTGCCTGCCACGTCGGCCGCCTGAAGCGTGCAGTGCCAGCGCCACGTCCACCGCAGTACGCCTGGCTCGACATCCATGACGAGATCCTCGCGGATCCGTGGGGATTCTGGGCTAGGTAAATTTTCGAGGAAACGCTTGACACCGGATTCTGGGTCGAGCTAACTTTGTCCACGTGACCGGGACACGGTGTCCGGGTCACCACGACAAGGAGACATCATGACCAGCACAACCCTGCCCAACACGGACAACCTCCGCTACGCCGACCTGAAGAGGCTCAACGAGGTCCTCAGTTCGCAGCGCACCCGGGCCTTCGACGTCGTTGCTGGCGCCCAGTCCTTCCGGTTCACCGATGACGCTCAGTTGCAGTTGTCGGGCATCGCCGAGCCGGTGCTCTTCGACGACGGCGTGACCGACGTCAACGGTCTCTACGACCCGACCTCCGTGGCGGACGAGGGCTTCAGCGAGAAACTCAACCTCCCGGCCGGTATTCCGATTAAGTTCCTGCGTCAGGCTCGCAACACCATGCCCGACCTCTACGCCTCGGTCCTGAACCGGGTATTGCGCGACGAGAAGCGCACCTTCCTGCTCCGCTTCCTGCGCAGCGACGATCAGCACCAGGGTCTACTCCGCGCCTTCTTGTCGGACCAGTACAAGACCATCGACAACATCGATGTGCTGCTGGCCGTCTTGGAGGGCATTCGAGGTGCTGGCGTGGATCCGCGTCGCATGGTGATCGACGCCGACCTAACCGAGCGCCGGATGGTCGTCCGGGTTTCGGTACCCGAGATCGCCGTCTACGCGCCGGAGTTCCTCAAGAACTATCGCAACCCGTTCGATGGCAGCAGCGTGGCTCGTGGCTGGGTGCCGGACCAGCTGCGTCAGGCCGCCGACCGCGAGGGCCACAAGGTGACCGATGAGGTCGTCTTCGCCGGCTTCGTCTTCACCAACAGTGAGACCGGTGATGGCGCCTACACCCTCACCCCGCGCCTCACGGTCGGTGTATGCACCAACGGCCTGCAGCTGACAGCGGATGGCATCCGCAAGGCACACCTGGGCGGCAAGCTGGGGGAGGGCGTCGTCAGATGGTCGAAGGAGACCCAGCAGGCCAATCTGGCGCTGATCGTCACCCAGGCCGCCGACACCGTACGGACGTTCCTGGACAAGGAGTACGTCACCGCGCAGGTCGAGAAGTTGACGAAGAAGGCCACCGAGAAGATCGGTGCCGCGCCGCAGGAAGTGATCGCCAGGGTCAGCAAGCAGGCCGGCTTCACAGAGGCGCAGCGAGACATCATCCTGGCCCACTTCATTCAGGGTGGCCAGTTGACCACCGGTGGCGTGATGCAGGCCGTCACCTCCGCGTCGCAGGTCATCCAGGATGGCGACACGGCCTTCGAGATGGAGGCCGCCGCGCTGCGGTGCCTGGACTTCGCGCACCAGGCCAACCGGGACCTGGTCAAGGCCGGCAAGTAACAGCGATCAGGGCGGTCCTTCGGGGCCGCCCTTTACCCCCGGGGGACCAATGGCAACATCGAACCACGGCGCCGAGGGACTGCTGATGGACACTGAAGACGTCGGCCGGCTGATCGGCGCTGGCATCGCGCCGGCCTCGGTCACCAAGTACCTCCGCGAGTCCAGGCCTGGCGGAAGGTACGCGAAGCATCCGTTCCCGGACCCGGACGGCACAGTGCAAGGCTGCTACTTCTGGCTCAAGTCCCGGGCCGGTGAGATCACCGAATGGGACGCCGGGCGCCCGAAGCGTGGCACCCGAACAGATCTAGGAATGGGATGACGATGGGCGGATTCAGAATGCCGTTCCCGGCTACACCGACAGTTCGGATGTGGCTAACGGTTCGGGACCCAAATCCGACCGGCGGCGCGCGGGTCGACACTCTGTGGATGCGGGATATGCGTACGCAGTTCCAGCCTCGGGCTGGAGACAAGATCCATATCTCGGTCAGCGAAGACGGCGATGACGATTTCAAGTGGACCGTCTACAGCTGCTACTGGAGCCACAACGGGCGATACAACCTGAACCTGTCACAGATGCTGATAGATGAACCGGGTAACAGTTACCTGGTCACCAGGAGCGATGATTTTGCCCGGTCCTGGCCGACAGATGTTTATGGGCGCCCGGAGGAAATGCTGCGGCGCGGCGGCTGGATCACCTACGAGGAGTTGGAACGTATCCATGGGAACTAATTTCTTTTGGCTTGACTCGCCTTGCGATCACTGCGGGCGGTACGAGACCATCCATGTCGGCAAGTCCTCTGGCGGCTGGACGTTCAGCTTTCGGGCGTACCGGCACCAGCTGTCGGACGACGAGCACCCCGAGTGGGGCTACAGCCACGAGTCCCCGTTCGGCTACCCGGTCCTGTCGCGGAACGATTGGCGCAAGGTGTTCGACACCAGGGACGGGTTCCTCAAGAACGAGTACGGCACCTGCATCCTCGATCCGGTCAAGTGGGTCGACGCGCTGGCGGGGCCGACACCGGAGGAACGGTACAAGGAGGACCAGGAGATCCGCCGAAGCATCTTCCAGCTTCCGGCGCACGAGGAGTGGCGCGACGCGGAGGGCTTCCGCTTCAAGACTGTGGAGTTCTGCTGATGAAGTGGAAGGAGTTCTGGCACGAGGTAGTGCGCGCAGCGCAGGGTCGCGAGGCATGGATGCTGGAGGACTTGGAGGAGCGCTATGGGAGAGCGCTGGAGCGGGTCTCCGGGCTGCAGACGGCTCTCGACATCGAGCAGGCCAACCACCAAGCCACGGCCGAAGACCTGCAGACCCTGCACCGCAACGTCACCAAGATCCTCGCGGGGCTCAGTCACGAGGGTAAATGCTCTCCGTACCACCTGGGCCAGTTGGATTGGGCGCTGGAGGACGCTAGGCCGGCACTGGAACTTAGCTCCCGTAGAAGCCCCCGTACGACGACGACTCATTCCACAGATCCCGGAGGGTCGTAGAGAGCACGTCGGCCGGGCTGGACATCCGGACCTCCTTCTTCTCACCCTCCATCAGGAAGCGACAGGCATGGACCAGGGCGTCGAGGCGGTCTGGGGACTCACGGGTACCCCAGGCCGTGAAGGTCGCCATCTGGTTTTCCAACTCCTTGAAGCGGCCTACCAGGTGCAGTCTCCCCTGCTCGGAACGCATCGCTACTGGTTCGCCACGAGTCCGCTTTCCGAGCTTCGAGTCGATACGGACCATTGGTGGCTGAGTGTGCTGCGGGAAGACACCTTGTCCGACTAGCTCAAAGTAGGCGTCCCGGAACACCTGCTCCATCCACCGTTTGCCGAGGTTGTCCTCCACGATCAGCTTATCGGCGTTGTACTCGGCGGCAATGCGCCAGGCCTCCAGAGCAGCGGCCCGGCCAACCGACATGATGGACCGGTCCGCGATGACATACATATGCTTCAGTGCATCTCTGGACACGACCACGATGCCCATCTCGTCGTCCTCGCCGGTGAGGCTCGGGTCAACACCGACTACCGTGGCGACCAGGTCATCCGGAACGGTCTGCAGCCGGTAATTCTCCATATCTAGCCGACTGAACAGAGCCCCTTCAAAGGCCTCAAGAATCTCGCCATAAAGCTCTTGAAGACCGACCGCAGTACCTTCGTACCGCCGCTTCAATTCCTCGATAACGAGCGGGGACAGGTTCCTAGCATTGTCGAATGTGGAGCCACGGATAATGTGGACGGTCTCGTCACCCTGGCGCTCGACCCATTCTTGCAAGATATCGATCGGCTTCGGTGTCGTTGTGACGAATGCCCTGGGGTGGTCAGCTATCAGGTCAGCACGCAGCGACGGCAGGATGCCCTCGTACCAGCTACGCTTTGGCGTTTTCCACTTGCAGATCTCGTCCAGCCAGGCGCCAGAGGCGTTATAACCACGGCCAACGTCCGGGTCATCAGCACCCTCGGTGTAGATCTTCGCCCCGTCCTCGAAGACGACCATCGGACGAGGGCTCATCTTGTACCGATATTTGATCTTCCGCCGATTCAGCACGTTCAGGATGCCGGCCGGTCCCTCCATGCAGATGGTGCGGGCATCGGAGAGGGTTTCAGCAATGACCAGCCATTCGGTGGGGATTCCGCTGCGGTCGAATGGATTCTTCAAGATGCGATCGACAATCCATTCTGAACCGGAGCGGCTCTTCCCCCAACCACGCCCGGCCAATGCCAAACAAACGAACCAATTGCCAACTTCCGGCGGGATTTGCTCAGGGCGAGCAACCCACCACCAATCGCCTCTGACAATTTCTTCGATCAGTTCGTCAGATAATGCGGCTAGCCAGGCCTTGCGATCGGGGGCAGGCAATAGGGCAACGCGGTCTTGCAGACTTAATGACACCCGTAAATAGTACTAATGGTTCAGTTAGAGATCAAGAACCGACTTAGAGTACGCTTGGATTCTTGGGTTCGGTCCGGCTTGGCTAGGCTTGGTGAGGCCTGGCTTGGTGAGGCGAGGCAGGGCGTGAGTCAAGGGAGCCGTATCAGTTGTGGTGCGGCTCCCTTGACGTTTCCGGGATCGACTGTGCTACAGTCGATCTAGCCGTTCCGGAGCAGCAGTCCGCTTCCCCCGAGATGCACGAGGGATGAGGTCAGCGCCCGAGCGGTCAGCCCTACAACTCCGTTTGTGGCCGTCTCCCCAGCTGCTGCCACAGGAGGTAAACCGGCCGGTGCCGCTACGGTGGGCGTTAGCGGCGTTAAGCTTCTGGTCCGCGAAGTACCTTGGGCGGGCCAGGGGAGGGACCGCCCCTAGGTGGCAGTAGGGGTAACGCCGGGGCTCTGCCAGGCAACCGGAACGGTCCTGAACGCGGTGTAGAGCAGCACGGTAGCTCGCCTGGCTCATAACCAGGAGGTCTCCGGTTCAAATCCGGACACCGCTACGTAGGTGTGGGGCATTATGTGCGGGAAAGTGATACCGCAGCATTGAGCAACTGCACTAAGGCTGGGTCTTGACGAGCGACACAACAAGCGCAGGTATCCGCGCCCTCCATCCTCTAGCCCTGTCCTGTGCCCCACACCGTAAATCTCGTTCAAGCTGTGGTCATCAGCACTTGACGACGGGAACCCTCCCCTGTAACGTGATCCACGTGTTCAGTACTAAGGTACTGAACATGAGCTAAGCTTCTGGCTGTACGGAGCAGTCATCAGCATAGGGGAGGTAACAGCTGCCATCATGACGACGATGCTGGCTATCAAGTTCATCGAGCATGCCAATCCGGCCTGGGCACGCAGCCAGATCGGGCCACTGGCAGACCTCAAGGCCGACATCAAGAAGAACGGGATCCAACAGCCAATCCTCATCAAGCGGGACTTCCTGATGATCGATGGGGCGCGGCGTCTGGTTGCAGCAAAGGCGCTGCACATGGCAGATGTACCGGTGACGTACTGTGACAACTGGGCCACTGTTATGGCCGAGTTCCACCCGAACCGACCCGATTGTCTGCCGATGGACTGGCCCGATCTTCTAGACTTCTGGGTCAATGTACTGAAGCCGATGCAGACCGAAACTCGCTGGGAGCGCGCAATCGCTACCAGGCGCACTAACGCTGCGATCGGAGAGCGCGCCGGGAACCCGGTGTACTCACAGTTCCTTCTGGATCTGGCAAAGATCTATGAGGTAGAGCCGGCAACGGTCAAGATCCTGCGGGACACCATGTCCAAGCTTCGCAAGGAACGAGACCGCTTCCCGAAGTTCGTAGACGGTGTCCTTGCCACTCTCCCGAGCGGCGAAGCGGCGCGCGAACTCCTCAAGGGAGTCGCCATCAAGTCCCTGTTCGAACGAGTCATCGCTGGGTCTCTCAGCGAAGACGAGGGACTGGTCATGTTTGGCGTGAAGATGCGCCAAGAACCAATGAAGGCCGTCAAGCGGGCTTCCCCCATCAGGTTCGACCCAACGGCTCCAGCAACGACGCTGGCGCAGTTGGAGAGCCTCGTTGAGATCCTGGAACGTGTGGGACCCCAGGCTTCCGAGTTCGTGAACTTCAAGATCGAGCACGACGACATCATCGCGTTGTCCCAGCGCATGGGGCACGTTCTATCGCAACTCAGCGGTATGCGCCGACGATTGGATATCTCGGCGGCCCGCCTCTCGGAGAAGAAGTAGGAGCAGGGCGTATGACTCGCAGTAGCCTCAAGGCCACCAGCACCCCGTTCACTGTCCCCTCACCGACCAAGTCGACTGAGGATGTCGACCCGGTCGACATCAGCCGGGGCTTCGTCGGCAGCAACCCGAACCACTTCGTTCGGCTGGAGTGGCTCTCGATCGACGAACTCGACATCGACCCGACCATTCAGCGGGGCGAGGAGACCACCGAGATCAACAAGATCGTCGCCAACTTCAACCCGGCCGCGCTGGGCACGCTGACGGCGGCGGCGCGCGAGACCCGCCACGGGTCGAGCGTGGTCAAGACCTACTCCCTGCTCGACGGTCAGCAGCGGCGCAAGGTCCTGCTGATCATGCGCGAACTGGAGCGCTACGACGAACTGCTGCCGGTCCTCGTGCACTACAACCTGGAGATCGAGGAGCAGGCGGCGCTGTTCCTGGCGCTGAACTTCCGGCGCAGTGTCGGCCTCATGGCGCAGTTCAAGGCCCGCCTCACGATGAAGGAGCCGCAGGCTCTGGGCATCAAGGAGATCCTCGACGGCCTGGGCATCTCGTTCGGTAAGCCGCCGAGGGGCTTCATGGCGATCGGCCGCGCCGACGCCATCTACGGCCAGCCGGGCGGCGCCGACCGCCTCAAGTGGGCGCTCCAGATGGTCCACGACGTCTTCGACGAGGACGGCAAGGGCGGCTGCTATGACGGCCGCGTGATCGAGGCCTTCGCCCTGATCCACAAGGCATTCGTTCCCGAGCACCTCGACCAGGGCCGCCTGGTCCGCGCACTGATGTCCAAGACCTCGCTGGTGAACAAGCTCATCGGCATGGGTCACACCCGGCAGGAGATCAACGGCGGCCTGATCGCCTTCAACATCGCCGAGGCCATCCTCAGCATCTACAACACCTCCAAGACGGACGGCGCCCGCACCGCTCGTCGTGGCCGGCTGGTTCTGCCTCGGGGCAAGAACGCCGCCGTGGTCGCGCCCGAGGAAGACGACACCGAGGGCACCGACTCCACCGAGGAGTAGTCGCCGGCAAGAGCACGAATAGAAACGCCCAGCCTGTCGTAAGCGGGCTGGGTGTTTCTGTCGTATGGGTGGAGTACCTTTCCCGGCCATGGATATGGACTTCGCCGCCCTGGATCCGAATCCAGCCGCCACCCGATTAAAGAGGGATCTACAGGACATCATCCTGTGGAATGAGCGCTCTTCTCCGCGATCCAGACAGCGGGCAATCGGTCCGTCCGAAGTGGGCGATCCCTGCGACCGACGCATTGCCTACCGCATAGCAGGAGTTGATCCGGTCAACGTGGAGGGAGACCCGTGGCCGGCGATCGTCGGTACCTCGATCCATGCTTGGTTGGAGCGGGCCATCACTCGCTATCAGCGGGAGAAGGGCGACCACGGCTGGCTCACCGAGGCCAGGGTCCGACCCAACGACATGGTCTCGGGAAGCTCGGACCTGTTCCACGTGCCCTCCGGCACGGTGGTCGACTGGAAGACCACGAACGCGGAGACCATCAAGAAGCTGAACAGGGGTGGGGCACCCTCTCCTGCCTACGTCACCCAGATCAACCTGTACGGTCTCGGGCACGAGCGCGCCGGGCGCGAAGTGAAAAATGTCTGCCTCGTCTACCTCGCCAGATCCGGCTGGCTGAATGATGCCTTTGTCTGGCATGCCCCATATGATCGAGAAATCGCGACCAAGGCGCTAGATCGTCTGTACCGAATCGGTTTTCAACTCATCGATCTAGACATCGAACGACACCCAGAAAACTTCGCGTCCATACTTCCCACCGCCGGGGATGGCTGCGTATGGTGTCCCATGTTCAACCGAGACATGGACCCGGAAATCTCCGCATCTCAGCTGGGGTGCCCGGGTAGATGAAAGGAGATTCGGTGAGCGACTGGCACGAGGAAATGACGGCCGCCGTTAACCGTCGCAGGCTCGCGATCAATGGCGAGACGCGCTGGACAAAGAAGCGGCTGCAGGCCGAAGCGACGATCGCGCGGCTCAGCGCACAGCGCCCTGCCACCGTTGAAGAGCAGCCAGAGCCAGAGGCGCAGGCTGCCGAGATCCGGTCCTCTCTCACAGCGGACGTGGCGCCGATCTTCGGCGTGAGCAGTTCCCCCTTCGCCCCTGAGGGCGACCTGATCGGGAATCTCGACTCCGGCACAGTGGCCTGAAAAACGGTCTCAAGAAACACGCGCAGAAACTTAGCACAAGGAACGGGGACAAGAAACAATGAGTCAATTCAGTGAAGAGGAATGGGGGCAAGTCACCGATTCTTCGGGCGACTTTGCTCGCGTGGACCAGTTAGCCGGGCACTTACTCATCGTCTTCCCGATCGGCTACATCGACCATCACCCGACCCGGTTCACGCAGCCGGGCAAGAAGAGCGACGTTGTCGTCTGTGACCTCGTGGACCTGGACGCCCAGGACGAGGCCACTGGCGCAGTAGGCAAGGTCTACCGCAACGCCTGGTGGCGCCAGTCCCAGCTGATCGTGAGCCTGCGCCCGTGGATCGGCAAGCGGGTGCTCGGCCGTCTCGGCAAGGGCATCAGCAGGAACGGCATGAACGCGCCGTGGATCCTCAACGACGCCGTGCAGGAGCCGGGCGCGATCGACCGGGCCAAGCAGTGGGCAGCCGCGAACCCGGGCTTCGCCATCAGCCAGTTCTCCCCGCCGACGCTCGCCCCGGTTGCCCCGGCGCCAGCGCAGCAGGCGCCCGCGTACGGTCAGGCACCGAACTACGGAGGCCCATCCAACGCTCCGGCTCAGCAGCCTGGCCAGTACCAGCCGGCGCCGGCCTACGCCCAGCAGGGCGGGTATCAGCAGACTCCGCCACCGCCGTCGCCCGACCCATGGGCGAACACCACTGCCCCGGATCCATGGGCTCAGTCCTTCCCGGCGCCGCAGCCACAACAGGTAGGGCCGCAGGGATACCAGCAGCCACAACAGGTGCCGCCGAACTACCAGCCGGTGCAGCCTCCAGCGTTCCCCATCAATGGCGGCCAGCAGCAGGACCCATCGATGCTGGCGATGATGAGGGCCGAGCGCGAGCGGCGCGAGGCCGGCTACCAGCAGGGCCAGGGGGACCAGCCCCCGTTCTAATGCCCCTCTCCGCAACATGATGCGACCCCTGCAGCAGCCCGTGGGCTTTAGCTGATGCAGGGGTCGCACGTGCTCCGGAGAAGAGGAGTAACGACATCCTACAGACCACACGGGACTAGCGGCCGGAAACCTCTCAGGTCTACAGTCACGGGTACCGCACTTCAGTCCAGCCTCATGCCGGGGCACGGTTGTCTTGGCATCTACTGGCGTTTATACCCTCGCGCTGATTGCTCCAGGAGGCTTGCTGTGACTGAGGAAGCCGTTTCTCCGTCCTTCTTCAGTCATGACAACATCGCGGCGCCGTGGTATTTGGCCGGTTGTTCCGTCGTACCAATTCGACCCGACGGGCAAAAGCGACCATATATCACGTGGAGTGCCTTACAGCGAGAAGTCGCCACGCCGCAGGACGTCAGGATGTGGTTCCAGGGCTACTACCAGGATCCTGGCGTCGCGGTCATTTGCGGCAAGATCTCCGGCAACCTGGAGATGTTGGAGCTTGAGGGCCGGGCCAACACCACTGAAATCATCAATCTGATCGACCGGGCCTGCGAGGAGGCCGGCGTCAGCCAGATCTGGCGTCGGCTTCTGGACAGCGGGTACTCCGAGGTCACACCGGCCGGCGGCCTGCACCTCTTCTACTACATCTCCGATCACGACGTCCCCGGCAACGAGAAGATCGCCTCCCGGCCGGCTACCGAGGATGAGTACACAGCCGACGAACGCGTTCTGCTGCAACAGAATCCAGGCCGACAACCGGTCCGTGTTCTGGTCGAGACGCGCGGCGAGGGTGGCTATGTCATCGTGGCACCGACCGCAGGGCGGTGTCACCCGAGCGGCCGTCCGTGGGTCACCAAGACTGGTGTCCCTGGTCAGTTCCTCGTTCTCAATTGGGAGCAGCGGTGCCTACTGCACCAGACGATCCGCTCCGTGCTCAACGTCCCGACTACTCAGGAACTAGTACCTGTTACTGAACAAACGCCTCGGCCAGAGCGTGACCCTAACGCTCCCCTGTCGCCGGTAGAGGACTTCAACGAGCGAGCCTCCTGGTACGACTCATGGTTCATGGGCCAGGGCTGGTCGGTCCACCACCGTGGCGTTGACGGGGAGATCTTCTGGTGTCGCCCTGGCAAGGACCCGTCCGAGCAGCACGCCGCCTCGACCGGTGTCCGGGACGGTGGCCAGGACTGCTTGTACGTCTGGTCGACATCGACGTCTCTGCAGACTGAGGTGCCGCTGACCAAATTTATGGTCTTCGCTCACTATCGGTTCAATGACGACCGGTCCGCCGCCGCCAGATGGTTGCAGCGCAACGGATATGGCCCGCCGCTGCACCCGCCGGCACCGCCGCTGCAAGAGTTGGACCTTGGTCCAGACGGCGAACTGATAGCTGACGGGGATCCTGGCGGAGCCCTGGAGGAACGCCGCGAGTTAGAGCTTCACCACCTGGAGGCGGTCGAACGGGACTTAACCGGTGGGATCGTACTGACGGACACGGGCTACGCATTACGGATGCGCGATCGCTACGGTCGGGTCCTGCGGTACAACACCACTACCAGGAACTGGTACATGTTCAGCGGCGGCACCGGTAAGTGGGAAGAAGATAAGTACAGCTTCGTCGATGAAGCAGGCAAGGTCATTGCCGACGAGACGTACGACTGGATGCGGCGCTTCGGGGACAGGTTCGCAGGCGACGAGGACTTAGCGAAGACGGTCAAGTCACTGGTCAGGCAAGCTCAGCAAGGACTGAACCACCAACGAATGCAGAACATGCTCGGACGGTTCCGGGCAACAGAAGGTATCGCAGCAGCCGGCGCAGACTTCGACGCTTCCCCAGACCTCCTGAACCTCCGTAACGGCACACTGAGCCTGACCAGCTACGAGATGCGCCCCCACAATCCCGACGACATGCTGACGTGCTCCTTCAACGCGAACTACTCCGAAGGCGCAGACTGCCCGAACTTCCAGAAGTACCTCAACGACGTTTTTCCAGACCCAGAGGTACAGGCCTACATCCAACGGGCACTTGGGTACAGCCTCTGCGGCCGTCCTGGTGAGCGAGCCCTGTTCCTGCTGCACGGTCCGTCCGGCACCGGTAAGTCCGTGTTCGTCGAGGTCATGTCGAACCTGTTCGGAGACTACGGCGTCACGTCTCCAT
>Ga0310811_10001412_pt1 | contig 30322 bp, 25 predicted proteins | sample YCmetagenome_FD_207642 | JGI IMG/M metagenome (GOLD analysis project Ga0310811, IMG submission 207642) | Soil microbial communities from experimental microcosm in Duke University, North Carolina, United States - YC | ecosystem: Engineered > Artificial ecosystem > Soil microcosm > Unclassified ...
CAAGAATTTTGGACGCACCGAAATCATCCGCGGCGTCAATCTCAGCATTCCCAAAGGGGAACGCCATGCCATCATCGGCCCCAACGGCGCCGGCAAGACCACGCTGTTCAACCTGATCTCGGGACGCTTTCCGATTACCGCGGGCGAGATCACGGTCAATGGACAATCGACCGCCGATCTGGCGCCGCAGGAAATCAACCGGATCGGGCTGTCGCGCAGCTTCCAGATCACGTCGATCTTCCCGCGCATGACCGTGTTCGAGAACATCCGCTGCGGCTTGCAACCTGCAGGCCGGCCTGCTGTCCTACGCCGAACAGCGCGCGCTCGAGATCGGCATCACCATTGCCGGCGGCGCCGAGATCATCCTGCTCGACGAGCCGACCGCCGGCATGAGCCACAGCGAGACCGAGAGCGCGGTGGCGCTGATCCGCTCAGTCTCCGAAGGCAAGACGCTGATCATGGTCGAGCACGACATGAGCGTGGTGTTCGGGATCGCCGACCGCATCACGGTGCTGGTTTATGGCGAGGTGATTGCTTCCGACGCGCCAACCGCGATCCGCGGCAACGCCGCCGTGCAGGAAGCCTATCTCGGGACGGTGGCGGCATGATGCTCGAGGTGCGCGATCTCCATGCGTTCTATGGCAAGAGCCACATCCTGCAGGGCGTCGACCTCTCGGTCGACCAGGGCGAAATCGTCAGCCTGCTCGGCCGCAACGGCGTCGGCCGCTCGACCGCCTGCAAGACCATCATGGGGCTGGTGCCGCCGGTCGGCCAGATCGGCTTCAAGGGCCGCTCGATCGCGGGACTTCGGCCCGACCAGATCGCGCATCTCGGCATCGGCTACGTGCCGGAAGACCGCCAGGTGTTTCCGGGGCTGACCGTGAAGCAGAACCTCGAACTCGGACTGAAGCGCGCCGGCGTCGTCGGCAGCTGGAAGTTCGAGGACGTGTATGCGCTGTTTCCCAATCTCGCCGAACGGCAGGACAATCCTGCCGGCGTGCTTTCGGGCGGCGAGCAGCAGATGCTCACCATGTGCCGCACCCTGATGGGCGACCCTGACCTCGTCATCATCGACGAGCCGACCGAGGGGCTCGCGCCAAAGCTCGTCCAGCAGGTCGCCCAGTTGCTCGACGAAATCGCCCGCCGCGGCACCGCGATCCTGCTGGTGGAGCAGAAGCTCACCATCGCGCTGAAGATTTCGCGCAGGCTTTACGTCATGGGCCACGGCCGCATCGTGTTCGAGGGCACCCCGGCGGAACTCGCCGCCAATGCCGGCGTCCGCAAGGAGTGGCTGGAGGTTTAGGCGGCCTATCGCCAACCTTGCGGCCTGTGATTACTGGAGATCGATACATCGCAGGCGACAACTCGGAGCAATGCCTTTGTGGCTGGCGCGGCCGGGATCGACCATAATGGACAAGTCACCATACGAGAGATCATCCGAAATGCTTGCCTCGCAGCGCGCGCTATTCGATATCCCGCCCAACATCTGCTACCTGAACGCCGCCTCCTACAGCCCGCTGCCGCTCCGGACACTGGAAGCCGGCCGCGCCGCGGTCGGGCGCAAGGGCAGGCCGTGGACGCTTCCGGCCAGCTTTGCCAACGAGCAGTATGAGCGCGCGCGGACGGCGGCGGCCCGCCTGATCAACGCGGAACCTTCCGACGTCGCGCTGATCCCCTCGATCAGCTACGGCGTCGCGACCGCGGCCAAGCTGCTGACCATTCCCCGCGGCACGCGCGTCCTCGTGCTGGAGGACGATCACTCCTCCCCGGTACTCGAATGGCATGCGCGGGCCGAGGCACAGGGCTTTACGGTCGAGACCATCAAGCAGCCGGACGATGGCGACTGGACGTCGGCCGTGCTCGCCGCGATCGAGCGATCCGGCGCTGCGCCGGTCAGCCTTGCCTCGATCTCGTGGGTGCACTGGTCGGACGGTGGTTTGATCGATGTCGACGAGGTGGGCGCGGCGCTGCGGCGGCGGAGTGCGGCGTTCCTGGTCGACGCCACGCAGGGCGTCGGCGTGGTGGCGATGGACGTGAAGCGTCTCGATCCTGATTTCGTGATGTTTCCGACCTACAAATGGGTGCTTGGTCCTTACGGTCGCGCCTTTCTCTACGTCGCAAAGCGCCACCAGGGCGGCATCCCGCTCGAACAGATCTCGGCCGGCCGTCGCAACGTGCGCGCGGAGAACGCGGTCTATTTCACCGATCTCGGCTACGTCGGCGATGCGCGCCGCTTCGACATGGGCGAGCGCGACTATTTCATCTCGATGGAAATGGCCGCGATCGGCATGGAAATGCTGGCCGAATGGGGTGCGCCGGCGGTTGCACAGCGCCTGGAGATGCTGACGGAGCGAATCGCGGAAGGCGTGCGCGGCATCGGCGTCAGCGTGCCCGAGCCTCGCCTGCGCGCGCCGCACATATTAAGTCTCGCGTTCAAGGGCGGGATTCCGCCAGGCCTGATCGAAGGACTGGCCAGCGAAGGCATCTACGTCGCGCCGCGCCTGGGGCGCCTGCGCATCTCGCCGCACGTCTATAATGACGAGCCCGATGCCGACCGGTTCGTCGAGGCCTTGGTACGGCGGTTGCGGGGATGAAAACGTTGGGTGGGCAAAGGCGCACTTGCGCCGTGCCCACCAAATTCTTGTCACGCTGCTCGATGGTGGGCACGCTTCGCTTTGCCCACCCTACGAATTCTCACACCTCATTGCGGGGAGCGAAGCGACGAAGCAATCCATTCTTTCTTTGCGTGGAGAGATGGATTGCTTCGCTGCGCTCGCAATGACGGTCTTGGGACCTACGACGCCGCCATCTTGCGCGGCTGCTCCGCGCTCGTCATTGCAAAGCCCTCATAGCCCTTGGCCGCGACGTCGTCGCAGATCTGGCGATACGACCCGACGCCGCCAATATAAGGCATGAAGATCCGCGGCTTGCCGGGGACGTTGGCGCCCATGTACCAGGAATTGGCGGTCGGATAGAGCGTGGTGTAGGCAACCTCGTTGACATGCGCCACCCACTTGTCCTCGGCGTCCTTGTTCGCTTCCATGGTGGCGAGACCGCGGTCGCGCATCCAGGTGACGCAGTCCGTGATCCATTCGACGTGCTGCTCGATCGAGACGATCATGTTCGACAGCACCGATGGGCTGCCGGGGCCGGTGATGACAAAGAGATTGGGAAAGCCTGCGCTCATCAGGCCGAGATAGGTCCGCGGCCCCTCCGCCCATTTCTGGTTCAGCGTCTGGCCGTTGCGGCCGCGAATGTCGATCTTGGCGACCGACCCGGTCATGGCGTCAAACCCGGTCGCCAGCACCAGCGCGTCGACCTCGTATTCCTTGCCGCCGGTGCGCACGGCGTTGGCCGTGATCTCCTCGATCGGATTGGACTTGATGTCGACCAGCGTCACGTTCGGACGGTTGAACGTCGAAAAATACTCGGTATCGATGCAGATGCGTTTGGTGCCGATCGGATGGCTATTCGGCTGCAGCAGTTTTGCCGTCTCGGGATCCTCCACGATCTCGCCGATCTTTTCGCGGACGAAATTTGCGGCAGTATCGTTGGCCGCCTTGTCGAGCCCGAGATTGTTGTAGACCGACATGAAAGTGAGCCCGCCGTGGCTCCAGCGCGCTTCGTACTTGGCGCGGCGCTCGTTGTCGCCGTCATCCAGCGCGCCGCGGTCGGGCATTTCGGTATAGATGCCGTTACGCGACTCGACGCGGGCGAAGTGCCTGACTTCCGGATATTTTGCACGGAACGCCTGCCGTTCCTCTTCGGTCAGTGCGACGTTGCGGGCAGGAATCGAGAAATTCGCGGTGCGCTGGAACACCGTGAGATGGCTCGCCTGCTCGGCAATGACAGGCACCGACTGGATGCCCGACGATCCCGTGCCGATCACGCCGACGCGCTGGCCAGTGAAATCGACCGGCTCGTGCGGCCAATGTCCGGTGTGATAAACCTTGCCCTTGAAGCCATCTAGGCCCCTGATCTCGGGCATCCGCGCGTTCGACAGGCAGCCGGTGGCGAGCACGACGAATTTCGCGGTGACAATCTTGCCGTCGGATAGAGTAACCGACCAGAGATTGTTGCCTTCGTCGAACGCGGCATGTTCGACCCGGGTGCTGAACTGGATGTCGGTGCGGAGATCAAAACGGTCGGCGACGTGGTTGGCGTATTTCAGGATCTCCGGCTGCGGCGCGTAGCGTTCGCTCCAGTCCCATTCCTGCTGCAATTCGTCCGAGAAGGAATAGGAATATTGCATGCTCTCGACGTCGCAGCGCGCGCCGGGATAGCGGTTCCAGTACCAGGTGCCGCCGACGCCATCGCCCTGTTCATAGACCCGCGCCGTAAACCCCTGCCCGCGCAGCCTGTGGAGCATGTACATACCGGCAAAACCCGCGCCGACCACGACGACGTCGTAGCTTTCGGTGGTTGTACCTGACTGATGTGGCAAGGCGGACATGAATGCGGGCTCCCTTAAATTTCTCGGATTTTGACGAACAGCATTCTCCGCAAGTAAGGAAAGCGCAAGAGACAAATCGGCCGCGCCGGGCTGCATATTTTGCGTCATGGAATGCGAAGAATCCCGGAATGCGTAGAATTACCTGCCTGGAAACCTGGCTTGGCATTTCGGTCGCCGATGCGCTAGCGTCCGCTGAATACCGCAAATGAAAGCCAATATTGAGCGGCGCCGAAGCCGCCACAGGGAGTGAATACGGCCATGAAATCCCCGATCTGCAGCATGTTGGGTATCGAGTTTCCGCTGCTGGCCTTCAGCCATTGCCGCGACGTGGTGGCGGCCGTCAGCCGCGCCGGCGGTTTTGGCGTGTTGGGGGCGACCGCACACTCGCCCGAATCCATCGAGCAGGAACTGAAATGGATCGACGACCATACCGACGGCAAGCCCTACGGGCTCGACGTGCTGATCCCGGAAAACATTTCGACGGCGGGTGAAAAGGACGTCACGTGGAAGAGTCTTGAGGCACGCATCTCGCCGGCGCATCGCGACTTCACCCGCAATTTGCTGAAGAAATACGGCATCGAGTTGACGGCGACCAACGTCGCCGACAACCAGCCGCAGCCGTTCGACGCGCAGCGGGCGATGGAGGTGCTGGAAGTCTCGTTCCGCCATCCGATCAAGCTGATCGCGAACGCGCTCGGCGTACCGCCCAAGGCGATGATCGAGATGGGCCGGAACCACGGTGTGCCGGTCGCGGCCCTCGTTGGCTCCAAGGAGCACGCGCTGCGCCAGGTTGCGGCCGGCGTCGACATTCTGGTTGCGCAGGGCACTGAAGCCGGGGGCCATTGCGGCGAAGTCTCGACCATGGTGCTGGTGCCCGAGGTGATCAAGGCGATCAAGCCGATCCGGGACGTGCCGGTGCTGGCCGCGGGCGGCATCATGACCGGACGGCAGATGGCGGCCTCGATGGCGATGGGCGCGGCCGGCGCCTGGACCGGCTCCGTGTGGCTCGCCACCGTCGAATCCGAGACCACGGAAATTTTTCGCGAGAAGATGATCGCGGCGTCCTCGCGCGACGCGATCCGCTCCAAGGGCCGCACCGGAAAGCCGGCGCGGCAGTTGCGCTCGGTATGGACAGATGCCTGGGACCGCGGCCCGGACAGCCCCGGCGCGCTGCCGATGCCGCTGCAGAGCATCCTTAGCCGCGACGCCTTCAACTCGATCGACCGCGCCGCCGCCGCCGGCAATGCCCAGGCACGCGACCTCGTCAGTTACTTCGTCGGCCAGGGCGTCGGCCTGGTCGACAGCGTCAAATCCGCCGGCGCCGTGGTGCAGGAATTCAAGGAGGATTTCGTCGAGGCCGTCGAACATATGAACGCGCTGCTGGAGGAATAGGCGCCCCTCCCACACCGTCATTGCGAGCGAAGCGAAGCAATCCATCGCGCGGCGAAAAGAAAGAATGGATTGCTTCGTCGCAAGTGCTCCTCGCAATGACGGGGATGGAGCGAACAACACCTCACATGATACCAAGCAAGTGAAACAAGAGAAAATGACATCGATCCCCGAAGACCGCATTCCCGTCATCGTCGGCGTCGGCGAAATCGTCGACCGGCCGAACGATATCGCCGACGGGCTCGAGCCCCTCATTTTGCTGGAACAAGCACTGAAGCGCGCGGAGGCCGACAGCGGCGGAAAACTGCTCGGCGAACTCGGCTCCCTCGACGTCGTCAATTTCCTGAGCTGGCGCTACCGCGATCCGGAAAAACTGCTCGCCGACCGGCTGGGCGCCAGGCCCGCGCATTGCTATTACGGCCCGGTCGGCGGCGAGAGCCCGATCCGCTATCTGCATGAAGCGGCAAAGCGCATCGCGCGCGGCGAATGCAGCGTGGCGGCGGTGTGCGGCGCCGAGGCGCAGTCGACCGCGACCAAGGCCGAGCGGGGCGGCATCGCGCTGCCATGGACGCCGTTCGCCCACGACGTGGAAGAGCCGAAGCGGGGTGCTGCGTTCCAGAAGCCGATGGCGGTGAAGCTCGGCGTGTTCCGTCCCATCACCGTCTATCCGCTCTATGAATCCGCGACCTCGGCGCATTGGGGCCAGACACCGCGCGAAGCGCTCGCCGAATCCGGGCAACTCTGGTCGACCTATGCGGGCGTCGCGTCGGAAAATCCCAATTCATGGCTGAAGAAGCGCTTCACGCCGGAGGAGGTCACGACACCGACATCGGAAAACCGGCTGATCGCCTGGCCCTACACCAAGCTGATGGTGGCCAATCCGACCGTCAACATGGGCGGTGCGATCCTGATGACGTCGCTGGCGAAAGCGCGCGCCGCCGGCGTGAGCGAGGACCGCCTGATCTATCCGCTCGGCGGCGCCTCGGCGGAAGAACCGCGCGACTATCTATTGCGCGACCAGTTCTTCGAGAGCCATCCACAGAACGCCGTGCTCAAGGCAGTGATGGACCTGGTCGATGGCGACGGCAAAAAATTCGACGCGATCGAATTGTACAGCTGCTTTCCCTGCGTGCCGAAGATGGCGCGGCGGACGCTCGGCCTCGGCCCCGACGTCAAGCCGACTGTCACCGGCGGGCTGACCTTCTTCGGCGCGCCGCTCAACACCTACATGACGCATGCGGCGGTTGCGATGGTGCGCAAGCTGCGCGCCGGCGGCTCGCTCGGCCTGCTCTACGGCCAGGGCGGTTTTGTCACCAAGCATCACGGCCTGGTGCTGTCGCGGCAGGCGCCGAAAGCAACGCTCGCGCAGGATACCAGCGTCCAGGCCGAGGCCGATCGCGCCAAGGGCGCGGTGCCGGAATTCGTCACCGAGGCCTCAGGCAAGGGCAAGGTCGAGAGCTTTACCGTGATCTATGGCGGCAAGGGCGACGTCCAGCACGGCGTGGTGATGCTGCGCACGGCGGACGATGCGCGCGCCCTGGCGCGGGTGCCTGCCAACGACAGCGCGACGCTCGCGCACCTGCGCAACATGGACCGCACGCCCGTGGGGTCCATCGGCGAAATCGCCATGGCGGAAGATGGCGTGCCGGAGTGGCGGGTAGGTTGATCTTCGTAGGGTGGGCAAAGCGAAGCGTGCCCACCATTCAAACACATCCGCCCGGGATAGATGGTGGGCACGGCGCAAACGCGCCTTTGCCCACCCTACGGCAGAATCATCCTGGGCACGAAGCCCCCTACCCCTTCACATCCTGCTTTTCCGACGCTGTGGCCGGCTTGCCCTTGGCGCCGGCGCCGACGACGCGCACCTGGTCACCGTCGGCGATGCCATCGGGGGGCGCGGTAATGATGCGGTCGTCGGGGGCGACGCCGGAGGCGAGTTCGATCTCGCGGCCGAGGTCGCGGGCGATGGTGACGGTCTTGAACTTGACCTTGTCGTCGGGACCGACGGTCGCGACCCGCAGGCCGTTCTGGTTGAAGATCAGCGCGCTGGCCGGGATGTGCAGCGGCACGAAATCGCGCTGCAGGCTGAGCCGCACATTGGCGTAACCGCCCGGCATCAATTCTCCGGCCGAATTATCCAGTGCCAGCTGCATCCGCGTGGTGCCGGAAGATATCTCGACCGATTGCGAGGAGGCCTCCACCGTCGCCGCAAAGGTTCGGCTCGGATACTCCGGCATCGTGATGGTGGCCTTGGCGCCGATCTTGATCGCGGGCACGTAGTTCTGCGGCACGTTGACATAGACGCGCAACTTGGTGATGTCGGAGACCACGAACATCGCGGGCCCCGACCCGCCGCCGGCATTGATCAGCGCGCCCACATCGGTGTCGCGCGCCGTGACCACGCCGTCGAACGGCACCGTGATCTTCTTGTAGCCGGCAAGCGCTTCCAGCCGTTCGACATTGGCCTGGCCGGAATTGACCGCGGCCTTCTTGTTGGCGAGGTCGGCGGTGCGCTCGTCGATTTCCTGCATCGAGACGAAGTTCGAGGCAAGCAGCGACTTGCGCCGCGTCAGCGTCGCCTCGGACAAGGTCGCGCTCGACTGCTGGCTGGCGAGATCGGCGCGCGCCTGCAACAATTGCTGGTCGAGGTCGGGCGCCTCGATCTCGGCGATCACCTGGCCGGCCCTGACCTTGGCGCCGATATCGGCGCTCCAGCTTTTCAGGTAGCCGCTGACGCGCGCAAAGATCGGCGCGCGCGAATAGGCCTCCAGCCGGCCCGGCAGATCGATGGTGGGATTGAGCGCCCGGGCGTTCGGGAATGCGACGGCGACGCTCGGAACCGCCTGGTTGTCGGTCCATTCCTTCAGTTTAGAACCGGACTCCTCGCGCGCCCGGATACCGGTGGCGACGATCAGCCCCGCACCGATCAGCGCTACCACCCCGAATATGCCCAATTTCCGGCGCGAGACCGGCGGGCGTTGTTCAGTGGGCATGCGGCTCCTCCGGGGGAGCGTCGACGGTGACGCCTTGTTTCTTGTGTACCATACTAAATACCACGGGAACAAACATCAGGGTGGCGATGGTCGCAAAGATCAAGCCGCCGATCACGGCGCGGCCGAGCGGCGCGTTCTGCTCGCCGCCTTCACCGAGCCCAAGCGCCATCGGCGTCATGCCGATGATCATGGCGAGCGCCGTCATCAGCACCGGGCGGAAGCGGACGAAACCGGCTTCCAGCGCCGCAGCGACGGGATCGCCGAGTTCCTCGTAGCGCTCGCGCGCAAAACTGATCACCAGCACGCTGTTGGCGGTCGCAACGCCCATGCACATGATCGCACCGGTCAGCGCCGGCACCGACAGCGTCGTCTGCGTCGTGAACAGCATCCAGACAATGCCGGCAAGTGCGGCGGGCAGCGCCGTGATGATCACGAACGGATCGGACCAGGACTGGAAGTTCACCACGATCAGGAAATAGATCAGCACGATGGCGGCGAGCAGGCCGAACAGCAGGCCGGAGAACGCGCTGTTCATGGTCTGCACCTGACCCAGCAGCACCACCGTCGAGCCCTTCGGCACGTCCTTGGCGGCATCGGCCATCACGGCCCTGACGTCGGCGGCGACCGCGCCGAGGTCGCGGCCCTGCGGCGTGGCGTAGATCTGCACCAGCGACTGGATGTCATACTGCGACACCACCGCACTCGAGGTCGCGCGCTTCACCTCCGCGATGCCGCCGAGGATCGGCGACTGCGGATTGCCTGACGCCGTGATCGGCAGCGCCTGCAACGCACTCAGCGAGTCGATCTGGTATTGCGGCGTCTGCATCACGATCGAATAGGACACGCCGGTATCCGGGTTCAGGTAATAGGTCGGCGCGATCTGCGCGCTGCCCGCCAGATTGACGACGAGGCTGTTGGTGACGTCGCGCTCGGTCAGCCCGACATATTGCGCGCGGGTGCGGTCGACATCGATGTTGAAGGTCGGGTTGTTCGGCGATTGCTGGATGCGGGCGTCGGCAATGCCGGGAATCCGGCGGATCTTGCCCAGCAGCTTGTTGGCGTAGGCAAAATTCGCCTCGAGATTGGCGCCGCGGATCTGCAGGTCGATCGGCGCAGGCGCGCCGAAATTGAGGATCTGGCTGACGATGTCGGCCGGCAGGAACGAGAAATTCATGCCGGGAAACTGCCGCGGCAATTGCTCGCGCAGCGCCTGGACATAATCGGCGGTCGGCCGGTGGCCTTCCCTGAGCTTGATCTGAACGTCGCCATCCTGCGGGCCGATCACGCCGGTGTTGTTGTAGGTCATGTTGATGCCGGAGATCGGCATACCGATGTTGTCGGCGAGCGTATCGATCTCGCCGGGCGGAATGATCTTGCGGATCGCCTTCTGCACGTCGGCGAGTTGGTTGGCGGTCTCCTCGACCCTGGTTCCGACCTGGGTGCGGACATGCATCAGGATGCTGCCGGCATCGACCGCAGGAAAGAAGTTGCGGCCGAGATACGGCACCAGCAGGAACGACACCGCGACGATGCCAAGGAAGCCGGTCACAAACAGCGGCCGCCGTCCGAGCGCCATCGACAGCAATTCGCGGTAGCCGGCGCGGATTCGCTCGAACCGCGCCTCGAAGGCGCGCTGGAAGCGCACCAGCGGGTTGCGCGACGGAGGCGGTCCGCCATCATGGTGGACATGGGCCTTCAGGAGATAGTTCGCCATCGTCGGCACCAGCGTGCGCGACAGGATGAACGACCACATCATCGCAAACATCACCGCTTCCGCCATCGGCACGAATAGAAATCGCGCGACGCCGGTGAGGAAGAACATCGGCACGAACACGATGCAGATGCAGAGCAGCGAGACGAAGGCCGGCGTCACGATCTGGTTGGCGCCGTCCAGGATCGACTGTTCGACCGGCTTGCCCTGCTCGAGATGGTAGTTGATGTTCTCGATGGTGACGGTGGCATCGTCGACGAGAATGCCGACCGCAAGCGCAAGCCCGCCGAGCGTCATGATATTGAGCGTCTCGCCGATCGCCGACAGCATGATGATGGCGCCCATGACCGACAGCGGAATCGAGACCGCGATGATGACCGTCGAGCGCCAGCTGCCGAGGAACAGCAGGATCATCACGCTGGTCAGGAGGGCCGCGATCACGCCCTCATTGGCGACGCCCTCGATGGCGCCGCGGACGAACAGCGACTGGTCGCCGATAAAGCCGATCTTCAGCGCGTCGGGCAGCTGGTCCTTGACGTCGAGCACCTTCTGCTTGATGCCGGCGATGATATCGAGCGTCGAGATCGAGCCGGCCTTCAGCACCATCATCAGGACCGAGCGGTTGCCTTCGACGTGGACGATATTGGTCTGCGGCGGGTTGCCGTCGCGGACGCTGGCGACGTCGCGGACATAGACCATCGCGCCGTTGACGGCCTTGATCGGCAGGTCGCCGAGATCTTGCATCCGAAGCGGCGAGTTGTTGAGCTGGATGACGTATTCGAACTGCCCGATCTTCTGGGTGCCGACCGGCGTAATCAGGTTCTGCGCGGCCAGCGCGTTGGCGACGTCCTGGCCCGAAAGCCCGCGGGCCTGCAGCGCGGTCGAGTTGAGGTCGATCTGGACCTGGCGCTGCTTGCCGCCGAACGGATAGGGGATCGCGGCGCCGGGCACCGTCACCAGCGGCGTGCGCAGCTGGTTGATGCCGATGTCGGCGAGGTTTTGCTCGGTCAGGCCTTCGCCCGACAATGCGACCTGCAGGATTGGAACGGTCGAGGCCGAGTAGTTGAGGATCAGGGGCGGCGTGGCGCCGGGCGGCATCGACTTGATCAGCGTCTGCGAGATCGCCGTGACCTGGGCGTTGGCGGTGCGGATATCGACGTTCGGCTGGAAGAAGATTTTGACGATGCCGACGCCGTTATAGGAATTGGCGACGATGTGATCGATGTCGTTGACGGTGGTCGTCAGCGCGCGCTGGAACTGGGTGGTGATGCGCCCGGCCATCTGGTCCGGCGGCAGGCCGGTATACTGCCAGACCACCCCGATCACGGGGATGCGGATGTCCGGAAAGATGTCGGTCGGCGTACGCAGCGCGGCCAGCGGTCCAATGATCAACAGCAGCAGCGCCAGCACGACGAACGTATACGGCCGGCTCAGTGCGATACGGACCAGTGCGATCATAGACCAGACGTTCCCAATGGCCACCGAGAGACGAGCATTGGCGTCCCTTCCGGCCAATTCGTCCGGGCTGATTTACCCGAAAAAGGGCCTAAAGGCCAACGCGCGCAGCGCACAAGCCCTTCACTTCCGAGGCATAGCTCGACGACGGCGAACCCGGCGACGGCCGGGCATGGCCGGGGACGGCCTTGTCAGGCCGCCCGCACCGAATCCAGGAACTTGTCGACCTCGCGCTTGAGGCGGTTGCTGTCGCCCGACAGCGATTGCGCTGCGGAAAGCATCTGCGTCGAGGCCGAGCCGGTCTCGGCGGCGCCGCGCTGCACGTCGGTGATGTTGGAGAAGACCTGCCGGGTGCCCTCGGCAGCCTGCTGCACGTTGCAGGAGATTTCCTGGGTCGCCGCGCCCTGCTCTTCCACGGCAGCGGCAATGGTCGAGGAGATCTCCGACAGCTTTTCGATGGTACCGCTGATCGCCTTGATCGCGTTCACCGACTCCTGGGTCGCGGCCTGGATGCCCGATATCTGCTGGCCGATCTCCCCGGTCGCCTTGGAGGTCTGCTCGGCCAGCGCCTTCCGACGCCACGACCGCAAAGCCACGGCCGGCTTCTCCGGCCCGCGCCGCCTCGATGGTGGCGTTGAGCGCCAGCAGGTTGGTTTGTTCGGCGATGGTGTTGATGAGTTCAACCACGTCGCCGATGCGGCCTGCGGCCTTCGACAATTCGCCGACGCGGTCGTTGGTGCTGCGGGCCTGGCCGACGGCGTCGGTCGCCATCCGCGCCGATTGCTGCATCTGGCGGCCGATCTCGGAGATCGATGAGGACAGCTCCTCGGTTGCCGACGCCACCGACTGCACGTTGGTGGAGGCTTCCTCGGAAGCCGCCGCCACCGAGGAAGGAGAACACATCGATCCGAGCAGCGAAACGATGACCACGATGGCCATGATCAGGTTGATCCGGTTGGCCTGCGCCGTCGCGGCCACAACCTCGTCATTGGAGGCCACTGAATTCTTTTGCGCGTTATCGACCGTCGTTTCCATCAGATGCGGACCCGGCGATGGCAGACGGAAAACAGCGCCCCGCGCACGCGCCGGAAAGATAAGGATCGCAAGAAGCCCGGCTCCTCCCGGGAGCCGGGCTCAACGCTGGCCTTCGGCCGGGCTTTCAGACGACGGCGACATGGCCTGGCAATCATCGCATCAGCTTGAGCGCGTCGGAAAAAAACTCCGGCCCGCCGAAATTGCCCGATTTGAGTGCAAGCAACATTTCGCCATTTCCTGCGCCGACGGCGCGCAGGACCGGCACACCTGCTGCGATTTCTGCGCCGACGAGAAAGCCGGGAATCCGCAAGCGATCGACCACAGCGCCTGATGTTTCACCACCCGCGACAATCAACCGGCGCACACCGGATTGCACCAGGCCATCGGCGATATCGGCCATCGCCTGCTCGATGGCGTGGCCGGCAGCATCGCGGCCATGGCGGGACTGCAGCGCGGCGACCTGGTCCGGGCTGGAACTGCTGGTGATCAGCACCGGGCCGTCACTGATCCGGTCTTTCGCCCAGGCCAATGCGCGCCGCACCTCATCGGGACCGGCAATGATCCGGTCGGGATCGAGATGCAGCACCGGCATCGCCCTTTCGGCGTTGGCGATCTGCTGCAGCGTCGCCTGCGAACAGCTGCCGGCGAGGCACGCGGCCCGTCCACGGACCGGCGCGTCGGCGTTCGTGCTTGCCGCATTCGATTTGACCCGCGCGGAGGCAACCATCGCCCGGGCGATGCCGAGCCCGATGCCGGAGGCGCCGACGGACAGGCGATGATCCAGCGCCACCCTGCCGATGGTTTCGAGATCGGGGTCGAACACGGCGTCGACGATGGCGGCGCCAAAGCCCTGGCCGGCGAGATCGGCAAGGCGCGCGCGCACGGCATCCTCGCCTTTGGCAAGGGCCGCAAGGGCCACGAGCCCGATTCTCGTCTTGCTCTGGCGCGCCAGCACCCGCACCAGATTGGAATCATGCATCGGATTGAGCGGATGATCCTTCAGCGGGCTCTCGTTCAGCGGCACCGCGCCCACGAACAGATTGCCCTGATAGACGGTGCGGCCGGTTTCCGGAAAAGCCGGCGTCACCAGCACGATCGTCTCGCCGGAGTCGGCGCGCAGCGCATCCATGACCGGGCCGATATTGCCGGCGTCGGTGGAATCGAAGGTCGAGCAGATCTTGAACAAGACGTGATCCGCGCCGCGGCTGCGGAGCCATTTTTCCGCCGCGCGCGATCGCGTGACGGCAAGGCCCGCCTCGATCGAGCGGCTCTTCAGCGACACCACCACCGCATCGACCTCGGGCAGCGCGAGATGATCCGACGGTACGCCGATGGCCTGCACCGTGCGCAGGCCGGCGCGGGTCAGCGTGTTGGCGAGATCGGAGGCGCCGGTGTAGTCGTCAGCGATGCAGCCGAGAGACAGTTTGCCGGCCAGCGTCACGGTTTTACTCCGGCATAGGGCTTGAACCAGCCGAGGCCGTCGGTGGTTTTGCCGCGCGGGTTGTATTCGCAGCCGACAAAGCCGCCATAGCCGAGCCGGTCGAGCTCGGCGAACAGGAACGGATAGTTCAACTCCTCGCCGTCCGGCTCGTTGCGCGAGGGAATGCTGGCGATCTGGATATGGCCTGTTATCGGCATCATCTCGCGCAGCCGCATGGTGACGTCGCCATGGATGATCTGGCAGTGATAGATGTCGAACTGCAGCTTCAGGTTCGGAATCTTCAACTCAGTGATCAGATCACGCGCGAACAGAAAATCGTTGAGGAAATATCCGGGAATGTTGCGCGAATTGATCGGCTCGATCACCACGTCGAGGCCGTGGGGCGCGAAGAATTCCGCGGTCCAGGCCACCGACTTGTAATACGCCTCTACTGCTTTGTGGTCGGAGCGGTCGGCCATCCCGGCCATCAAATGAATCCGCTTGACGCCGGTCGCCTGCGCGTAAGGCAGCGCGGTGTCGAGGCTCCGCTTGAGATCGTCGAAGCGCGCCGGCAGTGCGGCAAAACCTTTTTCGCCGGCATTCCAGTCGCCCGGCGGCAGGTTGAACAGCGCCTGCGTCAACCCGTTGCGTTTGAGCCGCTCGCCGACCTCTTTGGCCGGATGGTCATAGGGAAACAGAAATTCGATCGCCGTAAATCCCGCTTTGGCGGCGGCGTCGAAGCGGTCGAGGAACGGCACCTCGTTGAACATCATCGAAAGGTTGGCGGCAAAGCGGGGCATCTTTTGTCCTCTTGTTTGGTTACTTCGGTTCACCTGGCAGCTGCGTGCCGGTGACGCGGGCATACATCCGCGCCACCGAGGCGTCGTCGTCGCGGCCCATACCGGAGGCCGCGGTCATCAGGAACATTTGTAGCGCGGCCGCTGCGACCGGCACCGGAAATCTCGCCGTGCGCGCCATATCCTGGATGATGCCGAGGTCTTTCACGAAAATCTCCACCGCGCTGCGCGGCGCATAGTCGCCATCGAGCACGTGCGGCATGCGGTTTTCGAACATCCAGGAATTGCCGGCGGACGCCGTGATCACCTCGTAGACTTTTCTTATGTCGAGGCCCTGCTTGGCGGCGAAGGTGATGGCCTCGGAGGCGGCGGCGATGTGCACGCCGGCCAGTAACTGGTTGATCATCTTGAACGCGGCGCCCTGCCCCGGCGCATCGCCCAGTTCATAGAGCTTTGCGGCCATCGCATCGAGCGCCGGGCGCGCCTTGGCAAAGGCTGCGCCACTGCCGGAGGCCAGAATGGTTAGTTCGCCCTGCGCTGCGCGCTGCGCGCCGCCGGAGATCGGCGCGTCCAGATAAAGCCGCCCGGTCGCTTCCAGCTGCTTCGCCAGCCGACGGGCCACATCGGGATCCATCGTTGCGGACGAAATGAACACCGCGCCCTTGGCCAGGGTTTCCGCGACGCCGTTGGCGCCAAACAGGATGGTTTCGGTTTGCGCGGCGTTGACCACGACGCTGACGACGATATCGGCAGCCTTGGCGGCTTCCGCCGGCGTTTTGGCGCCCGTGCCGCCCTCGGCCACGAACCGCGCGACCGCGTCAGCCGAAACGTCGCAGCCGGTGACGTCGAAACCGGCGCGGCGTAGCGATGTCGCCATGCCAAAGCCCATCGAGCCGAGCCCGATGACGGCGACGCGCGGTTTGGCGGATTCTGGCATTCGGCGTTCCCCGTTGGTTTCTTTGGCGTGCCGCTGGTCGCGGCTTTGCCATTGGGTATCACGGCTGGTGTCGCTTGCCAAAGCATGAGACAAGGCCAAAAACGGGATGCCGCCAGGAAGATTGTCATGAGCGAAACACGGATTCGCGAGGAAATCTGCCGCCTCGGCCGCTCGCTGTTCGAGCGCGGGCTGACGCCGGGTTCCTCCGGCAACATCAGCGTCAAACTCGACGATGGCGGCTATATGGTGACGCCGACCAACGCCTCGCTCGGCTTCCTCGACCCGGCGCGGTTGTCGCGGCTCGATGCCGGCGGCAAACCGGTCTCTGGCGACGCCCCGACCAAGGAAGTGCCGCTGCATTCAGCACTCTACCAGACCCGCGGCACGGCACGCGCCGTCGTGCACCTGCATTCAACGCATTCGGTGGCGCTCTCGATGCTGCCCGAAATCGATCCCCGCGCGGCGCTGCCGCCGATGACGCCCTATTATTTGATGAAGTGCGGCCACACCGCGCTCGTGCCCTATTACCGGCCCGGTGATCCGGCGGTGGCGGACGCCATCAAGGGCTTGGCCGGCAAATACTCATCTGTGCTGCTCGCCAATCACGGCCCGGTGGTTTCAGGCGATACGCTGGAAGCCGCCGTGTTCGCGATCGAGGAACTGGAAGAGACCGCGAAATTGTATCTGCTGCTGCGCGGGCTCAATCCGCGCTATCTCTCGCCGGAACAGGTGGCGGATTTGACAAAAGTGTTTGGGCTGACGCTGCCGGAGCATGGGCACGAATAGCGCCTTCTCGTCATTGCGAGGAGCGAAGCGACGAAGCAATCCATCCATCCGTTATGCCGCGAGATGGATTGCTTCGCTGCGCTCGCAATGACGACTTAATGACGAGTTCGGCTCACAGCCCCAGATACGCCTTCCTGACATCCGGGTTGGTCCGGATCTCCGCCGCCGCACCCTGCATCAGCACACGGCCGGTTTGCAGGATGTAGGCGCGGTCGGCGATCTCCAGGCACTCGGCCATCCGCTGCTCGACGATCAGCACGGTGAGCCCGGTGTCGCGGATGCGTTTGACGGCCTGGAAGATTTCGTCGACCAGTTTCGGCATGATGCCCTGCGACGGCTCATCCAGCATCAGAAGCCTCGGCCGCGTCATCAGGGCGCGACCAATCGCCAGCATCTGTTGCTCGCCGCCGGAAAGCGTCTCGGCGCGCTGTTCCAGCCGCTCCGATAATCGCGGGAACAGCTGGAACACCAGTTCGAGTGGCGCCTCGCGATCGGCCTTGCCGCGGTAGAGGTAGCTGCCGAGCCGCAAATTGTCGCGCACCGAAAGCCGCGGAAACAGCCGGCGGTTTTCCGGTACATAGGCGACGCCGCGCGAGGTAATGACATGCTGCGCCAGGCCGTCGATCCGCGCGCCGTCGAAGGTGACGGAGCCGGAGCGCGGCCGTTCGGCGCCAGCGATCGATTTCAGCAATGTCGACTTGCCGGCCCCGTTGGCGCCGGCGACGCAGACGATCTCGCCCTTGCCGACCTCGATGCTGACCGCCGAGATCGCGACCAGCCCCTGATAGGCGGTGGTGACTTCATGCACCGACAGCATGACGGTCCCCCAGATAGGCGGTGATGACTTTCGGATCGCGGACGACGTCGGCAGGCTTTCCCTCGACCAGCACCTTGCCGAGATCGAGCACGATGGCGCGGTCGACCAGCGGCATCACGATTTCCATGACGTGCTCGACCATCAGCACGGTGACGCCGGTGGCGCGCACCCGCCGCACCAGCTCGACGCCGGTCTGCGCCTCGATCGGCGTCAAGCCGGTGAGCACCTCGTCGAGCAGCAGCAATTTCGGTTCGGTAGCGAGCGCACGCGCCACTTCGAGGCGGCGCTTCTCCGACGGGATCAGGTTGCTGGCAAGCACGTTGGCGCGCGCGGCCAGGCCGCAAAACTCCAGCACTTGGTGCGCCTTGCGGCGCGCGACGCGCATCACGGTGTTTCGAACCAGGGAGCCTACAATGACGTTGTCGATCACGCTCATGGTCTCAAAGCTCTTCACCACCTGGAACGTGCGGCCGATGCCACGCACGCAGCGCTCCGCCGCCGGCAACGCGGTAACGTCCTCGCCATCGAACCAGATTGAGCCCTGGGTCGGCGGCAGCACGCCCGCAATCAGGTTGAACAGCGTCGACTTGCCGGCGCCGTTGGGGCCGATCAGGCCCACGATTTCGCCGCGCCCGACCGAAATCGAGACGTCGCTGTTGGCGACGAGGCCGCCAAAGCGCTGCCAGACACCGCGGGTTTCCAGCAGGGGCGCGGTCATCGCACCGCCTCCTTGCGTTTGGGCGAAAACAACCCGACCAGCCCTTGCGGCCGCGCCAGCGAGATGGCGACGATCAGGCCGCCATAGACGATCAGGTCGACGCCGCGGCCGGAGCCACCGATGAAAGAGCGTGTCAGTTCGGTGAGCGGGATCAGGATAACGGCGCCCAGCATTGGCCCCCACAGCGTGCCGATGCCGCCCAGCACCGCGGGCAGCGCCATCAGCAGCGAGAACTGGAACGCCATCACGCTTTCGGGGTCGATATAGGAGACGAATTGCGCGTAGAAACCGCCGCCGACCGCGGTCAGGAATGCCGAGACGGCAGCCGCGCCCATCTTGGAGTTGAACACGACGACGCCGAGGCTTTCGGCCGCGTCCGGATTATCCTTCACCGCGCGCCACCAAAAACCCCATTTGGAATCTTCCAGCCACCAGGTGACGAACCAGGCGACGCAGGCCAGGCCCAGCGCGAAGTAGAAATAGGGCAGCTTGCTGCGCGTGAACTGGAACTTGAGCCAGCTGTCGCCGCGCACCGGAATGTTGATCCCGAGGGCTGCACCCGCCCAGTCCCAGTTCTGGATCAAGAGCAGCGCGATCTCGGCGATCACGATGGTAGCGATGACGAAATAATGGCCGCGCAGGCGGAAGCAGGGATAACCCAGCGCCATCGCGATCGCCGCAGAGATCAGCCCGCCGCCGATCATGCCGAACCACGGCAGCACGCCGAATTTCGTGAACAGGATCGCGGTGGTGTAGGCGCCGAGCCCGAAATACAGCGCATGTCCGAGCGAAATCTGTCCGCAATAGCCGGACAGAATATTCCAGCTCTGCGACAGCGCCGCGTACATCAGCGTCAACACCATGATGTTCTGGACGTAGACGTCTTTCACGAACAGCGGCACCAATGCTGCGACCACGGCAAGGCAGAAGGCCGTGATCAAATCGCGGCGGCGGCGTTTGGCGAAATCGGTATCCATCACATCGACCCGAACAGGCCGCGCGGCCGCACGAACACGACCAGCAGATACACCGCATAGATGCCGACCGATTTCAGCGACGGCGGCAGAATTAGCGCAGTCGTGGCTTCGACGAGGCCAACAATGATGCCGCCGGCGAAGGCGCCGAACACGCTGCCGAAACCGCCAAGCGCCACCGTGACATAGGCGATCAGCGCAAACGACGCGCCGACGTCGGGATAGATGTAGAAGAAGATCGCCATGACGGCGCCGGCTAAGCCCACCAGCGCCGCGCCGAGGCCCCAGCCCAGCGCGAACACGCGGTTCTTGTCGATGCCGACCAGCGCCACCGCGCCGGCATCCTCACGGGTTGCTTCGAGGGCGCGGCCGAAATCGGTGCGGTTGATGAAGAAATACAGCGCGATAAAGGCGGCGATCGCCACCATCGCGCCGGCGAGTTGCGGCACGGGAAGGAAGATGCCGCCGAGCGAGACGGTTTTGCCGCCGAGCCATGAATGGGTGACGCTGCGATAATCGGGCGTGAAGAAGAACTGCGACAGCCCGCGCATGACGATTGCCAGCCCAAAGGTCGAGAAGATCTGCACCATGCCGGCATTTGCCTTGGCGCGCACCGCAAAGCGCACGATCAACAGATAGACCACCGCGCCAAACACGAACAGCGCGGCCGCGACCAGCGGCGCCGACAGCAGGGGGTCGATCGCGAAGAACGCGAACAGGAAGAAGGTTGCGTACATCGCGATCATCAGGAATTCGCCGTGCGCAAAGTTCACGACGTCCATCAGACCGAAGATCAGCGCGAGGCCGACCGCAATCAGCCCGTAGAGCAGCCCCATCAGCAGGCCGCTCGCCAGGCTCTGGATAATGGTCTCGGCTGTCACAGAGGCTGCTCCAGACCACTCGTCATTGCGAGGAGCGCAGCGACGAAGCAATCCATTCTTTCTTTTCGTAGCGCGATGGATTGCTTCGCTTCGCTCGGAATGACTAAGTGTATACGGCTCCTGATGATGGTTTCGGCTGTCATGGCCCCCGCCCCCAGCATTGTTCGCCGCTACTTCATCGGCCAGACGGCCTCGGCGACGGCCGCCTGCGGCGGCGAGATGGTGACGAACTTGCCGCCGACATACTGCAGCAGCACCGGGTCGGCGTCGTTGTTCTGGCCCATGTCGTCGAACTTGATGCGTTTCCAGGGCATGATGGTCTGCTCCCCGGCGATGTCGGTGGCCGCCAGCGCCTCGCGGATCTTTTCGCCGTCGGTGGATTTGGCGCGGTTGATGGCGTCGGCCATCACGATCAGGCCCATGAACTGCCGCGACGTGAGGTCGTTGAAATCCTTGCCCGACTTTTCCTTGAACATGGCGTTGATCTTGCCGACCATCGGACGCTTGGTGGCGAGATCGAGCGAGAAGGTGCCGCGCGAGATCACGCCTTCGAGCTTGTCGCCGACCGCATCATACAGCGCTTTCTCCGAGAAGCCGGCGTCCTGGGCCACGATGGCGTTTGGCTTGTAGCCGAGTTCGGCCATGGTCTTGACCAGCAGGATTCCATCGGTGGTGTAGCTCGAAGGCATCAGCACGTCGGCGTTGGCGGCCTTGAGTTGCTGCACCTCGGCCGACAATGACGGCGAGTTGGAGCGATACTTGATGTCGGCGACGATCTTGTAGCCGCGCTCGCCTGCGAGCTTGAGCTGGGCGTTGCCGGAATCGGTGCCGAAGATGGTGTCCTCGTGGAACAGCGCCAGCGTCTCGATCCTGGTGCCTTTCTTCTTCAGGGCATCGAAGAAATCGAACATCGCCGCCGAGTACATCTCGTCATGGGGTGCGGCACGGAAATAGAATTTGAGGCCGCGGCGATGCAGGCTCGGCGAGGAATTGTCGGCCGAGATGAACGGAATCTGGTAGCGCTCGCAGATCTGGCTGACGGTGACCGCGACCGCGCTCTGGTAGGTGCCGATGACGGCGCTGACTTTTTCCTGGGTGATCAGGCGCTCGGTCTCGGCGCGGCCCTTCTGCGGATCTGACTGGTGGTCGGCGAATACGAGGCGAATCTTGGCGCCGCCGAGGCCGGACAGGCCCTCGCCCTTTGCCATCGGTAAATCGAAATCGTAGTTCTTGTTGATGATTTCAGCTGCGGTTCCATAGGCATGCTGCGCGTCGACGCCGATCTGCGCATTCGCGCCCGACAGCGGATAGAGCAAGCCGATCGCCACTTCCGCAGTTTGCGCGCGCGCCGCGATCGGCGCGAAGGCGGCAGCGGCGGCGGTTCCAAGCAATACATTGCGGCGCGTGATCGTCATTTGCGAAATCCCCTGTTGTCGGCTTCTATCGATGAACGGTTGGCAGTTACGGTAAAGCCTCAATGAGCGGCACGGCCTGCATCAAAGCACGGCAAGCGACTTGTTCCGCAGATCGGTCACCAGCATCAGTCCCGGCGAATGCGTGATAGCAAACGGTACCTTGGCGGCCGCGATCACCGATTGCGGCGTGACGCCGCAGGCCCAGAACACCGGGATCTCGTCGGCTGCGACCGGCACCGGATCGCCGTAGTCGGGCTTGCTGATATCGGCGATCCCGATCGAATTCGGATGACCGAGATGAACCGGCGCGCCGTGCACGGAGGGGAAACGCGAGGTGATCTGCACCGCGCGGATCGCATCCGCCGGCTTGAACGGCCGCATCGACACCACCATCGGGCCGGCGAACGGGCCTGCGGGACGACAGGCGACATCGGTGCGATACATCGGGACGCGGACATTGCGCTCGATGTGACGGATCGGCAGCCCATCCGCCATCAGCGCTTCCTCGAACGAAAACGAACAGCCGATCACGAACGCGACGAGATCGTCGCGCCAATGCGCCATGATGTCGGTCGGTTCCTCCACCACTTCGCCGTCGCGCCAGACACGGTAGCGCGGCAGGTCGGTACGGATGTCGAGGTCGAGGCCGAGCGCGGGAATTCTGAAATCGCCGACATCGGACATGCCGATGATCGGGCACGGCTTGGGATTGAACTGGCAAAACCGGTGAAACGACGCGGCGAGTTTTTCCGGCAGGATCACAAGATTGCCCTGGACGTAACCGTTGGCGACGCCGGCGGTGGAAGCGGCCATGCCGGTGCGGCAGGCACGCCGCGCGGCGACGCTCGGCGATAAATCCGCCGTATCGAGATCGGGTCGTTCCGTTCTTGCCAAGCTGGTCATGGTTGCAACAGCTCCAATCGGGTCGACATCCACTCGCGCATATGGCTATGATAATGTCTAATCGTGATTTTTAATCAAGATAGATAAATCAGATTTATAGATGTGCGGGCAGAGGGTGCATGGCTGATTTCAAGGCAATTGAGACCTTCATGTGGGTGGTGACGCTCGGCAGCTTCCGCGGCGCCGCCCAGAAGCTCAACACCACCCAGCCCGCCATCTCGCAGCGGATCGCCCAGCTCGAACGCGAGGTCGGCGTGAAACTCCTGCAGCGCGACCGCCGCATGGTGCTGCCGACACCTAGCGGCCGGCAAATGATGGTCTATACGGAGAAACTGATCGGGCTGCGCTCCGAAATGCTGGCCGTGGTCGGCGACCACAGTGCGATGCGCGGCGTGATGCGGCTTGGCGTGGCCGAAACCATCGTTCACACCTGGCTGACGCAGCTGATCAAGAGCGTCAATCACACCTATCCCAACCTCACGCTCGAGATCGAGGTCGACATCACCTCGAACCTGCGGACCCGGCTATTGGCGCAGGAAATCGAACTCGCCTTCCTGCTCGGTCCCCTGACGGCGCCGACCGTCAGCAACCGCGTGCTGTGCGATTATCAGGTCGGATTTCTCGCCAGCCCGTCGCTCGGGCTCGGCAATGGACGGCTGACGGTGCACGATCTGGCGAAATTTCCGATCATCACCTTCCCGCGCAAGACGCCGCCTTACGAAATCGTACGTTCGCTGTTCAACCGGCCCGATCTGCCGCCGATGCGCCTGCACGCCAGCGCCTCCCTGGGCACCGTGATCCATATGGCGACCGAAGGCCTCGGCATAGCCGTCATTCCAACCGCGATCGTCGAAAACGAAATGGCCGATGGACGGCTGCAATTGCTGTCGACTAACCTGCAGATCCCGATGCTGACGTTTTCGGCGAGTTGGCTTGCGTCCCCCGACACGGTTGCGGTCGAACGCGTCGCGGAACTGGCGGCGTCGCTGGCGCAGGGCGGCGTCGTTGTTGACGCGCCGCCGTCACCGCGTCATTGAGACAGGGCGCGCGGACCGTAGTGAAGACCGGAATGACCTGATGACCAAGATCGCATCCAATTTGCAAATCGACTCGGCCCGGCTCTGGGAGACGATTCACGAAACCGCGAAATTCGGCGCCACGCCAAAAGGCGGCGTGCGGCGGCTGACGCTCGGGCCTGAAGACAAGCAGGTGCGCGACTGGTTCCGCAGGGCCTGCGAGGCGGCCGGCCTCGAAGTCCATGTCGACACGCTCGGCTCGATGTTCGGCTTGCGCAAGGGGCGCGACATGTCGAAGGCGCCGATCGGCCTCGGCTCCCATCTCGACACCCAGCCAACCGGCGGCAAATATGACGGCGTCCTCGGCACGCTCGCCGCCCTGGAAGTGGTCCGCACCCTGAACGATGCCGGGATCGAAACCGAGACGCCGATCTGCATCTGCAACTGGACCAACGAGGAAGGCTCGCGCTTTGCGCCGGCGATGATGGCGTCAGCCGCTCATGTCGGCGATTTCACCACCGAGGACATTTTGTCGCGCAAGGACGCCGACGGCGTCACGGTCGCGCAAGCGCTGGATAGCATTGGCTATCGCGGCGAGACCCCGGTCGGCCGCCAGAAATTCAGTGGCTTTGTCGAACTGCACATCGAGCAGGGCCCAATCCTCGAGGCCGAGAACAAGACCATCGGCGTGGTCGATTCGGGCCAGGGCGTGCTGTGGTACGACGGCAAGATCACCGGCTTTGAAAGCCATGCCGGCACCACGCCGATGCCGCTGCGGCGCGATGCGCTGGCAACATTGTCGGAAATCGTGCTGGCGATGGAAGCGGCTGCGAACAAGCATGGCCCGAAAGCCGTCGGCACCATCGGCGAGGCCGTGATCGCCAACCCCTCGCGCAACGTCATTCCCGGCGAGATCGCCTTCACGGTGGATTGCCGCAGCGCCGACGCTGCGGTCATGGACACGCTGGACAAGGATTTGCGATCAGCCATTGCGGAGATCGCTGGTCGCCGCAAGGTCGACGTCAAGCTCGACCTGGTGTGGCGCAAGCCGCCGACGCATTTCGATCCGAAACTCGTTGAAGCCGTGGAAAATGCCGCGAAATCGCTCGGCTATTCGCATCGCCGCATCACCTCCGGCGCCGGCCATGATGCCTGCAACCTCAATACCGTGATGCCGGCGGCGATGGTGTTCGTGCCCTGCAAGGACGGCATCAGCCACAATGAACTGGAAGACGCCACGCAACCCGATTGCGCGGCGGGCGCCAACGTCCTGATGCATACCGTGCTGGCGCTCGCCGGCGTCGCGTCATAACCTGATCAAAACCGGAGGAATTGCCGTGCGCGGTGTTTTTGTCGATGCCAATGAAGCGCTGGCCGTGATCTTCGAACGGCTGGGGAAACCGGGCGATCCCAAAGTCAGCATCAACCGCAACCCGGATATCACGTCCGATCAGTATCCAAAACTGCTCGACGGCGCCGAGATCGTCGTCGTCGATCACACCGCGCTGCCGACCGAGATTGCGAAGCAGTGCAAGGGCCTCAAGCACGTCGTGTTCCTCGGCACCGGCGCGCGCAGCTACATGAATCCGGAGGAACTGGCCGAGCTCGGCATCGAGGTGCACCTGATCAAGGGCTATGGCGACACGGCGGTCGCCGAATGCGCGATCGCGCTGATGTGGGAAGGCGCACGCGGCCTTGCCAAGATGGACCGCGGGATCCGCGCTGGCAACTGGCTGCGCGACGACGCCATGCAACTGACCGGCAAGACGCTGGGCCTGATCGGCTTCGGCGGCATCGCCTCCGAAGTGGCGCGCATCGCGCTCGGCAGCGGCATGCGCGTGATTGCCTGGAACCGGTCACCGAAAAAGCATCCGAAAGTCGAATTCGTCGAACTCGACGAACTCTTGACCGAGAGCGACGTGGTCTCGATCCACCTGTTGCTCAACGACGAGACCCGCGGTCTGGTGTCGCGCGCCTGCATCGAGGCGATGAAGCCCGGCGTCATCCTGGTCAACACCGCTCGCGGCGCGATCGTCGACGAGGAAGCGATGATCGAGGCGTTGAACTCCGGCCAGATCAGCCATGCCGGGCTCGACGTCTTCAACACCGAGCCGCTGCCGGCCGATCATCCCTTGACCAAGCTTCAGAATGTCACGCTGTCGGCCCATTCGGCATTCCGCACGCCGGAGGCTAGCGAGAATTTGATCGCTGCGGCGTGGGCGCATTGCCGCCGGATTGCAAAATCGTAGGGTGGGCAAAGGCGCGACCGCGCGCCGTGCCCACCATCTATCACAGACTGTGAGTGTAAGTGGTGGGCACGCTTCGCTTTGCCCACCCTACGAACCCCCACCGTCATTGCGAGCGAAGCGAAGCAATCCATCTATCCGCAAAGCGCGAACGGATTGCTTCGTCGCTCCGCTCTTCGCAATGACGAAACTCAATCCACCATCTCCGCGACCGCCCTGCCGCACGCCGTCGTGTCGGCATTGCCGCCGAGATCCCTCGTGCGCAAGGTGCGTTCGCCGAGCGTGCGCTCGATGGCGCCGACGATCGACGCCGCCGCACCCTTCTCACCGAGATGCTCCAGCATCATGGCGCCCGACCAGATCATGCCGATCGGGTTGGCGATGCCCTGTCCGGCGATATCGGGCGCCGAGCCGTGCACCGGCTCGAACACCGACGGGAAATGGCCTTCAGGATTGATGTTGCCCGACGGCGCGATGCCGATGGTGCCGGTGCAGGCCGGACCGAGATCCGAGAGGATATCGCCGAACAGATTGGAGCCGACCACGACGTCGAACCAGTCCGGATGCAGCACGAAGTTCGCGGTCAGGATGTCGATGTGGTACTTGTCCCACTTTACCTTGGGATAGTTCTTCGCTATCGCCTCCACGCGCTCGTCCCAATAGGGCATCGTGATCGAGATGCCGTTGGACTTGGTCGCCGAGGTCAGATGCTTCTTCGGCCGTGACTGCGCCAGATCGAATGCAAATTTCAGGATGCGATCGACGCCGATGCGCGTCATCACGGTCTGCTGGGTGACGAATTCCCGGTCGGTATCCGGGAACATCCGCCCGCCGACCGAGGAATACTCGCCCTCGGTGTTTTCGCGCACCACCCAGAAATCGATGTCGCCCGGCTTGCGGTTGGCGAGCGGCGACGGCACACCCGGCATCAGCCGCACCGGGCGCAGATTGACGTACTGGTCGAACTCCCTGCGGAACTTGATCAGCGACCCCCACAAGGAAATGTGATCGGGGATTTTTGCCGGCCAGCCGACCGCGCCGAAATAGATCGCGTCGTGCTTGCCGATCTTCGCCTTCCAGTCCTCCGGCATCATCTCGCCGTGCTTTTCGTAATAATCCCAGGACGCGAAGTCGAAATGGTCGAAATGCACGGTCACGCCGTGCTTTTTCGCAGCCGCCTCCAGAACGCGCAGGCCCTCCGGGACCACTTCCTTGCCGATGCCGTCGCCGGGAATGACCGCGATCCGATATGTTTTCTTGCTCATCCTTGGGATTCCTCAGGGCTCTCCTGCCGTGCCCTAAACACGGCCAATCCGATTGCCTTGCAATGGACCAAACCGCGCGCCGGTGCAACGCTGCAGTGCAATGTTGACCGCGGCGGGGCCGACCGCCTACCAATTTCGCCGAGCGTTTTTCCCAACCGACATTCCCCTCCTGAAGCGAGAATTCCCATGGACCTGCATCTGCGCGGCAAACGTGTCCTGATCACCGGCGCCTCCAAGGGCATTGGCGCGGCGGCGGCCGAATCCTTTGCCGAGGAAGGCTGCCACCTTCGCCTCGCCGCCCGCAGCGGCGATCAGCTGAAGGCGCTGTGCGACCGGCTGCGCTCGACCCGCCAGATCGACGCCACCGCGCATGTCGTCGACCTTCGCAAACCTGCCGACATCGCGAAACTGGTGAAGGATAGTTCCGATATTGACATCCTCGTCAACAATGCGGGCGATATCCCCGGCGGCTCGATCGACAAGATCGACGAGGCGACCTGGCGTCACGCCTGGGAACTGAAAGTGTTCGGCTACATCAACCTCACCCGCGCCATTTATGCGCAGATGAAGGCGCGCGGAAGCGGCGTCATCGTCAACGACATTGGTGCGGCGGGAGAGAAATTCGACGCCAATTACATTTGCGGCAGCGCCGGCAATGCGGCGCTGATGGCGTTCACCCGCGCGCTCGGCGGCAAGAGCCTCGCCGACAACATCCGCGTCGTCGGCATCAACCCGGGCCCGGTCGGCACCGACCGCCACGTCACGCTCTTGAAGACGCGCGCCAAGCACCAGTTCGGCGACGAGAACCGCTACAAGGAATTCCAGAAGGGCATGCCGCTCGGCCGCCCGGCACACGCGCGCGAGATCGGCGACCTGATGGCGTTCCTGGCCTCCGACCGCGCCGGCTATACGTCGGGCGTGATTTACACGGTGGACGGCGGGATCAGTGCGGGGTGGGGTTAGTCACCATCGACTGGCGTCATTGCGAGGAGGTAGCGACGAAGCAATCCATACTTCCTTTGCGGTGCCGTGGATTGCTTCGCTTCGCTCGCAATGACGCTGGTTAGGTCGCCGCCGTCCACTCGAACAACTGCCTTATCAGCGTCGTGATCCGGCCCTTCGGCGACATCATCTCGTGCATGATGGTGAAGTGGTCGGCGCCGGGGATTTCCTCGTAGGTCACCGGCAGCCCGTAGCGGGCACGGTGGCCGGCGAAGTCCGCGGTCTGCTTGCGCAGCAGCGGCAGTTCGGCACTGCCGACCACCAGCGATAGCGGCTTTAGTGGCCCGCCCGGCTGCATCATCGGCGAATTGCGGCGCGACATCGCCTCGTCGAGCTTCAATTTTTCGTCGAGATAGCTGTGCCGGATCGGCTCGAGGTCGTAGATGCCCGATATCGCCATCCCGCCCCTCACCTTCGGATGCGACAGCGCCATCGACGTGAGATGCCCGCCGGCGGACCAGCCTGACACCACGATGCCGTCATCGGCCGCGCCGAGCGCGGGCAATTGGCCCGTCAGATAATCGATGCCGGCGTGGATTTCAGCCACGATTTCGTCGAGCGTCGCATCAGGCGCCAGCGTGTAGCCGATCAGCGCCACATTTATGCCGTGCGCCATCGGACCTTCGGCGACGACCGTAAAAACCTCCTTGGCGCGGGCCTGCCAATAGCCGCCGTGAATGAACAGCAGCGTCGGCGCATGCTCGCCCGCGCCAAGGAAATCGATCCGGTTGCGCTCGCGCGGGCCATAGCGGAGGTCGAGATGGTTCGAAAAACGCTTGCGCATCTCGCCGGAACGTTGCTCCCAGCCGGCGACCATCTCGGGGCTACCCTTGACCGCCACGCCGTTATTGAGGCCGAGATCGCGGTCTTGCTGGCTCATCGCCCGCCAGTCCAGCGCAGAAAACAATACCGACATTCCAAATCTCCAGAGCAGCCACGACGTGATGGCGTTTCCACTTTGCCGGAAAATGTTCTACAGCACCATCCACGAACAAAAAATGGCGGGAGACCCAGGTGGCCGATCAGGAATTGGTGCGAGAAACGGCGTGCGCGATCGTCGGCAAGCTCAGATCGGGCGAAGTCACCCCGCTCGATCTTCTTGACGTGCTGGAAAAGCGGATCGCCGAGGTCGACGGTCCCGTCAACGCGCTGCCGACGCTCTGCTTCGACCGCGCCCGGAAACATGCCAGGGCGCTGATGCAGAAGCCGATGGCCGACCGCGGGCTGCTCGCGGGGATTCCGATCCCGATCAAGGACCTGACCGCAGTCGAAGGTGTGCTGACCACGCAGGGCTCGCCGATCTACAAGGACAATATCCCGGCGAAATCCGACATCCTGGTCGAGCACCTCGAAAACAATGGCGGGGTGATCTACGCCAAATCCAACACGCCGGAGTTCGGCGCCGGCGCCAACACCTTCAACGAGGTGTTCGGCAAGACGCGTAATCCCTGGGACACCTCGCGCTCCGCCGCCGGCTCCTCGGGAGGTGCTGCGGTCGCGCTCGCCACCGGCACGGCCTGGCTCGCCCATGGCTCCGACATGGGCGGCAGCCTGCGCAACCCTGCCAGCTTCTGCGGCATCGTGGGCCTCCGGCCCAGCATCGGCCGTGTCGCGCATACGCTTGTCTCCGCGGTCGACCGCAACCTCGGCGTCCAGGGTCCGATGGCGCGCAATGTCGAGGACACCGCGTTGTTGCTCGACGCCATGTGCGGCGAGCACCCGGGCGATCCGCTATCGCTGCCCGTGCTGCCGGACTCGTTCCTGTCGGCGGTGCGCTCCGGCAAGAAGCCGAAGCGCGTTGCCTATTCGCCCGATCTCGGCATCACGCCGGTCGATCCCGAAGTGATCGCCGTCACCCGCAAGGCCGCACAGCGTTTTGCGGAGGCAGGCGTCATCGTCGAGGAAGCCCATCCCGATCTAAGCGAGGCGCATGAATGTTTCCACGTGCTGCGCGCCTTCGACTTCGCGATGCACAAGGCGGCGTTGCTGCGCACCAAACGCGACCAGCTCAAGCCCGAGGTGATCTGGAACATCGAGGAAGGCCTCAAGCTGACGGTCGAGCAGATCACGCGTGCCGAAGCCCAGCGCGTCGCCATGACCGCACGCACG
>Ga0310811_10001413_pt1 | contig 30291 bp, 30 predicted proteins | sample YCmetagenome_FD_207642 | JGI IMG/M metagenome (GOLD analysis project Ga0310811, IMG submission 207642) | Soil microbial communities from experimental microcosm in Duke University, North Carolina, United States - YC | ecosystem: Engineered > Artificial ecosystem > Soil microcosm > Unclassified ...
CGGTTCGCGGTCGCTGGGTCAGGTCGGGTAGGTCGAGGGCGTGCGCCACGGTCAGTCGGGCGTCGAGCGAGGCGGCCAGCGAGGCGGCCCAGTCGAGGGCGCGCACGGCGTTCTCCGAGGCGTCGACGCCGACCAGGATCCGGCCGATCTTCTCAACGCTCGTGCTCATCGTCGGCTCGCCTCCTCGACCGGTACCCGGCCGCCGTGCGCGCGCTCAGTCGTTCCAGGCACCTTCGACTCCTTCCACGCTTTCCGCGCCTTCCGCGGCGTACACGAGGTCGTCCTCGACCGCGACGACGCCGTCGATCCGCCGGACGCAGGCGCGGATCGCGTGCGCGTCGCCTCGGGTGCGCAGCTCACCACGAAGGCTGACCACGCCGTCGCGCACGCCCACGGTCCAGAGGCCCGGCACGTAGCCGAACTGGTCGCCCAGCAGGGCGTGCACGTCGGCGCGGATCTCCTCGTCGCGGCGCAGGTACGGCTTCAGCAGGTCGCTGCGGCTGACGATGCCGAGCAGCAGTCCGTTCTCGTCGACCACCGGCATCCGCCGGATCCCGCGCATCTCCATCCGCGCGGCGGCCGTGGCGGCACCCTCGCGCGGTGCGGCGGTGATCGCCGGCGAGGTCATCAGCTGCACGGCGGTCAGCGCCTGTGCCTTGTCCAGGTCCTCGGGCGGCCTGCGGTGCAGCGCGGAAGTGCCGGGGATCGGGCCGTTGGCCCGGATCTCCTTGGCCAGCAGGTCGGATTCGGTGACCACGCCGATGACGTGGCCGGTGGGCCCGAGCACCGGCAGCCCGCTGACCCTGTGGAGGCTCAGCAGTTCGGCGACGGCCTTGTACGAGGTGCCGGGGCGGACGGTGACGACCCGGTCGGCCGGTGTCATCACGTCGCGCACGATGCGGTTTTTCATGATCGGGCCTCCTCGGCCTCGGTTGGTTCGGGGACCATGGCGATGGCTCCCGCGGGGCATTCGGCGGCGCACAGGCCGCAGCCCTTGCAGTGGTCGAGATCGATCTCGTAGACCGGTCGGCCCTCCGCGTCGAAGCCGAGCTTGGTGATCGCGTTGTCCGGGCACACGCCGTAGCAGTTGTCGCAGCCGAAGCAGCTCCCGCAGGACAGGCAGCGGCGCGCCTCGAACAGGGCGTCCGCCTCGCTCAGCCCGTGCACGACCTCGGCGAAGGTGTCGGCCCGGCGTGCCGCCTCCAGCCGCGGGCGGACGGTGGCGGGGGCGTCGCTGTAGTACCAGCTGTTGAGGCCGTCCAGGGGTACGGGCTGTTCGTCGGCCGCACCCACCGGGGGAGTCAGGCCCCGCAGATAACGGTCGATGGCGCGTGCTGCCCGCGCGCCGTGCCCGATCGCGTGTGTCGCGGTACGCTCCCCGCCGATCGCGTCGCCGCCCGCGTAGACGCCGGCCCGGCCGGTGGCCAGCGTGCCCGGGTCGACGGCGACGGTGCCGCGCTCGACTCGGACGTCCGCCGCGGACGCGAGCCAGTCGAGCCGGCTGTCCTGGCCGAGCGCGAGGATCACGGCGTCGGCGCGAAGGGTCTCGTGCTCGCCCGTCGGCCGCGGGAATCCGCTCTCGTCGAGCTCCATCCGCTCGACGGTGATGACGCCCGCCTCGGCCCGCGTGATGGTGCTCAGCCAGCGCACCCGGATGCCTTCGGCGAGCGCGTCTTCGAGTTCTTCCTCGTGCGCGGGCATGCGGTCGCGGGTGCGCCGGTAGACGATGACCGGGTCGCTCGAACCGAGCCGGCGGACCGTGCGCGCGACGTCCATCGCGGTGTTCCCGCCGCCGTAGACGGCCACGTCACGGCCGAGGGCGATCGGTTCGCCGTCCTCGACCCCCGCGAGCACGCCCAATGCGTCGAGGACGCGGGCGCCGTCGCCGGCCGGGATCTCGGCGTGCTTGCCGACGGGAGCGCCGACGGCGAGGAAGACGGCGTCGAAGCCCTCGTCCTCCAGCGCGGATCCCAGGTCGCGCACCGCCCGATCGGTCTCGAACGCGACGCCGAGGCCGGCGATGCGCGCGATCTCGGCGTCCAGCACCTCGCGCGGCAGCCGGTAGCGCGGGATGCCGTAGCGCAGCATGCCGCCGACCTTGCCCTCGGCCTCGCGCACGGTCACATCGTGGCCCAGCAGCGCCAGCTGGTAGGCGGCGGACAGGCCCGCCGGCCCCGAACCGACGATCAGGACCCTGCGGCCGCTCGGCGCGGCGGGGGCCCCGACGCTCCAGCCCTGCCGGATCGCCTCGTCGCCGAGGAAGCGCTCGACCGAGTTGATGCCGACGGCCTCGTCGAGCCGCCCGCGGTTGCACGCGGTCTCGCACGGGTGGTAGCAGATCCGGCCCATGACGGCGGGCAGCGGGTTGTCCCGCACCAGCCGCCGCCACGCGGCCTCGTACGAGCCGTCCTCGGCGGCGTAGAGCCAGTCGCGCACGGCCTCGCCGGCCGGGCAGGAGGCCTGGCAGGGCGGCAGCGCCTGCCGGTAGACCGGCTGTTCGATCCGCCAGGCGCCGGTCTCGTTCGGGCCGCTGCTGCCGGGTTCCAGCGTGATCGCGAAGGGATGCGTGGTCATGAGGCCGGCTCCAGTCCGTAGACGCGGATGTTGCGGTCGGCGATCCGCTGGATGCGCGCGACGATGTCCGGCCTGCCGGGCTCGCCGAACAGGTGCGCGTACCGGCCCTGCGCACGCAGGTACTCCTCGACCGGGACCCGCCGCCGGATCGGGGTCGACGCGGCCAGCTCGCCGTCCGTCGCCTCGATCAGCGGGAACAGGCCCGATTCCGTGGCCAGCCGGGCCAGCCGGACGGTCTGCGAGCCGGGTGCCCCCCAGCCGAGCGGGCAGGGCACCAGCACGTGCAGGTAGCGGGGGCCGTGCAGGCCCATCGCCCGCTCGACCTTGGCCTCCAGGTCGCGCAGGTCGGCGACGGAGGCCGTGGCGACGTAGGGGATCCGGTGCGCCATCGCGATGGCGGGCACGTCCTTGCCGTGGCCGAACTCGTTGCCCGGATGGCCGGGGGCCACCGGCGTGGTCGCGGTGCGCGCGGCCGGGGGAGTGGCGCCGGAGCGCTGCACCCCGGTGTTCATGTAGGCCTCGTTGTCGTAGCACACGAACAGCACGTCGTCGCCCCGTTCGAACATGCCGGACAGGCAGCCGAGGCCGATGTCCACGGTCCCGCCGTCCCCGGCCTGGCCCAGCACCCTGACATCGGTGCGGCCCTGCGCCCTGAGCGCGGCGGCCACCCCGGACGCGACGGCCGGGGCGTTGCCGAACAGCGAGTGCAGCCACGGCACCCGCCACGCGCTCTGCGGGAACGGGGTGGTGGTCACCTCCAGGCAGCCGGTGGCGTTGACCACGACGAGCTTGCCCTCGGCGGCGCGCATCGCGGTGTCGAGCACGTAGCGCGCGCCGAGCAGCTCGCCGCAGCCCTGGCAGGCGCGGTGTCCGGAGACGATGCTGTCGGCGCGGTGGGCGTCGGACTGGTTCGAGCGGGCCGAGGACGGCAGCAGCCGGTTGCCCACGGCGAACGAGCCGACCTGGTAGAACTTCACCTTCGTCGCGCTCATCGCCCGTTCTCCCTGGTGTGGACCCTGCGCAGCAGGTCGTGGTCGAGGTCGAGGAAGTCCAGCGGCGGCAGGCGCCGGGCCGTCGCGTCGGCGATCAGCTTGCGCAGCGCCTTCGCGGTCACCGGCCGGCCGCCGAGTCCGGCGATGACGGTCGTGATCCGGGCGTGCGTGCCGACGCCCGCCGCGGCCAGCTCCGCGGTCAGGATGCCGCCGGAGCCGACGGACAGGGCGCGCTCGAGGACGACCACGTGCTCGGCGTCCACCAGCAGTTCGCGCAGCTTGGCCGCCGGGAAGGGCCGGAAGCAGGTCAGCTCGACGGCGCCGACCGCGAGCCCGCGGCCGCGCGCCTCGTCGACGACGTCCTCGAGCGTGCCGAGCACCGAGCCCATCGCGACCACGACGGTCCGCGCGTCCTCCAGCCGGTAGCCGCGCGCCAGATCCTCCGCGGGCCGGCCGACGAGCTTCGCGTACCGCCGGGCGAGCTCCGGGAAGCGCTGGAGCGCCGTCTCGATCCGGTGGTGCGCCAGGTAGCGCACCTCGGTGAACGCCTCGGGCCCGACCATCGCGCCGATCGAGAGCGGGGCCGCCGGGTCCAGCACCTGGCAGGGGGCGTAAGGGGGCAGATACCGGTCGACGATCTCCTGACCCGGCACGCCGAGCGGCTCCACCGCGTGGGTGAGTACGAACCCGTCCATGCACACCATCACCGGCACGGACAGCTCCTCGGCCAGCCGGAACGCGATCGGATGCAGGTCGCACGCGGCCTGGTTGTCCCGCGCGTACAGCTGGATCCAGCCGCTGTCGCGCTGGGAGAGCGAGTCGCTCTGGTCGTTCCAGATGTTGATCGGCGCGCCCAGCGCCCGGTTCGCGACCGTCATGACGATCGGCAGCCCGAGGCCCGAGGCGTTGTACAGCGCCTCGGCCATGAACAGCAGCCCCTGGCTGGAGGTCGCGGTGTACGTGCGCGCCCCGGCGGCGCTCGCCCCGATGCACAGCGACATCGCGCCGAACTCCGACTCCACGGTGACGAACTCGCAGTGTTCCAACTCTCCGCCGCGCACCAGGGCGCCGACCCCCTCGACGATGTGCGTCTGCGGGGAGATCGGGTAGGCGGGCACGACCTGCGGCCGGCAGCGCACCACGGTTTCGGCGACCGCGCGCGAGCCTTCGAGCGGCCTGCGCGGCGCAGCGAGGGTCGGCTCAGGCGACATGGTGGACCTCCCGGGCGGCGGTGATAGCGGTCGGCGCTGCGGCCTCTCCGGTCTCGCGCGCGGCTTCGGCCAGGTACCTGTAGGCCTCGTCGACGGCGTCCCGGTTGGCCTGGGACACCGGACCGGGGAAGCGCTTCTCGATCGCGGTGTGCACGGCTTCGAGGCTGACGATCCCGGAGGCCGCGGCGAACGCGCCGAGCATCGGGACGTTCGCCATCGCGCGGCCGGTCCGGGCCAGCGAGATCCGACTGGCCGGTACCGTGCGCAGCTGCGGAACCCCCGCAACGGCCGGCGGTGCCGTGCCGTCGACCAGCGCCAGCCCGCCCGGCCGCAGTCCGGTGAAGATCCTCGGCCGGTTCAGCAGCGTCGCGTCCAGCACCAGCACGGCGTCCGGAGCCTCCACGGGCTCGCGGCTGCGGATCGGCGCGTCGCCGATGCTGCAGTACGCCTCGACCGGCGCGCCGGTGCGCTCGGAGCCGAAGCTCGGGAACGCCAGCGCGTGACGCCCGTCGTAGATCGCGGCCCACGCGATCAGCTCGGCGGCGGTGACGACACCCTGGCCGCCGCGCCCGTGCACTCTGATCCGGTACATCCTCGTCTCCGCTCCTCGACTCCCGTCACTGCGATCGTCCGCCGCGCCGTGCCGTCGGAGCAGGGTCGTCGGGTCCGGGCTCCGCGGGACCTTCGGCCCGGCCGGTGCGACTCAGGCGCCCTGGAACGGCCGGCCGCGCAGCTGCGGCACCTCGGTCTCGAACCGGTCCCACACGTCGGCCCGGTGCCTGCGCAGTTTGCGCAGGGAACGGCGCGTGGCGCGCTGCATCTCCGGCGCCGGCACGACCAGGACCTGGCAGCGCACGTGCTTGAGCAGCGAGCGCGCGACGGATCCGGAGCACATGGCCCGCAGCATTCCCTTGCCGTCACCGCCGACCACGATCAGATCGCGCGGATCCGACGCGTGCCGGGCAAGAGCCGCGCTCGTCGAGTCGAACGCCACGATCCGCGTCACCTCGACGTCGGCCGGGTAGCCGCCGAGCGCCTCCTGGAACGCCGCGTCGACGTACTCCATCTCGACCATGCCGATCCCGGGCATCGCCCGGACCGCCTGCAGCGGCACGTTCCGGCTCCGCGCCATGCCCGCCGCGACACGCAGCGCCGCGTAACCGGACAGCGACTGATCGACGCCGACGACGACCCGCGGGTGCTTCGACTTGTCCAGATCCGGCTTGTTCATCTCCGCCGCGCTCCTTCCGAAAGCCCGTTCAGCGCCGCATGCGCATCAGCTGAGGGGTTCGGCTCGATGTGACTTCAGGCAAGCACCGCCGCGGCCGCCCGGGCAGGGCCGAGGGTCCCGGCTTCGGCGGGTCGGACGGCCGCGGGCCGTCGTGCGCCGACGGTTACGGCCGGATCCGGCCGCGCCGGGTAACCCCGTTCGCCGTCCACCAGCCGTAACCTCGGCCAGATCGCCGCCGGTCCCGGGAGGGTCCTTCGGTCCGCGTCGGCGGTGCGCGGATCCCCGCCGGAGGGCCCGGCGGGCGCGGGACCGAAGGCCCTGCCGCGTGCGGCCGCCCGGAACGAGACTCCGAAGGCAGAGCCGCCCGAACGGATCGGACGGTTCATCGCGAGCCGAGGAGCCCACCATGTTCGACTACGCAGATCCACTGGATCCCCGAGGATCCGCCGACGCCGCCCGCGCCGCCTCGTCCGCGCGCCGCCGCCGCGCGTGCCGCTGGCGATCGTCGAGGACTCCCCGACGCTGCTGGTCGCCGCGGTCGAGGATCTGTGCTGGCGGTTCGCCGTGCAGGACTGGTCCGAGCGGCGACCGGCCCGGTCGGAGCACGCTGCGCACGCCGCCTGGCAGGCCGAGGGCCGCCGCTTCGACGACAAGCGCGTCCGGATCCGGGAGATGGTCGACGAGGCCCTGACGGCCTCGTGATCGGCGCCGGCGCGCAGAGCTGCCCTCAGGCCCCCGCGGCGGCGGGACGAAGGACTCTGTCCTCCCCGGCGCCGCGGCGTCACGTTTGAGGTGTAAGGCAGCGGTCCGCCCGGCGCGGCGGACGTGAAGGAGTTGATCACGGTGACCACGATTCACACGGCCCCGGTCGTCGTCGGGCTCGACCTGACCGGCGCCTCCGTGGACGCCCTCGTGTGGGCGGCGCGGGAGGCGGCGGCGCACGACGCCCCGCTGACGGCCGTGTACGTCATCGATCCGCGCGGCGCCGACGCGGTGTACTCGGATTCCGGCGCGCGCTCCGTCGTCCCGCCCGACGAGGCGGTCGAGCGTATCAAGGAGCTGATCAGGCGGGCGGGTGTCGGCCGGGTGGAGCGGGTCTTCGAGGTCGGGGTGCCCGGCCGGGTGCTGGTGCACCGGTCGCGCGGCGCGCGGATGCTCGTGCTCGGCCAGGCGGGCGGCCACCACCGCGGGCTCGGCGGCGACTTCCGGCCGGCGCCGGAGCTCGGCCCGGTCGCGCGGGCGTGCGTCGCCTCCGCCGAATGCCCGGTGGTGATCGTGTCCGCGCGTTCCATCGGCGCGGCGACCGTGTCCGCCGGCGCGCCGGCGGAGCACGAGCCCTTGATCGGCGGCCGGGCGCTCTACCCGTACCAAGGCCGCATCCCGGTGGTCCACCACTGAAGGAGGATTTCGATGAAGACCCGCCTGGTGCGCGAGATCATGACGAAGGACGTCGTGAGCGTGCGCACCTACACCCCGTTCCGGCTCGTCGCCTCGGCCATGCTCGGCCACGACGTCGGCGCCGTCCCGGTGGTCGACGCCCTCGGGCATCCGGTCGGCATGGTCTCCCGCACCGATCTGCTGGCCAAGCGCGCCCACCTGGGCCACGGCCCGCTCGGCTCGGTCTGGGAGCGGATCACCGCGCGCGGCCGGCGCACCGAGGCCGCCGCGCAGGGAGCCACGGCGGCGCGGCTGATGTCGCACCGCGCGGTCACCGTCACGCCGCAGGACACCGTGTTCCGCGCCGCCTACCTGATGCGCCGGCACGACGTCTCGCACCTGCCCGTCGTGGACGAGCGGGGGATCGTGGTCGGCATCGTCTCGCGCGGAGACCTGATCGGCGAATTCATGCGCGAGGACAAGCCGATCCGCGAGGACGTGCTCACCGAGGTCCTCGCGGGGCGCATCGAGGATCCGGACGAGGTCGAGGTCACGGTCGAGAGCGGCGTGGTGACGCTGGAGGGCCAGGTCCGGATGGCCTCGGACGCGCTCTACCTCGTCGAGGCCTCGCGGCGGATCGCGGGGGTGATCGACGTCGTCGACCTGCTGCGCTGGACTACCGACGACCGCAGGCCGCAGGTCAGCCCACTGTTCTGAGTTCGTCGCGGCGCAGCATCTCGGACCCGCCCCTCGATGCTGCGCGCCGTGTTCACTGCGCGGTCGTCGAGGTGATCGGGACGACGGCGACCGGCGTCGGGGAGTGCGCGAGCAGCCCGTCGACGACGTAGCCGGCGCCGACGGCGAGCGGGCCCCGGTGGCGGTGCGAGCCGACGACGATCAGCCGCGTGTTGCGGGCGGTCTCGACGAGCACGGGGACCGGGTTGCCGCGCGCCGCGGTGATCTGCACGTGCACCGCGGGATACGAGCTGTGGAACGGGGCGAGCAGTTGCTCGACCGCCTTGCGCTCGTCTGCCTGGAACTCCTCGAACTCGGCGAAGAACGGGCCGGCCGGCGCGGCGTAGGTCGGGCGCGGGGACCAGGCGCGCACCGCGTGCAGGCTCGATCCGTAGCGCTGGGCCGCGTCGAACGCGAACCGGATCGCCGCCGAGGACTCGGCGTCCTCGACACCGAGCACGACCTCGTCGATCAGGTCCTCCGACTCGTAGCCGCGCACCACGACGAGCGGGGTGTGCGCGTGCGCGGCCAGCCTGCGGCTGACCGAGCCGAGGAGCATCCCGGAGAACCCGCCGTGACCGCGGGTGCCGGTGACCACGAGCGCGGCGTCCGAACTCAGGGTATTGAGCGTGCGGGCGGGCGCCAGGTCGGAGACCTCGGCGGCGATCTCCAGGCCGGGGAACTCGGCGCGCAGGTCGCGGGCGACGGATTCGACGAACTCGCCCCCGGCCTTGCGCTCCTTCTGCGCGAACTCCGGCGGCTCGAGGGGCAGCGAAGCGTCGGTCGGCAGGTCCAGCGCGTTCACCACGGTCAGCGGCGCATGCCGGGCCAGGGCCTCGCGCGCGGCCCACCGCGCGGCGCGGGCGGCGTTCTCCGAGTGGTCCACACCGACCACCACCGATCGGCGCGGCTCCTCCTCTTCTCTGATCTCGTTGTTCTCGGTCATGGCAGGCTCCAGGCATCTCGAGTGAGTACTTCTCACCTCTACGGTCTCGCCGGGTGAGCCCTCCGGTCAGGGCCGATGGTCCCGCCGTGGGCGGGACTCGCGTCACCGAGGTCGTAGTTGTGGGCCAGTTCGGTGCGCAGCGTCGCGAGCGCGTCCGGCCCGATCTCCGGGTCGCGGCGCCGGGCGGTGCGTTCGGCGCGCCGCAGGTCCAGTTCGACGGCGGTCCGGTTCAGCTCCTCGGGCCGGATCAGCCTGACCGCGCCGACGGTTCCGTCCGGCAGCACGTCGTAGCGCTGGTAGAGCAGCCCGGACGGGCTTTCGACGGCGGCGAACCCGCGGCCGGCGCGGGTCTGCTCCGGAGGCTGCGGGTGTGGCGGATCGGGCACCTGGTAGCCGTCGATCAGCACGACGGCCTCCTCGATCGCGTGCACCAGTTCCACGGCGCGGATCAGCGCCGACCGGTACGGGTTGCGCTCGGCGGCAGTCAGGCCGGCCAGGTCGGCGGCGGCTCGGGCGGCCGGGTGCAGGAAGCGGCCGCAGAGCGCGTTGCGCGCGAGCGGGCCGGTGAGCGCGGCCTTGGCGCCGCGCAGGGCGGCCCGTCCGGCGCGTGGCGGCCCGCTGCGCGGACGGCTGATGTACGACTCGAACTCGCCGAGCGGGAAGCCGAGCCCGGTGCTGGTCAGCACGCCGACCCCGCCGTCGAGCGGATAGCGGGCGCGGCCGTGCGCGACCGGGCCGGGGACCGGATCGTCGAGCGCCAGCAGGGGGATGTCGAGCATCGACGACGGCACATCGATTCCGCCGATCCAGCCGACGGTGCGCAGGGCCGCGTCGACCGCTTCCTCCAGCCGCCCGCGCGCCCGGGTCAGCGCGGAGGGTTCCGGCGGGTGCACGGGACCGCCGGCGCGCAGCGCGTCCTCGCCGACCGCCTCGGCCAGCTCCAGCCCGGCGAGGTGCAGGTCGAGTCCGCGGCGCACGGCGGCGGGTTCGCGGTCGATCAGGTCGGCGGCGCCCGAGTGGCCGATCAGGTCGGGGATCTGCACGCGGTGCAGGTGGGTCGTGTGGCCCTCGATCCAGGCCGCGCAGCCCAGCAGCCGCCGGAGAACCTCGACGGATGCGGCGGTCTCGCGGCGGTCGGCGGCCTCCAGCGCGCGGCAGGCGCACGTCCGGTACGCCGTCCGCTCGTGCCCCTCCATCCCGGCGAACAGCGCGACGACCTGGGCCGGCCGGCGCCCGCGCACCGCGGCCTCGATCGCCCGGGACGTGGTCATCGGGTGCCGTCCCCGTCCGGGTCCTGCCGGTGCAGGACGGCGGCGCGTCCGGACTCGAGCCTGGCCACCGGGACGCGGTAGGGCGAGCAGGACACGTAGTCGAGCCCGAGCACGTGGAACAGCCGGATCGAGGCGGGGTCGCCGCCGTGCTCGCCGCACACCCCGATCTCCAGGCCGGGCCGCACGGAGCGGCCGAGCCGCACCGCCGTCTCGATCAGCGACCCGACGCCTTCGCGGTCGACGGACTCGAACGGCGAGACCGTGAACACGCGCCGGGAGAGGTACTCGGGGAAGAACGCCCCCTCGGCGTCATCCCGGCTCATGCCCCACGTCGTCTGCGTCAGGTCGTTGGTGCCGAACGAGAAGAACTCGGCGTGCTCGGCGATCCTGTCGGCGGTCAGTGCGGCACGCGGCAGCTCGATCATCACGCCGACCTCCACGGCCAGCGACGGATCGACCTGCCGCAGCACCCCGACGGCCTCCGCGCGCGCCAGCTCGAGCTCGCGCGCGTCCGCCACCAGCGGGATCATCAGGTGCGCGATCGGGCTGCCGCCGTCGCGCCTGCGCAGCACCATCGCCTCGGCCAGCGCGCGCACCTGCATCGCGTAGAGGCCGGGCACGACCAGGCCGAGGCGCACGCCGCGCAGGCCCAGCATCGGGTTCTGCTCGTGCCAGCGGCGCACGGCCGCCAGCAGCCTCTCGCGCTCGGGCCCGGCACCGCCCGCCGCGACCTCGACGGCCAGCTCGGTCAGGTCGGGCAGGAACTCGTGCAGCGGCGGGTCGAGCAGCCGGATCGTCACCGGGAGCCCGTCCATCGCGGTCAGCAGGCCGGCGAAGTCGGCGCGCTGCAGCGCCAGCAGCTCGCCGAGGCGCTCCGCGCGCTCGCGCGGGTCCTCGGCCAGGATCAGCCGCTCCACGATCGGCCGCCGTGCGCCGAGGAACATGTGCTCGGTGCGGGCCAGCCCGATGCCGCGCGCGCCGAACCGCCGGGCCCGGGCCGCGTCCTCGGGGGTGTCCGCGTTGGCGCGCACGCCGAGCCGGCCGCGCCGGTCGGCGATCGCCAGGATCCGGGCGACGGCGCCGACCACCGGGTCCGTCAGGGCGCTGTCGTGGTCGCCTTCGAAGTAGCGCACCAGCGGGGAGCCGATCACCGGGACCTCGGCCGGGTAGACCGCGCCGCTCGCCCCGTCGACCGAGATCACCTGGCCGGAGCGGATCTGCGCGCCGCTGTTCGGCCCGGCGACCACGCGGGCGAGCCCGGCACTCTCGTCGATCTCCAGCTCCTCGACGCCGCACACGCAGACCCGGCCCATGCCGCGCGCGACGACCGCCGCGTGCGAGGTCTTGCCGCCGCGTCCGGTGACGATGCCGGCCGCGGCGATCATCCCGGGCAGGTCGTCCGGGTTGGTCTCGCGGCGGATCAGCACGCACGCCTGGCCCTGCGCGGCGAGCGCCACCGCGTCGGCCGAGTCGAAGACCGCGCGCCCGACGGCGGCGCCGGGGGAGGCGGGCACGCCGGTGACCAGCGGGGCGAAGGCGGTGCCGGCGTCCAGGCAGGGGAACATCAGCTGGGCGAGCTGCTCGCCGGAGACCCGGCGCAGCGCCTCGTCCTCGCCGATCGCGCCGTCGTCCAGCAGGGTCGCGGCGATCCGGAACGCGGCGGCCGGGGTGCGCTTGCCGACGCGCGTCTGCAGCATCCACAGCCGGCCGCGCTCCACGGTGAATTCGAGGTCGCACATGTCGCGGTAGCGCGCCTCGAGCCGGTCGGCGACGTTCAGCAGCTCGGCGTGCGATCCGGGGTCGATCTCGCCGAAGCGGTCCAGGCTCAGGGTGTTGCGCGTGCCGGAGACGACGTCCTCGCCCTCGGCGTCCGTCAGGTAGTCGCCGTACACGCCGGCGGCGCCGGTGGCCGGATCGCGGGTGAACGCCACGCCCGTGCCGCTGTCCGGCCCGAGGTTGCCGAACACCATCCGCATCACGGTGACGGCCGTTCCGAGATCCTCCGGGATCCGCTCGCGCCGCCGGTAGACGCGGGCGCGCTCGCCGTTCCAGGACTCGAACACGGCGCGCACCGCGCCGATCAGCTGCTCGCGCGGGTTCTGCGGCACCTCGCGGCCGCTGCGCTGCCTGGTCAGGTACTGGAAGCGGCGCGTCAGGGCCCGCATACCGTCGGCGCCGAGCACACTGTCCGGCGCCGAGGGCGAGGCCTCGGCGTTCCGCTTGGCCTCGGCGAGCGCGCGCTCGTAGACCTCGCCGGGCACGCCGTAGACCGTGCGCCCGTACATCTGCACCAGGCGCCGGTAGCAGTCCCAGGCGAAGCGCTCGTCCTCGTAGAGCTTGCCGAGCCCGTCCACGGTGGCGTCGCAGACCCCGATGTTGAGGATCGTCTCCATCATGCCGGGCATCGAGAACCTCGCGCCCGAGCGCACGGACAGCAGCAGCGGCTCGTCGGGGTCGCCGAGGCGGCGCCCGGCCCGCTCCTCGAGCATGCTCAGGTGGGCGTCGATCTGCTCGGGCAGCCCGACCGGCATCAGCCCGGTGCGCAGATAGCCGCGGCACGCCTCGGTGCTCACCGTGAATCCGGGCGGCACCGGAAGGCCGAGCCTGGTCATCTCGGCCAGGTTGGCACCCTTGCCGCCGAGCAGGTCGGCCATCTCGGCGCGGCCCTGGGAGAAGTCGTACACGTAGACGCGGTTCATGGCGCGTCTCCTCTCGATGCGGCTCGATGCGGCTCGATGCGGCGGACGGGGCGGACGGGGCGGACGGGGCGGACGGGGCGGACGGCCACCAGCGTGGTGCGGGAACGGCGGGCCGGTCAGAGCGGACCGGCCCGCCGCGGCCGGGACGAAGGGCTCGGCCGGCCGCCCGCGTCACGTGCGGAACAGCGCGACCTTCAGCGCGCCGGACTCCGCGGCCCGGTCGAACACGTCGTACGCGTCCTGCATCTCGTCGAGGCCGAAGCGGTGCGTGACGAACGCGCCGGAGTCGAAGCGCCCGGCCGCGGTCATCCGCAGCAGCGTCGCGGTCGAGGAGGTGTCCACCAGGCCGGTGGTGATCGTCACGTCCTTGATCCACAGGTCTTCCAGGTGCAGCACGGCCGGCTTGCCGTGCACGCCGATGTTCGCCACGTGCCCGCCCGGCCGCACCAGCCGGGTGGCCAGCTCGAAGGTCTCCGGGATGCCGACCGCCTCGATCGCCACGTCGGCGCCGAGCCCGTCGGTCAGCGCCATGACCTGCTCGGCGCAGTGCTCGTCCGGCGGCAGCGAGGCGTCCGCGCCGAAGTCCTTGGCGGCGTCGCAGCGCGCCTGCGCCTTGTCGATCGCGATGATCCGGCTCGGGCTGAACAGCCTCGCGGTGGTGATCGCGGCCAGGCCGATCGGGCCGGCGCCCACCACGGCCACGCTCTGCCCCGGGCTGACCCGCCCGGCCAGCACGCCGACCTCGTACGAGGTGGGCAGGATGTCGGCCAGCAGCAGCGCCGCCTCGTCGGTCACCGAATCCGGCAGCCGGTATGTCGAGGTGTCGGCGAACGGGACGCGGACGTACTCGGCCTGCACGCCGTCGATCGTGTGGCCGAGGATCCAGCCTCCGCCGCCCAGGCACTGCCCGTAGCGGCCGACGCGGCAGTACGCGCAGCGTCCGCACGCGCTGATGCAGGAGACCAGCACCCGATCGCCGACGCGCACGCCGGCGACCCCGGTGCCGACCTCCACGACGGTGCCGACCGCCTCGTGGCCGAGTACCCGGCCCGGCGTGGTCTCGGGCACGTCGCCCTTGAGGATGTGCAGGTCGGTGCCGCAGATGGTGACCGCGTCCACCCGCACGATCGCGTCGGTCGGTTCGATCAGGTCGGGGTCGGGGAACTCCTGCCAGGAGCGCTTGCCCGGCCCGTGGTAAACCAAGGCCTTCATGTCGTCCTCCATGGATATAGGGGCCTCTCCCGTCCACGCTCGTCCGCCCCGGCGTGATCGCCCAGGGACCAACGTCCCAGCCTTTGAAGGCTGCTTGTCACTGCTGCCGCCGGATCCGCTGACGCACGCTGAAGGCATGACCGCGACGAAGATCCTGGGAACCGGGGACGCGACCGCCGCCCTCGCCGGCCCGACCGCCCGCGACGTGATGAGCCCGGTGGACCGCGTGATCGGCGAGGACGCCACGCTGCGCGAGGTCGTGCGCGGCTTTCTCGACGGCCCGGGACGGCATCTGATCGTGCTGGACCGCGACGGCCGCTGCACCGGCGTGATCGGCCCGCGGCACATCGCCCAGGCCCATCGCTTCGACCTGCTGCGCGGCGAGGAGATCCCGATCTCCGAGCTCTGCGGCGAGCCCTGGGTCGCCCTCTCGCCGCCCGACTCGCTGGAGACCTGCGCGCAGATGCTCGTCGAGTACGACCTCGACGCCATCCCCGTGCTCGACGAGGACCGGCGCGTGCTCGGCGTGGTCACCGCACACGACGTCGTCCGGGCAGGCGTGGGCCGGCCATCGAGCCGCCGGCCGCGTCGACGCTGGTAACCGATACGACTCGGCGGGCGCGTCCCACCGGCGTCGCCGAAGGAGGAAGCCATGTCGGAGATACGAACATCGGCGGGCGCCCGGAGGCGTCCGGTCGTCGTCGCCGTGGACGGCTCCGCATACGCGCGGGCCGCGGCGGAGTGGGCGGCCGAAGAGGCGCTGAGACGCGGTACGTCGCTGAGCGTGGTGACCGTCGTCGAGTCCATGGCGGAGGGCGGCCGGCTCATGGCCGAAGCGCTGTCGGTCGGCGCGGACCACCCGGCGGCGCCGGCGCTCGCACTGCTCGACGACACCGCGACGGGGCTGATGAAGGCGCACCCCGGGCTCGTCGTCGAGCAGGTCGGCCGCATGGGCGAACCCGTGCTCGCGCTCGAGGAGCTCTCCGATGAGGCCGCGGTGCTGGTGGTCGGGTCGCGCGGGCGCGGCGGATTCGCCGGGCTGGCCGTCGGCTCGGTCAGCATGCATCTGACGCTGCGGTCTCGTTGCCCGCTCGTGGTCGTACCGCGGGGGCACCGCGCGGCCGACCACCCCGGCCCGACCGTCGTCGGCGTCGACGCCCACATGAGCCTGGATGTTCTGCGCTACGGCACCGGGCACGTCATGCGCACGGGAGGCCGTCTGCGCGTGGTGCACGCGTGGAACCCGTATCCGGCGCACTCCGCGGCCTACGTGAGCGACACCGACATCACCGCGCGCCGCGCCCAGGAGCGCATCGCGGAACGCCTCGCCGTCGCCCGCCGCGGGCAGCGCGCCGTCCGGGCCGAGATCAAGGTGCTGCGGGGCCGCCCGGCCGACGTGCTGATCGCGCAGTCGGCCGACGCCGACCTGGCCGTGGTCGGCTCGCATCACAGGTGGCTGACGCTGCCCGGTGCGGTCGGACCCGTTCTGCACGAACTGCTGGTGCACGCCGAGTGCCCCGTCGCCGTGGTGCCCGTGCGCTGACCGACCCGCCGCCGGACGGGACCTTCGCCCCTGACCGGCGCCAGAAAACCATGGGTTGATGGAAAGCCTGGAAGTAGTTGCCCCGGGCGCGAGGGAGGCGGCGGACATGGCGGGCTCCGCGGCGGCGGTGCGGACCAGCGGGCTGTCGAAGTCTTTCGGCGGCACGCCCGCGCTGCTCTCCCTCGATCTCGAGGTGGCTCCGGGCGAGGTGCTCGGCTATCTCGGGCCCAACGGGGCCGGGAAGACGACGACGATCCGGTGCCTGCTCGGGATGATCCGGCCCACCGGCGGCCGGGCGGAGATCTTCGGCGTCGACGCCACCGCGCATCCGGCGCAGGCGCACCGGCGGTTGGCCTACGTTCCGGGGGAGGCCAACCTGTGGCCGGGCCTGACCGGGGGCCAGACCCTGCACCTGCTGGCCCGGGTCCAGGGCTCCGCCGATGAGGCGTATCGCGCGGAGCTGATCGAGCGCTTCCAGCTCGACCCGTCGAAGCGCGTGCGCGCGTACTCGAAGGGAAACCGGCAGAAGGTGCTGCTGATCGCGGCGTTGTGCTCGCGGCCCGACCTGCTGGTGCTCGACGAGCCGACGACCGGCCTGGATCCGCTGATGGAGCAGGCCTTCCGCGGCTGCGTCGCCGAAGCGCGCGAGCGCGGGCAGGCCGTCTTCCTCTCCTCGCACATCCTGAGCGAGGTCGAGGCGCTCAGCGACCGCGTGGCGATCCTGCGCGGCGGCGAACTCGTCGAGGTCGGAACGCTCGCCCAGCTGCGCCACCTCTCGGCTCTCTCGATCGAGGCGGCTTTCGACACGAGTCCGCCGGACCTGTCCAGGATTCCGGGGGTGACCGCCGTGAACGTCCAGGGGAACCGGGTCAGCTGCCAGGTGGTCGGCTCGGTCGAGCCGCTGCTCGGCGTGCTGGCCGCCTCCGGCGTGCACCAGCTGCTCAGCCGCGAACCGTCCTTGGAAGAGCTCTTCCTCGCCCATTACGGCCGGGACCCGGCTGCCGTCTCAGGGGGCGTCGATGCCGGCTGAGTCCGCGGCGGCGAACCGGGCCGGATACGGCGCCGATCGGCGGGCGGCCCGCACGGTGACGGTCGTCACGGCCCGCCGCGCCGTGCGCTCCGGAGCCGTCTGGGGACTGCTGTTCGGACTGCTGATCTTCAATGAGGCCGTCACCTACCACAAGAACTTCCCGACCACGGCCTCCCGCGAGAGCTTCCTGCGCACCATCGGCAGCAACGCGGCCATCATCACGCTCATCGGCCCGCCGCGGCAGGTCGACACGATCGGCGGTTTCGTCGCATGGCGCGTGTACTTCCTGGTGATGGTCGTCGGAGCGATCTGGGGAATGCTGACCGCGACCCGCCTGCTGCGCCGCGAGGAGGAGGCCGGGCGGTGGGAGCTTCTGCTGGCCGGGCAGACCACCCGCCGCGCCGCGGCGGTTCGGGCGATGGCCGGGCTCGCCGTCGGCTGGATCGCGCTCTGGGCGGTGACCGCCGCGCTCACCGTCGCCGCCGGGTCCGGATCGCGCGTCGGTTTCTCGGTGTCGGCCTCGCTCTACTACGCCACCGCCTCCGTCGTGGGCGCCGCGCTCTTCCTCGCCGTCGGTGCGCTGACGAGCCAGCTGGCGGTCACCCGGCGCCAGGCCAACGGGCTGGCCGCCGTCTTCTTCGCGCTGAGCTACCTCGTCTGCCTGGTCGCGGGCTCGCGCGGCGGGCTCGGGTGGATGCGCTGGCTCAGCCCGCTCGGCTGGATCGAGAATCTCAATCCGCTGACGGGCTCACGCCCGCCGGCGCTCGCCCCGGTCCTGCTGCTGATCGCGGTGCTCGCCGCGGCCGCGGCCTGGCTCGCCGGACGGCGCGACCTCGACGAGGCCGTGCTCACCCGCCGCCGCGCGGCATCCGAAGACACGGTCCTGCTCGGCGGGGCCGGCCGACTCGCGATCCGCCTCGAGCGCTGGGTGTCCCTCGCCTGGGCGGCGGCACTGGTGGCGGCGGCAGCGGTATTCGGCGCCACCTCGCGCGCCGCCGCGGCCGGGAACGTCGCGGTCGGCAGCATCGAGCAGCAGCTCGGCCACTTCGGTGCGCGGCCCGTCGATCCGCTCGCCGCATGGATCGGCTACATGTACGTGTACCTGGCCGCGCTCCTGGCGGTCGCCGCCATCGGGCAGATCGCGGCGCTGCGCGCGGAGGAATCCGAGGGACATCTGGAGAACCTTCTCGCGCGGCCCCTCGGCCGACCGGTCTGGCTCCTCGGCCGCCTCGGCTTCGCCCTCGGGTTCGTTCTCGCGACCGGCGCGGCCGTGGGCGCCGCGGGCTGGCTCGGCCTGGCCTTCCCGCCCGGCGGCCCCGGCTTCGCGGCGATGCTGCAGGCCGGCCTGAACGCCACGATCCCCGCCGTGTTCGTGCTCGGCCTGGGAACACTGCTGTTCGCGACGGTGCCGCGGCTGGCAGTGCCGGTGCTCTACTGCCTCGTGCTGTGGTCGTTCCTCGTCGAGATCATCGGATCGAGCATCACCGGCGAGCACTGGCTGCTGGACACCGCGCTCCTTTCCCACCTCGGCCCGGTCCCCGCCACCGGCTTCGACTGGAGTGCGGCCGGCTGGCTCGTCGGAGTCGGCGCGCTGGCCGCGCTCGCCGGCGTCGCCGCCTTCCGCCGCCGCGATCTCGTCGGCTCCTGACGATCGCCGCGAGGGTGACTCAGGGCCCGTCGATCCGTGACCTTCGGCCCGCTGCGCCGGACCCGCGCCGGCGCGACGCTGGTACCGGAAAACGAATCAACCCCCTTCTCCGAGGAGCGTGAGAGAGATGGCGACGCACATGCCGCATGTCCGCATCGCCCGCCCCTGGCAGGGTGAGAGCGACCAGGCGTCCGCCGGCACCGCAGCCCTGACCGACACCTTCGTGCGCGACGCGTCCATCGCCCTGATCCGCGTCGGCACCGGCTTCCTGTTCCTGTGGGCCTTCCTGGACAAGACCTTCGGGCTCGGCTACTCCACCCCGTCCGGCCAGGCCTGGATCCACGGCGGCTCGCCCACCAAGGGCTTCCTGGCCAGTGTGAACGCCGGTCCGTTCCAGTCCTGGTTCAACGCCTGGGCCGGCCACATGTGGGCCGACTACCTGTTCATGATCGCCCTGGCCGGCATCGGCGTCGCGCTGATCCTGGGCATCGGGGTCCGCTTCGCGTCGCTGTGCGGGATCGTGCTCGTGACGTTCATGTGGTTCGCGGTCTTCCCGCCGGCCAAGTACGGCGCGGGCGGCGTTGCCACCGGATCCACCAACCCGATCGTGGACGAGCACGTGATGGACGCGTTCGCCCTGCTGGCGATCGCCGTGTTCGGCGCGGCCAACCGCTTCGGCCTCGGCGCCTGGTGGGCCAGGCTCCCGCTGGTCTCCCGGCACCGCAGCCTGCTGTGAGCCACGAGCGGCGGTGGGGCCCGGACCGCGAGGGCCCGGGCCCCTTCGCGTGACCGGAACCCCCCGCCGGAGGACCGCTCAGCGGCGGGACTTCGGGCCCTGCCAGGGCACGCACCGCCGCGTGACGATGGAGGTGCCGAACAGAGCGCGGGTCATCAGGAGGCGATCATGTCCGAGCTGTACACCCCCGACAGTTACGTGGGACGGCCGGTGACGGTCGCGGTGGACGGGTCCGATTTCGCGCGCGACGCTGCCGATTGGGCGGCGGGTGAGGCGGTGCGGGGTGGCCGGCCGTTGCGGGTGTTGACGGTGGCCGAGTCGCCGTTTGACGAGGATGCGTTCGATCTGCTGGATGACACCGAGACGCGGCTGGTCAAGGCGCATCCGGGTCTGCTTGTGGCACGTGACGCGCTGGTGGGCGATCCGGTGCGTGAGCTTGAGGCCGTCTCGCGCGAGTCCGCGGTGCTGGTGGTCGGCTCGCGTGGGCACGGTGGCTTCGCGGGTCTGCTGCTCGGTTCGGTCAGCTTCCATCTGGCCGCGCATGCGCACTGCCCGCTGGTGGTCGTCCCGCAGAGCCGTGCCTGTGCCGCGCACCGGGGTCCGACCGTGGTCGGCGTCGACGACGAGCGCGATTGCACGCAGGTTTTGCGCTATGCACTGGATCACGCCGAGGGTGCGGGTGGCGGGCTGCGCGTGGTGCACGTGTGGGCGCCGTATCCGTTGCACGATTCGACCTACATCAGCGACACCGACATCACCGCGCGGCATGCGCGGGAGCGCATCGCCGCCTGGCTCAAGGCCGTGCACGTCGAGCAGTACCGTGTCCGCCCCGAGACTGCGCTGGTGCGCGGTGATCCGGCGAAGGTGCTGGTCGAGCAGTCCCGCGACGCCGACCTCGTCGTCGTCGGCGCACACCGCGGCCGGCTGCCGCACACCGGCCGGGTCGGACCGATCCTGCACGAACTGCTGCTGGACGCCAGGTCCCCGGTCGCCGTCGTCCCGCTGCCCCAGCGGCTCGACGAACCCACCGCTCCGCCATGGCGAACGGTCGACGGAGCCGATCTGATAGGACGGATTACGTCATGACCACGGCAGCCATGCAGGTGGCCGTCGTCCCCGCGCCCGGCGCTCCGCTGGAGATCCGGCGGATGCCGGTCTCCGCCCGGTCCCGGCCGGCGGTGCATTACGGTGGGGCATGAGGGCCTTTCTGTTCGCCGGTGGAGATCTCGCAATCCACACCAAGCCAGAAGGCCCTCACCCATTTCAAGATCGATCAGCCGTGACTCCGTCACCAACCTCCGTGGTCAGTACACCTAGGCGGTGACGGTTTCGTGCCCGCCGACCGATGTCGGCGGGCACGGGTTCTCGCGCCGGTCCGGTGCCGCGCACCTACTCGCTCACGTGCACCGGGTGCCCCTCGACCTGTGCGATGTCCTCTTCGGTGATTCCCAGGAGCCGGCGGCCCAGCGCGATCAGCGCCCGGCCCGCGGCGAGCTCGTCGCCGATGCCCTCGACGTCGAAGTCGGCCGGGTTCCGCTTGGCGCTCCCGACACCGTGGATCGTGTTGGCGCCGGTCTCGAGCACCGCGGTGGCCGCGGTCTCCCCGTCCTCCTCGAACAGGAAGACGTTGGCGCGCCAGCGTTTGACGTTCAGGTCCATGATCTTTCCTTTCTCGCTCGGATCCTCCGCATCGAGGTCTCAGGGCTCCGGCACGACGGCGACCGGGGTGGGGCAGTGGGCGAGCACGCCCTCGACGACGTAGCCCGGGCCGACCGAGAGCGGGCCGCGGCGGCGGTGCGCCCCGACCACGACCAGCCGCGCGGCGCGGGCCGCGTCGACGAGCACGGGGACGGAGTTGCCCTCGCTGACCGTCGCCCGCAGCCGCACATCCGGGAACTCGGCCCGGTACGGCTTGACGGCGGCCTCGATCTCGGCGATCGCCTCGCGCCGGGAGCGCTCGGGATCGCCGACGTACATCGCGCCCAGACCCGCGACGCCGGTGTACATGGCGTTCGGCCACCAGGCGTGCACGGCGACGAGTTCGACACCCTCTCGGCGTGCGGTCTCGAAGGCGAAGCGGGCGGCGGCCGGAACGGGGTTGCGTCCGACGCCGAGCACGATGACGTCGCCGGCCTCGGGCAGCGCCGGCTCCTCGCGCACCACGACGACCGGGCAGTGCGCGTGCTCGGCCAGCTTGCGGCTGACCGACCCGAGCAGCATGCCGCCGAAGCCGCCGTGACCGCGGCTGCCGGTGACCAACAGGGCGGCGGTCCGGCTGAGCTCCACGAGCGCGTGCGCGGGGTCGAGGTCGGTGAGCTCGACATCGAGCTGCAGGTCCGGGAAGTGCGCGCGCACCCCGACCACGGCCTTGTCCAGCAGCGTGGTCCCCTCGGCGCGGCGGCGCTGCGCGTAGCCGGTGGGCTCGATCGGCGGGACGGCCGAGTCCGGCAGATGCAGCGCGTGCACCAGGGCGAGCGTCGTCTTGCGCCGATCGGCTTCGCCGGCAGCCCAGAGCGCGGCGCGGGCGGAGTTCTCCGAACCGTCCACGCCGGCCACGACCGGTCGCGGGTTCTGCTTGTCATCGGTGTACGCGGTCATCGCGGTCTCCTCAGTCGGATTCCCAGGAACGGGGCATGATCAGGCGGCCGTCGGCGCCGAACACGACGGCACCGGCCGCGCGCAGTGCGCCTCGGCGCTGCAGGAAGTGCTCGTCGCACAGCAGCACCTTCTCCGTCGCGCCGGGCGTTCCGCTGCGCGGCAGCGAGGCCTCGACGGTCGGCCGGGCCGCACAGCAGGACGCGTGCTTCGCCCCGACCTGGGGCGCGCAGGTCAGCCAAGGACCCGAGGGGGACGTCGAAGCAGCCATGCCTTCACCCTGCGTCGGCCCGGCGAAGGAGCTCAGAGCCGAAGGTCCCGACCCCGCGGGGACCAGCGGTCCGACTTCGGCGGCCCGCCGCGCACACCCCGGCACGCGGGACGAAAGGCCTTGATCCGGCGTGCCGGACGCCCCTGCTCAGCCCTCGTCCGCGGACACACGCTGGGCGCATGAAGAAGCGCATCGTCATCCTCGGCGGAGGCACCGGCGGAACGCTCGTCGCCAACCGCCTGCGCCGCGCGTTGAGCCCGCGGGACGCGGAGATCGTCGTCGTCGACCTGGACGACGAGCACGTCTACCAGCCCGGCCTGCTGTTCGCGCCGTTCGCCCCGTTCACCGCGCACACCCGCCGCCGGCTGGTGCACGCCCGGCACGGCGCGCTGCACCCGGGCATCGAGTTCCGCAGGGCCCTGATCGACCACGTCGACCTCGGCCGGAACCGGGTGCTGCTCGACAACTGCGTCTGGCTCGACTACGACGTGCTCGTCGTGGCCACCGGCGCGCGGCCGGTGCCGGAGCGGACCGAGGGGCCGGCCGGGGACGGCGCGGCGGAGCGGGTGCACAGCTTCTACACGCTGCGCGGCGCCGAGCGGCTCAGCCGCGCGCTGCGGGACTTCGCGGGCGGGCGGCTGGTCGTCGATGTCGTCGCGACGCCGATCAAGGGCCCGGTCGCCCCGCTCGAATTCTGCTTCCTCGCGGACGAGTACTTCCGGCACCGCGGGATCCGCGAGAAGGTCGAGCTGACCTTCGTGACGCCGCTCGACGGCGCGTTCGCCAAGCCAATCGTCTCCCGCACGCTGGAAGGCCTGCTGCGGGAGAAGGGAATCGAGCTGGTCACGCGGTTCGGCGCGGTCGAGGTGGACGGTGGCGGCGACGGACACGCCCGCCTGATCGCTCACGACGGCCGCGAGGTTCCGTTCGACCTGGCGGTCGTGGTCCCGCGGCACGCGGGCGCCGCGTACGTGCAGCGGTCCGGCGACCTCGGCGACGAGCTCGGGTTCGTCCGCGTCGACCCGGAGACGCTGCGCTCGCTCGCCAAGCCCAACGTCTTCGCGCTCGGCGACGCGGCCGACGTCCCGACCGCGAAGACCGCCTCCGTGGCGCAAGCCGAGGGCGAGATCGTCGCGGCCAACGTGGGTGCGCACCTGGCCGGCCGCGAGCCGCAGGCCCGCTTCGACGGCCACGCGAACTTCCTCGTGGACGCGGGTTCCGGCAGCGCGTCGCCGCCCAACCACCTGGAGAAGCTCACGGCGCGCCACCTGTACTGGCACGAGGTGCTGGCCGGCCGCCGGACCGCGGGCATCGACGCCGCGGCGCTCCCACGGACGGCCCCCTCGGGTCAGGACCTTCGGCCCTGACCTTCGGCGGCGGACGGACGCACGCTGAAGGCGTTCGGCGGTCAGTGCTCGGCTCAGCGCTTGAAGTGTCAAGTAGTTGAAGTACTCGGTGCTCGCTCCCGGCTTCCGGGAGCTCGAAGAAAGGCGGGTCCGGCAATGTCGGCAGTCGCACAGGGCGCCCTCGCGGCCGCGGTGGACCTCAACGGTCCCGGCCACTATCTCAACTGGGGCGTCATCCAGATTTCAGCGGCGAACCTCGTGATCATCGGCGTGATGATCGTGGTCTTCGTGCTCGCGCTGCTGCTGCCCTTCCCGAAGGGTCGTGGCCGCAGATGAGCGTCCGCGAACGAGCAGATCTGGTCCAACCGGACGAGTCGGCCGAGCCGGACGAGGCCGCCGGCTGGACCGCCGCGGTGCGCCGCAGGCTGGTTCGGGAGCTGCCACCGGACACGATGCTGCCCGACACGCAGCCGAGGTACGTCGCCTCCTGGATCTACGTGTTCGGCGTGCTGACCCTCGCCGCGTTCCTGGTGGTGCTCGGCAGCGGCGCGGTGCTCGCGATCCAGGGGCCGTCCTGGTGGCATACCTCGGACATCGGCCACTTCTTCAACAGCCTGCACCTGTGGAGCGTCGAGCTGTTCATGGCGTTCATGGTGATCCACCTGTGGGGCAAGTTCTTCATGGCCGCCTGGCGCGGCCGCCGCGCGCTGACCTGGATCACCGGCGCGGTGGCGTTCCTCGGGTCGATCGGCACGGCGTTCACCGGCTACCTGGCCCAGCAGAACCTCGACTCGCAGTGGATCGCGGTGCAGTCCAAGGACGCGCTCAACGCGGTCGGGATCGGCGCCTACTTCAGCCCGATGAACTTCGGCCAGATGCTCATGTGGCACATCGTGCTGCTGCCGGCGTTCGTCGGGATCCTCGTCGTGCTGCACATCCTGATGGTCCGCCGCCGCGGCGTGGTCCCGCCGCTGCCGCTGCGCGACAGGCCCGCCCAGGCCGGGGCCGAGGCCGAGCCCGGGACCGTGTCCGAGGCCGGCCAAGAGGCCGAAGCCGAAACCGAGGAGCAGCCGTGAGCCGCCGATCGCGCGCCGCCGAGCCGGACCCGTACAGCTTCGGCTCCCGCCCCTACGACCTCGTCAAGGAGTTCACCGTCGCACTGGTGGCGGTCCTCGCCCTGTCGATCGCGCTCGCCGCCGTCTTCTCCTCCCCGGACAAGCGGCCGGTCACGATCGCGACCTGGGCCAAGGCCGACAGCGCCGACTTCACCGCGACCGCGCTCGCGGAACTCGACGGCACCAGCGGAACCGCGCAGTACGGCCCGCCGTACAACAACGCGTCCGAGGGCCAGAAGCTCGGGCCGGTCGGGTTGGCGAACCTGGTGGGTGTCACCAAGCCGATCGACACCGCGCAGGACTTCGTCATCCGTCCGCTCCTGTCCGCCGCGCAGACGGCGATCGTCTCCTCGGCCGTGGCGCGTTACGCGACCGCGAGCGGCGCGCAGCAGAGCACGTGGACCGGCAACTACTCGAACGCGCTCGACAAGGCGAACGGCGACCCGGCCAAGATCGCGGCCGGTGACTACGGCCCCGTCCCGACGATGCTGACCGCGCTGCTCGCGCAGGCGCGCGCCGGATCGCTCGACGGCCAGCTGCTGACCGAATCGGGCGCCTTCTACCAGACCGACTACACCCTGCCCCTGCTCTTCCTCGCCGACGGCTCCTACCTCGCCGACCTCGCCGGCCAGGACCATCTCGCGGGAACGCAATGGGGCATGATGAACGAGACCGGCAATTACCCGGGCCAGGCCTGGCTCTGGCTCTACACGTTCTGGTACCAGATCTCGCCCTACAACAACTCGGACAACGGCGACGCGCTGGTCTGGGGCACGATGGCCGTGCTCAGCCTGGCGTTCGTGTTCCTGCCGTTCATCCCAGGCCTGCGCTCGATCCCGCGCTACATCCCGGTGTACCGGCTGATCTGGCGCGAGCACTACCGCGAGCTGCGAGCGCGCGGAGGAACCTGACGGACCGGCCCGGCGGAAGAGGCCCGGTGAAGCGCCGTTCAACGCGGCTGCGGCGCCGGGCCTCCGACGTTTTCGAGCGCCGCGAGCGCGTCGTTCAGGTCGCCCGCTTTGCCCGCGTCCGCCGCGAGGTCGCGGGCGCCCGGCAGTTCGCGGTCGATGCCGAGAAGCGCGTAGACCGCGCGCATCGCGGAGCGCACGGAGTACTCCATGCTGAACGCGACCTCGCCCGGGATCTCGACGTACTGGCCGAGGAAGGCGAAGTTGCGCGCTCCGGGCGGAAGCTGCTCGGGCCGGTCCCCGGGACGGCGCGTGGCGAGCGGGCTTCCCGCGTAGGGCAGCATGATCGAGCGGACGCTGGTGTTCATGCGTACCGTCAGCGCGCGGCGTTCGAGGCCGAGCTGGCCGATCGTCTCGTCGAGCAGTTGGCGCCCTGTCGCGCGGAGCATGGTGGCCGAGGTGTGCGCGCCGGGCGTGGCCAGGCGCATTCCGTAGCCGAGCACGGTGTGCGTGTGCGGCAGCTGACCGGTGAAGTGCGGTTGGCGCGGCACGGTCAGGGTCAGCAGCCACGGCGAGTCGCGGAAGGTGACCGGCCCCCCGCCGCCGTCCGGATCGCCGGTGAGATGGCTGATATACCAGGTCAGATCCGAGGTGGTCGTCGTCAGCGTGAACGAGAGCCATGCGGTGTCCTCGACGTGCGAGGTGAACGCTTCGGGGCGGCCGAGATCCGGCTGGTGCCGCGCGACGGACTCCCACAGCCGCCAGGTCTCGTCACGGCGGGTCGCGTCGAAGGCGGGCGGGTTCTCGTCGTCGCCGTGGGAGGCGTTCGCGGCCATGGACCCGAGTGTGACCAGGACGCAATCGTGTCCGCCGAGTTCGACGGTGTGCTCTCTGCCGCGGGTGGAGCAGGTCAGGCCGGTGGCGCGGCGGCCTCCGTCCGGCTCGCTCGCGATGGGCATGTCGGTGACCGTGGTGCCGAAGGTGAACGCGACGCCCTCGCTGCGCAGCCAGTCGTAGAGCGGTCGGACGATCGAGTCGTACTCGCTGCGCCGGGTGCGGTGCACGGCGGTGAGGGCGGGCAGCCGGCGCAGATCGGGCAGGTGGAGCAGCAGAGCGCGCTTCAGATCGAGCGCGCTGGACGCCGGCCGCAGCCGGAAACTCGTCGTGCACAGCAGCCAGAAGTCCCCGGCGAGCAGGTGGGCGGGCACCGCCTCGTCGATGCGCGTCTGCGCGAGCCGCGCATCGGGCCGGTCGAGCAGGCCGCACAGCGCCGCGCGGTCGGCGGCGCCGAGACGGAGATCGGGACGGGCGACCCGGTGGTCGGCGTCGACCAGTCTGGCTTCGCGCGCGGTTCGCGGCCCGCGCTCGGCCGCGCGCATCTCGTCGAGCGGAGTCCGGCTCGGGTCGGCGAGGGTGGGGACGGATCCCAGCAGGTTCCACAGGCACGCGTGCTCCCTTTCGTCCACGCCGCGCACGGCGGCGCCCACGTAGAGCGTCGGGTGCCCGGGCGCGTGGCCGGACACGAGCGCGCCGCCGGGCCGGTCCGCCGCCTCCAGGATCCTGATGCGCCGCCCCGGCACCCCGCCGTCCCGGATCAGGAACGCGGCGGCCGCGAGGGAGGCGATGCCGCCGCCGACGAGCAGGAAGCGGTCCGCCGGTCGTCCGTCCATGGCAAGCCTCCCGAACCACGGCGAGAATGTCCTATAAGTTCGATATTTCCATTCTTGGCAGCGGGCGGACCACGCCGTAGGGCCGTTGGTCCCGCGCCCGCCGAAGCGGGAGGCCGCGATGCCCGGCTGGTCCGTGGCGTACGACGGGATCGATCCGGAGAAGGAGAGGCTCCGGGAGACGCTGTGCACGGTCGGCAACGGCTACTTCGCCACCCGCGGGTCCGCGCCGGAGGCCGTGGCCGACGCCGTCCACTACCCGGGCACCTACGCCGCCGGCTGCTACAACGCGCTCACCGACACGGTCGCCGGACGCGAGGTCGTCAACGAGAGCATGGTGAACCTCCCGGACTGGCTGGCCACGCGGCTCCGGTTCGGCGACGGCCCGTGGTTCGACGCCGGCTCCGCGTCGCTGACCCGCTACCGGCAGACGCTCGACCTGCGCCGCGGCGTGCTGGTGCGCGATCTGGCCTTCCGCGACGCGACCGGGCGCTCGACGCGGATCGTGCAGCGCCGGTTCGCGCACATGGAGTTCGAGCACGTCGGCGCGCTGCAGACCACCGTCCTGGCCGAGGACTGGAACGGCACCCTGACCGTGCGCTCGGTGCTGGACGGCGAGACCGCCAACGCCGGCGTCGAGCGTTACCGCGAGCTGTCCGGCAGGCACCTGCGCGTCGAGCGGGCCGAGGTGCTCGGCGAGGACACCGCGCTGGTGGAGAGCGAGACCGTGCAGTCGCGGGTGCGCATCGCCCAGGCGATCCGCACGCGGCTCGCGGACGACGGCGATCGGCGAGCGTGCAAGTACCGGCCGGTCGCCGACGGGCGCCTGGTGGGCTACGACCTTATCGTGCCGCTCGAAGCGGGCCGCCCGGTCATCGTCGAGAAGACCGCCACCCTCTTCACCGGCCACGACCGGGCGATCACCGAGCCCGCCGAGGCCGCGACGGACTTGCTCGGCCGCCTGGACGGCTTCGACGCGCTGCTCATCCGGCACACCCGGGCCTGGCGGCACCTGTGGCAGCGCTGCCGCGTCGATCTCGGCGGCGACGAGAAGGCGGCCGAGTCACTGCGGCTGCACGTGTTCCACCTGCTGCAGACCGTCTCGCCGAACACCGTCGGCCTGGACGCGGGGGTTCCGGCCCGCGGACTGCACGGCGAGGCCTATCGCGGCCACGTCTTCTGGGACGAGCTTTTCGTGCTGCCCGCCCTGACCACGCGGCTGCCGCACGTGGCCCGCTCGCTGCTCGGCTACCGGCACCGCAGACTGCCGGCCGCGCGCTGGGCGGCCCGCGATATCGGCGCGCGCGGCGCGATGTACCCCTGGCAGTCCGGCGCGGACGGGACCGAGACCAGCCAGCTGGTGCATCTGAACCCCGATTCGGGGCGCTGGCTGCCCGACGCGACGCACCTGCAGCGCCACGTCGGCCTCGCGGTCGCGTACAACGTCTGGCAGTACTACCAGGCCAGCGGCGACCGCGAGTTCCTCGTGGAGCGCGGCGCGGAGATGGTGCTCGAGATCGCCAGATTCTTCGGCTCGATCGCCCGCTACGACCACGCCCGCGACCGCTACACGCTGCGCGGGGTCGTCGGGCCCGACGAGTTCCACACCCGCTATCCCGGCGCCGAGACGCCCGGCATCGACGACAACGCCTACACGAACGTCATGACCGCCTGGCTGCTCGACCGCGCCGGGGCCCTGCTGAAGATGCTGCCGACCGCCCGGCACGCGGAGCTGTCCGAGGCCCTCGGCCTGAGCACCGAGGAGACAGAGCGCTGGGAACACGTCGCGCAGCGGCTCTACGTGCCCTTCCACGACGACGGGATGATCAGCCAGTTCGCCGGCTATGACGAACTGGAGGAACTCGACTGGGCCGGTCTGCGCGCCCGGCACGCCGACATCCGCAGGCTCGACCGCGTCCTGGAGGCCGAGGGCGACGACGTCAACCGGTACAAGGCGTCTAAGCAGGCTGACGTGCTCATGCTGTTCTACCTTCTTTCCGCGGACGAGTTGCGCGGCCTGATGCGGCGGCTCGGCTATCCCTGGGAGCCCTCCTCGATTCCGCGGACCATCGAGTACTACCTGGCGCGCACCTCGCACGGATCGACCCTCAGCACCGTGGTCCACGCCTCCGTGCTGGCCCGGGCGCACCGCCGCGAGGCGCTGCGCTACTTTCTGGAGGCCCTGCGCAGCGACGTCGCCGACGTGCAGGGCGGCACCACCGCGGAGGGCGTGCACCTGGCCGCGATGGCCGGGTCGCTCGACGTGCTCCAGCGCTGCTTCGCCGGAGTCGAGACGCGCGGAGACGCACTGCACCTGGATCCGTTCTGGCCCGCAGAGCTCGGCCACCTCGAATTCACCATGAACTACCGCGAGCACGCGCTGACCGTGCGCATCAACGGCGACCGCGTGCTCGTGGACGCGGTGCCCGGTGGCCACGCGCCGATCCGGGTGCGCTGCCGCGGCGAGTCGGCGCTCCTGGCGCCCGGCGGCCGCGTCGCGTTCCCCGGCACGGCCGAAGGCGCTCTCGCCGATCAATAGGCGGCGCCCGCGGGGTCGGCGCTCCGTCCGCCGAGCTCTCCGCCCCATTCCGTCGTGGGGATCAGCACTCGAACCCCCGGCGCCGCGTTCACGCGCTGCTCGAGGGTTCGGGCCGCCTGGACGTCCGGGACGCGGGCGTGCAGGCGCACGACGCCGTCGCCCACGTCGAGCGCCAGGATGGATCCGCCGCAGGCGTGCACGATGCCGACGATCTCGCTGCGCAGCTCGGACTCGTCCTCGCCGAGGGCGCTCGCCACACCGTCGCGGGCGACCATGCCGACCACGTGGCCAGAACGGTCGACGACCGGCAGGTGGTGGACGCGGTGGCCGAGCATCAGCGCCTCCGCCTCGGACGCCGTCTGATCGGCCCCGACGGCCACCAGCGGCGCGCTCATCACCGCCGCGGCCACCGGATCGCGGGGGCCGGGATCGCGCAGCAGGTCGCCCTCGGTGACCAGGCCGAGCAGCAGCCCGTCCGCGTCGACGACCGGGACCGCGCCGGTGCTCCCGTCGGCGAGCAGGTCGGCGACCTGCTCGAGCGGGGCCCCGGGCGCGGCCGCCTGCGCCGGGCACGTCATGAAATCGCGTACGCGCGTCTGCAGCCGGGTTCGCTTCATGCCTCAAGTCGAACCCCGGCGGCGCCGG
>Ga0310811_10001415_pt1 | contig 30251 bp, 26 predicted proteins | sample YCmetagenome_FD_207642 | JGI IMG/M metagenome (GOLD analysis project Ga0310811, IMG submission 207642) | Soil microbial communities from experimental microcosm in Duke University, North Carolina, United States - YC | ecosystem: Engineered > Artificial ecosystem > Soil microcosm > Unclassified ...
TTCATCGCCGACCAGTGGCGCCGCGCGACGGAATACCTCGCCCACGCTTATTACGTCACGGTTTTTGGCTACAGCGCTCCGACGACCGACGTTGAGGCGCGATCGTTACTGCTCAAAGCATGGACTGAAAATCCGACCCGCGAACTCGCTGAGATTGATGTCATCGATATCCGAGATCACGACGCTGTCAGGGAATCGTGGTCCGATTTTATCGTGCGTTCCCACGGCGCCGTCTGGGCGAACTTTGACGCGAACATTTTGATGCGGCACCCCCGCAGGTCGTGCGAATCGTTTGCCTTCGCGACACTCCAGCAGGATCCCTGGCGAGAACGTCCGTTCCCGGCCGCTCATTCCCTCGACGAGCTAGAGGCATGGATTGTCGAAGTCATTGCTGAGGAGGAGAGCGGAAAGCTCACCAATCCGGCGGAACGACAGCAATAGCCGAACAGCACCAGGTCGTCGTGCTCGCTGTGTCGAGCCATATAGGCGGCAGCGAACGGACAGCGAGGGACGACCTTGAGCTCCCCGAGAGCGCCTGTCGCGGTTCCCTACTTGCCTTTGAACTTCTTCTTGCGATCTTTCCGGCTGAGCGCCGCGTCTCCGGGCGCCTTGCCGCGCTTCTCGGTGAACGGCCGCCGCGAACCGCCCTCGCTGCTGGGCGGCTCGGTCGGTTCGATGCGCTGCGGCCCTGTGGTAATCTCGCTGACGCGCTGGGCGAATTCCGTCGCAATGGCGGCATCGATCTCGAATTTCGTCTCCGCATGGAAGATGCGGATGCTGCCGATGTCGCCTTTGGTGATCCCACCCTGTCGGCAGATCAGCGGAATGAGCCATTTCGGGTCCGCCTTCTTCTGTCGTCCGACGTTGAGCCGGAACCAGACCTTATCGCCCTGGGATTCTGCGTGCGCAGCGCCTCCGCGCTGTGGACCGCGGGCGCGCTCGCGCTCATGGGCGGCGCCTGCCCCTCGCTGCGGCGCGTCGCCGGGATCCGAGAGGTCTTCGGCGGCCGGCAATTGCGCGCGGTAGAGGCGCACCAGAGCCGCGGCGATCTGCTCGGCCGGGTGCTGCGCCAGAAGGTCTCTCGCCATGGCGAGCTCGCCCTCGTCGGCGCCTTCGGTGGCACGCAGGCTTTCCAACAGACGCTCCTGGTCGAGTTTGCGGATGTCCTCGGCCGTCGGCGGGGTGCCCCAGACGGCGCGGATGCGGGCCGAGCCGAGCAGCTGTTCGGCGCGGCGACGGCGCGATAGCGGGACCAGCAGTACGCTGACGCCTTTCCGCCCGGCGCGGCCCGTGCGTCCGCTGCGGTGCTGCAGCACCTCTGCGTCGTGCGGGAGGTCGGCGTGGATCACCAATCCGAGTCCAGGCAAGTCGATGCCGCGCGCGGCGACGTCGGTCGCGACACAAACGCGCGCCCGCCCATCGCGCAAAGCCTGCAGTGCCTGGTTGCGCCGGTTCTGATCGAGCTCGCCCGATAGCGCCACGACCGAAAAGCCGCGTTCGAGCAGGATGGCCTGGAGATGCCGCACCGCTTCGCGGGTATTGCAGAACACCAGCGTGCTGGGCGCGTCGAAGTAGCGTAGTGCGTTGACAACCGCGTGTTCCATATCGTGCGCGGCAATGCGCATCGCGCGGTATTCGATATCGGCATGGCCACGATCGCCCCCGGTAACCTCGATTCGCAAGGCGGTACGTTGATAGCGCTTGGCCAGAGCAACGATGCCACGCGGCAAGGTCGCCGAGAACAGCAGGGTCCGCCGTTCCTCGGGCGTGGTCTCGAGAATGAACTCCAGATCCTCGCGAAAGCCGAGATCGAGCATCTCGTCGGCCTCGTCCAGTACCACCGCCTTGAGCGCGGATATCTTCAGCCCGCGCCGCTCGAGATGGTCACGCAGTCGGCCCGGCGTCCCGACGACGATGTGACAGCCGTCGGCAAGCTGGCGTCGCTCGTGGCGCGGATCCATTCCGCCGACACAGGACACCACACGTGCGCCGGCATGTTCGTACAACCAGGTGAGCTCGCGGTGGACTTGCAGCGCCAGCTCGCGGGTGGGCGCGACGATGAGCGCAAGCGGATCGCCGGCTTGGCCGAGTGTCTCGGCATCGCCTTCCAGGAGAGTGGATGCGATTGCCAATCCATACGCGACGGTCTTTCCCGAGCCCGTTTGGGCCGACACCAGCAGGTCGCGGTGCTCCGCCTCGGGTGCGAGAACGGCCTCTTGCACCGGCGTCGGCTCGTTGTAATTCCGCTCGGCGAGCGCGCGGGCGAGAGGTGCTTTGGTCGGAAGAAAGGCCACGTGAAACTACGCCTATGAGATGATGAGAGGTGAGCGGACCGTGAGCCGCAACGCACGGGGAGGGGAGCGTATACAGCGATTAGGCGATATTGCCTAACGTAAGAGTCGGTCTCAGAGCGGAGCCGTTTCCCCACCACGTGAGCAGGGGCGGTCCGGCTACAGCACCAGGTCGTCGTACTCGCGGTGCCGCGCCATGTAGGCGGCGACGAACGGGCAGCGCGGGACGACCTTGAGGCCTTCGGCGCGCGCCCGGTCGAGGGCGCCGCGCACCAGACGCGAACCGATACCGCGGCCGGATACCGCATACGGCACCTCCACGTGAGTGAAAATGATCACCCCCGGCTCGCGACGGTAGTAGGCGAGCGCCGTTTCGCCTTCGGCCTCCAGCTCGTAGCGGTGGAGCGCCTCGTTATCCCTGACGTCGTCCGCCATGGATGCCTGATCCCATACATCGTCCCGTCGCGCCTGAATGGCTCCAATCGGCGCCGTTAACCCTAAATTCCCCACCGCTCCAAGGACGCCGTCCGGGTGACCACCCATACCGGGACACGTGACATTTCTACAAGATTTTACAGGTTCTTAACGGCTCATGGCGCATCAAAGAGGATAGCCGGACGAGTGCATGCTCACCGGCTTAACAGGGCTTGGGGTAATGCGTCAAAAAGCAGCACAGCCGGCCGCTCATGAAGCGATGCCGAAGGGCGTGGACGAGCGCGCTCACGGATTGCGGCAACCACCCACCGTCACAGCGCTGGGGGCCGTCGTCGATCCGGCGATGTTCGTGACGATTCTCAATCACCTGACTCAGGGCATCGCGGTCTATGACGCGCGCATGCGACTGGTGATCTGCAATCGCCACTATCTCGAGATGTTCGAATACCCCGACAATCTGGTTCGTCCCGGCGTCAACTACGAGAACATCCTTCGCTACAACCTCGAGCGCGGCGAATACGGCACCGAGAACGCCGAGGCCAATTTCCAGGAGCGGCTCGGCCGGGCCCGTTCCGCTTCGGTGGGTGAGAGTCGCTACGAGCACGTGCGGCCCAACGGCGCGGTCATCGCGGTCCGGCGCGCGCCGCTGCCGGGCGGTGGGTTCGTCGACACCTACACCAACATCACGCCGCGCAAAAACGCGGAGCGCGACGCCGCCCGCAACGCGGCCATCCTGCAGGCCACGATCGACAACATGGCCGACGGTATCCGCGTCTTCGACAGCGATTGTCGACTTCTCGCGTGGAACAAGCGCGCGTTCGAGATATTCGGGTTTCCGGAAACATTGGCCGAGAAGGGCACGCCCTATGCGGCGTTTCTCGACTACGCCGTCGAGCGCGGCGACTACAAGGGCGTCGCCGAGACCCAGGCGGAAAAGCTCGGGCGGGCGCGGAACCCCACCGTGCGCAAGCTCGAGCAGCAGCTCGGCAATGGACGCTACGTCGAGAAGCGCCGCAATCCGATGCCGGGCGGCGGCTTCGTCAGCACCTACTTCGACGTCACCGATCGCAAGCGCACGGAGCAGGAGCTTGCGCGGCAGGCGAGCGAGCTCGCGTCCGCGATGGACGAGCTCAAGCGCTCCAACGAGGAGCTCCAGCAGTTCGCCTATGTTGCGTCGCACGATCTCCAGGAGCCGCTTCGGATGATCGGGAGTTATTGTCAGCTCCTGCAGCGCCGCTACGGCGGCAAGCTCGATTCGGACGCCGACGAGTTCATCGGCTTCGCCGTCGAAGGTGCGAAGCGGATGCAGCGGCTGATCAACGACCTGCTTCTCTATTCGCGCGTCGGCACCAAAGGGAAGGAGTTCGCGCCTACCCGACTCGACGATGTCCTGGCCGGTGTGCTCGCGAACCTGACGATCGCGGCGGCGGAGGCGAAGGCGAAGATCACCCACGACTCGCTGCCCAAAGTGGTGGGCGACAGCGTGCAGCTCACCCAGCTACTGCAGAACCTCATCGCGAATGCCCTCAAGTTCCGCGAGGCCGGAACCGAGTCTCGCATTCATATCGGGGCGGCACGCGACGCCGACAAGTGGCGCATCTCGATCCGCGACAACGGCATCGGCATCGAGCCGCAGTACGCCGAACGCATCTTCATGATCTTCCAACGCCTGAACACGCGTCAGGAATATCCCGGCACCGGCATCGGGCTGTCGATCTGCAAGAAGATCGTCGAACGCCACGGTGGCCGGATCTGGGTCGAGCCGGCGCCCGACAAAGGCAGCATCTTCACCTTCACCCTTCCGGCCACAGGAGACGAGCCATGAATGGACCAGCCGTCGCGCCGATCGACATTCTCATGGTCGAGGACAATCCCGGTGACGCACGCCTCACGCAGGAAGCGCTCAAGGAAAGCAAGATGCTCAACAACCTCCACCACGTTCGCGACGGAGTGGAGGCGATGTCGTTTCTGCTCCGCGAGGGGAAGTACAGCGATGCGCCGACGCCGGACATCATCCTCCTCGACCTCAACCTGCCGCGGAAGGACGGCCGCGAGGTGCTGGCGGAGCTGAAGGAGATGCCGCGGCTCAAAAACATCCCGGTGGTCGTTCTGACGACGTCGGATGCCGAGCAGGACATCCTGATGAGCTACAACCTGCACGCGAACTGCTACATCACCAAACCGGTCGACCTCGAGAAGTTCATCGAGATCATTCGTGGCATCGAGAACTTCTGGCTCTCGATCGTTAAATTACCGCCGGTTTCCTGAGACACCGCCGGTCGCGATTTGACATGACTTACGGATCGACCGTCTCCGTGCTGCTCGTCGAGGACAATCTCGGCGACGCACGCCTCACGCGCGAGCTTCTCGCGGAGGCGGCGGCCGGGGCGTTTCGAATCCACCACGCGACGACGATGAAGGGGGCGCTCCAGAAGCTTCGCGGCGAGGAGGAGGGAGTGGGCCCGGTCGACGTCGTGCTGCTTGACCTGTCGCTGCCCGACTCGCACGGCCTCGGCGGTATTGGAGTGGTCCAGGAGGCACGTCCCGATCTTCCGATCGTCGTTCTGACCGGAACCGACGACGAGACGATCTCGATCGGCGCGGTGCAATCCGGTGCCCAGGATTACCTGGTGAAGGGGCGGGGCGACGGCGAAATGATCGCCCGCGCGATCCGTTATTCAATGGAGCGAAAGCGCTCCAATCTGCAGTTGCTCGAGGCCAAGGAGCGCGCCGAGCTGGCGAGCCGGTCCAAGAGCGAGTTCCTCGCCAACATGAGCCATGAGCTGCGCACGCCGCTCAACGCCATTATCGGCTTCGCCGAGGTCATGGAGACCGAGGTGATGGGACCGCTCGGCGTGCCGCGCTACCGCGACTATGCCCGCGATATCCGTAACAGCGGCGTCCATCTGCTGGAGATCATCAATGATATTCTCGATCTCTCGAAGATCGAGGCCGGAAAGGTGCAAATGCACGAGGACGACGTGGCGTTGGCGCGCGTCGTCCATGCGTGCCTGACTCTGATCGACGAGCGGGCGACGCTTGCGCAGGTAACGCTGACGAGCGACATCGCCGACGACCTGCCGATGGTCCGTGCCGACGAGCGCAAGCTCAAGCAGGTATTGCTCAATCTTTTGTCGAACGCGGTGAAATTCACGCCGGCGGGAGGCAGCATCTCGGTCTGCGCGTGCGCAAGCGCCGGAGGGGAGCTGGAAATCGTAGTCTCCGATACGGGAATCGGCATGTCGGAAGCCGACATCCCGAAGGCGCTGACGCCGTTCACTCAGATCGACAACTCACTCAGCCGGAAGTTCGGCGGCACCGGCCTCGGCCTGCCACTTTCGAATTCTTTCGTGCAGCTCCACGGCGGCCGGATGACCGTCATCAGCGAGCTCGGGCGCGGCACGATCGTCACCGTGACGCTGCCCGCCAGCCGAATCGTTTCCGCGGTCGCCTGACCTAGTCGCAGGCGACCGACTTCGCCTGGCCGCGGTCGCCGAAGTAGGTCACCGCGCACACCATCCCGGGCTTCAGCCCCGCGGCCTCCGCCTTGTTGCCGCCGATCGTCACCACGGTTTCCGACGCAACCACCGCGCGCGACGATTTGCCGGCGTTCTCGAATGCGATCCGATGGCCGTCGCTCTCCACGCTCAGCAGCGGCGCGCGCACGACGACAGGCTTGGCTGTCTCGAATTGCGTGGGCGACTGCGACAGCTCCTGGTAACGACGCAGGATCTCCGGCGGCGCGGCGTACGCGGCACGTATCACGCGCGCGATTTCGTCTCCGGAAACCGGCGCGATGTCGAGCCGCTGCCTGGCGGCTTCTGCGCGGAGCTGCGAATCGGCGAACGTCGCGGTCAACGCATCGCGCAGCGTCGCCACCCGTGCCGTGGGCGTCTCGGGTGGCGCCATATACGGATAGCCGAGCTCGTAAGACGAGAACTTGAGCTCGAGGAGCTGCCGTTCCTCCGGTGTGCGTGCGAAATCGAGGATCAGCGGCACATCCGGCAGATCGGGATGCTTCTTCAGGCCCTCCTGGTACAGCAGGACGATTTTCTTGTCCCGCAGCCACTCGGCGTTGCGATTCTTGAGGCCCTCCCAGGCGACGTTTGCGCGCCCTTGGGTCTCGCCGCGCTCCATCGCGAGATCGATGTCGGCGCCCGACGGATACCCGAGGATGACGCGAAACTTGAAGCCGAGCAGGTTGCGAAGCACGTAGGCGTCATTGGTGGAGGCGCTGGCCACGCCGGACGACCCGACCACCAATTCATGGCTGAGCAGATCTTCCGCCTTCTTGACCGGTGCCGTATGCCACGCGATGGCGAGCGCTGCGAACTTCACCGGGCTGCCGAGCCACTGGAGCGTCCGCGAATCGAACTCGGCTTTGCTGTCCTTGCCGCCGAACAAGGGCTCGAACGGTAGCGTCTGCGACACCGCGCCGATGGCCGTGCCGTCTTTCGGCGCGATGCGCTGGATGTAATTGCCGACGGCGATGCCACCGGCACCGGGCATGTTCTTCGCAATCACCGTCGGCTGTCCCGGAATGTGCTTGGGCAGATGCCGGATCACCAGCCGTGCATACTGGTCGAGCGATCCGCCCGTGCCCGAGGCGATGTAGACCGCCACCGTTTTGCCGCGGAAGGCGTCGGCCTCGTCGGCGAATGCCGGAGCGCATGCGCAGCCGAACGCCGCAACGATCGCGATCGTGACCGCGCGCCGCAGTCCTGTGGTCATTCGAGCCTCCCGGACATGTCCCTGTGACGTTTGTTATCCCGAAAGGCTAGCCGGGAAGGGGAATGACATGCAAACGCCGCTCGCCCGTCACGGTCCTGGCCCGGTAGTGGTGGACGGCATCTTTGTGCCTTCAGGAGATCCGCATGTTCGGCAATATCAACGCCAATACCCTGTCCGGCCTCGCCGTTGGCATTCTCGTCGGCGTGGCCGCGACCCTGGCGACGCGGTCCTACGAGGCAATGGGCGCGGGCAACGATTTCGTTGGCGCGTGGCGCGCGGTCGCGGCGCCGACCACCGGCGGCGGGCCTCCGGTTGCGTGGCGCATCAACTCGGTCACGGGACAGATGGAGATGTGCGCGGCCGGACCGCAGCCGAAATGCGTGCCGCTGCCGGGACCCGGGTTCAGCCAGTAATCGCGCCCCTGTCTCCGCGGCGATGGTTGCGTGGGCGCTCCGCGTAAGCTAGGGAAGGGCGCCCATGCTGGTCGACAGTCACTGCCATCTCGATTTTCCCGACTTTGCCGACGAGCGCGCCGACGTCATCGGCCGCGCCCGCGCGTCGGGCGTCGGCTGCATGCTGTCGATTTCGACGAAGCTGTCGACGTTCCCGGCGGTGCGTGCGATCGCCGAATCGAACCACGACATCTTCTGTACGGTCGGTATTCACCCGCACGAGGCCGATGCCGAGCGTCTTGACGGAACTCAGATCCTGATCGAGGCGGCCGAGCATCCACGGGTCGTTGGGATCGGCGAAACCGGGCTCGATTATCACTACAATCACTCCGGCCATCCGGCGCAGGAGCGGGTGTTCCGAGCCCACATCGCCGCCGCGCGCGCGACCGGGCTGCCGCTCGTCGTGCATGCCCGCGAGGCGGATGACGATATGGCCCGGATCCTGACCGAGGAATACCGGCAGGGCGCGTTTCCGGGGCTGCTCCACTGCTTCAGCTCGAGCCAGGAGCTAGCCGAGGCTGCGCTCGGCATCGGCTTCTACATCTCGTTCTCGGGCATCGTCACGTTCAAGAACGCCGAGAGCGTGCGCGCGACCGCGCGTATGGTTCCGCGCGACCGGATATTGGTCGAGACCGACGCGCCGTATCTGGCGCCGGTGCCCAACCGCGGCAAACGCAACGAGCCGGCCTTTGTCGTTCATACGGCGCGAGCTCTTGCCGAACTGAGGGGCGAGTCGCCGGACACGGTTGCCGAAGCGACGACGGAGAATTTCTTCCGATTGTTCGCGAAGGCCGCCGTGGCGTTTCCTGGGCGTGCTTCGGCATGAGAGTCACGATTCTGGGCAGCGGCGCGGCCGGCGGCGTGCCCCAGATCGGCGGCGACTGGGGTGCCTGCGATCCCGACGAGCCACGGAACCGGCGCCGGCGGGCGTCAATCCTGGTCGAGAGCAGCGGTTCGCGCGTTCTGGTCGATACGTCGCCCGACATGCGGGAGCAGCTCATCGACGCCGAGGTCTCGGCGCTGGACGCCATCCTGTACACCCATGAGCACGCCGACCACGTCCACGGCATCGACGACGTGCGCACGCTGAACCGCATCAGCCGTCGCGCGATCGACGCCTATGGTTCGGCGCACACCATGAATACGATCCTGAAGCGATTCAATTACGTCTTCACGCCGCCACCGGTCGAAGGCGGTAAGCCGGCGTTCTTCAAGCCGTGCCTGACGGCTCACGAGGTTGCGCCAGGCCAGGCGTTCGCCGTGGGCTCGCTCGACGTCATGCCGTTCGCCCAGGACCACGGGTTCATGACAACCCTAGGGTTCCGGTTCGGCGATTTCGCGTACTCGACCGACGTTGTGAAGCTGGACGAGGCGGCGTTCGCGACGCTCACCGGGGTGAAGGTCTGGCTGATCGGCTGCCTGGGTTACCATCAGCATCCGACTCATGCGCACCTTGATCGGGTGCTGGGGTGGATCGAGCAACTGAAGCCGGAGCGTGCCGTGCTCACGCATATGACCGGAGCGCTCGATTACCGGACGCTCGCCACATCGCTGCCGACAGGCGTCGAGCCCGGGTACGACGGAATGGTGCTCGACGTTTCAGACGCCTAATGACGTCGTCGGCGGCGCTCGATTCGGAGCGGACTGGAGGGCGGTGGGCTCTGCATCCGGCGTGTCCGCAGACAACAAAGCCCTCGAAATCGAGGTTGGGGTTTTCCACAAATTCAGGCACTTTCCCACATCGGTCGCTTTACATAATATACATTATGCGACTTATGTATCCACACGGCCTGACCCCGGCGTGTATATCCGCACGCTTTCCACGAGCCTGAATTTCCCCGCTCCCGTCGCCGTCGCGCCCCTCGTCGCATCGCGGTATGGTGCGCGCTCTTCAAACCGGAGATCCCATCCTATGCTGTCACGCACCGTCGCCGCGGTCTTTGCCCTGAGCCTCGTGGCCGTTGCGGCGCCCGGCCACGCGCGCGCCGATGACCTGTGCAAGCCCGGTCATGTCCTCGATAGCGGCCACGGCGTCTGCTACGACCCGGCTACCGCGTACCGGCCCAATGTCCCTCAGCAGCAGCCTATCTTCGGCTCCAGCGCGCCCGCTGACGCGAAGTCGCAGCCGCAGGCCGGCGCTCCCGCCCAGGCGTCCAAAACGAGCGATGGCGGCATCTTCGGCTGGCTTGGCGATCAGGCGCGGTTCTGTCGTTTCGGCGACCGCCAGGTCGGCAGCGGCGATGCGGCCTACTGCGTCGACCGTGCCGGCAAGACCTATCCGGCCGGAAAATGAGCGTTTCCAGAATTCTACTACCGCAAAGTTAAAGTAAATTATCAACATGTCCGATCAGCCGCCCGGATCCAGCGGGATCGCACGCTTGCTCGAGGTCATGGCGCGTCTCCGCGATCGCGAGACTGGCTGCCCATGGGACCGCGAGCAGAGCTACGCGACGATTGTCCCCTACACCATCGAGGAAGCCTACGAGGTCGCCGATGCCATCGAGCACGGCGATTTCGACGCTCTGAAAGCCGAGCTCGGCGATCTGCTGTTCCAGGTCGTGTTCTACGCCCAGATCGCCCGCGAGGAAGGTCGTTTCGACTTCGATGCCATCGCCGTTGCCGCTGCCGAGAAGATGGAGCGCCGGCATCCCCATGTGTTCGGCGACGCCAAGGTGGCCTCCGCGGCGGCCCAGACCACCGCGTGGGAGGCTTTCAAGGCCGGCGAGCGGGCCCAAGCCGGGGGCTCCGGGCCGGTCAGCGTGCTGGCCGACGTGGCCCGCGCCCTGCCCGCGCTCACCCGTGCCGAAAAGCTGCAAAAGCGTGCCGCGCGCGAGGGCTTCGACTGGCCCGAGGTCACCCAGGTCCTCGACAAGATCGACGAGGAAATCCGCGAGCTGCAGGCCGAGATGTCTGCACAGGCGCCCCACGACCGGCTCGTCGACGAGCTCGGAGACTTGTTGTTTGCCTGCGCCAACCTCGCCCGCAAGCTCAAGGTGGACCCCGAAACCGCGCTGCGCTCGACCAACGCCAAGTTCGAGCGCCGCTTCCGCCGGATTGAGCATTGGCTCGCGGAGACCGGAAAGACCCCCGCCGATTCGACCCTCGGCGAAATGGATGCGCTGTGGGACCGCGCCAAGGCCGAGGAGCGCGGCGAGAGTTAGGCGCGCCAGCGGCGCCAGGTTTCCATCGACAGCGCGCCGAGGCCCAGCAGTACGGTTGCCAGCATCACCATGGCGCCGACCAGCGGTACCTGCCGCAGAAACCCGATCAGCAGCAGGCCGAGGAACAGGCACAGCGCCCGGGCCCAGAATCCGCTTGGCAGCGCAAGGGCGTTGCCGCCGACCCGGAGACGCCGCCAGATCGCGGCGGCAAATGTCAGCGCGCCCATCCCATATCCGAGCGCCAGCAGCAGCACGTAGGCGATCAGCGCCAGAATCGCAAACGGAAAGCCGAGGATGGTCACGAACAGCACGGCGACCGCAAACGGAACAGCAATCGCGACGAGGAAGCCCGCGAGCAGTGTCGCTCCGGTGTTGGCGCGCAACGTCGTCGCGGCGGCCTCCGCAAAGCTCGGAAAAAGCGCGAGGAACAGCAGCCCGATTCCGAGGGTGAACAGCCCGACGGTCGCAAGATGGAAGAACGTGAACAGCAGGACAGTACTCATCGCGGTGTGCGTCGGGCGCATTTCGCGCTTCGGCGGCATCGGCTCCGGCGCCGTGCCGCCGAGGACCTGGGCGTCTGGCGAAACCTCGAGAGAGCCGGGTCCGCGCGAGCTGATCGTTCCACCGATCACCGCTCCCGGTAGCACGACGACCTTGCCGGACATCGCGCGGACGTCACCGCCGACATGGCCGTCGATGACGACCGAGCCGGTCGCCGCCACGACGTCGCCGCCGACCGCACCGGAGATCGTCGCATCGCCCGCGGCAAGACGGAGGTCACCGCCGATCTGCGCCTGGGGTGCCAGGACGAATGCGCCGGCGGCAGCCAGGACGTCACCCTGAATGGTACCGGCGACGTCGATTCGTCCGGCGGCCAGCATCGCCCCTCCGCCGACAAGATTGGCGATGCGTATCGTTCCAGCTCCCGACACCAATTGGCCGGGGATCGCATCCTCGACGTCGATCGTCGGCCCGACGCGCATCGTCGTTTCCTCCGCCGCCAATGCGCCGGCGGCAATGAGAAGTACGGCGATGAGGCTCGATGTGTCCCATCGCTTCCCGCCGAGGTCCTGGACCGCCGCGTAGAACTGATCGACGAGCGCCGCGACCGGAAGCCGCGCACCATTGCGCCGCGCCTCAGCCAGACAAATGCCGAGATCCTTTCGCATCCAGTCGACCGCGAAGCCGAAGTCGAACTTGCCCTCGGCCATGGTACGACCGCGATTCTCCATCTGCCATGAACCGGCGGCGCCCTTTGACAAGGTCTCGACGACGCGCGGAACATCGAGGCCCGCCAGGAGTGCGAAGTTCATTCCTTCGGCCAAGCCTTGGACGAGCCCCGCAATGCAGATCTGGTTCACCATCTTGGTGAGCTGGCCCGCACCCGCCGGCCCCATGTGGGTGACGGCACGCGCGTAGGAGTCGATCACCGGCCGCACGCGCGCGAACGTATCGTTGTCGCCGCCGACCATCACCGTGAGCACGCCATTTTCGGCGCCTGCCTGTCCGCCGGACACGGGTGCATCGAGGAACCCGATCCCCCTCTTCCGCCCCTCGGCCGCCAGGTCGCGCGCGATATCGGCAGACGCCGTGGTGTGGTCGACGAACACCGCGCCCGACCTCATTCCGGAGAATGCGCCGTCATCGCCGAGCGCGATCGCGCGGACGTCGTCGTCGTTGCCGACGCACGCGAGCACGACATCCGCGTTCGACGCCGCTTCCCGTGGCGTAGACGCAACCTTGCCGCCATGCGCCTGCGCCCAGGCGTCGGCTCTCGCGCGGGTGCGGTTGTAGACGGTCACCGCGTAGCCCTTGCGCGACAGGTGGCCGGCCATCGGGAATCCCATGACCCCGAGACCGATGAACGCAACCGAACGGACCGCCTGCGGATTCGTCGGTTCACTCATCACGTCACTCCCTTTTTGAAAAAGCCGCGCAGGTAAGCGAGCAGAGCGTCCCAGCATTCGGCACTGGGCGCGGTCATCACCGGTCCCTCGCCGCGCCTGACATGATACGGCGTCCGGTCGGCAAGATAGGCGGAAAAGCCGCCTGCTTCCTGGTGCACAAGAATCCCCGCGGCATGGTCCCACGGCCGCAGGCGTCCGTAACCGGTGAAGTGCCACGCGCCCGTCACGAGGCGCAGGTATTCTTGCCCGGCGCATCGCAAGGCCTCGGGATCGTGATGGAACACGATGCCCCGCTTGCGCAATTCGTATTGCCCCTCATGGGAGAACAGCCGCGGCGGAATCTGTCCGCGCATGAGCTCCGGTGGGACCGGATCGGCGACACTCAGGCGCCGCTCGCCGTCCCAGGCGCCCGAGCCGCTCTCCGCGGCTGCCATGGTCCCGGTCAGGGGATCGTGGATCCACCCGGCGACAGTTCGCCCGCCCACGACCAACGCGAGCAGCACCGCGAACAGCGGCCGCCCATGGGCGAAATTCACCGTGCCGTCGACCGGATCGATGAGCCACACCGGCCGTTCGGCGTGATCGAGGTGACGCAACAGGTCCGGGTCTCGTGCGATCGCCTCCTCGCCGATGGCGATGGAACCCGGCAGCAGCGCCTGCAACGCCGGAATCAACGCGCCCTCGGCGGCCTCGTCGGCGACCGTCACCAGATCGCCGGGCTTCTTCTCGCGCACCTCGTGGGCGGCGAGCGCGCGGAAGCGCGGCATGATTTCGGTCGCGGCGATGTCGCGGACGAGCTGTGCGACCTGGGCAGCGTCGAACCGGGGGATGCTCATGGGGCGGGGAGACCAACTCTCGATGTCCCATTGTCTCTTGGATGCCGACCGGAGGCAAATCCGCCCCTTGCGGCTGGCGGGCTAACCGGAGATCATTTCTGCGCAGAAAAGAAGACGCTCGAGGGAACGGATGTGAACCGCCCTCGGCGCGGGGAGGTCGTCCGGTGGCTTGGCGTCATACGGGGCGTATTCTCGGAATCCTGGCAGCATGTGCGGCCGCGCTCGCACCGGCAACGGTTGCGGCCGCCGACGGCACGCCGTATTACAAGGACAAGACGGTCACCTTCTACATCGGGTTCCCTCCCGGCGGCGGCTACGATCTGCCGATGCGCACCTTCGTCCGCTTCATGAGCGATCATTTGCCGGGAAAGCCGCTGATCGTCCCGCGCAATATGCCGGGGGCGGGAAGCCGCACGTTGGCCGGGTATCTCTACAACGTGGCCCCCCGCGACGGCACCGCCGTCGGCACGATCGATCAATCCGTGCCGCTCCAACAGGCAATGGGCGAGAAGCTGCAATTCGACAACGCCGAGTTCACGTGGATCGGCAACATCGCCTCCGGCATCAATGTCGTTCTCGTATGGGCCGATTCGGGCATTACCACGATCGAGGATGCCAAGCGACGGGAAGTCACGATCGCGTCGTCCGGCAGCGGCTCGTCGCGTCAGCCGAAGATCATGAACAACGTGATCGGGACCAAGTTCAAGATCATCGCCGGGTACCAGGGCAACGACATCAACGTCGCCCTCGAACGCGGCGAGGTCGATGGGCGCACCAATAGCTGGGCGACGCTGAAGGCGTTTTCCGCCGAGTGGCTGCGCGACCGCAAGGTCAACATCCTGGTTCAGGTGGGGCTCGAGAAGGCCCCCGACCTTCCGAACACGCCGCTGCTGATGGACCTCGCTGCAAACGACGACGACCGGACCATTCTCCGTCTGGTCTCGGCACAGGGAGCGATCGGCAAGCCCATCCTGTCCACGCCCGGTCTGCCGCCGGAGCGCGTCGCCATGCTGCGCACCGCGTTCGACGAAACCATGCGGGACGCGAACTTCCTCAGCGAGGCGAAGAAGCAGCGCTTCGAACTCAATCCCATGTCCGGGGCCGACCTTGAGCGAATCATCCGCAACGTGGTCGCGACGCCGCCGCCAATGGCCAAGCGGCTCGCCGAGCTGCTCGACGAAGGCGGCTGATATCGACGACTAAGCGCGCGGCTGGCCGCCGACCTTCTTGAACGGCCAGGTCCCCGGATTCGGCTCGCCCTTCATGCTTTCGCGACGCGCGGCGACGTCCTTCGGATTGCGAAGTTCGACCGGCCAGCTGCGCTTGAGCGCGTCATGCACGGGATTGTGGGTGCGCCCGATCCCTTCGATCTCGATCTCGGTGACATCGCCGTTCTGCAGCGGCCCAAGTCGCGCGTGATTGGTGCCGCACAGCAGCAGATCGCCGGGCTTGAGAGTCATGACGTGGGACAGCGTCGCGATCATGAACGGCAGCCCATGCTCCATGTCGGCGGTGCTGTAGTCCTGCCGGAGCTGCCCGTTGACCCAATATCGGACCTGGAGCTTGTTGGGATCCTTGATCTCGTCCGCGGTGACGATGCATGGGCCAACCGGGAGAAATGTGTCGAAGCTCTTGCCGTATTCGCCGGGAAGCTCGGCCTCGTCGTCCTGGGGACGTCGCGCCGATACGTCGACCGCGCAGGTGTAGCCGAACACGTGCTTGAGCGACTCGGCCGGCGCGATCTGCTTCGCGACCTTGCCGATGACGACGCCAAGTTCGGCTTCGTGATTGAAAATGCGCGGCCGAAATCCGGGAAGCTCGATCGTCTCGCCGGGACCGATCACCGCATCGGGCGACTTGAAGAAGCTCTTCATCGGGCCCGGCGGTTCGAGTGGTACGCCTTCCATGTAGTTGCGCTCGCCGCAGAGGACCTTTCCCGGACGTGGAACCGGAGCCCGCAGCGTCACCGCGGAGAACGGTACGACCCTGCCCTCGCGCGCGGCAGCATCGAGCTTCGGCCGCAGCGTATCGAAGGTGTTGATGATCCGCTCGAGCACGGCCTGGGGTGAGAAACCCGACGCGGCGCCGACCACGGACGTAACATCGATGACGCCGTCCGCGCCTACGAGACACGGGCTGTAGTCGTTGTAGAAACCGATCTTCACGAAATCCCCCTGAGATTTTCTCGTTTTGCGGCGGTCGCCGTTACAGTCCCATGTTGAACACGCGATTGGCGTTGTCGCGACCGAGCTTGCGCATGATCGACGCCGGCAGTCCCTGGCAGCTCCTCTCCAGAACGGCATGCGAGTTCGGCCACGTCGAGACGTGATGCGGATAGTCCGAGGCGAACATGAAGTTGTCCTCGCCGAACATCGGCGTCGTCAGAACGCCGGCGCGATCGTTCTCGAACGTGAAGAAGATGTTGTCGCGGAAGTACTCGCTGGGCTTCCGCTTGTAGGCATTCCGCTCGGGGTCGTAGGTGCTGCCGCGCTGCTCCGAGTAGTCGACGTACTGCACCAGTCCGGCCACCCAACTGATCTTGAATTCGCTGACCGCGAGCCGCAGCTTCGAATAGCGGTCGAACACGCCGGAGAAGATCAGGTTGCTGATGCAGTTGAGGGCGGGCGCGTAGTTGATGGTCTTGATGACCGCTTTGCGCGGATCTTCGTCACGCGGGCCGGTCAGCGTCGTCCGTCCCTCGCCCTTCTTGCGGTTGGCGTTCTGGTCGGAGTTGTGGTGGACGTTCAGCACGACGCCGGCGTCCTGAGCGGCCGCCCACAGCGGCTCGTAGATCGGCTCGTAATAGCCGCTGCCGAGTATCTGGGTCGGAATCTGGACCGTCTTGATGCCGCGCCTGGCGTAGTCGTGGATATCCTTGACCGCGAGGTCGACGTCCAGGATCGACAGCAGCGGGACCGGATACAAACGCTTCGGCGCATGGCTCGCGAACTCGATCAGCCATTCGTTGTACGAGTTGAACACGCAGCGCTGAAACTTGGCGTCCTTCTGCGTGTAGTTGTAGCGAGTGGGGCTCGAGAACAGCAGACAGGCCTCGATGCCGTCGATGTCCATGTTGGCGAGATAGGCCGAGGGCTCCCACCCGCCCGGATTGGCCTCGTAGGTGAAGTTCTCGTTGTAGTCGGTGATGAACTTCCGATAGGCCTCGGCATCCTCGTCGGTGCCGCCATGGGTCGATTGCTTATGGGCATGAGCGACAACGAGCCCGAGACAGTAGTAGGCCGACCGCGCCGGCGAGATGTTCTCGTCAAACAGGATCCACAGTCCCTTGCCGAGGCCGGGTGGGTCCTTGACGACGCGCGGCGCACGATCGGGATATTCCTTCTGGGCGCGCGCCCACGCGGCGGGATGTTCCGCCATGTGACTGTCGGCGGAGATGAGCTTGTAGTCCGGCATCGGTCGACGCCTCCCCTTGCCTCTCGCCCCGTGCCGCTTCCTGTGGCCAGCCACGGAGCCTGCTTCGGGATCGGCCCGCTCTCGCGGCGGGTTTCGCGGCCGTTCCCGGCCTTGGCCAATTTTAGGGATAAAGCGCGACAGGCAGCACCCGTTTTGTGATCCGTCCCATTACCCAGGGGCGCAACGAGACATCCGGGGGCGCAAAGAAAAAGGGGCCGCAGAGCGGCCCCTTTCCCGTACTGACTGAGAGCTGGGACTTAGAAGTCCATCCCGCCCATGCCACCGCCCATGCCACCAGGCATGCCGGCCGCCGCTTCCTTTTTCTCCGGCCGCTCGGCCACCATTGCCTCGGTGGTGACGAGCAGACCGGCGACCGACGCCGCGTCCTGCAGGGCGTGACGCACGACCTTGGTCGGGTCGATGATGCCGGCCTTCACCAGATCCTCGAACTCACCCGACTGGGCGTTGTAGCCGTAGTTGTCGCTCTTCTGCTCGAGCAGCTTGCCGGCGATGACGGCGCCATCGGCACCGGCATTCTCGGCGATCTGACGGGCCGGGGCCTGCAGCGCGCGACGGACGATGTCGATGCCGACCTTCTGCTCGTCGTTGCTGCTCTTGAGGTTGGCGAGCGCACGGATCGAGAACAGCAGCGCGGTGCCGCCGCCCGGAACGATGCCTTCCTCGACCGCAGCGCGGGTCGCGTGGAGCGCGTCGTCGACGCGGTCCTTGCGCTCCTTTACCTCGATCTCGGTGGCGCCGCCGACCTTGATCACCGCGACGCCGCCGGCGAGCTTCGCCAGCCGCTCCTGCAGCTTCTCACGATCGTAATCCGACGTCGTCTCCTCGACCTGGGCGCGGATCTGGTTGCACCGCGCCTGAATGTCGTTCTTCTTGCCGGCGCCGTCGACGATCGTGGTGTTCTCCTTGTCGATCGAGACCCGCTTGGCACGGCCCAGCATGTTCAGCGTGACTGTCTCGAGCTTGATGCCGAGATCTTCGCTGATCACCTGGCCGCCGGTGAGGGTCGCGATGTCCTCGAGCATCGCCTTGCGGCGATCGCCGAAGCCCGGAGCCTTCACCGCCGCGACCTTGAGGCCGCCGCGCAGCTTGTTGACGACCAGCGTCGCCAGCGCCTCGCCTTCGATGTCCTCGGCGATGATCAGGAGCGGCTTCGCCGCCTGAACAACCGCCTCGAGCAGCGGCAGCATCGGCTGCAGGCTGGAGAGCTTCTTCTCGTGGATGAGAATTAGCGGATCCTCGAGCTCGACCGTCATCTTGTCGGGATTGGTGATGAAGTACGGCGAGGCATAGCCGCGATCGAACTGCATGCCCTCGACGACGCTGAGCTCGGTCTCGAGGCCCTTAGCCTCCTCGACCGTGATCACGCCTTCCTTGCCGACCTTCTCCATCGCCTCGGCGATCATCTCGCCGATCTCGGACTCGCCGTTCGCCGAGATGGTGCCGACCTGGGCGATCTCCTCGCTGGTCTTCACCTTCTTCGATCGGCGCTTCAGGTCTTCGACCACGGCCTCGACGGCGATGTCGATGCCGCGCTTCAGGTCCATCGGGTTCATGCCCGCGGCCACGGCCTTGACGCCTTCACGCACGATGGCAGCGGCAAGAACGGTCGCCGTGGTCGTGCCGTCGCCCGCGGCTTCCGCGGTCTTCGACGCGACCTCGCGCACCATCTGCGCGCCCATGTTCTCGAACTTGTCGGCAAGCTCGATCTCCTTGGCGACGGTGACGCCGTCCTTGGTGATGCGCGGCGCGCCGAACGACTTCTCGATCACCACGTTGCGGCCCTTCGGACCGAGGGTGACCTTCACCGCGTCAGCGAGGATGTCGACGCCGCGGAGCATCCGCGTGCGCGCATCCGTCGAAAATTTGACTTCCTTGGCAGCCATTGGATTCTCCGTTTATTCGATCACGCCCATGATGTCGGACTCCTTCATGATGAGGAGTTCCTCGCCGTCCACCTTGATCTCGGTGCCGGACCACTTTCCGTACAGAACACGGTCGCCCTTCTTCACATCGAGCGCGTGGAGCTTGCCGTCTTCGCCACGGCTGCCTGGGCCCACCGCGACGACCTTGCCCTCCATGGGCTTTTCCTTGGCGGTGTCGGGGATGATGATGCCACCGGCGGACTTCTGTTCCGCCTCGACGGGCTTCAGCAACACCCGGTCATGCAAAGGCCTGATCTTCATGCCGGTTCTCCTAATGCGTTGGATTAACAAGCGATTCCGAAAACCCCGGAGGCCTGTTAGCACTCAGTTTTGATGAGTGCCAGCCTTATAGGCTGGCACTGCCGGGCTGTCAACGGGGAGAGAGGCCGGACTCAGCCGGTGCGGGCGGAGCGCAGCCGGCCGGGTGCCTCGGGCTCGACCCCGAACCGTTCCGAAAACCGGGCGAGCGCGGAAGGTTCCAAGGCGACCGACAGATCGACGCCCGCCGGGCCGTCGCGCCGGGCGACGACCTCGCCGTGGGCATACAGCCAGGCGATCGCGGCTCCGGCCGAGGGCTCGAGCCGGAAGGAGACCACGTCGTGGTTGGCGGCGAGGTGCTGGTCCAGGCGGTGCAGGAGCGTCTCCATCCCCTCGCCCGTCCACGCCGACACCGCGGCGACGGTCTCGTCGGCGGCGGCGAAACGCTCGATGCGCTGACGCTGCTCGGGATCGAGGAGATCGGCCTTGTTGAGCACCTCGATTGTCGCGTCCTGCTGTCGCTCGGACAGGCCAAGCTCGCCGAGCACGTTGAGGACGTCCTGCCGCTGCGCCTCGGTCTCGGAATGAGAGATGTCGCGGACGTGGAGCACGATGTCGGCCTCGAGCACCTCCTCGAGAGTCGCGCGGAACGCCGCGACGAGATCGTGCGGAAGATCGGAAACGAATCCGACGGTGTCGGACAGAATGATGGTGCGCCCGGACGGCAGCTTCACCCGCCGCATGGTCGGATCGAGCGTCGCGAACAGCAGGTTCTTGGCGAACACGTCGGCACCGGTGAGGCGGTTGAACAGCGTCGACTTGCCGGCGTTGGTGTAGCCGACGAGCGCCACCACCGGATACGGCACGCGCTTGCGCGCCTTGCGGTGCAGTCCGCGCATCCGCTTTACGTCCTCAAGCTCTTCCTTGATGCGCTCGATGCGATCGGCGATCTGGCGGCGGTCGGCCTCGATCTGGGTCTCACCCGGGCCGCCGAGAAAGCCGAAGCCGCCGCGTTGCCGTTCGAGGTGGGTCCAGCTCCGCACGAGTCGGCTGCGCTGATAGCTGAGGCGCGCGAGCTCGACCTGCAGACGGCCCTCGCGCGTTCGCGCGCGCGCGCCGAAGATCTCGAGGATGAGCCCGGTGCGGTCGAGCACCTTGCACTTCCACGCGACCTCCAGGTTGCGCTGCTGGATCGGAGACACGCGCCCGTCGATCACCGCGACCGCGATTTCCTTCTCCTCGACGAGGGCCTTGAGACGCTCGACGGCGCCGCCTCCGAGCAGCGTGCTCGGGTTGGGTGCGCGCAGCGGCAGCACCTCGGAATGCACCACGTCGAGCGAGATCGCGGCGGCGAGGCCGCAGGCTTCTTCGAGCTTGGCGTCCGGTGTCCGCGCGAACTGATCCGACTCGACGTTGCGCTCGCGCACGACGGGGTGAATGACCATCGCCCGGACGCCGGCGCCGAGCTGAACTTGCGCCGCCTCGGCCGCTGCGCGCGCGTCCTTGCGGCGCCGACGCGCGCGGTCGGCGCCGGTCTCGTCCGGACTCACGGATGGATGATTCGAGTCGCCGTGGGGAGATTTCGTCAAGCGGTCGCTCAGCTTGCCGCGTCTTCCTTCTCGCCTTCGAACAGCTGGATCGGGCCGGCCGGCATGACCGTCGAGATCGCATGCTTGTAGACGAGCTGGGAGTGATTGTCGCGCCGCAGCAGGACCGAGAAGTTGTCGAACCAGGTCACGATGCCCTGGAGCTTTACGCCGTTGACGAGGAATACGGTCACCGGGGTTTTGTTCTTGCGGATGTTGTTGAGGAAAACATCTTGCAGGTTCTGGGATTTGTCGCCGGCCATTGAGGGGGCTCCTTTTATCTTGCTCTTGGTCTTGTCTTGTTGGGGCGCACAGGCACCCAGTGGTCCAATGATTCCGTATCACGCGGGCCGGCTTTTGTCCCGTCCGCCGCCCGTGCCGGACCTGCACCCTGTGCATTGTCGCAGCGCGCCTGTGACAGGGCTGGCCCCGGCAGGGCGCTTCTTATATGGGCCGATTTACGGCTGTCACAAGGTCAGCAAAGCTGCCGCAGTCCTCGCAAGCCCATGCGGGCTTGTGGGCGCTCCCCGTGAGGCCCGAAAGTTGCCCGAAAAATATCGGCGTCAGCCCGGCATTGATGGCGCATTCGAGGTCGATCGGTCCGTCGCCGACGAACCAGACGTCGGGGCCGCGCGGAATGCCGCTGCCGGCGAGCGCCATGTCCACGGGTTCGACCGCCGGCTTGTCGGCCGGCGCATCGGTGGCGCCGACGAGGCGCTTGAAGTGACCGGTCCAACCGAGTTGCTCGGCCTCGGCGCGGAGATAGCGGCCGGTCTTATTGCTGACGACCGCGAGATAGAGACCGCTGTCGTGGAGCGCGTTCAGCATCGCCCCCGCTCCGGGCAGCGCGCGGAGCTGCTCGAGATGCACCGCCTCGAAGCTCTCGTAGAAGATCTTGCGCGCTTCCGTCCAGCGATCGCCGAACAGCACCGGAAAGCTGTCGCGCAGCGAGCGCGCGACGTTGCGATGCGTCTCCTCGATGGTCCACGGCTTATGGCCCATGGCGACAAGCGTGAGATTGATCGCCGCGTGGATCGCGCCCCAGTTGTCGACCAGCGTGTTGTCCCAGTCGAACAGGATGGCCTTCGGCCGCGGCAGCGAGGGCGTCACGATTCTGTCCGTGTCTGGCGCTCGATCTCGGCGAGGTAGCGCTCGCGCAGATCGAGCGTGGTCGAGCCTGGCGCGCCGTTGCCGATCGGGCGCCCGTCGATGGTGACCACCGGCAGGACCGCCGCCGTCGTCGAGGTGAGGAACGCCTCGCGGGCGGTCAGCGCCTCGTCGAGCGAGAACGTCCGCTCGACAACCTTCATCCCGGCTTCGCGGGCGACGCGGAGCACCGTCTGCCGCGTGATGCCGTCGAGGATCGCGCAATCGGCCGGATGGGTGACGATCGCGCCGTCACGATCGACGATCCACGCGTTGGTCGACGTTCCTTCGGTGACCGTCCCGTCATCGGCGATCTGCCAGGCCTCAAACGCACCCGCCTTCTTCGCCTGCTGCTTGCCGAGCACATTGGGCAGCAGCGACACCGATTTGATGTCGCAGCGATCCCAGCGCAGGTCAGGAATCGAGATCACTCCGATTCCGTTCTCGGCGAGTTCCGGGCGCTGCGGCGCGAGCCGCTTCGCCGTGACCACCAGCGCCGGCCGTGCGTTCGCTGGGAACGCGTGGTCGCGCGGAGCGACGCCACGAGTGATCTGGAGATAGATCATGCCGTCGACGAGGTGATTGCGGCGCACGACTTCGCGGACGATGTGGCGGAGCGCGCGCTCCGATACCGGCCAGGCGATGTCCATCTCTTTGAGCGAACGCGCGAGCCGCGCCATGTGGGGCATCTCGTCCACGAGGGCGCTGTTGGCAACGGCGACCACCTCGTACACACCGTCGGCGAATTGATATCCGCGGTCCTCGATGTGGACGGCGGCTTCATCGGTCCTGACGTAGCGACCGTTAACGTAGGCGATTCGGAACATGGGAGGAAAGGCCGGAGGTTACGCGGGAGGGCGGTCGTGGCCGTTGACGGCCCCGCCTAGGCCCAGGGATTTGAGCTTGCGATGCAGCGCCGAGCGCTCCATGCCGACGAACGCGGCGGTGCGCGACACGTTGCCGCCGAAGCGGACGATCTGCGCGGCGAGATACTCCCGCTCGAACACCTCGCGCGCTTCACGCAGCGGCAGGCGCATCATCTCGTCGCCCTTCTCCCACCGTAGCACCGCGGGCGTGATGTTGAGGATCTCGGGCGGGAGCATCTCGGCGGAGATGCGGCCCTTGCCCTCGCCAGGGGCCATGATCAGCAGCCACTCGACGACATTGCGGAGCTGGCGGACGTTGCCGGCCCACTCGTGAGCTTGCAGTGCCGTCATCGCGTCTTCGCCGATCTCGCGCTCCGGCAGGCCGGAGGCGATCGCGGCGTGGCGCATGAAATGCTGCACGAGCATTGGAATGTCCTCGCGCCGCTCCTTCAGCGACGGAACGCGCAGCGGTACGACGTTGAGGCGGTAGAAAAGGTCTTCGCGGAAGCGGCCGACGGCAATCTCCGCCTTGAGGTCGCGGTTGGTGGCGGCTACGACACGGACGTCGACCTGGACCCGGGTGCTGCCGCCGACACGCTCGAACAATTGCTCCTGCAGGATGCGGACGATCTTGCCCTGCGTCGCGAGCGGCATGTCGGAGACCTCGTCGAGGAACAGCGTGCCGCCGTGGGCCGACTCGAGCACGCCGGTCCGGGCCCGGCCGTCACCGGCGGCCCCCTCGACGCCGAGCAGCTCCGCTTCGAAGCGGTCGGGATCCATGATTGCGCAATTGATCGCGACGAACGCTCCCAACGATCGAGCCGAGCGGCGGTGCACGAGGCGGGCGACGACTTCCTTGCCCGATCCCGGCGGTCCGGAGATCAGCACCCGGCTGTTGGTCGGGGCGACGCGTTCGATCGAGGAGTCGAGCTGGCGGATGACCGGCGACTGGCCGATGAGATCGGCGTCGGTGCCGGCGCGCAGCTTCAGCTCCTGGTTCTCGCGCTTGAGGCGCGCGGCCTCGACAGCGCGCGACACGACGACCAGAAGGCGATCGGCCTTGAACGGCTTCTCGATGTAGTCGTAAGCCCCTTCCTTGATCGCGGCGACGGCGGTCTGGACATTGCCATGGCCGGAGATCATCACCACGGGGAGGTCCGGGTGCTCCTTCTTCAGCACGCCGAGGATCTGCATGCCGTCGAGCTTCGAATTCTTCAGCCAGATGTCAAGCAGCACGAGGGAGGGCTTGCGGGCGCGTACCGCCGCCAAGGCGGTCTCGCTGTCGCCGGCCTCGCGTGTCCCGTAGCCCTCATCCTTGAGAATGCCGGACATCAGCAAGCGGATGTCGGCCTCGTCGTCAACGATGAGAATGTCGTGATTCATGACCGGCTGTGACTGCGCACTGCGCCCGAGTGCGCGGGCTCTGTGTCATTGGCCTCGAGGGCGGTATTACCCTCGACCTTGGGGAAAATCAAGGTTACGCGGGCTCCGCTCGGCTTGCGATCGGCGAGTTCGAGGCGACCGCCGTGATCTTCCATGATCTTTTTGACGATGGCGAGTCCGAGACCGGTGCCTTCGGCGCGCGTCGTGACATAGGGCTCGGTCAGGCGGTCGCGGTGTTCCTGCGGCAGCCCTAGGCCGTTATCCTCGATCGCGATGCTGACCGAATCCTCGCGCTCGTCGACCACGATGCGGATCTCGCCCGGCGGCTGAGGCGAGCGCGCGAGCCGCGCATTGAGGGAATCCGCGGCGTTCTGCAGGAGATTGGTGATGGCCTGCGAGGTCTGGCGGTCGTCGCACATCACCTTCACGTCGTGGGCGGGCGCGAGCGTGCTGTAGGTGATCGCCGGGTTGGCCGACCGCTGGAGCAGCACGACCCGGCCGATGATCTCCTCGACATCGTGAATCTCCTTGTCGGGTGCAGGCATACGGGCAAAGGCCGAGAACTCGCTGATCATGCCGCCGATGTCCTCGACGTGGCGCACGATGGTGTCGACGCACGCGGCGAAAGTTTCGGGATCGTTCTTGATCTCGGAAAGATAGCGACGGCGCAGGCGCTCGGCGGAAAGCTGGATCGGCGTGAGCGGGTTCTTGATCTCGTGCGCGAGACGGCGGGCGACGTCGGCCCACGCAGCCATGCGCTGCGCCGACATCAGTTCGGTCACGTCGTCGTAGGTGACGACAAAACCGCGGATCACCCCCTCCTCCTGCTCGACGAACACACGTGCGTGCAGCATCCGGGAGCTGCCATCACGGGCGATCTCGATCTGCGCCTCCCGAAGGCGGCCCGGACGGCCCCGTGAGGCGTTGATGAGCTCGCTCAGCTCCGGCACGACGGCCGCGAGCGGCTCGCCGAGATGCGAGTCGAGATCGACGCCGATCAGCGACGACGCCGAGCGATTGGGGTAGTTAATCCGGCCCTCGCCGTCGAGGCCGATGACGCCCGCGGAGACGCCGCCGAGGACGGCCTCGATGAACCGGCGTCGCTGATCGATCTGGCGGCTGGCCTCGATTAGCTCGCGGCGCTGCGCCTCGAGCTGGCTGGTCATGCGATTGAACGCGCGGGACAGCGAGCCGAGTTCGTCGCGCGCCGGACCTTCCGGCACGCGGGCGGTGAGATCACCCTCGCGCACGCGCTCCGCGGCCGCTGCGAGGTTCATCACCGGGCGCGCCAGCGTGTTGGCGAGGGCTAGGCCGATCCATACAGCGGCGAGCAGCAGCAGCAGCGCGACGATGATAAAAATCATCGCGAAGGTGATCTGGATCTCCGAGCGGCGCTGCTCGAGGTTCTGATATGAACTCACGGCTTCCTGGGCGCGCTGCATGTGCTGGAGCACCCGCGCCTCGACGAAGCGGCTGACGTAGAGATAAGCGTTCGGCATGGTCGTGAGGCGGACCAGCGCGCGTACCCGGTTGTCGCCCTCGTTGAGGAAGACAACGACGTCGCCGCGCCGCGCCCGCTCGAGGGCGTCGGGCGGTACGGGATCGAACTGCATCACGAACGAGAACCGCGAGCGGCCGATCACGCGGCCGTTGCCGTCGAAGACGACGGCGTCGGTGAGCGAACGCAGTGCCGCCTGGGTCTCGATCAGATCGTTGAACTCGTTCGGATTGCCGACCAGCAGCGGTCCGTCGCGATTGATGTCGTTGGCCATCGCCAGGAGATCGCCGCGAATCACCTGCTGGTGCTCGCGAAGGTACGACTCGGCGACGGCGAGGGATTCCTCGACCGCGGTCCGAACGCGCTCGCTGAACCACGCCTGGATGCCGAGATCGAAGAAAAGCGCCGAGAACACAGCGACGATGATGGCTGGCGCCGCCGCCACGATGCTGAACAGCACGACCAGGCGGACGTGCAACTTGGATCCCGCCGAGCCGCGGCGCCGCTCGGTCCACACCGAGACGATGCGGTGAGCGACCAGGCCGCCCAGCGTCAGCAGCAGCACGAGGTCGAGGTTGAGGAGGACGAGGATGACCTTCGGACTCGGTCCGAACGGCGCGGTTCCCGTCAGAGCCGCGTAAGTCGCGACGCCGCAGACCGCGGCGGCGACGGTGAGCGCGATGGCGAGATAACGAAGGATCCCGGTGCGCTCCATCCACGCGCTGAGGCGCTGGAAGCGTCGCCTCAACCGTACGCCAGAGCGAGCCGGAGTCTGATCGTCACGTCCCCTGCTGTTTCTTGGGAGAGCTGTCCGCACCGCACCACCTGAGCGCGACGTCGCCCGCCCGCGGCGGACGGCGATCGCGGGCGGTCATTTTATTCCGCGGACTACCTGAATGTCCAACTCGCGCAGCTTTTTCCGCAGCGTATTGCGGTTGAGGCCGAGCAGCTGGGCGGCGCGGATCTGGTTGCCGCGGGTGGCGGCGAGCGTCAGCGACATCAGGGGACGCTCGATCTCCTTGAGCACCCGGTCATAGAGCCCGGAGGGTGGCAATCCGTCGCGGTGCGCTGCGAAGTAGTCGCGCAAGTGCCGTTCGACCGATCCCGACAGACTCTCGCCCGGCGGCGGGTCCGAGGCCGCCACCGCGGGTTGGGTCTCGGCGAGCTCCGCTTCGATGACGTCGAGGCCGATCACCTCCTGGGAGTAGAGCGCGGCGAGACGACGGACGAGGTTTTCGAGCTCGCGGACGTTGCCTGGCCAACGGTACTCCTTGAGGCGCGCGAGCGCCGCCTCGTCGAGACGCTTGAGCGGCAGCCCCTCGCCCGCGACCAGCGACAGAAAGTGGCGCACCAGGAGCGGAATGTCCTCGGTGCGCTCGCGCAGCGGCGGCAGCCGGATCGGCACGACGTTGAGCCGATAGAACAGGTCTTCGCGGAACAGTCCCTGGCGGATGAGCTGGCGCAGGTCGCGGTGCGTTGCGGCAACGATGCGCACATTGGTGCGGATCGGCGTGCGGCCGCCGACAAGCGTGTACTCGCCCTCCTGCAGCACCCGCAGCAGGCGCGTCTGCGCCTCGAGCGGCATATCGCCGATCTCGTCGAGGAATAGCGTGCCGCCTTCGGCTTGCTCGAAGCGGCCGAGGTGGCGCTGGGTCGCGCCGGTGAACGCGCCGCGCTCGTGACCGAACAGCTCCGACTCGATCAGCTCGCGCGGGATCGCCGCCATGTTGATGGCGATGAACGGTCCGCCGCGACGCTTGCCGAAGTCGTGGAGCGCGCGCGCGACCAGCTCCTTGCCGGTGCCGGACTCGCCCGCGATCATCACCGTGAGGTCGGTGCCGACCAGGCGCGCGAGCGTGCGGTATATTTCCTGCATTGCCGGCGAGCGGCCGATCAGCGGCAGCTCGCCGTCGGCGTCCTCGGGCTTGTCGGCGCGGGTATCGCTCGCCGCCGGCTGGGTCAGCGCGCGGTTGACGACCGAGACGAGCTCGTTGAGGTCGAATGGCTTGGGCAGGTACTCGAAGGCGCCACGCTGCGTCGCCTTGACGGCGGTGAGCAGCGTGTTCTGCGCGCTCATCACGATGATGCGGAGCTCGGGCCGCTGCTTGCGGATGCGCGGCACGAGGTCGAGGCCGTTCTCGTCCGGCAGCACGACGTCGGTGATCACCAGGTCGCCCTCGCCGTCCGCCACCCAGCGCCACAGCATCGCAGCGTTGCCGGCGGCCCTCACCCGGTAACCCTGCCGTCCGAGCGCCTGGGTCAGAACGGTGCGGATGGCCGAGTCGTCGTCGGCGACCAGGATGGTAGCGTCCGACATCACTGCCTCTCCGTCTGGTCGATGGGAAGATAAACGCGGAACACGGTACGCCTCGGCTGACTGCTGAACTCGATAATGCCGTCGTGGTCGCCCACGATCTTGGCAACCAATGCAAGTCCGAGGCCAGTCCCGTTGACTTTGGTCGTGACGAACGGATCGAACAGGTTTGCACGCAGGGTCTCGGGGATTCCGTCGCCGTTGTCGGAGACGCTGACGACGAGCGGCAGTTGCGTGCGGGTTTCCGAGCCCGGGACGGCGAGCCGCATTCCGGGCTGATAGGCGGTCGACAGCGCGATCTCGCCGCCCTTCTCCGGAACGGCTTCGGCTGCGTTTTTCACGAGATTCAGGAAGACCTGGATGAGCTGGTCGCGATTGCCGAACACCGGCGGCAGCGACGGGTCGTAGTTCTCGGTGATGCGGACGTGGCGCGCGAATCCCGACTGGGCGATGCGGCGAACATGCTCGAGCACCTGGTGGATGTTGACGCCCTCGCGCTCGATGTTCGGCTTCTCGGCGAACATGTCCATGCGGTCGACGAGCGCGCAGATGCGGTCGGTCTCGGTGATGATGAGGCGGGTGAGCGAGCGATCCTCGGCGCCGGCGTTCTGCTCGAGAAGCTGCGCCGCGCCGCGGATTCCCGACAGCGGGTTCTTCACCTCATGGGCGAGAATCGCCGCCATCGCGGTCACCGAGCGGGCCGCGTTCCGATGGGTGAGCTGGCGGTCCATCTTGTTGGCGATCGAGCGCTCGCTGAGCGCGATCACCGCCGCCCCCGGCAGCTCGGCGATCGGTGCCACCTGGATGGTCGTGAGATGACTGCCGATCTTCGGCGTCTCCAGCGTGACGCCGTACTCGGAGACGCTGGCGCCCGATTCCCGCGCCTGCTCCAGCAGCGTGAACAAGGGGCTGTCGCCCGGAAGCAACTCCGGCAGAGCTCGCCCCAGCAGCATCACCGCGCTCGCCTGGAAGAACTGCTCGGCGGCCGAATTCGCGAGCAGGATGCGCTCGTCGGCGCCGACCACGACCACCGGATCGGCGAGCGCATTCAGGATCGCCTCGTACCGTTGGATGGGATCGGCGGCGAACTGGCTTATCGACGGATCCGGAGCGGGAGAAGCGGATGCGACCATCGGCGGAATAGCCTACTTTTTAGGCACAAATACAATATGAGCATTTGTTGTGCACCAAACCTGTATACGCGGACGGGCACCCGGGATCAAGCACTGCGGTGCAAGCGGGCCATTCTCGTCCGGCAACTGTAATATCTGAGAAAACGCCTGAATATCAGGCCAGAAGTATTTGTTTAATAAAGATAACACCGAGGAATCCGAGCGTGAGCGCCAGCCATCCGATGAGAATGCCGCGCGCCAGCCTGCGGCCCCCGAGGCCGCTCCGGAAATCCGCGACGGACAATCCTGCGAGCAGAGCCATCGCGGCGACGGTGAGAACCGTCTTGTGATTGAGGACGAGCAACCGCCCGGTCTCGACGAGCTGCAGCGCCGATCCGGTCGCGACGCCGAGCGCCAGCGCAGCCGCGGCGAAGCCGAGCAGCATTCCCTGGACGCCTTCGGACTCGGCGGCACCCGGCAGAACGCCGGCAAGCGACGAGCGTCGGCGCGCTTTCAGCGCGCGCTCCTGGATCACCACAGCGAGCGCCGCGACCGCGGCGATCGTCACCAGCGCGTTGGCGAAGAGCGCGATGCCGGCGTGGGCGACGCCCCAGGCCGAGGTCTCGGCGGTTTCGCCCGGCGCGCCGGCAAAGGCGACGGCTACGAGCGAGAGCAACGCGAGGTACGGGAACAGCAGCGTGCCGAGGCGCGCGGAGACCGGACGCACGGCGGTCAGCCCGGCGAACACCGCGAGCGCCGTGGCCGAGGTCAGCCACAGCGCCGTCGCGATCCCGAAGCCGGTGACCTGCAGGCTGATGACGGCGGCGGCCGCGGTTCCGGTCAGTGCCGCGCCGACCAGCGCCCAGAACCGCGCGTCGCGCGGCAGCGGGTGTCGCAGGCTCGCGAACGAGCCGCCGG
>Ga0310811_10001416_pt1 | contig 30216 bp, 29 predicted proteins | sample YCmetagenome_FD_207642 | JGI IMG/M metagenome (GOLD analysis project Ga0310811, IMG submission 207642) | Soil microbial communities from experimental microcosm in Duke University, North Carolina, United States - YC | ecosystem: Engineered > Artificial ecosystem > Soil microcosm > Unclassified ...
CGAGATAGAGCGGACGCACCGTGGCCCAGGTCCAGGACAGCGCGCCCGGCATGGTCGCGAGATTGCGCCAGATCAGGTTGACGACGCTGGTGCCGAGCACCTTTCGGATGTCGGCAAAGATCTCGGCGGTCTCACCGCGCGCATCGGCCTCGCGGATCGCGGGAACGCTTTCCTGCCCGTGCATGATGGCTCAATCCCGAAAATCGGCCGTCACCGTGCCGAGGCCGTCGAGCTCCATCACCACGCTGTCGCCGGCGTCGAGCCACACGGTCTTGACCAGGCTTCCGGTGAGAACGATCTGGCCTTCGTGCAAACCCTTGCCCTCCTCGGCCAGATGATTGGCAAGCCAGGCCAACGCATTGTGCGGATGCCCGAGCACGTCGGCGCCGGTGCCGCGGCCGACCTCCTTGCCGTTGATGACCGCGCGTCCCGTCACCTGAAGCAGATCGGGCGCCTCGTTACGCGCCACCGCCTCGCCGAGCACGCAGCCGGCGGCGAAGAAATCATCGGCGACCAGCGTCGGCGCGCCCAGCGTCTCCCATTTGACGTAGCGGTCGTCGACGATTTCGATCGCGGGGTGATAGGCCTCGATCGCCTCCATCACCCATTCGGCCGTGAAGGGTGCTTCCGACGGCGACAGGTTACGCGCGAGCCGGACCGCGATTTCGCACTCGACGCCGACGCGGACGTAATCCTTGAAGCGCAGTTTCGCGCCGCTCTCGTGCACGCCCTTGGCGAACAGCCCGCCGCCGCAGGGATGGGGGATGTCGAGATATTGCTGCATCACCGCGCTGGTGCAGCCGATCTTGTAGCCGACCAGGGCGCCTGTCTGCGGCAGCAACAGATCGTGCACCGCGCGCTGAATCCTGTAGCCCTCGGCTTCGTCCGCGGGCACGAGATCATCGGCAAGCGCCGGCAACGGATTGCGGCCACGGCGGGCGGTGGCGATCTTCCTGGCGGCCGCGAGAATTTTGTCCATCGGCGGCGGCTTTCCGTTCTAACCAACAAAATGACCGCGCGCAGCGGTCACACCCTACTCGTCCCGATAAACCTTTTCGCGTTTCTCGTGGCGCTCCTGCGCCTCCACCGACAAGGTCGCAATCGGGCGGGCTTCCAGCCGCTTCAGCGAGATCGGCTCCCCGGTCTCCTCGCAATAGCCGTAGGTGTTGTCCTCGATCCGCTGCAGCGCGGCGTCGATCTTGGAGATCAGCTTGCGCTGGCGGTCGCGGGCGCGCAGCTCGATGGCGCGGTCGGTTTCGGAAGAGGCGCGATCAGCCAGGTCTGGGTGATTGACGTTCTCTTCCTGCAGGGTCTGCAGGGTAATCTTCGATTCCCTCAGGATCTCGTCCTTCCACGCCAGCAGCTTGGCGCGAAAATAATCGCGCTGGCGGTCGTTCATGAAAGGCTCTTTTTCGGTGGGTCGATAATTCTTCAACTTTTCCAAGGCCAGCCCATCTTCGCGTGCAAGGCGGAACGGAAAATCGTCCGTCCGCGCGGGCCTTATATAGCGGCGGGTTGTCACAGACAATATCGGCCGGCCGGCGGGCCAAGTGTCCCCGGGAGGCGTGCACAGGCAATATTGCAGTGCCGTCACAGTGCGCCCTGCCGGTCAATAACCCCCGGTAAAACGGCACGAATGGGGCTGGACGCCAGATTCTCGCCGGCGAGTGCACCTGCGAAGTCCTCGAAGGGAACCCGTGTTTTCCCGGGCTTCGGCCTTGTATGCCAAGAGGAGGTCCGTCACCGGCCGGACCAACGGCACATCGAGGCCGCCAACCACGAGGGTGCGGCCGACCCTCGAATTACGGATCGCGCCGATCCGCGCAAACATGGATTGTGGACTCTAAAACTGCCCGGCCTTGGCGAGTTCGACTTCGACCCGGAGTTCGATCTCGGACAACACGGCATCGAGGCCAGGATCGCCGGAGGAGGTTTTCAGGTTGGCGGCGGCATCGCGCAGCCGGTTCATGGTGGCGGTGTCGAGATTGCCCGAGAGCAGCCCGATCTTGAGGTCGTCGAGCACGTCGAGCGCGCCGCGGCCGCGCGCCACCGATCGCTTGCGGCGTTCGGTCGGATCCTCGACGCCCTGCATGGCAAGCAGCGCATCGATGCTGCCGGCGGCTTTCGGCGGCGCCGACGAGCGGGTCTCTTCGGGAGCGGCCGGCGTCTCCGGCAGCGAAAAGCCGGTCGAGCTGGTCCGCCGCGTGTTGCTCGCGGGCGATCCAAGCGTGGTGCCGTTCGGTCCGTAGATGCGCATCGTGGTGATCCCGCCGGTCGATGGGGAAGCTTCGCCTTCTTATGGTTAATGCCGCGTAAACGACCCGGCAAAATCTGCCGCCAGGCGGCAGTTTCGCCGATACACAGGAGTCGCGCGTGCAACGCGCCGTTAGAAAAAGTCCATGAATATCAATCGATTGCGTCAATCTCTCGGTGTGGCACGCTGCTCGCATAGTTAATCTCGGACTACCGTCATGGGAGTGGCGCGCGGTCCAGTGAAGGCTTCAGGGGAGCATCGGATGCCCGGCATCCATACGGCAAGAGTGTTCTGGGTGGGCTGCGCGGCGCTGCTGGCGCTGGCGTTATCCGCCACGTGCGCGGGCGCGACCTCGCGGATCAAGGACCTCGCCAACATCGAAGGCGTGCGGCAGAACCAGTTGATCGGCTACGGCCTCGTCGTCGGCCTCAACGGCACCGGCGACACGCTGAACAACATCCCCTTCACCAAGCAATCGCTGCAGGCGATGCTGGAACGCATGGGCGTCAACATCCGCGGCGCCACCATCCGCACCGGCAACGTCGCCGCCGTGATGGTGACCGGCAACCTGCCGGCGTTCGGCACCCAGGGCACGCGGATGGACGTCACCGTCTCCGCGCTCGGCGATTCCAAGAACCTGCAGGGCGGCACCCTGCTCGTCACCCCCCTGCTCGGCGCCGACGGCAACGTCTATGCGGTCGCCCAGGGCTCGGTCGCGGTCGCAGGCTTTGCGGCCGAAGGCGCCGCCGCCAGTATCGTGCGCGGCGTGCCGACGGTCGGCCGCATCGCCAACGGCGCCATCATCGAGCGCGAAATCGAATTCGCGCTCAATCGCCTGCCCAATGTGCGGCTGGCGCTGCGCAACGCCGATTTCACCACCGCCAAGCGCATTGCCGCCGCCGTCAACGATTTCCTCGGCGTCAAGACCGCCGAGCCGATCGATCCCTCCACCGTGCAGCTGGCGATCCCCGCCGAATTCAAGGGCAACGTTGTCGCCTTCCTGACCGAGATCGAGCAGTTGCAGGTAGATCCGGACCTCGCCGCCAAGATCGTGATCGACGAACGTTCCGGCATCATCGTGATGGGCCGCGACGTCCGTGTCGCCACCGTCGCGGTCGCCCAGGGCAATCTGACCGTGACGATTTCGGAAAGCCCGCAAGTGAGCCAGCCCAATCCCTTGTCGCGCGGCCGCACCGTGGTGACGCCGCGCTCCAGCGTCGGCGTCTCCGAAGACGGCAAGAAATTCGCGGTCGTCAAGGACGGCGTCTCGCTGCAGCAGCTCGTCGACGGCCTCAACGGCCTCGGCATCGGCCCGCGCGACCTGATCAGCATCCTGCAGGCGATCAAGGCCGCCGGCGGCATCCAGGCCGATATCGAGGTGATGTGATGCAAGGCAGCTTGAACGGCATCGTCGACCCCTCCTACGCCAAGCCTTCCTACGCAAAGGCTTACACCAGGAGCAACTCGCGCACCGATCCGCAGCTCGCCGAAGCGCTGACCAAGGTCTCGCCCGAGGCGCAGAAGAAAACCCGCGCCAAGGCGCAGGAATTCGAGGCGATGTTCCTGAATTCGATGTTTTCGCAGATGACCACCGGCATCAAGGGCGAAGGCCCGTTCGGCGATACGACCGGCACCGGGATATGGCGCTCGATGCTGACGGATGAATACTCAAAATCCTTCGCCAAATCCGGCGGCGTCGGAATTTCCAACGACGTCTTCCGCACCTTGATCCTGCAGCAAGCCAACCGCGCCGGCTGACGAAGGGAAACCGACATGATTCAGCGTCCGCAAGCCAAGCCCGCCGCAGCACCCGCGCAAGCGGTCGCGACGCCGGTCGAAGCCCGCAAGCTCGCGGAAGATCTGATGGAGGTGATGGGCGCGCTGCTCGGCGTCATCGAACGCGAAACCGAACTGGTTCGCGCCGGCAAGATACGCGAGGCGTTGCGGCTGGAAGAGCAGAAGGGCGAGTTGTCGCGGCGCTATATGGTTACGGTCGAAAGCCTGAAGACCTCGCAGAAATACCTGTCGCAGGTCTCCCCGGAATTGCTGGCGTCGCTACGCCGCCATCACGACACGTTCCGCGCCATGCTGCAGATAAATCTCACCGTGCTCGCAACCGCCCATGCGGTGTCGGAGGGCATCGTGCGCGGCGTCAACACCGAGATCCAGCGCCGCAACATCCCCAATACCTATACGGCCAGCGGCCAGCGCGCGGCGCCCGGTCCGCGCAACATAAGGCCGCTGGCGGTCAGCCGCTCGCTCTAAAACACCTAAAAATTTCAACAAATTTGCTCTCCCGCGAAAGAGCGGGATTTAGCCTCTTCCCTAACACCGCATTGAGAGGTGCCGAGCTATATTGCGTCCGAGAGGGGTTGGGATTTGACTCGAAGGAAGCCTGGAGGCTGCCATGAGTACAGATTTCAACATCAAACCGGTCGGGGCACCGGTTGCCGCGCCGATCGTTCATCCGATCAGCGAAGCGGCGCAGAATGCGGTCGCGACCGAATTGCCGGCTAGCCAGAGCGTCGTGGTGCCGGATGCGGGCGTGCGCACCAATCTTGATTCCGATGCCGTCCAGGTTTCCATTTCGAATGCATCAGTCTCGAATCCATCAGTCTCGAACCAGGTGGTGATCGATCGCGAGGCCAACTCGATCGTCTACCAGGTCGTGGACAACCGGACGAGCCAGGTGGTGAAGCAGTTTCCCGAAGAGGCGGTGTTGCGCCGCCGCGCGTATTTCCACGCGCTCGACCTGACGAAAGAGGCGCCCACGCGTCTGCGCGCCACCGATCGGCGGGCCTGAAAGCCGGAAGCCTCGCAAATTAACTGGAATGCGTCGCGTACGCCGTGTCCAGATAGGTCTGGCCGCTGGCAGGATCGACGACGACGTTCTTGATCTGCGCTTTGCCAGTGCTCGTCAGCGTGAATTTGGTGTCGCCGACACGAAACGACTGATCCCTGATCAGCACGTCCTGAAACTTGTTGGTACCGCCGCTCTGGTATTGAACCTTGGCGCGAAAACCCGTCACGTCCGAGATCGTGATCTTGAACGTTTTGTTGTTGGCGTATTTTCCGGTCCAGCTACCTTCGTAAAGCGCCGGGTCCACTGCCACATACGGCGTCTTGGACGGAATGGTCAGTCCAACGGTCTTGTAGTTGGCCGACAGGATGCTCATCAAATCGGCCATGCTGATCGGACTCCGCTACCGCCCCCGGGTCATCAGACCTGGCCTGATAGACCGGCGGCCAGGTTTCGGTTGATGTCGATCAACGATTTCAACTTGGCCGGATCCGGATTCAACTGCATATCGACGGTCTGTTTCATCACGAACACGCCGATATTGGCGATGTTCTGCCGAATCTCGATCGGCTGGGGATTCTCGTCGGTCTGCGCGGCGCTCATGAAGATTGACCAGAGCCTTCGGTTGAACAGCAACGCGCTTTCCATGGCCTTGCCGGGGCCAGCCCAGTTGGACTGGACCTCCTGAAGCTGCCGTGCCGCCTTCAGCAGCGCCTGCGCCTCAATTTCGCGCGGGGAAGAAGTGGTTTGCGATGTTCGCGCGTAGGCTTGGGCGGCATTGGACATTCAATAACCTCGGTGGGAGCGGTTCGCAGGACCGGGACGACAAAACTGCACAACTTTCATACAGGTCGTGCCTTTAAATAGGGTTAGCGGCGGTTATCAAATATGTCAGCGATCGGGCAAATGGCGAAAGTCCCGTTTCTTGCCGGCCCCAAAAGAAAACGGCGGGATTTCTCCCGCCGCCTTGATCGTTGAGGTCGCCGCCGGGCTCAGCGCAGCAGCTGGAGCACGCTCTGCTGGCTCTGGTTGGCCAGCGCCAGCGCGGACACCGCGATCGACTGGCGGGTCGACAGCGCCTGGCTGTTGGCCGCTTCCTCGTTGGTGTCGGCCAGCGTCAGGTTCGACGAGCCGGTCTGCAGCACGTTGATCAGGTTCTTGGAGAAATCCTGACGGATCTGCACGACCGAAAGGTTCGAACCGAGCGCGGAAGCCTCCGAGCGGAGCGAGCTCGAGGCGGTGCTGAGCTTGGCGATCACCGCGTTGGCCGAGTAGCTGTCGAGGAAGTCCGTTCCCGCCGTCAGCGTGCCGAGGCCGAGGCCGCCCGCGTTGAAGGTCACGCCGGTGATGTTCAGGGTGGACTTGCCGGTTTCGTTGAACGTCAGCTTCAGATTGTCGCCGTTCAGCAGGTTGACGCCGTTGAAGGACGAGTCCTGGGCGGTCGTCGTGATCTGCTGGATGATGACGTTGTACTGCGCGACCAGGTTGGAACGGGAGGCCTGCGAGGTCGGATCGGCAACGGCGGCGTTGACGGTACCGACGGTTGCAGCCGTCGTGCCAGTGATGTCGACGCCTTCACCGGTCGGAGCCGTGCCCGTCTTGGTGATTGTCTGGCTCGCCGAGTCATTGGTCGAGGTGAAGGTCAGCGTGTCGGCGGTCGCCGAGATCGACGCGGTCACGCCGACGCCGTTCGACGCAAGAACGCTGTTGAGCTGGTCGAGCGTCTTGACGGTCGCGGTACCGGCGCCGGTCGCGAAGGTCGGACCGATCGTGACTGCGAGCGTGCCGGTGGCCGTCTTGAAGGTGATAACCGAACCGCCGAGCTTGCCGGCGTTGATGTCGGCAGCCGTCGTGCTGCCGGTGCCGGCGCCGGTGCCGGTGACGTCGACGTTGGCCCTTGTCGAATAGCCGACCGGGCTCTGCAGAACCTGGTTTGCGATCGACTTGGCGGTATCGACCAGCTTCTGCAGCGAGGTGATGCCCGTGTTGGCGGCCTGCAGGACCTGTACGCCGTTGCCGATGCCATCGAGCAGGTTGTTGATGTCGCTGGCGCGGTTATCGAGCGCGGCCGCGGTGAAGTAGTTGGTCGGATTATCGAGGGCCGTGTTGACCTTCTTGCCGGTGGCAAGGCGGTTCTGCGTGGTCGCGAGCAAGTCGGCGGTCGACTGCAGCGAGAGGAGGTTCTGGCGAACCGATGCCGAGAGAACAATACCGGACATGTTTCATACCTTTCTGGTGTGAAAAAAATACGAGCCGTTTTCCCCATCTTCCGATCGGGCGACAGCTCACTCTGAAACCAAGTCTCTAAGAAAAAATGAATCCGGCCGAACAAGCCGCTCATAAAGAGAATGAAATTGGTATTAATGCCCGTTCCCCCGGCACCCCGTGTTGTTACGGGCGAACTCGTGCCGAGCCGCGCCGCACCGGCAATACTCACGCGTTTACGAATGGTTAACCATCATCGGAAAGGATTGCGAATCTGTCGGCGGGCATCGAGAACTCGCGCAAAAGGCGTCAATGGAGAACAGGCATGGCCTTGAAAGTCGAGCTCAAGCCGCACGAACGAATCATCATCGGTGCCTGCGTGGTCACCAATACCGACCAGCGCGCCAGGCTCCTGATCGACGGCGACAGGATTCCGATCCTGCGTGAAAAAGACATCCTGACGCCCGAGACCGCTGATACTCCTGCCAAGCTGGTCTATCTCGCCGTGCAACTGATGTACCTGTCGCCGGATCCGATGGCCCACCATCCGACCTATTTCAGCCTGGTGCGCGACATCCTGACCGCGATGCCAAGTGCATGGCCCTTCATCGAAGGGATCAACAATTGCATCCTGAACGGCGATCTCTATCACGCGCTGAAAGAGGCAAAGAAACTGATCGGCCATGAAGAGAAGCTGATCGAAGCCGTACGAGGCCTTCAGGCGCAGGAAACGTCCGAAGGCCCCGGCCGCAAATCGGCCTGACACCGCAGCGGCGCCATCACCCAGACCAGAAAAGGCCTCCGCAGGGAGGCTTCTTTCTCTTCCGCGTCACTCGACGACCGCCGTTGGCTACAGTGGCAGGTACTTCGTCAATGTGGTCTGGTAGAGCATCGACGTGGTTTGATACGAGGCCTGAAGATTGGTCTGCAACGCCAGAATTTTGGTTGCGACCTCGTCCTGATTGATCCCCTCGATCGAGTCGAGCATGGTCTGCGCCATTCCCTTGAGCTGGGTCTGGCGATCGGTCGCCGCCTTGATCGCGGCTTGCGCGCCGGCGATTTCCGCCTGCATGTCCTGGATCGATTGCTGGCCGGTCTGCGGCGCCAGGTTGGCCGAAATGCGCTGTTGAAGCGCATTCACCTGCGCCTTCGAATTCGGGTTGTTGGCATTGGTCGTGACCGCGGCGTAGACGGCAATGTTCTGCAGCTGATACCGCAGCGCCTGCTCATTGGCGCGCGCACCGTATTGCACCGTGACCGCCTGGTCGACGCGCGCGACCGCGGTGCCGCGCGCCGAACCGACACCGACTTCGCCGGTGTACCACGACACGGTGTTGGCCGACGTGCCGCCGATCAAATTGCTTGCCGTCGCAAACGGCGGACCGTTGACGCGCAGCGGGGCTGGGGTTGCGGTTGCCGGCGCGCTGAAGCCAAGCGCGGCGAACGCCGCCGTGTTCGAGCTCGAGATCGAGAGGTTCGCGCCGTCAGCGCCATGCAGCGTGATCGACCCGCCGCCGATGGTCGAGGGGGTCGTGGCACCCGAGATCGAATCGATCCTGGCCAGCAACGCCTGCACGCTGTCGGTGACGTTGAGCTGGTTGCCGGTGGCGCCGGAAGCGACAAAGGTGATCGGCGTGCCGTTGACGGTGATGGTGTCGCCGGCCGCGAAACTCGTGGCGAGCGAATCCGTTCCCGCGGCGCCGGATAATGATGTGTTGCCCGTGATCGGGCCCGGGCCGGGGATCGCGACCTGGTTGTTGACCGCGTTTCCCGTGATCGTTGCCGACGGATTGAAGAAATTATCCGACGCTGATATCGCCGAAGCTGCCACCAGCGAAGTATCGCTCAACGTCTGAATCGAGGACGTCAACGCGGCCTGCAGGTTCACCGTCGTCGCAGCCGTATTGCCGCCGATCAGGAACGAACCGGCCGGCGGCGGATTCGTCGTGGTCGCTGTCAGCGAGAACGCCTCGCTTGTGCCGTCGGGCAGGTTGAAGTTGAATGTGATCTTGTCGCCATCGGTCGGATTGACGGCGCCGAGATCGATCGTCGCGGCCGGTGGCGTGCCGCTCGGCTGCGTCACGGTCGCGCCGGTCAGCGACGAACTGATAGCGCCGAGCTTCAATCCGAAGGAAGAACCATCCTCGGCCAGGCTGGTCACGCTCGCCGACGGCGACGACAACGTGAGGTGGCCCATGAGGCCTACGCCCTGATCCGCCTGCCGGCGTTCGTTGATCAGTTGCGTCAGCCCGGCCTGAGTCCCCGTGCCGTTGAGCATGACGTCGGCCGGCACGGTCGCCGCGGTATCGGTGGTGCGGCCGGAAAACAAATAGCGGTCACCGGACTGGGTGTTGAGCAGCGAGACGGCGTTCGAGAACGCCGCCTGTGCCGTGATTTGGCCCGAGGTTTGACCGTTGTTGTTGAGCACGATGGTCGATGCCGCCGCGGCACTTTTGACCGCCTTGCCGATGTCGGACATTCCCTGCAGCGCCAGATTGAGCACGCTGACGCGGGTGTTGACGTTGGTCGCGGTGTCCGCGAAGGCATCGATGGCGCTGACCTGCGCGCGAAGGCTGAGCGCAAAGCCGCGATCGGCGCCTTGCCCGGCATACGTCGTCGAGACCTTGCCGCTCGCCAGTTGCTGTGTCAGGTCATTGAGCTGGTTTCGCAGGGCAATGATCGAGGTCCCGATAAACGATGTCTTGCCACTAACGCCATCGATAGACATGAAACCCTCACATGGACTGGATCAGCGTGTCGTACATCTGCTTGATGGAAGACATTACGCGCGCGTTGGCGGAATAGGCATTTTGCAGCGCCAGCAGATGCGCCATCTCGTCATCGATGTTGACGCCCGACGTTGCACTCAACTTGTTCTGCAGGGTGTTGAGCACGACGTCCTGGCCGTCCGCCAGTTGCTTGGCTGCGGTCGCCGCCTCGCCCTGCTGGCTGATGAACTGCTTGGCAAAGTTCGTCAGCGTGCCGGTGAACGGCGCGCCGGTGGTGCCGATGCCGGCCTGCGGCGAGTAGCGGTAGGTGCCTGTCGACAGTTGGACGAGAATGAAGTCCGAACGCGACGAATCGCCGGCAGCCGTCAGCGGATCGGTGGAAGAGATGATGACGCGCGAAGGGTCGCCGAGCAGCGCCGTGTTGACGCTGATCCGGGCAGCAAGGCCAATCTGCTGCGAACCGTTGGCGGTGATTGCCCCGCTGTAAACGCGGCCGTTGTCGGTGAACAGCGGGAGCTGCACGTTGCCGCTGGTGAGCGATGACATCGTGGTGGTGACCGACGCCGCGGTGACGTCGGAACGATTCGGCGCGCCGTCGTCGAGCACACGCAACGTCGAGCCCGATGGATTCGAGAATTGCAGATTGGCTGTCGGCCCGAGCGCGGCATTGAGCTGGGCAACGACCGAGCCGATGCCGCCGGCGAAATTGACGCCGAGCACTTCGTCGTTCGGATCGAGAGTTGCGGTATTGCTCAGCGGCAACACGCTCGGATCATCGACCCGCACGATCGAGAGATTGTGCGTGAGCCCGGTGGTGTTGTCCTTGTAGGTGACGTGAATGACGTTGCCGGATTGCAGCCCCGTCAGGTCGAGATCGAACCCGGCCTGCGGCAGGACCGACGCGGGAGTCGCGGTGCCATCGGTCGTCTTGTCGGACAGCGCGCTCGACATCGCAGCCGCGAACTGGTCGATCTGCGCCTGCGCCTTCACCAGCGTATTGTCGCGCAATTCGAGGTAGGCCGCGATCTTGCCGGAGCGGATCGAGTTGGTGGACACCATGTCATAGCTGCCACCATGCGGGAAATTGATGGTGATGGTGCCGACGTTGTTCTTGGTCGGGTCGGAATTATACAGGGTGTTGGGCGTGACCGTGCCTTGCGGATTGAAGCTCAGCTTCGCCGCCTCGGTCCCTCCGACCAGTTGCACGCCGGAATTGGTGAAGATCGTCACCTGATTGAAGTTGTTGGTGACGGTTCGGATGTCCATCAGCTGCGACAACTGATTGATATATTGATCGCGTTGATCGAGCAGCGAAGCCGTCGATGCGTCGGTCTGGCCGTTGTTCAGCAATTGATTATTTATCGCCGCGATCTGGGCCAACGCGTTGTTCGCGGCGATCACGGAATCGTTGATGCCGGTCTCGGCGTTGGAACGGAGGTTTTGAATGCCTTGTGTCGTCGCATTCAGCTGCTGCGCCATCGACTGCGCGGCACTGACCGCGCTGATTCGCGCCGACGGTGAGTCCGGGCTGGTCGACAGCCCCTGGAACGCGGTCAACAAATTGTTGAACGCGCTTTCAATCGTGCCGTTTTCGTCCGGATTGCCGTAGACGTTCTGCAGATTGGCAAGGAACGACGAACGGACATCGGCGTAGGCCGCGCCGGATGTTTCGGTGCGCACCTGGGTCTGCAGATACTGGTCGAGTTCCCGGTTGACGCCGTTGATGAGGACGCTGGAGCCGAAATCGCCGGTCGTGCCCGCAACCTGGTTGACCGTCTTCCTGATGTATCCCGGCGTCTCCGCGTTGGCGACGTTCGATCCGACCAGCGACAGCGCGGCTTGCGTGGCGCGCAGGCCCGACATCGCGGTGGCGAGAGCTTGGCTCAAACCCATGACTAGTTGCCCATCTCAAATCGCATCGCGGACGGCCGGATCGCCGATTATCGCAGCACGTTCAGGAGATCCTGCACCATCGTGTTGGAGGTAGTGATGACCTTGGTGTTGGCCGAATAGGCCTGTTGGGTGACGATCAGCTTGGTGAACTCGTCGGCGATATCGGTGTTGGATCCTTCCAGCGAGGAGCCGACGATGGTCCCGGATTTGCCGAACAAGGCTTGTCCGGATTCATCGGTCGCCTCGAACGCACCGCCGTTGACGCGCTTGAGGAAGTTGGTGCCGTTGAAGGTGGCAATCGAGATTTCGGCAAGGTCGAGGTTGCGGCCGTTGGAGTAGTTGCCGACGATTCGGCCGTTGGTGCTGACACCGACCGACTGCAGCTGGCCGGCGGGGAAGCCGTCCTGCTGGATCTGGTTGACCTGGACGTTGCCGTTGGCGTCCGCAAACTGCGTCACGCCTCCGGTGCCGAAGTTGATGACGGGGCTGCCGAGCGCCACGCCGTTGACGACGGCATTGGTGAGCGTGACCGATGGGATCGCCGGCGACATCTGGCCGGAGGCCGAGAAGGTGAAGTTGGTGTTGACGTTTTGCCAGGCCACCTGGGTGCCGGTGGCATTGGGATTGACCTGGTAGAACAGGTTCCAGGTGTCGGTATGACCGGCGCCGAGCGAGGTGCTGTCGGTCTTGGCCCAGCGGAACTGCAGGTTCACGGGCGCACCCGACACGTCGAAGGTCGTAACCGCACCACCCGCGACGCTCTCGTTGAGGAAGCTCGAATTGTCGTTGCCGATCACCTGTCCGGTGCCGGCCGTGCCGCCACCGCCGCGCGTAGCTGTTGCGGTGCCGGTGAAGCCGAGCGCTGCGAACGCACTGGTGTTCGAACTGGTGACCGAGAGGTTGGACGCGATTCCTGAATGCAGGGTAATCGCACCGGACGTGATCGTGGAGGTGAATCCCCCGGCCGTGGCTCCCGAGAGCGCGTCTATCTTGCCCAGCAAGGTCGTAATGTTGTCGCCGACGTTGACCTGGTTGTTGCCGACAGCGCCCGATGCGACGAAGGTGATAACGTTACTGCCGTTGACGGTGATGGTGTCGCCCACCGCGAAGTTTGCACTGATCGAATCTGTACCGGCCGCGCCGGAAAGCGTGGTCGCGCCGGTATTAAATACCGAAGGGGTGGCCTTGTTGCTCTGCGCCGTGCCGCTGGTCGAACTGTCGGTGAAAGGCGCCGCAGGCGTTCCAAGCACCAGCGGATTATGTCCGGAGCTGAACGATCCCGGCTGAATCAACTCCGATCCCGGTACGGCGGTGTCGTGCGCGGTCGTCAGCGGATACGAGGCCAGGTTGGCGCGATAATCGATCTTGGTGGTTTCCTGCGCCGGCAGGAAGTCGTTCTGGAATTTTAGAACCTGCGGCGAACTGCCCGAGGGGTTGCCAGTGGTCGGGTCGATCGGAACGCCTTCAAGATAGTAGCCGGCGCCATTGACGAGAAAGCCGCTCTTGTCGATCTGGAAGTCGCCGCGGCGGGTGTAGCGGTCGACGCCGTCGAACACCGGTATGCCGTCGGTGAAGGTGCCGGGCTTTTGCACCGAGAAGAAGCCGTTGCCGTTGATCGCCATGAAGGTCGCGACCGAAGCCGACTGCACGTCGCCTTGCACCGAGTTGGTGCTGCGCGATTGCGTGGTCACGCCGCCGGCGAGCTGTTGGGTCAGCGCGGTCTGCGGAATGAGGTCGAGGAAACTGGTGTCGATGCGCTTGAACGCCGTGGTCTGCGAGTTGGCGATATTGCCCGAGACGTTTTCCAGTGCGTAGGACTCCGCGCGAAGGCCGCCCACCGCCGTCGTAAGAGCGCCGAAGATACCCATGACATTTTCTCCAAATTCGATCCGGGCGGCTAGCCGGTCTCATGAAACCCCTGGCCGCGTCGGGAGAAAACGTCGCAAGCGCTATGCCAACTTGAAAAATGTTGATTTATCAACGCTTTGAACAAAAAACCCCGGTCCGAAGACCGGGGCACAATTGCCGGGCGGGCAACAATTGCCGGGCGCAGGCCTTACGACGCCGACGGCGAGGCCGGGTGGAACACCAGCCCAAATCCGTCGATGCAGTAGCGCAATCCGGTCGGCTTCGGCCCGTCGTCGAAGACGTGACCGAGATGGCCGCCGCAGCGGCGGCAATGGACTTCGGTACGCAGCATCCCGAAGGTGCGGTCCTCGGTCTTGCCGATGGCGTTGTCGATCGGCTGGTAGAAACTCGGCCAGCCGGTGCCGCTCTCGAATTTGGTCTCGGAAGAGAACAGCGGCAGGTCGCAGCCGGCGCAGGCGAAGATGCCCTTGCGGTGCTCTTTCAGAAGCGGGCTCGAGCCGGGGCGCTCGGTACCTTCCTTGCGCAGAATTTCATATTGCTGCGGCGTCAGTTGCGCACGCCATTCCGCGTCGGTCTTTTCGATCTCGAATTTCTCGGCGGCCTGCGCCGGCGTTGCGCGCAGCCAGCGGAAGGCTGCCAGGCCAAACAGGCTGGCGACGGATGCGAGCAGGATACGGCGGTCGATCATCAGGGGTCTCCGTGCGGGGTGGCCAACATCAGGGTTCGCCATAAATACGGCCCACCAGAACAGAAGTTACACGGATCCGTCCCGAATTCTCTCACTTTCCTGCGAGGCGGCCAGCGGCGGCCCACCCTCCTGCGTTTCCACCGGCGGCTGCGGCCGGACCGGGCGCGGTTGGCCAGGCGGCGCCCGCCGATCCGGCGACGGCCTCGTTCCGGCCTGCCGGTTGGCCTCGGCGAGCCGAGCCTCGCGGATCCGCTCCCTCGCCCGTGCGCCTTCCCGGTAACGGGCCAGCGTGCCTGCGGCCGCCGAACTTCCCCGCCCCCACATGCCGATCAGGTGACCGGCGACCCGGCCGGTCGTCCCGCCTGCCCAGACCAGTTCGAACGGCGAAAACAGCCGCCAGCGCTCATCGCCCCACAGGATGCTTCGCGCCACCAACAGCCCCGCCATCGCCGAGGTGTTCAGCCCCTGGCGGCCGAAACCGCTGGCAACCCACAGGCCTTTGCGCAACTGACCGATCTGCGGCATGCCGTGCACGGTCAGTCCGACAGCGCCGCCGAACACGTCCGAGATTCCGACCTTGCCGAGCTTTGGAAAAATCGTGGCGATCCGGCGCTGGATGGCGGAGCCGAAGCGGCGCGGCCGCGCGGCCCAGGTCGTTTCCGGGCTCGCCCACATCAGGCGGTCGCCGTCCACGATCCGGAAATGATCGATGCCGTCGCTGTCGGTCACCGACCCCTGGAAGGTGATGGCGTCGGCAAGCCGCGCGCCGAGCGGCTCGGTAACGGCGGCATAGCGCCAGACCGGCAGCAGCGTCTCCGACAGCCGCCGCAACGGCGCGCCGAGATGGATATTGCCGGCCAGCACGATATGCGATGCGCGAAGCCGCGCCAACGGCGTCACGATGCGCTTGCGAATGCCGGAGGAATCGATGCTGACCACCGGCGTGTCCTCGAAGATGCGCGCGCCTGCCTGCTTTACGAGCGCCGCCAGGCCATGGACATATTTGCGGCCGTCGATCTGGAACGCCTTGGGAAAATATATGCCGTGGAAATAACGCCCGGTCTTCAGCTGATCGCGGACGCGATCGACCTGCCAGCCCTCGACTTCGGTCTCGAAATCCTCGCCCAGCGTCTGCAGCCGGCTGATCAGCGTCTCGCCGGCATCGACGTTGGAAACTTCCAGCGCCCCTTCGGTCAGCGCGATTCCCGGCATCGCTTCTTCCGTGGCGATCGCGCGAACATAATCGGCGCCTTGCTTCGACAGCGCCCAGAGTTCGCGGGCATCCTCAAGGCCGACGCGCTCGATCAACTCGCCGATCGGAAGGCTGTAGCCCGGCATAACGGTGCCGAGCTGGTTGCCGGAAGCGTTCCAGCCGACGTGCCGGCCTTCGAGCACAGCGACACTGGCGCCAAGGCGCGCGGCCTCCAGCGCCACGGTGAGGCCGGCCACGCCGGCCCCGACCACGCAGATATCGACATCGAGGTCAAACGACAGACGCGTGCGAAACGGCGCATCGTCGTCCGGACCGTTGGTCGCACTTGTGAAAGTCTCTGCCATGGCGTTTCTTACGGACCGCTGCGGCGCTTGTCACCTTGTCCCGCGCATGAGCTTGTAGATTAATCCAGACTAAGACCGAATCGAGATCGCGCCCATGCGCCGTTTGCTGCTGCTGCGTCATGCCAAGACCGAAAATGACGCGCCCTCGGGGCAGGACCAGGACCGGCGTCTCGACGACCGCGGCCGGCTCGACGCGGCCGCCATCGGCGGCTGGATCAGCCGGCATCCTGCCTTTCTTCCCGACGCCGTTCTGGTCTCGCCCGCGGTGCGCGCGCTCCAGACCTGGGAAATCGTCCGGGAAGCGATCAAAACCCACGCGCCGCCGCCGCGAATCGAATTCCCGGCCGAACTCTACGGCGCGGACCCGGCCCAGCTGTTGCAGATGATTCGCATGGCGGAGGCCACCGATCCACGGCGGTTGATGCTGGTCGGCCATAATCCCGGCATGCATGAGCTGGCGCTCGCGCTCGCCGGCAGCGGCGATGCGGCCGCAAAAAAAGCGCTCGACAATAATCTGCCGACCACAGGACTTGCGATCTTCGACTTTGCCATCGACGACTGGAACGAGGTGGCATTCCGCCGCGGTGCGCTCGTGCGCTTCACCAGCCCGAAATTGTTGAGGCAGGCGCCGGGCGATTGAAACGAGCGGACATATCGGCGCCGCCATGTTAGGCTTGGTCGGACAGGAGGCGCAGATGTTCAAATCCATTCTCGTGCCGCTCGACCTCGCCGACACCGATCTGGCGAAGCCCGCGATTGCCACTGCTGCGACACTGTCGCAGACCTGGAGCGGCGCGGTGCGGCTGCTCAACGTGTTGCCGATGACGCCGGTGATGCTGGCAGAATACGTGCCGGCGGATTTCGACGCCCAGCAGCGCGCGACCTCGGAAGAGGCGCTTTCGATCGTGGCGCGGGAATCCGGCATCGAGGCGTCGCGCATTTCCGCCGTCGTGCGCCAAGGCGGCATCTATCACGAGATCCTGGAAGAGGCCGCCGCCATCAAGGCGGATTTGATCGTGATGACATCGCATCGGCCGGCGATGCGGACCTATTTTCTCGGCTCCAATGCCGGCCACGTGGTGCGCTACGCCAAATGCTCGGTGCTGGTGGTGCGGCACTGACCACACGACAGAGACGCGCCATTACAAGTCGGCCCGATCGATCGACCGGGCCGGATTTTCGTCAGTGTCGGACTCGAGGCATGCGCGCTTTACCGTAGCCGCCCGAGATCCGGATCCGGGACACCGCAAACCGCCTGCTCGATGTGGCTGCGCGTCAGTCCAATGTCGCGGAGTTCACGATCGTCCATCTGCCGAAGCGTTTTCATCGCCGCCCGACGGTCCAGGTACGCTGCCAGTGCGAATGCCCCGGCTCCGAACCGGCGCAGAAATCCGCCGGAATTGAGGGAAATTGCAGGCCGGGCCGCGGCTTGGGACATCGTCGACATTTTACTTCTCCAGTTGGTCTCTCGGCGGCAAGCGCTGCCGCCGGCGTCAACGCTGGTGACCAGCGGCGGCGCCTTGATGTTCTGATTGCTTGCACTCTCCTCAGTGCAATCTCAGGCTTGATGGGTTCAAAATGATCCGGTACACTCCTCGGTGCAAGTAAAACATTGCTCTCGGTGCAATTATGTCAAAATTTGAATATCTCCGGCTTGCCGATGCTGTTGCCGCGCAGATCGCCAATGGCGGGCTCAAACCGGGCGATCGGCTGCCGCCGCAGCGCAGTTTCGCCTATGAGCGCAAGATCGCGGTTTCGACCGCGAGCCGCGTCTACACGGAATTGTTACGCCGCGGCCTCGTGGTCGGCGAAGTCGGACGCGGCACCTTCATTTCCGGTGAGGCGCGCCGCGGCATCGCGGCATCGAGCGAGCCGCGCGGGGCGCGTATCGACCTGGAATTCAACTATCCGGTGCTGCAGACGCAGGCGGCGATGATCGCCAAGAGCCTGGAAGCGTTGCAACGGCCTGAAGCGTTCGAGTTGGCGTTGCGGCAGGCCACCAGCGTCGGAACGCAATCCGCGCGACAGATCTCGGCGGAATATCTCGCGCGCAATGGCTGGTCGCCAGGCGGCGAGCAGATCGTCTTTACCGCCAACGGCCGGCAATGCATTGCGGCAGCCCTTGGCGCGGTGGTCCCGCCCGGCGGACGTTGCGGGGTCGAGGCGTTGACCTATCCCTTCATCAAGGGCATCGCGGCGCGGCTTGGCGTGACGCTGGTGCCGCTGGCAATGGATGAACACGGCGTGCGTCCGGACGCCGTGCAAAAAGCTCACCGCGAAGCGCATCTGTCGGCGTTGTACGTTCAGCCGATCATCCAGAATCCGCTCGGCATCACCATGCCGGCGGCGCGGCGCGCCGACCTGTTGCGCGTGGTCGAAAAACTCGACCTCACGATCATCGAGGACAATGTCTACGCCTTTCTCGACGACGAACCGCCGCTGGCGGTACTGGCGCCCGATCGTTGTATCGTGATCGACAGCCTGTCGAAGAAGGTCGCGGCGGGCCTGGCGCTCGGCTTCATCGTCGCTCCGCCACGCCTGCGTGAAAACGTCATCGCGTCGGTCCGGTCCGGCGGCTGGACGGCGTCGGGCTATGCCTTCGCGGCGGCGCAGCGCCTGATGGGCGACGGCACCGCTGCCGAACTGGCGCGGCTAAAACGGATCGACGCGGTCCGGCGTCAGCAACTGGCCGTCAAATGCCTTGCCGGATTCGAAATCCAGACCAATTACCGGTCCTATCATCTCTGGCTGACGCTGCCGCCGCACTGGCGGTCGCAGACCTTCGTCGCCGCCGCGGCCCGCCGCGACATCGCGTTGACGCCGTCGACGACGTTTGCGGCAACCCCCGGCCATGCACCGAACGCGGTGCGGCTGGCGCTGGCCGCGCCCGCGATGGATCAGCTCGATGCCGGCCTGCGGACGCTGGCTGGAATCCTGAGCGCCAGCGAACAGGATTTCGAGACGACCGAATAGACCGGTGCAATCCGCTCGCCTTCACCCGACCGGCCATTCGGCGATAAAGCCTTTCGCCTTGTACGGCTCGATCTTGTCCCACTCGGAAAGCATGCGGCGCCTGAACTCGGGATCGGTATGCCAAAGTGCCCGCGGCGTCGCAAAGCTGTCGACCATGACCAGCATCTTCTCCACGTCCGGCCAGTGCCGCTGCAGCGTCATCGGGTAGCGGCGCGCGGTCCAGGTGTTGCCGAGACAAATCACGCTGCGGATATTCGCAAGCCCGAGCGCGGCGTCGAGGATCGGCAGCGAGAAGATCACGTTCTCGCCGGTGTTCATCGCGCGATCCTCGCGCAGGATCATTTTAGCGGGGACGCCGTGTGCAATCATCGCATCGGCAATGATGTCGCATTCCGGGCGCTCCGATCCCGGCGTGATGCCGCCGCTGACGATCGACCAGCGAAAATAACCCTCGCGCCACAGCCTGACGGCCTCACGGACGCGCTCGGCGACATCCACGCGGGTGCCGAACACGAACAGGAGATCGGCAGGTTTCAGGGGCGTGACAATCAAATGTTCGGCGCTGATCGCGGCAATCTCGGCCTCGGTCGGCAATCGCGTGCTTCGATCCGTCACGACAGACTCGGCTGATATCGGAAAACGCCAGGGCACGATGCCGTACGTCCCGCGCTTTACGAAGTCACATTTCATTGCGCTTGATTGCGAATGCTAGGGCAGCAGCGCTTCCGGCAAATGATCGAAATCATACGTCCGCGGCCGGTTGCGCCTGACGAAGCCGCCGATCTGCCAGGTAAACAGCGCGGCGAAGCCGACCAGAAACAACGCGCCATACCATTCCGCGATCCATATCGCGCGCACGAAGAGCCCGGCCATCGAAATCGCCAGAAACGTCAACATCGCAAGCGCGGCGACGTAGGTCGTCGGTCCGATGCCGGCGACCAGCGCGGCCCTGCTGCCGGCGGCGGCCATCCGCCGGTGCAGCTCGGTGACAAAGGCGCGGTAGCCATGGTCCTGCGGCGCCATCAGCGACACGGTTTGCCACGTGGTCGAGAGAACGGCGATGCGTCCGCCGCCCTTGCTGGCGATGTCGGCGCGGAAACGACGGGATTGCATCGACGACGGCCGATAGCTGAGACGGACGGATGCGATGTCGCTGTAAGCCCAGACGCCCGAGCGACCGGCGATCTGCCACGACAATCCGGCATCGGTCAGTTCGAACTGATGCGCCGACCCGATCAGCGAGGCCTTGTAGGCGTAGCGGGTCTCTGGCGCGCCCTCGCCCGATAACGCCGCCTGGTTCGGTAGTGATGTCGGCAATGCAAGAATCCCGATAAACATTGGCGCTGCCAGCTTGCGCGGCCAGCCGGCGATACCTTACAAGCAGGCCATGGCCGAGACGACCTATTTTCCGCGACGCCTGATTCTGGCGGGCGCGATGATTTCCGGCGTGCTGCTGGCGCTTGCCGTGCACATGCTGGGCGCGAGCTACGGCCTCGATCTCGGCGGCCTGTGGCGATCCGACACCAACCAGTTCATGCCGGCGGGTGCTGCGATCGCGTGGTGGCTGATTGCGACCGTCGGCTTTTCCGGCGGCTATTTCACCGCCAATCTGATGCACAGCGCGGTATCGGGACAAATTCCGCAGCGGATGCGGCAGTTCCTGATCGCGGTCGGCGTGCTGATTCTCGCCGGCGCCGGACAGGCCGCCTCCGCGCCGAGCCCGATCCCGACGATTTCGGGCGTGCTCGCCGGCCTTGCGGCACTGTGCCTCGGCGCCGTGATGGCGTTCTGCGGCGCCCATTTCGCGCTGCGCAAGGTGTAGCCGGCCGGTCAGGCGACGGTACGCGCGCGCCATGAATCCATTTTGCCGGCACTATCCGGAAATCCCGGGAATCAATTCGCCGCCGGTTTCGACCTTGAGCGACGACCCGGCGAAATCAGCTCCGATCGGCTGATAGCGGCCGCCGAGGTGTTTGGCGAGGAACGCCTCCGTCACGCCATAGCAGGCAAGCCGGTTTTCCGGCCGCACGAAGCCGTGCCCCTCGTCGGGAAACGTGATGTAGGTGACGGGCACGCTACGCTGCTTCAGCGCCGCCACCATCTGCTCGGATTCGGCAGCGACCACCCTGACGTCGCGCATGCCCTGGGCGATCAGGATCGGCCTGGTTGCGCGTTCAAGGTGGTTGATCGGCGAGCGTTCGGTGAGAAAGGCGCGGCCGGTTTCGGTGTCGGGATCGCCGAGCCGGTTTTTCCAGACACTGAACCACGGCCCCCAGTAGGGCGGTATCGTCGCCATGAAGGTGATCAGGTTGGAGATGCCGAACAGATCGACGATGCAGGCGAACACTTCCGGCGTCCTGGTTGCCGCCATCAACGCGGAATAGCCGCCATAGCTGCCGCCGAAGAACCCGACCCGCCCGGGATCGGCGATGCCCTGCGCGATCGCCCAATCGACCGCATCGATCAAATCGTCATGCATCCGCCCGCCCCATTCGCGGTCGGCGGCCTTGATGAACGCCTTCCCGAAACCGGTCGAGCCGCGGTAGTTGACGCTCAGCACCGCATAACCGCGGCTGGCGAGCCACTGATGAATCGAATTGAAACCCCAGACGTCGCGGGCATAGGGACCGCCATGGATCACCAGCACCAGCGGCATCCGCCCACCGGCCGCGTCCGGCGCCGGCAATGTCAGATAGCCGTTGAGGCGCAAGCCGTCGCGGGAGGGAATGATCACCGGCTGCATCTTGCGCAAGGCAACATTGGCGAGCGCCTTGCGCTGGACCCATAGTTTACGGACCTCGCGCCTCTCGCGGTCGAGCAGCGCAAATTCACCGCTCTCGTTGTCGCGTTCGTAGAATACGCTGACGATCCGGCGGTCCGCGCTTTCGCTGAGGATATTGACGTCGCCGGCACCATGGCGGGCCAGATCGGCCAGATCCTGCCGTGCGCCCGGCTCGACCGCATACCAGCGGGCGCGGTCCCGGTTCGCGCACGCCGCGACCGGACGGCGCTCCTCGTCGAGCACGACTTGCACAATATCGGCCTCGTCGTCGGCGGCGAGCAATTTGCTCTCGCGCGTCTTCATGTCGAGGGCGAACAGCGCCGCCTTGTCGCGCCCGCGGGCGTCGATCAGGTAAAGCGTCGCGCCGTCGGCGCTGAAGTCGATCAGCCGAAAGCCATCGATGTCGCCGATCGGCACCTCGGTGAACGGCGTCCAGGTGCCGTCGGACCGCCGCTCGAATATTTCTGCGGTGCCGTCCGCCCTCAGCCGCGTCGCCAGCCGCAACTGAAACTGGCTATCGGTGAAGAGGTCGGCATATTCGGTGTTCTCGAATAACCGCTCGCTGACGCCGGTCACCACGTTGGTCCAGAACAGATCGAACCGGCTCTTGTCGCGCTGGTTATGCCGGATCAGCATTTCCTCCGGATATTTGCGATCGATCTCCTGCAGGAACGACTTGACACCGTATTCGGGCGTCAGCGACACGACCGCGCCATTGTCGATGGCAACGCTGTAGGCGCGCCAGTTCTCGTCGCCGTCGCGCTCCCTGAAAAACACCAGGTGGCGGCTGGTATAGGCCCAGCGGTAATAGCCTGCGATATTGCGGTCGGTGACGCGGGTGACGGGCCGCGCCGCGGCCGGATCGGCCACCGGCGCCACCCACAAATTGTTCACGCCGTCGAGCGGCCCGACATAGGCAAGCTGCAACCCGTCGGGACTGACCCGCACATTGTTGCAATCGGGATTGTCGAAAAACACCCGGCGCGCGACCAGCCCGCCCGGTTGGGCGTGCGCTTGCCGCACGAGCCCGGCAAACGGCAGCGTCGAGCCGAGCGCAGCAGCGCGAAATACGAAATCGCGGCGGTCAATCGGCGCGGTGCCCATGCAGGCCTCCCCGTCTGTGGCAATACTGCGGCTGCTTGATCGCAACCTTAGATGCGAGAAGGGCTTTTCACAATATTTGGCATCATTAAGTTCTTGAAACCTCGCGAAAACGCTGCGGGGAACAGCGGAACGCTGCCACCAAAGAACCACGGAAACACCCCGGGCTGCGACTCACAATCGCGCATGCGGCGACATATGTAAGCCGTATGACAAAGGCGGCGAACGAACGCAGAAGCTTGGCTTGTCAAGGACTGCACAACGCCTTGGTTTTGGCTTATGGGTTCTCGCGCACGGTGCTTCTGACCGTCCCCTGTCACGGCTATTGACAGGTTTTTTGTTGCCGCCCCGCCGGGAGGATGAATGCATCGGCTGCTGACCACGCTCGGGCGTGGCTTCAAGGAGAAGATCGGCTGGAAACGGCTAGGGATCGCTGCGAGTCTCCTCATCATCGTCTTTGCCGTCACGACCCTGGTCCGAACCCTCAAGGGTGTCGACACCGGAGTGATCCTGACTGCGCTGACGGAGATCGAGCCGCATCGCATCGCGATGGCCGCGCTCTGCGTGGTCGGCGCGTTTTGCACGCTGACCTTCTATGATTTCTTCGCCTTGCGGACCATCGGCAAGACCCAGGTCCCCTATCGGATCGCGGCGCTGTCGAGCTTCACGAGCTACACGATCGGCCACAACATCGGCGCCACCGTGTTTACCGGCGGCGCGATCCGTTTCCGGATCTATTCCGACTACGGCCTGACCGCGATCGATGTCGCCAAAATCTGCTTTCTCTCGGGGCTGACCTTCTGGCTCGGCAATCTGTTCGTGCTCGGCTTCGGCATGGCCTGGCACCCCTGGGCGGCATCCGCGATGGACCTGCTGCCGCCGGCGATGAACCGCCTGATCGCGATCGGGTGCCTTGCCGGCATCGTGGCCTATTTCATCTGGCTGCTGTCGGGCGAGAAGCGGCGCGAACTCGGCCAGAACGGCTGGAAGGTGACGTTGCCCTCGGCGCGGCTGACGCTGCTGCAGGTCCTGATCGGCGTGGTCGATCTCGGCTTCTGCGCGCTGGCGATGTATCTCCTGATGCCGATGCAGCCCGATATCGATTTCGTTTCGCTGGCGGTGGTCTTCATCCTGGCGACGCTGCTCGGATTTGCCAGCCATGCGCCCGGAAGCATCGGCGTGTTCGACGCCGCGATGCTGGTGGCGCTGCCGCAGTTCGGGCGGGAACAGTTGCTGGCGACGCTGGTGGTGTTCCGGATCCTGTATTTCCTGATCCCGTTCGGGATTTCGATCTCGATCATGGGAACGCGCGAACTCTGGCTCAACGTGGTGCAGCCCTGGCAGGAACGCCGCAGGCTGGCGGAGGCCTGCACGGCCAAGGCCCGGGTGCGGCAGCCGCTCAAGAACCGGCAGTAACTGCGAAATTGTCCGGGACCCGGCTTCATCTTTTGGACTAAAGCTGCCGCATTCTCTTATTTCTGCCTTACCGCTAACGTCAAACGCGCCATGGCCGGAATTCTCCGACGTTCGATCCTGTCCGCCGCGCTACTGCTGGGCGCGCTGTATTCGCTGGTCCCAACGCTGGCGAACGCGCAGACATCAGCCGACGCACCGCTGCAGGTCTCGTGGGAGGTACGCAACCGCTTCCGCCTGTTTCGCGAGGAGCGGGATTTCCTCCTGCATGCCGAAAGCAACCGCGGTCGCAGCGTGCTGGCCTCGGAACAGGCGCTGGAAGTGCAAGGCGAGGGCCGCGGCTGGGCGCGCAACATGGTCAACCGGCTCTGCATCGATCTCGCCGGCCGCGTCAGCGAGCCCTGCACCCGCGACAATGTCAAGGAAAGCTATCTGACGCCGGCCGATCATCCCGTCGTCATCAGGTTGACCGGGCCGGTGCCGGTCGGCGCCACCTGCGCCTGGTCGCTCGACGACGGCGACGGACCGCAAACATCGACTTTCGACTGCGCCGAGCCGATCAATTATCGGGCGCGCTATGGCCGCACCACGGTCGCGACCGTCGACGTCTCGGCGGGCGCCGATGGCAGCCAGCGCATCTCCACCGAGATCGCGGTGCGCGATATCTTCATCGCCGGTCTTGGCGACAGCATCGCCTCTGGCGAAGGCAATCCGGACCGCCCCATCGCGCTTTCAGATGAAGGCTTTTGCTTCCGCGCCTATCTCGGCACGGCCTTTTCGCAATATTACCGGCCAAGCCGCGCCGGCTATAAGGGCGGCCGGGCCTGCGAAGCGCCGGATACGCTCGCCGCGTGGCAGCGCCAGAGCGCGCTCTGGCTCAATGCCGCCTGCCACCGCTCGCTTTACAGCTACCAGACCCGCACGGCGCTCGCGCTCGCCGTGCAATATCCGCACATCGCGGTGACCTACCTGCCGCTGGCCTGCACCGGCGCCACCATCGCCGACGGCCTGTTCGGCTCGCAGCGCGCCCGCGAATGCCCGCCGTCCAAATCGGCCCAAACCTGCGCCGGCACCGTCAACGGGCAACTCGCCGAACTGCGCGAAGCCGTCACGGCGGCAAAGCGCCGGCAGCCCGACCGCAAGCTCGACCTGGTGCTGCTCTCGATCGGCGCCAACGATATTTATTTTCCAGGCCTCGTTGCCGACGTGATCGTGGACACGCCGACCGAACGCGCGCTGTTTCGCCAATCGAGCGTGATGGCCTCCGTCGACGACGCCCGCGCGGCGATGACGCGCGACCTGCCGCAGGGCTTTGCCAGGCTGCGCGAGACGCTGAAGCCGCTGGTCGGCGAGCTGTCGCGGGTGGTCTACACCTCCTATGCCAACCCGACGCTGTCAGACGGCGGCTCGCCGTGCCCGGGCGGACGGGCGGGCTTCGACATCCATCCCGCGTTCAACGCCGATCCCCGGCGGCTCGCCGAGGTGTCGGGCTTTGTCGAAAACGAGTTCCTGCCGCAACTGAAGGCGCTGGCGCTGTGCCAATCCGGCATCCTGTGCCGCAACCCGCGCGACGATCGCATGACCTTCGTCGACGCGCATCAAACCGCCTTCGCCAGCCACGGTTTTTGCGCGCGCGCCGAAAGCGACCCGGAATTCGATCGCCAATGCTTCTCGGCGACCGGTGACAGTTTCAATCCCGATCTCGTCAACGGCGCCAGCCAGCCGATGGTTTGCGGCCGCAGCGCCGCTGACTATCGCGCCTATCTGCCGCGCGCGCGCTGGATCCGCGACGCCAACGACAGCTACTTCGCCGCCATGACGTATCCGCAAGGGTTACCGACATCGCAGCAGCCTTCCGACATCCACGACGCGACCTGGGGCGTGCTGTCGGCGGTGTATGGCGGCGCCGTGCATCCGAGCGCCGAAGGCCACGCCGCCATGGCGGATGCCGCCCTGCCGGCCGCCGCCGCCGTGCTGCAGCTCGATGCCGCGGTGCCCGAAGTGACCTCGCAGCCGGTGCCGCTGGTCCCGGCCCCGGCGACGCCCGAGGCGCAATAGAGCCCCTCCAAACCAAAATATCGAAAACAACCCCATGCACAGTAGCCATGTGTTTGCCGGCATTGGCAGTTTCGGTTATTTCGAAAAACGATTTGACACGTCGGGCAAATCAGGGGTACGACTGCATCATCCCGCAATTTGTGAAAACGCCCAACGCCCTGCTCCGCAGCAGTCGGTTCGGCATTATTGCAGGCAATAACTCTCCCAAGATTGAAGCTGCACCGCCGCGCCACAGCGAGTGATCGCCTTCGCGTGGCCTAACCGTCCGCGCCTTCGATGCGCGCGGCCAGAGGAGACATGGACGTGAACACAGTTGCAGAGATCGACAAGACAACGGCAATCGCCGCCCGTCAAACCACGGCGGCCACAACCCCGCGCCTGAAACTCTCGTCAGGCGGTGTCGCCATCGACCATCCGGATCTGGAACAAGGCGAGCAGCTGATGTCGAACGCGTTCGGGGTTTCCGATCGCGATGCGATGTACGGCCTGCTGCGACAATTGGTGGGGGCCAGCACGAAACGGCGAAAGCCTGACGTGGTCAACCTCGCGTTCATGTTGTCCATGGTGGAGAGCATCAAGCCGAGGGATTCGGTCGAAGCCATGCTGGTGACGCAAATGGTGTCGGTTCATGTGATGGCGATGCGATGCGCCCATCGGTTCGCCAACGAGCAGGACATCGCCCGGCAAGAAAGTGCCGCGCGCGCCCTGGGCCGGCTGGCCCGCACGTTTCCGGCCCAGATCGAGGCACTGAACCGCTATCGCAGCAATCGCGAGCCTGCCGTCACCGTGCAGAATTTGTCAGTCGGCGATGGCGGCCGGGCCATCGTCGGCAACGTCACGCAGCACGCCAGTGTAATGGTTTCGGACAGGCATTCGGCTGAAGCCGACTCTTGAGCGATCACACCCGCAATACCGGCCCGATGCGCACGAGCCGGCGTTGCGGCGCCAAAACCCGCGGCGCGGAAGCGTGCCGCGCGCCGGCCGTGCGCGGCAAACGACGCTGCCGCATGCACGGCGGTGCGACGCAATCCGGTGCGCCACGGGGCAACCGGAACGCGCATAAGCACGGCCTGTTCAGCGGGGATGCGATCGCGGAACGAAAGCAGATTCAGGCGCTGCTGAGCGGCGCGCGGAAGTTGCTGCAGGAGATGAAGTGATTTGGCACAACCGAACGCAATGTCGCCTTTTCCCTCAACAACGGACCTTCCGCAACGCTGCGGTCATGTCAGCTTTGTGCCAGACTCGGACATCACGCCGTTTCATTCGATCACCTCAAGGGCGGTCGCGAGCAGCGACGAAGGGACAGTCAACCCAAGCTCCTTGGCGGACTTAAGGTTGATCACGAGGTCGAACTTGGTCGGCTGTTCGACAGGTAATTCAGACGGCTTTGCGCCCTTGAGAATTTTATCTACGTAGGAAGCTGCACGGCGATGAAAATCAACGAAGTTCGGCCCGTACGACATCAGGCCCCCGGCATCGACGAAGTTCCTGGTGGCGTACACCGCCGGCAAACGGTTCTTTGCCGCCAAATCCACAATGCGTTGGCGCTCAAGGTCAAATACGAGCGTTGCCAGCACAACCAGAGCACGCGCACCCTTCGCCGATAAATCCAAGAACGCCTGGTCTAAATCGGCCGGTCCACGCGCTTCGACGACTTGAAGCTGCAACCCCAACGCCTGCGCCGATGCGTCTAATTCCTTCAGCCTGAGCTCTCTCGCGCGGTCGGGTACGGAATCCGGATTAAAAAGGACGCCGATCAAATCGACCCTCGGCACGATCTGCTTAAGCAATTCCATCCATTTGCCAATCAAATCGACGGTGACGTTGGACAACCCCGTGATATTGCCACCAGGCCGCGCCAAGCTGGTGACCAGCCCCTCCGCTATTGGATCTCCAACAACACTGAAAACAATAGGAACAGTGGTCGTTGCTTGTTTGGCGGCGACGGCGGCGACCGTACCTCCTGCAGTCAGGATGACATCGACCTTGAGCGCAACTAGGTCCGCTGCGAGAGCGGGAAACCGCTCCGGCTTCCCCTCTGCCCAGCGATCCACGATCAGGAAGTTACGGCCTTCAATGTAACCGAGCTCAGCCAATCCCCGACGAAACGCGCTTATAATCGGTCCGTTCAGGTTGGGTACCCCGCCGGCAAGAAAGCCGATCACCGGCATCGGCTTCTGCGCGTATGCCGCGAGCGGAAGAGTGGCCGCACCGCCAGTACCAATAAGCGTGATGAACTCGCGCCGTCTCATTGACCCCCACCAGGAAGCGCCACAATCAGTGGCTCAAGCCTACCACTGTGCAGCAAGACGGCGAGCGAGAATGGTAAAATAATCGGCTCAGGTTGCTGCGACCCAATGTCTGCTGTGGGTCTTGGCTGTGTAAAAACGCGAAGATGCTCAATCGCGATAGAAGAAAGCATTCGTCCAAGACCGTTTTGGTCGTCCAACTTGCAAGCGATTTCAATTTACAAGTCGAACTGAAACATATCATTCTCATCGCGTTTCGATTTTTTGAGTTTTTACACAGCCAGGGTCAAAAACGGAAGTCGCGCCCTTGCGGCGGGATGTCTGCTTCACCCCCGAAAGCGGACATTGGACGGACATTCCGGGAGGTCCGTTAAGTGCCATAAGCGGAAGTCGGCGACCTTATTCGATCACCTTGTCGGCGCGGAGGAGAAATGACTCGGGAATGTTCAGGCCGAGCGCCTTGGCTGTCCTCAAATTAACGAACAACTCGAACCGTGTCGGTTGTTGCACCGGGAGGTCCCCGGGATTTGCTCCCTTGAGCACCGGTTCGAGGTAACGCGCCGCCAGCCGGATCATCTCCCCAACATTGGGTCCATAGGAGATTAAGCCACCTGCCTGCACCCATGCTCCCCATCCAGCCACCATCGGCAGCCGATGCTGGTTGGCGAACTCAACGATGCGCAGCGCGTTGGCGTCCGTGTGGCGCGACGATACGACATAGAGACTGTCGATGCTGGCTTTCATCGCCGTCTCGAGTGTTCGGTCGAGCTCGGAAGGGTCGCGGATTTCGGCCGGTAGCAACTCAACATTTAAGGACTTTGCTGCGCGCTCGGCCACCGGCAGTTCGTTGTCGACATGGCTCGGATCGCGGACGACCGCTACCCGCGTAATGCGGGGAGCCGCCTCCTTGAACGTTTCGAGCCGCTTGGCCGCCAGTTGGTCCGACAGCAAGGTTACTCCGGATGCGTTGCCTCCGGGCCTAGCCAGACTCTTCGCGATGCCGAGTTGGACGGGATCGGCACTCATAGCGTAGATAATTGGAATCGACTGCGTCGCCTTCGTCACGTGGGGCGTGACGTCGCCGCCAAGGGCAAAAATCACTGCTGGCTTGATCTGAACCAATTCCGCGGCGAGGCCGGGAAGCCGTTCGGGTCGTCCTTGAGCGTATCGGTATTCGATAGTGACGTTCTGACCGTCGACATAGCCGAATTCGCGAAAGCTCTCCAAAAGCGCCCGGGTGGTGGTGCTTGGATTGTTCTCAAGGCTGCCGTAGATCAGGACGCCGATGCGCGTGCGGCCCGCCGCCGACGGTTGCGCATTCGCCCGCAGCGGCCAGGCCAAGGAACCACACAGGGCCGCTCCGGCCACGAATTCGCGTCGCAGCATGGTGAGCCTCCGTCCAACCTTCGACATCAGTCTACACGACTCCGAAGATGAAGGCCCAGTGCAAAAAGGGCCGGTCAAGGTTCCCTTTGTGGCCACAAGGAACTCCTGCCGCGGTTGAAAAGGATGCGTCATCAGGCGACATCGTCCAGCGACCGGACTGGGTCTGCTTCACCCCCAAGCGGACATCGGTGACGGCGGCTGCGATGTCGGCTTTGGGTCCAGCCTGTGTGAAAACGGTCCTGGATGATATGATTCTCCT
>Ga0310811_10001417_pt1 | contig 30207 bp, 23 predicted proteins | sample YCmetagenome_FD_207642 | JGI IMG/M metagenome (GOLD analysis project Ga0310811, IMG submission 207642) | Soil microbial communities from experimental microcosm in Duke University, North Carolina, United States - YC | ecosystem: Engineered > Artificial ecosystem > Soil microcosm > Unclassified ...
TGTGACGCAAATGTCACAATTTCCCACTGGAGGGGGAAATGATTCGGGCCACCTCGCGGAAATCAGAAAAACAAAGAAAACTGAACCGCGGTGGCCCGAATCGCTGCCTTAACCGAGAGATTCGACGCTTCAGGGCGGGCGTTGTTCAAAATTTTTTCAAAAAAGATCAGATTTTTCTGGATACAGGCCGGATTTTTGATCTGCAAACCGGCTTAAGCTCTAGAGCTCCAACCGATAGCCGAGGCCGTGAACCGTGAGCAAATGTACCGGCGATCCGGGCTCGCGCTCGATCTTTTGCCGGAGTTTGACGATGACCTGGTCGAGCGTGCGGGTCGTTCCGAGATAATCGACGCCCCACACTTCGTTCAGGATCCGGTCCCGCGAGATGGCGTCGCCGGCATGCCGGTGAAGGAGCGCCAGCACCGAGAGCTCCCGGGGGGTAAGTTCGAATTCCTGCGTCCCCCGTGTGCCCCGGAGCGAGCTGGTGCGAATCTTCACCTCGCCGAACGCGATCTCATCGGGCAGGGCGGCGGCGGTGGAGCGCGGGCCGGAGCGTCGGAGCAGGGCGTGGACGCGGGCCAGCAATTCCCTCAGGCCGAAAGGCTTCGTCACATAATCGTCCGCCCCGAGTTCCAGGCCGATCACCTTGTCGATCTCCTCTCCCTTGGCTGTGAGCATCAGCACGGGGACCGCGCTTTTCGTCGCGCGCAACTCCCGGCAGATGTCGAACCCGCTCTTGCGTGGCAGCATGATGTCGAGGATCACGAGATCCGGCTGGGTCTGCTTGATGAGCGGCAGCGCCTGCGCGCCGTCGGAGCATTCGGTGACCTCGTAGCCTTCGCTTTCGAGTGCGTCGACGACGCCGAGGCGGATGTGCGGATCGTCCTCCGCGATCAGGATTTTCATGATTGGTTCTCCGTGTGTTCCGCCAGGGGCAGCCGGAGCGTAAACACACTGCCGCCACCCTCGCGACTCCGATATTCCAGGCTCCCCCCGTGATCTTCCGCGATGCGCCGGGCGAGCGTGAGGCCGAGGCCCGTGCCCTGCACATTGCTCGCGAGCGAGTCGTTCGAGCGGTGAAACGCCTCGAAGATGCGATTTTCGTCCCCCTTCGGAACTCCGATGCCCCGATCCAGGACCTCGACGAAGATTTCGGCGCCGGCCCGCCGCGCGTGCAGGGTGATCTCCTTCTGGTCGCCGGCGTATTTTTCGGCATTCGATAGGAGATTCACGAGCACCTGGCCGATTGCGTCGGCGTCTGCATGGGCCGGGTAGGGCGGGTCGTCGGCGATCCATTCGCAGGCGAATCCCGCGTCCCGCAGGTGTACGCTCTGCGCTTCCCATGCCCGCTCGATGACCGGGCGCAGGTCGACTACCGTCTTGCGGTAGATTTTGTGCTTTTTCCCGGAGCGGGCGAAATCAAGCACGTTGTTGATGAGGCGGGTCAGGCGCTCGCTCTCGAGCGCGATGATGCGCAGGTAGCGCGCCCGCTTGGCGGGATCCGGCACGCGGTCGTCCTCCAGCAGCTCGGCGAACATCCGGATCGAGGTCAGCGGGGTCTTGAGCTCGTGGGAGACGTTCGAGACGAAGTCGGTCTTCTGCTGCGCGAGCAGGAGCTGGCGGCGGGCGTCCAGGGCGACGAAGCTCCCCCCGGCCAGGATGGCCGCCAACGCGAGTGCGATGAGCAGGATGAGGGTGAGGGCGACGAGTCTGGCCGACCGCACGAGCTGGTCGGGATGGAGCAGATAGACGACCGTTTCCCAGTGCGGCAGCGTCTCGCCGATCTCGCTCGCCACGAAGGGATGCTTCCAGTCGCCTTGGAAGCCGAGCTCCGAGGTCGCCACCGGCAGGGCGTTCTCATCGAGCACGGCGATGCAGGCGTTGCGCAGTTTCGGATCGATCGCGGAGAACGCTTTCCGAACGAAGGCGCGGACCGTCCGGGTCGGCAGTGCGAGGCCGAAGACATAGCCGTCCGCCTCCGGTGGCCGTGTCCAGAGGATCAGCACGAGCTCGTTCTGCGAGAAGCGCGCCAGCACCCCGTCCGATGCGCCCGAGGTGGCGGTTTGGAACCGCGAGGTCAGCGAGGCGACCCGGGAGACCTGGGCATCCTGCCCGTTCGAGATGTCGACGTTCTTTTGCGGTTGCACCCGCCGCGGGGAGATGCCCTGCAGGGCATTCTGCGTCGCATTGGCCAGGGGGGCGGTGTTCGAGAGATAGTTCAGCGTGTTCTGCTGGGTCGGGAAGAATTCCGCCGAGGCGCGATTGCTCAGGAAGGCCTCGTTTTCCCGGAGGAAACGGGCGTCCTCCCGGGTACGCATCTGCGCGGCCACCACCGCGCCGTCGGGTCCGACCACGAAGGCCGTGCCCGGCTCGTGCGGCCCCAGAGCGTTGCCGAAATCGCCCGCGAGGCGAAATGGCTTCAGGTTGCTCAGGAGGACGCGCACACGGTCGGCGAATTCCCGCTGGCGCCCGAGCACGGCTTCGGCGAGTTGCGCGGCGAGCTGATCCGCGTCCTTCTGGTAGAGCTCCGCCGCCTGCCGCTCCAGGATCACGCGTTGTTCGCCGGCGGTGCGCAGCGCCAGGAAGCCCAGCACGAGGCTTGGCACGAAGACGGCCACGAGGAAAATCACGGCAATGCGGCGCACGGGCGGATGCTAGCAGATCATGCGGCCGGATTAGTGCCGAAAAATACCCGCCGGCACGCCGATGAACGTGCCGGCGGGTGCCTCGGCCCCCCGACCGAGAAACATTCCGCCTCGCGAGCCGGATCTTGCGGAACCGGACGCAGAAATCATGGTCGCAGCCTCGCACCTTCCCTGCCGCCTTGTGTCAGTGACCCGTAAATATTTTGTAAAAGAATTGTGATACCCCGGGATTTTGGTCCTTTAGCCGGATGGTCTGGCTCTGCCTCGCTCTTTCTCTCGCACTCCTGGCTTTCGGTGCGCTGACCTTCGTGCGGATCCAGTCCATGGCTCTTTTCTTCGTCTCGGTCGGCGCGACGGAGTTCGGCCATATGTTTGCGCCGGTGGCCCTGGTGCTGGCGGTCCTCACCCCGAAGGATTCTCCCGTCGGGATCGCCACGAGCGCGATCGCGGCGCTGGCCGCGGTCTTTCTGGTTTCGCCCCTGGCGCGCGCCTTCGCGTGCGTGTCCCGGTTACGGCGGACCTTTGCCCATGGGCTGGGCGTCGAACCCCGGCGACGGGTCTTTCATTTCGCCAGGCTCTTCCTCCCGGAGACCTCCCACCGGCCATTCTGCGAAAAAATCGTGATCGAAGGGGCGGGCGGCCCCCTCCAGATCGACTTTTTCCGGGCGGAGAGTTCACGGCCCGCGCCGCTGATTCTGATCGTGCACGGGGGCGGTTGGATGGCGGGCAGCGTGGACGAGCTGGGCGGCTGGAATGCCTGGCTCGCGAGGTCCGGTTTCGCCGTGGCCTCGGTCGACTACCGTCTGGTCCCGACGGGGCCGTGGCCGTCCCAGCGCGAGGACGTGCTCGCGGCTGTTGCCCATCTGCGGGCCAATGCGGCCTCGCTCGGGCTGGATCCCATGCGCATCGTGCTCTTTGGCCGCTCGGCCGGAGGCCAGATCGCGAGCGCCGTGGCCGCGGGCGGATTCGACGGCTTGTGCGGTTGCGTCTGCCTTTACGCGCCGTTTGATCTCGAGTTCGCCTACCGGCACAGCAGCAACGACGACATCCTCCGCTCCCGCTGGCTGTTGCGCTGCTTCCTCGGGGGCACGCCGGAGGAGGTGCCGGAGGCGTATCGCGACGCCTCCGCTTATCTCACCGCTCGCAAAGGGATGCCGCCCTTCCTGTTTTTTCATGGCAGCCGGGACGACCTCGTCTGGGTGGCCCAGAGCGAGCGGTTCTCCCAGCGTCTGGGGGAACTCGAGGTGTCCCACGCTTTCCTGCGCCTGCCCTGGGCGACGCACGCCTTCGACTACAACATGAGCGGCCCCGGCGGACAGGTGGTGGCGGAATTTCTCGGTGCGTTCCTCAGGAAAGTCTGCGGCTCAGAGCAGGCTTGAGCGGTCGTCCGCGGTGGAAAAGGTCTGCACCTGCTGCACCATTTTCGCGACCAGCGCGGTCCAGCCGGTCTGGTGGCTCGCGCCAAGCCCGCGGCCGGTATCGCCGTGGAAATACTCGAAAAACTGAGTCAGCCCCTGCCAGTGCGGGTCCCCCGCATAGCGCGGATCGTCGCCGAAGCACGGCCGGTGGCCGTCGGCATCTTTGCAGAAGAGGCCGATCAGCCGCCGTTGCAGCTCCAGGCTGATGTCCCAGAGATTGAGGTGATTGCCCGAGCCGGTCGGGAACTCGGCCGTGAAATCGTCGCCGAAGTAGAAATGGAATTTCTGCAGCGCCTCGATGATGAGGAAGTTCATCGGCATCCAGACCGGCCCGCGCCAGTTCGAGTTGCCGCCGAACATCGCCACCGGAGAGTCCCCCGGGCTGTAGGACACGTTCGCATGCTCGGTGCCTTCGTCGAATTGATAAGCCGTGTCCGCGTAGGCTTTCGAGAGGGATCGGATGCCATGCGGGGAGAGGAATTCCTCCTCGTCGAAGAGCCGCTTCAGGATGCGGCGCAGCCGGTCCTCGGGCACGAGGGAGAGCAGCTTCTTGCCCCGGGCAAAGCTGAAGTCGAGGTGGTCGAGCGATTGGAAGAACTGGGGCCGGTGTACCCGGATCCATTCGAGCCGGCGCTGGAGGAAATCGCAGTTCTCGAGAATCTCCTCGTCGAGCGTCTCGACCGCAAACATCGGCGTGATGCCGGTCAGCGAGCGCAGCTTGAGGAAGTCGCTCGTGCCGTCCGGGCGGCGCAGGACGTCGTAGTAGAATCCGTCTTCGTGATCCCAGAGCGAGATGCCGTTCGGGCCGACCGTGTTCGCCACCCACGCGAGGTGGATGAAGTCGACGAGGAACTTGTCCGCCGCGGGGACGTAGGAGTTGTCGTGCTGCGCGAGCTCGACCGCGATGCGGAGCATGTTCAGCGAGTACGCGGCCATCCAGCTCGTGCCGTCGCTCTGGTCGATCACGCTGCCATCGGGCAGCGGGTAGCGACGGTCGAAGACGCCGATGTTGTCGAGGCCGAGGAAGCCGCCCGCGAAGATATTGTCTCCCGAGGCGTCGGTACGGTTGGCCCACCACCCGTAGGCGAGCAGCAGGCGGAAAAAAGCCTGCTTGAGGAACTGGATGTCGCCCTCGCCGCTCCGGGCGCGGTCGATCGAGTAGATGCGCCATGCCGCCCAGGCGCCGATGGGCGGATTCGCGTCCGAGAAATTCCACTCGTAGGCAGGCGTCTGCGCGCTGGCCGAGATATAGTTTTCCTGCCGCAGGACGTTGAACTGGTTCTTGGCAAAAGCAGGGTCGAACGGCGCGAACGCCACGCTCTGGAAGTCCAGATCCCACCCGCAGAAGTAGGGGTATTCCCATTTGTCGGGCATCGAGATGATGTCGAACGCGTAGGTCGTGGACCAGAAAGCGTTGCGATCGTTTGCCCGGTGCGGCGGCGGAGTGGGCTGGGTGGGGTCGCCCTTCAACCAGCGGATGACGTTGTAAAAATAGAACTGCTTGGTCCAGAGCAGGCCGGCGAGGGCCTGGCGTTTGATCTGCAGCCACTCGGCCGGCGCATCCGGCGCAAAAGCCGCGTAGAATGAATCGGCTTCGATCTTCCGATTCGCAAACACCCGGTCGAAGTCTTCGCCCGAGGCCGGCTGGGCGGCCGTGCCGGAGACCAGCCGCAGCCCGATCGACCATTCATCACCGGGGCCGAGCTTCCGGTGCAGCACCGCGGCGGCCTTCGTGCCGCGGTGCGAAGGGTTCACCGCCTCGTGATCGCCATCGACGATCCGGCGGTGGAAGGCATCCTTGACGTACGGCGTGGCGTTTTTGGCGCCGAAGAGCTTTTCGGAATTCGTGTCGTTTCCGGTGAAGATCCACTCCTGGGCGGCGTCGCAGACGAGGGTGTAGTCGTCCCCGGTCTCGAGCTGGCCGTGGATGGCATGCGACCCCTCCCGGCGGAGCTCGGGAGCCTTGGGCGCGTCGAGATCCCAGGACCAGGTGTTGCGGAACCAGAGCGTCGGGAGGACGGTGAGGTCGGCGGCGTCGGGCCCGCGATTGATCGCGCGAATCCGGATGCAGATGTCGTCCGCGGAAGCCTTTGCGTATTCGACGTAGATATCGAAGTAGCGCGATTCGTCGAAGATGCCGGTGTCGCCGATCTCGAACTCCGGCTCCGCGCGCGAGCGGCGGGCGTTTTCCTGTGCTAGACGATCGTACGGGTAGGCAGCCTGCGGGTATTTGTAGAGTGCCTGCATCCACGCGTGGGTCGGCGTGTTATCCAGATAAAAATAGGCCTCCTTCACGTCCTCGCCGTGGTTGCCCTGGCCGTTCGTCAGTCCGAAGAAACGCTCCTTGAGGATCGGGTCTTTGCCGTTCCAGAACGCGGCCGCAAAGCACACCCGGCCATCTTTGTCGCATAGGCCGAGCAGGCCATCCTCACCCCAGCGATAGGCTCGGGAGCGGGCATGATCGTGCGGGAAATAGTTCCACGCATCGCCGTCGGCCGAGTAGTCCTCGCGCACCGTGCCCCATTGCCGCTCGCTGAGATAGGGACCCCATTTGGCCCAGTCGGCCTGGCCGGTGTCACGTTCCTGCATCCGGGCTCGTTCGGCGTCCATCGGGCGATTCTTGCGGGAAATGGTCCGGACGCCAAGGTCACAAAAGCGGATTGGTCATTCGCGCCCGGGCGGTTATTTGTCAGCCGTTCATGGATCCTCTCTCGCTTGGGCTCCCGCACCGGGAGCCGTTCGTTTTTGTCGGCGACGTGCTGTCGGTCGACGCCGGTGCGTCCGCGCGTGGCGTCAAGACGTTCGACGGCAGCGAGGCCTTTTTTGCCGGGCATTTTCCCGGGGATCCCATCGTTCCGGGGGTGATTTTGACCGAGGCCCTCGCGCAGATCGCAGGCATCGCTGGCGGCGGCCATGGCGGGAGGTTCCTGCTCTCGGCGGTCCGGGTGATGAAATTTCACCGCCCCGTGCGCCCCGGTGAGGAGATCGCCCTCGTGGCGACGAAAGTCGGCGGCATGGGCGGCTTGTTGAGTTTCGACGTGCGCGCCACGGTCGCGGACGAGACCGTGGCCGAGGGGCAAATCATTCTTTCCCAATCATGAAGGCATTTCTCACCGTTGTTTTCCTGGCGCTCGCGGTTACGGCCCGGGCGGAGTGGACCCTGTCTTTCCGCAAGGTCGTCGCGACCCTTCCCGGCGGCGCGGAGTTCGTGGCGCGGGAGGCGCAGCAGGATGGTGCCGCCGTGCGGGTGCAGGGAGTTTTCTTCACGGCGAAGCAGGCTCGGTTCGCGGTGATCGACAATCCCGGGCGGCTTTCCCTCGGCGAGGTGCTTCCCTCCCTCCCTGCGCTGGCTGGTACGAATGGCGCCTATTTCCATGCGGACGGAACTCCGGTCGGCCTCCAGATCTCGGCCGGGGCGAAGGTCCATCCGTACGAGACCGCAAAGCTCCTGAGCGGCGTCTTCGTCGTCACCAAGGGTGTGCCTCGCCTCGTGCGTTCCGCCAGATACACGCCGTCGAAATATGACGGCGAGGCCCTGCAATGCGGCCCGTTTCTGGTCGAGAATGGCAAGGCCATTGCCGGTTTGAATGCCGTGAAATCCGCCCGGCGCACTGTCGTGGCCACGGATGGGAACGGAAAATGGGCCCTCCTCATTTTTTCCTACGCCACCCTTGCCGAGACCGCCGGCATCCTCGCCAGTGGCACCATCTTTCCGGATTTTCCGGTCAAACAGGCCCTCAATCTCGATGGTGGATCCTCCACCGGCCTGTGGGTCGCGACCGTACCGAAGCCGTTTTATCTCTCCGAATTCGGTCGCGTGCGCAATTTTCTCGGAATTCTGCCCCGATAACCAAATGTGACGGGGCCGTCATTTTCCTAGCGCGCGATCCACAGGAGGTTCAAATTATACAACATATGCAAATTCACCTCAGCCCCAGGCACCTGGTTCTGACCGCAGCCATCCACTCGTATGTGGCGGACAAGGTCGAACATCTCGAGAGCATCACCGAGAGCATTCTCGCCGCGCATGTCGTCCTCCTCCACGACGAGACCAAGACGAAGCGCTATGTGGTCAAGGTGCATCTCGCCGTGCCCGGCCCCGATATCCATGCCGAGGACGCGGAGACCGATCTCTATGCGGCCATCGACAAAGTCGTCTCGAAGCTCGCCCAGCAATTGCGCAAGCGGAAGACGAAGCTCGTCTCCACGAAGAAGCACAAGACGCGGCTCGCGACCGAGAGCCGCAAGCGAGGCTATGCCCGGCGCTAGGCCGGGTCGGGTTGTGCTGTACAGGGTTCCCGCGATTTAAGGGCGCATGGAGGGCGAATATAAAGTCAAGCTGGACGTCTTCGAAGGTCCGCTCGATCTGTTGCTGTATCTCATCAAGCGTGATGAGGTGGACATCTACGACATCTCGATCGAGCGCATTACGAAGCAATACCTCGAGTTCATCGATGCGTTCCAGATGCTCAATATCGAGCTGGCTGGCGAGTTCATCGTCATGGCGGCGAATCTGCTCTACATCAAGAGCCGCATGCTGCTGCCCGTGGATCAGCAGATGGCGGAGGAGGATGCCGAGGAGGACGATCCTCGCTGGGAACTCATTCGGCAGCTCATCGAGTACAAGAAATTCAAGGAAGCCGCGAATCATCTCCGCGAGCGCGAGGCCGAGCAGGAGAATCTCTTCGCCCGTATCCCCGCCGCGCCCGAGCTGGAGGCCGACACCGCCAATCTCCTCGTCGAGGAGGTGGGCATTTTCGACCTCATCCGCGCTTTCCAGAACATCCTTAAGCGCCGCACCGCTCCGCAGGAGGATCTCCGCGAGATTTTCGAGGAGAATTTCACCGTGGCCGACAAGATCGACCACGTCCTGCGGATCATCAGTTCCGGAGTTTCCCTCCGATTCGAGGAAATGTTTCCCGAGCGGGCCACCCGCGCCGAGATTGTTGTGACATTTCTGGCCATGCTGGAGTTGATTCGTATGAAGCAGCTGCGCGTGCGGCAGGATCAGCACTTCGCGGAAATCTGGATCGACCGGGCCGAAGATACGGTCCCCTACTTCAGCACGCCGGCCACCGGCAGTGAATCGTGAGCGAACCATCCAATCCCGAAGAAATCTCCCAGCCCAAGGACGCCGAGCCAGAAGTCGCCGGGTCTGAGGCCGCTGGGTCTGAAGCCGCCGAGCCTGAAGCCGCCGAGCCTGAAGCCGCTGAGTCCGAGACCTCCGAGGCTCCCGGTGGTCCTGCGCTCAAGAATATCGTCGAAGCCCTGGTCTTTGCGTCGCAGAAACCGATCTCTGCCAAGGAGATCGCCGCCGCCCTGCGTGGCGCCGCCGAGGCCGCGAAGGAGAACCCCGTTGTCGCCGCCTTTGCCAAGCCGAAGGAAAACCAGATCATCGAGGCGATAGACGCCCTCTCCGCCGACTACCAGGCCGCGGGGCATGCCTTCGAGATCCGGGAAACCGCCGCCGGCTGGCAACTCGTCAGCGCGCCTGCTTTTTCGCCGTGGCTGCGGCAGCTCTTTCCGGAGAGCAAGCCCGCCCGTCTTAGCGCGCCTGCGCTCGAGACCCTCGCGATCATCGCCTACCGCCAGCCGGCCACTCGTGCCGATCTGGAGGCCGTGCGCGGTGTGGCGGTCGATGGCGTCATGCAGACGCTCCTCGACAAACAGCTCATCCGCATCGCCGGCCGGGCCGATATTCCGGGCCGCCCCTTGCTTTACGAGACCACGAGCCACTTCATGGAGCATTTCGGCCTGCGTAATCTCGAGGAACTGCCAAATGCCTCCGAGCTGCGCCGTGCCGCCGCCGAACTGGCGGCAGCCAGTGCGGAAAAGGCCGCCGAGTCAGGCGGGAAAAAATCCGCGGGTGAGCCCGCTGCCGCCGGGTCGGCCCCGGCGGAGCCTGCATCCGCCGAGACCGCTCCTGCCGGGCCGACGGCCGGAGAACCTGCGATCGAGGAGCCCGCTGCTCCAGAACCGGCGGCGGAAATTCCGGCCGATCCGGAGCCAGTTTCCGAAGCCGCCACCGGCGAAGTGCCAGACACCACCCCGGAACCAGAGAGTGACCCACAATCATGAGTGACCTTTCCTCCATTCGGGAAAAAATCGATGCCATCGACACGCAGCTCCTCAAGCTGCTGAACGACCGCGCAAAGCTCGCGCTCGAGGTCGGCAGGATCAAGAACCGCGACGGGCTTCCCATCTACGCGCCTGATCGCGAGATGGCGCTCTTGCGCAACCTCTGCGAGAAAAACGAGGGCCCGCTTTCGCCCGGGGCGATTCGCGCCATCTATCGCGAGATCATGTCCGCCGCGCTCTCGCTCGAGAAGAACGTCGTGATCTCGTGTTTCGGCCCGGAGGGTGGCCCCTGCCACCAGGCCGCGCGCGCACGCTTCGGCTCCAGCGTGAGCTATGCGTTTTTCAACGAGATCAGTGAGCTTTTCGCGGCGGTGGGCCGCGGCGAGGGCGACTGTGGCGTCGTCCCGATCGAGGATGCCGGCCATGGCGCCGTCAACCAGACGCTCGACGCGCTGGCCACGACCGACCTGACGCTCTGCGCCGAGATCGTTTCTTCCCCAAGCGGAGCTTCCGGCGAGGAGGGAAATACCTCCCGTTACTTCGTGATGGCGCGCACGGCGACGGCGATCACCGGCAGCGATCGCACGACCCTCCTGCTTCGCGTGGAGGACAAGCCCGGCGCGCTTGTCGATGCGCTGGAACCATTTCGCGATGCGGAGCTGAATTTGAACCACCTTGCGAGCCGTCCGGCCTCGAAGGGTAGCGAGGACGTCTTTTTCTTCGTCGAGGTGGACGGCCACTCCCGGCAGGAAGCTTTTACCGAGGTGCTGCGTGAGCTTTCACGTCGCTGCCGCGCCGTGAAAGTGCTCGGCAGCTATCCGACGACGGCGCTCGTTTGACCGGGGAATTGCGCGCATGACCGCCGTTCTCCGGAGGAGAAGCGTCCGCTTCCTTTTCGCGGCGGCGGTCGCCTCTCTCGTCCTTTCAACCCGCATCGCATCGGCGGAGACGATCTACGTCTTCCTGATCGGCGGGCAATCCAATGCGGAAGGGCGGGCTCTGGCCTCCGACCTTCCGCTGGAGCTGAGAGCGCCTCGCGAGGATATTCCTTTCTACTATGCCTCGTTGACGACCCTGCGGCCGGCGTCCGTGGGCCGCTTCGGTCTCGGCGACAAGCAGATGTTTGGGCCGGAGGTCACCTTCGGGCGGTCCATGGCGGCCTTCGCCGCGCGGTTCCACACGAAGATCGCCCTGATCAAGCAGACCACCGGCGGCACCAATCTCTACGCGCAGTGGGTGGCGGGCGGGGATGCCACGACGGCGGGCGACGGACCGGCTTACGTGAAGTTTCAGACCATGGTCGGAAAAGGCCTGGAGGCTCTCCAGGCCGCGAATCCGGACGCAAAATTCGTCCTTGCAGGCATGATCTGGATGCAGGGGGAAAGCGACGTCGGTGCGCACGATGGCGACCAGAGCGGCAACTACCAAAGAAACCTGACCGCCTTCATCAACGATATCCGCCTGACCTACGGCGCAAACCTGCCCTTCGTGATTGGACAGCTTTCCGCGAACCAGACCGGCGTAGGACCGACGGAGCAAAGAGAGACGGTGCGCGCGGCCCAAAAGGCGGTGGCCGCATCACTTCCGAATACGGCCCTCGTCGATACCGATCAGTTCGAACTCAAGCCCGATCACACCCACTTCACCGCCACCGGCCAGCAGGCGCTGGGAGCGGCCTTCGCGGAAAAAATGCAGAGTCTGCTCTCCGCCTCGCATGCGAGTGTGACCCGGTGACCGCTCTGGGAGCGTTTGCGGCGTCGATTCAATTTTTCGCAAATCGAAAGGAAAACCTCCGACTCCAATGGAGGCCCCGCAATTGCGGGACCATCGTCCAATGGGAGAATAGCGAAGGGCGACATGAGCGCAGCGAAGCAGGCAAACGAGCGGGCGCGAGCGCGGCAACAAGGCTCCTGCCGCGCCGGCTTTTGATTCAGCGCGTAACAACCCCTACGGCAGACTGACCTCGCCCGTATAAGTACCCGGCGCGAGGGAGACCCGCTCCGCCGAAGTGTTCTTCACCACCGCATCGCCCTGAAAAACAACCTCTGAGGAAAATCCCACCAGTCCGCCGACCTTCAAACTCCCGCAATCCTTCAAGGACGGCGCCCCATCGACCAGCGCGGCATCCAGCTGGTCGACCAGTTTGTAGTGATCATCGAGATCGACCTTGGGTGGAACCCCCTGGCGGCTGGCGACGAGCTGCACCGTGCCATCCTCGCCAATCTGGTAGGCATCCGACCGCAGGGTCAGCAGATCACCCGTCGTCTTGACCGGCGCAAAACGCGTCCGCGGCACCGCGATCGCGGCGGCGTCGGGGAAGCACTCGATCGCCGCGCCCATCGCGGATTCCAACTGATAGACCGGCGTGGATTTCTTGTCCCGAGGGTCAACCGTCTTCTTGTTCTGAATCACGGGCAGAGGCAGGAATCCGCCCGACTGCTCCAGGATGTCGCGCAGGCGGTCGAGGCGCAGCCAGAGGTTGTTTGTGTTGAAGAAACGATGCCGCTCGATGTCCTGGAAGGAGTCGAGATCGGCGTCCGGGCATTGCGCGGACTCGCGCAGCAGCAGGCCGCCTTGCGCGCTGCGGGCCAGATGGCCGCCCTTGCGGTCGGACGGCGTGCGGGCCGTGACCTCCATGGCAAAAGGCGCGCCCGAGTCGGCGAACCATTTCAGGAGCTTCGGATCGAGCGTCGCGCCGAGATTGTCGGAGTTCGAGACGAAGAGAAATTTCACGCCGTCGGCGAGCAATCGGTCGAGCGCACCCGAGCCGGCCAGTACCGGATAGAGGTCGCCGTGGCCCGGCGGGCACCACTCGTGCTCGGGATTCGCGGGCCAGCTCACCGGCTCCAGCGTCGAGGCATCGATCTTCGGCGTCTTGTTCTGCAGCAGCTCGATGGAGTCGGCGGAGCCGAGCTCCGGATGGGTGGCGAGGAAGGCGCGCGTATCGGCGCTCGTACTGAAGCTGTTCATCAGCAGGAAGCGGACGTTGGCCCCACTGGTCTCGCGGAAATGCGAAATCTGTCGCGCGATGAGGTCGAGGAAAGTGACGCCGGGACGAACCTCGAGGAGTGACTTGGCCTTCTCGAGCCCCATGCTGGTGCCGAGGCCGCCGTTGAGCTTCAGGATGGCGCTCTGGGCAAGCAATGCGGCGGTTTCCTCCGCGTCGGGCGAGGGGAGATCGTCCGCGCCGGGCAGTGATTCCACCGGAGTGATCGCGCTCTCGGGAAGCATGGCCGTTTCTTTCGCGACGAGCTGCCCGTAGGCCCTCTCGAAGGCGTTGATCGCCGGCTGGCTGACCCCGGCGGTTTTCATTTTTTCGCGGAACAAATCCATGGCGCTCATCGTGCGGGAAGTGTGCGAACTTTTTCGCCGGACGACTACTTTTTTGACGGCACTTTCGCAAACCCATCCATCAGGGCCGCAAAGAGCCGCACGCCGAGATCCAGATGAGCCACCGGATAGGATTCGTTGGGAGAATGGGCGGCACAATCCGGCAAACCAAGACCGGCCAGCACCACCGGCACCTGCAATTCCTGCTGGAGCATCGCGGCCACGGGGATGCTGAGGCCCTCGCGAGTGAGCGCCGGCCTGCGGCCAAAGACATCCTCCAGCGCGGTCATCGCGGCCTGGATGAAAGGGTCGTCCGGCGGGGTGTAGAACGGCTCGCCGCCGTGGTCGAAGGTCACGGTGCCGCGCAGGCCGCTCTTGGTAAACTGTTCTTCGAACCAGGCAGTTACGAGGGCAGCGACCTGATCGGGATCCTGCCGGGGAGCGAGGCGGAAACTCAGTTTCGCCGACGCGGAGGCGGGGATGATCGTTTTCGAGCCCGCGCCTTGATGGCCGCTGGTCAGGCCGTTGATCTCGGCGGTCGGCTGCGCCCAGACGCGCTCCAGCACGGGGACGCGGGTCTCGCCTCCGATCGTCGGTGCGCCGGTCGTCGCGGCGAACCATTCGTCGTCCCACGGCAAATCCTGCCAGGAGGAGCGTTCGAGTTCCGGGACCGGCAGGACCTCATCGTAAAGACCCTGGATCGCGATGCGCCCCGTGTCGTCGTGCAGTGCGGCGAGGATTCGGGCCAGTGCGTGCGCGGGATTCGGCGTTGCCCCGCCAAACATCCCCGAGTGCAGATCGGCCCTCGGACCCTGGATGCTGACGTCGAAGCACGCGATGCCGCGCAGCCCGAGCGTGAGGGCGGGCCAGCCGGGCTCGATCATGCTCGTGTCGGAGATGAGCGCGACGTCGCAGGCGAGCTCGTCGCGGTTGGCTCGTAGAAAATCACCCAGATTTGGACTCCCGACCTCCTCTTCTCCTTCCAGAAGGATGATGAGATTTACCGGCAGCGGCCCTTGGTGGAGCAGACGGCGGAGCCCGACGAGATGCGAGAACGTCTGGCCCTTGTTGTCGGTCGCTCCTCGGGCGTACACGAAGCCCTCTCGCGTCTCCGGCTCGAAAGGAGGCGACTGCCATAGCTCCAGTGGCTCGACTGGCTGCACGTCGTAGTGACCGTAGAGGAGGACGGTGCGCACGTCCGGAATCGCCGGGGTGCGGGCGATCACGACTGGTGCGCCCCTGGTTTCGCGGCTCTCCGATGTCAGCCCCCAGGAGTTCAACAAATCCACCAGCCAGGCGGCACAACTCCGACTGTCACCGCGATGCTCGGGTTTCGCACTGATGGACGGAAAACGCAGGTACTCGAAAAAGGTTTCCAGTTCGAGAGGGGTCATGCAGCGAAGCGGTTGGCGCGAAAGGGCTCGAGGTTGAAGCGCGACTCGCCGGTTGTGACGAGATCGCGGGCAATTTCGCCGATGGCGCTGGCGTATTTGAATCCGTGCCCGCTGAACCCGCCGATGATCCAGGCTCCGTCCTCTCCGGGCACTCGATCGATGATCGGCGAACGGTCCGGAGTGTTTTCGAAAAAGCAGGTTTCCATGGATAGGACGGGCCCATTGGCGTCCGGGAAAATCTCGCCGAGGAATCCGCGCATGTCTTCCTCGTCTTCGCGGTCTGGTTCGCGGCGTGGCACGTCCGGATCGACGGCCGGCGAGGGTTCTTCGCGAAGGCGGCCGAGCTTGAACCCCGGCACCCCGTGGATCGGGAAGCCGTAGAAATGACCGTTGGTCACGGAATCGACGATCCAGACGGGCAGCCGGGCTTCCGAGAAAAAATCGGCGTTCCGGACCGGCGCGAACCAGCCCAGCACGCAGCGCTCTGCCGTGACCGGTACATTTTTCCCGGCGAGCAGTTTCCCCAGCCAGGCTCCGCCGGTGATGACGAGCTGGCCGGCCTCGTAGGTCCCCCGATCGGTGCGCAGGACGTAGGCCCCGGAGCGCTTTTCCCAGCCAAGGACACGCTCATGGCCATGGATCTCCGCCCCGGCGTTCAAAGCCAGGTTTACTTGAGCGGAAATGGCGGCTTCCGGGATGACGAAGCCGGATCCCGGTTGGAAAACTGCTTTCATCCCGGTTGGGGGATGGATCGCGGGATATCGCCGCTGGATTTCCTCGGCGTCCAGCACCTCATGCTCGATCTCGCAGGCCTCGCAGGAGCGGAGGGAGCCTTGGAAAATGGACGCTTCGGGAACGGAGATGTCGAGGCTGCCGACCCGGTGAAAAAGTGTCTGGCCGGTGCGGGCTCCGAGTTCGTCCCACAGCTCTGCCGCGCGCAGGACCATCGGCACATACTTCGCGCTTTCATGCAGGCCGAGGCGGAGAATACGGGTGGCGCCGTGGGAACTGCCCCGTGTGTTGGGGATGGAAAACTGCTCGAGACCAAGCACGCGAAGCCCGGCATCCGCCAGGCGGAGACAGGCGGCGCTGCCCATGCCACCCACGCCCAGTACGGCGACGTCGAAGCTTTTCACGTCCGGAGCGGTTCTAGAAGAGCGTGAGATACTGGTCCGTCTCCCAGCGCGAGACCTGGCGGTGATACTCGTTCCATTCCTGCCATTTCACTTTGAGGAACTCGCTTTGGATCGGGCCGAGCGCGTCGAGGATGACCGAGTCCTGCTCGAGCTCGATCAGCGCCTCCCGCAGGGATTGCGGGAGCGTGACGAGGCCTCGCTTGTAGATCTCGGTGCGCGGCATCGTGTAGAGGTTGCCGAGATTCGGATTCCCTATCGCCATTTCCTTCGCGATGCCGTCGAGGCCGGCGGAGATGTACGCCGCGAAGAGCAGGTAGGGATTTACCGCGGCTGAGATGGTGCGATCCTCGATGTGGCCCGGGCCGCAGATGCGCAGCATCTGGGTGCGGTTGTTATCGCCGTAGCTGATGAATGCTGGCGTCCACGTGAAGCCCGAGCGCGCGCTGAAAAGACCCGGTCCAACCTGCAGGCGCTTGTAGCAGTTCGGCGTCGGCGAGCCGATCGCGCAGAGCGCGGGCGCATGCTTCAGGACGCCGGCGAGGAAATGGTAGGCCAGCTTGGAGAGCCCGAACTCGCGCGGATCGCTCTCGTCGGTGAAGAGGTTCTCACCCGTCGCCGCGCTGGCGAGATGATAGTGGATGTGGGCGCCGCTGCCGGTGCGATCGGCGAAAGGTTTCGCCATGTGGGTGGCGATCGCGCCGTACTTCGGGGCGACCTGGCTCGTCATCATCTTGAAGAACGTCAGCCTGTCCGCCGTCGTGAGGGCGTCGGAGTAGTTGAAGTTGATCTCGTACTGGCCGTTCGCATCCTCGTGATCGGCCTGATAGACGCCCCAGCCGAGCTGGTTGCAGTAGTTCGTGATGTCCTGCAGATACCCGAGCGCGGGCGCGATGCCCTTGAAGTCGTAACAGGGCTTCGCGAGTTGATCGACGCCGCGAGGGTCCCACACCGCGATGCCGCCGTCCGGGGTGCGCACGACGAGGAAATGCTCGGGCTCGATGCCGATATTCGCCTTGTAGCCGTGGGCGGATTCCATGGCTCCCAGCACTCGCTTCAGGTTCACGCGAGGGCAGTAGGGATAGGCCTTGCCGTCGACATACAGGTCGCTGGCGAACCGGGCCGTATTGTTCTGCCAGGGCAGCGGTGTGTACGTGTCGAGATCGATGCGGCCGAGCATGTCGTGCGAGTGCGGCCCCTGGCCCATCCCCCACACCGCGGCCCCCGCGAAGCCCGCGCCCTCATCGGCCAGCGCATCCAGGGTCCCCGCCGGGCACATCTTCACCTTCGCCGCGCCATGCACGTCCACGAACTGGGCGAGAACGAATTCAACGCCATCCGCCGCCATCTGTTCCTTGATCTTCGCCCGGGTATCCATCGCTTTTTGAGAGGTTGAATAAGAAATTTATGTTGCATCTAGTGAAACATTGGGGCAATGGGAAGGACTTTTCCGGAAATTTATGTGCGGCATCGTTGGGTTGTTTTTCAAGAATGCGGACTACGAGCAGGAGTTGGGCCGACTCTTTGCTCCGATGCTCGAGACGATGTGCGGTCGCGGACCGGACAGCGCCGGCTTCGCGGTTTACAACGGCTCCGCTCCGGAGGGCTGGATCAAGGTTTCGCTGCAGCATCCCGACCTCGACTACGACTGGCGGAAGTTGATTTCGCAAATCGAGTCCCGCGGCAACGCGCCGGTGCATTTCGAGAAAAAGTCGACGCACGCCATGTTGATCGTTCCCGCACGGGAGGAGGATGTGCGAGCCATGCTCGCCGAGCTCGATCCCGAGGTCACGATCATGAGCATGGGGCGGCGCATCCAGATCATGAAGGAGACGGGCACGCCGCAGGAGGTCGTCGAGCGGTTCGACGTTCGGAATATGACCGGCTCGCACGCCATCGGCCATACGCGCATGGCCACGGAGAGCGCAGTGTCGACCGCGGGCTCGCATCCCTTCTCGACCGGCATGGATCTGTGCCTCGTCCACAATGGCTCGCTCAGCAATCACAACCGCCTCCGGGAAAATCTCAAAAAGGAGGGGATCGAATTTCGCACGGAGAACGACACCGAGGTCGCCGCCGGCTATTTCACTTGGCGGCTGCGGCAGGGGATGAGCCTGGAGCAGGCGCTCGAGGCCGGCTTGAAGGACCTCGACGGATTTTACACGTTCGCCATCGGTACGGCGGAGGGGTTCGCCGTCCTGCGCGACCCGATCGCCTGCAAGCCCGCGGTGATGGCGGAAACCGACGACTACGTCGCCATGGCGTCCGAGTACCGCTCGCTGGCGTCGTTGCCGGGGATCGAGAACGCCCGGCTATGGGAGCCGGAGCCGGGTGTGGTCTATAGCTGGAGCCGCGCGTGAAGGAGATCGATCTCGGCAGCGCCTCGGTGCGTGAGCTCAACTCCGCGCTGCATCAGGCCGGAGCGGATGAAACGGTATGGCGGGTCTTGAATCCGCGCGGCGCGCATGCGCTGGCGGTGGGACTCGATGCTCCGGTGACGGTCGAGATTGCCGGCCACGCCGGCTACTACTGCGCCGGGATGAACCAGCTCGCGACCGTGGTCGTCGAGGGAAACTGCGGCACCGGCGTGGCGGAAAACATGATGTCCGGCCTCGTGCATGTGAAAGGAAACGCCAGCCAGTCCGCAGGCGCCACCGCCCACGGCGGATTGTTGATCATCGATGGCGACGCCTCGGCGCGCTGTGGCATCTCCATGAAAGGCGTCGATATCGTGGTGAAGGGCTCGGTAGGCCACATGAGTGCTTTCATGGGGCAGGCGGGCAACCTCGTCGTCTGCGGCGATGCGGGCGACGCGCTCGGAGATTCGATCTACGAGGCGAGACTCTTCGTGCGTGGAAAAGTCGCCAGCCTGGGCGCCGATTGCGTCGAGAAGGAGATGCGCCCCGAGCATCTCGGGTGGTTGGGCGCGATGCTCGAGCAAGCCGGGGTCAGCGCCCTCCCGGAAGAATTCCGCCGCTACGGATCGGCGCGCAACCTCTACAATTTCAAAATCGACCACGCGTCGAGTTACTGACCATGAGCAAGCCCGGCCTGCGTGAATCCCATCTGTTCGATCGCAACGTCATTCACGAAATCCAGCGCGCCGCCGATCAGGGTATCTACGATATCCGCGGCTGGGGGACCAAACGCTGGCTGCCTCACTTCGACGATCTCGTTTTCCTTGGTGCTTCCATGTCGCGCTATCCGCTCGAGGGCTATCGCGAGAAATGCGCGACGAATGTCGTCCTTGGCACCCGCTTTGCCAAAAAGCCGATCGAACTGAAAATCCCCATCACCATCGCCGGCATGAGCTTCGGCGCATTGTCCGCGAACGCCAAGGAGGCGCTCGGTCGCGGAGCGACGGAAATGGGGACCTCCACGACCACCGGCGACGGCGGCATGACGCCCGAGGAGCGTGGTCATTCTGACCTTCTGATTTATCAGTATCTGCCTTCCCGCTACGGCATGAATCCCGACGACCTGCGCAAGGCGGACGCGATCGAGATCGTCCTCGGCCAGGGAGCCAAGCCCGGCGGTGGCGGCATGCTCCTCGGGCAGAAGATCAGCGACCGCGTGGCGGAGATGCGCACCCTGCCGAAAGGCATCGACCAGCGTAGCGCCTGCCGGCATCCGGACTGGACCGGTCCTGACGATCTCGCGATCAAGATCGAGGAGTTGCGCGAGATCACCGACTGGGAAAAGCCGATCTACATCAAGATCGGTGCCTCGAGGACCTACTACGACGTGAAGCTGGCCGTCAAAGCCGGGGCCGATGTGATCGTCGTCGATGGCATGCAGGGCGGCACCGGTGCGACACAGGATGTCTTCATCGAGCATGTCGGCATCCCGACGCTGCCCGCATTGCGGCAGGCCGTTGAGGCTCTGCAGGAAATGGATATGCATCGCAAGGTGCAGCTGATCATCTCCGGCGGCATCCGCAGTGGCGCGGACGTGGCCAAGGCGCTCGCCATGGGTGCCGACGCCGTCTCCATCGGCACCGCCGCGCTCATCGCCCTTGGCTGCAACAGCCCGCGATACGAGGCCGACTACGAAAAGCTCGGCAGCGCCGCCGGTTTCTTCGACGACTACCAGGCCGGCACCGATCCGGCGGGAATCTCTACGCAGAACCCCGAGCTCGCCGCCCGCCTCGACCCTATCGTCGGCGGCCGCAAACTCGCCAACTACCTCCGCGTCCTCACCCTCGAGACCCAAACCCTCGCGCGAGCCTGCGGCAAATCCCACGTCCACAACCTCGAGCCCGAGGACCTCGCCGCCCTGACCATCGAAGCTGCCGCCATGGCTAAAATCCCCTTGGCGGGAACAAACTGGATCCCCGGCCAAGGCGGCCTCTGAAAGCGCTTCCGCAAATCAACCAGAAGCCTCGAATCATAGGACTCCGCACCCGCGAGCCCACTTCAGCTCTCAACTGCTCTACGAAGCCTCGCTAATCACACTCAAAAACCGCACCGGCGTATTGCTCACCGCCACGGGCCCGTGCTCGAAAGTCCCATCGAAAAAGAGGCTGTCCCCCGGCTCCAGAGCAAACTCCTTGTCCGCATGCCGGTAGGTCATCTTCCCCTCGAGCATGAACAGAAACTCGTGCCCCGGATGTTTGAACACATTCTTCGCCGGATCGATTTTCTTCTCCTCGATCGTCATCAGGTACGGCTCGAAATCCTTCTCGAACGGCAATCCCGCGGCGAGGCTCTCGTAGCTGTGACCGATCTTCGATCCGCGGCCGACGATCGACTTGCGATCCCCTTTCTTGACCATCACCGCCCGGGCCTGAGTGTCATTGCCATCGAAGAGGCTGCCGACATGTACGCCCAGCGCCGAGGCGACGCGGGTGAGGGTGGAGACCGGGCACGAGACCTTGCCGTTTTCGATCTTGGAGAGCTGTCCCTTCGTCAGACGGCAGAGGTCGGCGAGCTGATCGAGCGTCACGTCGCGTTCGAGCCGTAACGAGCGAATCCTCTTTCCGATCTGGGCTTCAATCGAATCCACGGGAAACGGGACGTTAAAAATTTCTTCCCCCGGTGCCCATCAAAAAGAAGGGCGGACGAATTATTCCCAAGCCGGAAGCAGGATCGAGAAGGTCGTGCCTTCGCCCAGGCGGCTGTTGCAGATGATCTCGCCGCCCATGGCCTCGACCATGAGCTTCACGATGCAGAGGCCCAGCCCGGCCGAGTGCTCGTTGCCCAGCGCTTTGCTGCTCAGACGGGTGAAGGGCCGGTAGAGCTTCTTCTGGTCTTCGGCGGAGAGCCCCGGGCCCTCGTCACGCACGGAGAGGCAGATGCGGCCGTCGCCATGGGCCGCGGCCTGGATCCACACCCTCGAGTTTCTCGGCGAGTATTTCACCGCATTCGAGATCAGGTTCGTCATGATCTGCCGGCAGGCCGTCAGATCTCCCCGGATGCTCGAGTCATCGGAAAAAACCTGGCAGTTGAGATGCTTCGTGCGCGCGGCCATCTGGTGCGCGTTGATCGCGAAGTCGAGCAGGTCGCGCCCGACCACCCGCTCTGTCTTCATCCGCACCGTGCCATGTTCGATCGCGTCGATGTTCAGGAGGTTCTGCGCGAGGGCGATCATGTGCTCCGCCTCGACACCGATATCGCGCAGGAGCTGTCCGGCTTCGTCCTCCGGCTCGCCGCCTTCGTCGACCAGCAGGCGCGAGACCGAGACAACGTTGCCAAAGGCGCCGCGGATGTCGTGGGACACGATCCCGAGGAAGCGGTTCTTGTCGTCGTTCAGGCGCCGCAGGTGCTTGCTGATGCGCTCGAGCTGCTTGTTGTAGGTGAAGAGCAGGTCGCGCGAGCTTTTGAGTTCGAGATGCGTGCGCACGCGCGCGATGAGTTCCGCGGGCTTGAACGGCTTCGTGATGTAATCCACCGCCCCAAGCTTGAATCCATGCAGCACGTCATCCGTCTCCGTGCGCGCCGTAATGAAGATGATCGGGATGTCGGCGGACTCGGGATCCGCCTTGAGGATCTTGCAGACCTCGAGCCCATCCATCCCGGGCATCATGATGTCGAGCAGGATGAGATCCGGCTTCCGGTTGCGGACGAGTGCGATGGCGCGAGGGCCGTTGCTGGCTGCGAGGATCTCATGGCCGGCCTCGGTCAGATGCCCCGCCAGCACCTGCAGATTGTCGGGCAGGTCGTCGACGATCAGGACCAGGCTCTTCCGGGAGGAGCCGGGATTACCCTTGGGCGGGGCGATGGGATCGTTCAAAATCACGTGGCGGCGGACGGACTGGGATTCAGGTGAACAAACAAGGTTCCGAATTCCTGTAAAGTGTTTTCCATGGCGATGAGGTCGAAGCGCGCGGCGCAATTGGCGAGCCTCTTTCCATAATCACGGAGAGCCTGGTTGTAATATTCGTCGCCCAGTGTCTCGAGGTGGCGGGCAAAGCGTTCGACCTCACTGACTAACGGCGCATCGACCAGATTTTTCCACACGGAGCGGCAGCGTTCCAGGTGCGGGAGCAGCTCCGGCAGCCGATCGGCTTCGGGTGGGACCGCCGGGGCGATTTGCGCTTCGGCCGCCGCCGCTTTTCGCGCGGTTCCCGCCTTGGTGGCGCAGAAATTCCGCATCTGGCCGGCCAGCTCGGAGCGGCTGATCGGCTTGCGGAGGAATCCGTCGCAGATGGGCTTGAGCGCGATCTCCTCGCTCTGCATCGCGGAGGCTGTCACCACGATGATCGGGATGGATTTCAGATTCGCGTCGGCCTTCAGCGCGCGTGTCGCCTGCAGTCCGTCCATCACCGGCATGCGCACGTCCATCAGGATCACGTCCGGCCTCTCGCTGCGGGCCAGGTCGATGGCCTCGCGTCCGTTCTCCGCCTCGATGAGCTTGTGGTCGGTGCCGAAGAAAAAGGCGCGGATGAGATCGCGGTTCATCACGACATCGTCGGCCACCAGCACCTTGCACGCCTCCAGATCGGCCAGGTCGTAGGCCTGCTCGAAGGCCGAGGCCCGCGGGTTGGCGCCCGGGGTGGCGAGCTTGATCTCCGGGAAGGTGAAGCGGAAGGCCGTGCCCTTGCCGACCTCGCTGCGGATGGAGATCTGCCCGTGCATCATCTCGACCAGGCGTTTCGTGATCGAGAGGCCGAGCCCCGTGCCGCCGTACTTCTTCGTGCTCTGGCCGCTCTGCTGGGTGAACTCCTCGAAGATGCGCTGCTGCTCGTCCTGGGCAATGCCGATGCCTGTGTCCTCGACCTCGAGGACGAGCTCCACGCTGTCCTGCATCGAGTTCGGCCTCCCGGCCATCGCCCGCATCGTGATCCCGCCGTGCTCGGTGAATTTCAGGGCGTTCCCGACCACATTGAAGAGGATCTGCCGCAGCCGGACCTCATCGAGCAGCAGGCTGTCGGGCAGGCTCGGGGCGATCTCCAGCGAAAGCTCCAGCCCCTTCTGCTCGGTCTTTTGTGAAAAGATATGCTGCACGTCCTGCAGCACCACGCGGATGTCGAGCGCGTCGTATTCCAGCTGCAACTTGCCGGACTCGATCTTCGAGAGGTCCAGGATGTCGTTGATGAGCGCGAGCAGGGTGCGCCCGCTCGAGGTGATCGCCTCGACGTAGCTCCGCTGCCGGTCCTCGATCACGAGGCCGCGCAGCAGCTCGGAGAACCCGAGGATCGCATTCATCGGGGTGCGGATCTCGTGCGACATATTCGCGAGGAATTCCGATTTCGCGCGATTGGCCGATTCTGCGTTCTCGATCGCGTGCTGGAGCGCGTCTTCGGCGCGCTTCTTCTGGGTGATGTCGCGCACGATGCCTTCGTAGAAAAGTGGCTTCCCGTCGGGATCCTTGATCAGGCGCGCGGTTTCGTTGATCCACACCGTCGAGCCGTCGCCGCAGCGCACCTCGGACTCGAAGTCCTTCACCGTTTCGTCGCGCTCGATCAGCTCGCGGAACTGCCGCCGCCGCTCCGGGTCGACGTAGAGGCTCGTGGCCGTGACCATGTGGTCGTAGAAGTCCTGGACCGACTCGTACTTGTAGATGCGGGCCAGCGCGACGTTCGCCTCCATGTACCGGCCCTCGAGATCGGTCCGGAAGATGCCATCCACCGAGCCCTCGAAAATGCTCCGGTAGTTGCGGCCCGCGTCCATCAATTGATGCGCCACCGCGTTGAACGCCTGTCCCACCTGGCCCAGCTCGTCGCGGGTGTCCAGCGTCACGAAGATATCCTCGTCGCCCGCCTTCATCCGGTCCGTCGCCTCCTGCAGCGTCTGCACCGTGCCCATGATCGAGCGGTAGAAAGCGATCCACAGGTAGGTCACGGCGAGGATGGCGACCAGCGCGATCGTGAAGAGGACGAGGAGCTGCCGTTGCAGGGATGCGATCCGGTACTCCAGCGTCGCCTTCAACTGCTGCGCGGCCCGTTCCCACATCCAGGTATTGCTCGAGAGCACCAGCGCCGCGGCGTTCTGGTATTGGTCCTCGCTGAATCGCCCCCGCTCGCCGGGGTTCGCCGTCTGGTCGATCAGGCGCAACAGGGCGTGGGTGGCGGAGACATATTGGTCGAGCGGCTGGTCGATCGCCGCCTGCACCGTGCGGCTGCGATTGTTCTCGAAGGCGACCTTCATGCCCCGCTCGAGATATTCCAGATTGGAGCGCAGGCGGCCGGCCTGGGAGATCAGCTCGTTGAAATCCGATTCCGAGAGGCCCCCGCTCGCCGTCCGGCTGCCGACGAGCTGCCGGGTGCGCGCGACGATGTTCGCGCTCTCCGGCAGCGTGAGCAGGATCGCATCCATCAGGTAGTAGGAGTCGAGATCGGGATCGAGGATCAATGTGCTCTGGTCGCCGACGTGCGCGTTCAGATCGTCCACGTCGGCGAGCAGCTTCTCGAACTGCTCATCGCTGATTTCCGGCGTCAGCTTCGGGAGCTGCGTCTTCACGTCCTCCCACGACGACCGCAGGATGCTCAGGCGTTTCGTGGTGTCGAGCGGGCCGCCGAGCCGGGAGTCGATCTCCACCAGCGCATTCATCAGGCTGTCGATTTCCGTCTGCCGGGTCGGGTAGTGCTCGATCGCGAAAGGCTGCTTCTGCAGGTAGGCGCTCGCCAGGGAGCGGGCCTGGGGCAGCTCGTCGCGGAGTTTGTTGAGCGGCGCCAGGTAGTCCACGCCATCGATCTCGAGCACCGCCATGTGGATCTTCTCCTGGATGGCGGCGTTCAGAAAATAGAGCACCAGCCCCAGCGGCAGCGCGAAGCAAAAGCTGATCAACGCGAACTTTCGCGGAAAGGTCAGCAGGTTCAATAGGCGTATCGCAGGCGAAAACCACGCCTGCGCTGTCCGGCTCCGTGCCATGAAGAAACAGAGTAAATCGGCCGCCTTCTCCAGACAAGCGCGCATCCTTGCTTTCGGCTCCCCGAAATGACCACTTCCCCTGACCTCGGACGCCCTGTAGCTTTGGGCAGGAAATTTCCCCCATGTCGGCCCCCACTGCCGTTGGCTTTTATCTCAATCCCCGTTGGAACCGGAATGTCGGCTATTCCATGGCTCTGGGAGCATCCTCGGCGGCTGCGATCACCGGACGGCGGCTGATCATCGCGGAGCAGGAGGACGCCCTCGAGGATCTTCCCCTGGCCGGACTGCTGTTTTTCGACATGACGGGCGATGGCGACGCGCTGGCCCGGCGCATGATCGCGCGCGGCGTCCCCGTGGTAAGTCTCGCCCGGCCGGTGGACGACTCCATCCCCACCGTCCTGCTGGACAACCAGCTCGGCAGTCGCCGGCTCACCGAGACCCTCCTTACCATGGGACATCGGGAAATCGCGTTTCTCGGCGGCGTCGAGGACTACTGGGAGAACCGCCTGCGACTGACCGGCGTGCGCGAAGTTCTGGCTGCGGCGAATCTCGAGCTGCCCTCGGAGCACATCTTTCACGTGGGCGGCTGGGAACTCCCCGATGCCGTGCGCTGGGGGGAGCGCATCGCGATCGAGGGCCAGGGCATCACGGCGTTGGTCTGTGCGAACGACCGCATCGCCCAGGGCGCGATCATGGGCATCCGCCAGGCCGGCCTGCGCGTGCCGGAGGACATCTCCGTCGTGGGGTTCGATAATTTCGCGTTCCGCAATGACTTCGATCCGGAATTCAGCGATCCGCCGCTGACCACGCTTGTCTACCCTAGCTTCGAGATTGGCTGCCGTGCTTTCCAGTGGCTCTTCGAGGGCGGCAGTGAACCCGTGCTGCACGTGCCGCCGCCGGTGATCCTGCGAAAGTCCGTCTGCGTCCGTGAGGGAGGCCGCGAGCCGTCCGTCTCCGCCCTGGACTATGTGATCAGCCCTCCGATGTTCGAGATCCTCGGTGGCCGTCATCCCGCGCGGCTTTCCATCGCGGAGCTGGGAGGGGAGATTTTTTACGACGCCCTCGGCAGCGTGCGGCCGTTGGAGCAGCTCTTTGCCGATTACCGGGAGGTCATCTACCGCGGATTGAACGAGATGTTCGGCTTCTACCTTTTGCGGAAGTCCGCGGCCCTTCTCCAGGAGCTCGCGCCGCCCGCGGACGAGCCCGGTCGCCGCCGGCTGGCCGCCGAGACCATGGGGCAGGTCATCGCGAAAAGCCGCGTCTGGCACTACCGGGATTTTCACAGCGCGCTGCAAAATCGCGTCAACGGCGCCTTGTTGAAATGGCATCGGAAATTGTCCGACATTTTCGATTTCAGGGACGTCGTCGCCGTCGCGGATGAGATTCGCCGGACGCTTGGCATCCGGGGCATCCAGCTCGACGGCCGCAGGCTCGCCGGTGGCGGCATGTATTCCGCGGTGTCATTGCAGCCCATGGCCCGGCGCCTGGATGTCAGCCTGCAAGGCGGCGCGCTCGATTCCCTGCTTTTCCACGAGGGCTTCCATGGCCATGCCGTCCTGCGGCGGAAGCTCAACGCCGGCGCTCCCGACGAGGTGACGCTCGAGGTCGACTTCAACGAGGCGCGCTCGGAGGATTGCGAACGTCTCGCCCAGGAGTTCGAGAGCCTCCTGCTCAATGCCCGCCTGAACAGCCAGCTCCGGGATCACGCGCTTGCTCTGGAGGCACGCAACGACGAGCTCGTCCTCGCCCGCGCCCGCGCGGAGGAGGCCCGTCTCGTGGCCGAGCAGGCCTCGAAGGTGAAGGGCGAGTTTCTCGCCAACATGAGCCATGAGATTCGCACCCCGATGAATGGGATTCTCGGCATGGCGGAGCTCACGCTCGATACCGATCTCACCGCGCAGCAGCAGGAGTATCTGAATCTCATCAAGTCCTCCACCTTCGCGCTGCTCACCATCATCAACGACATCCTCGATTTCTCGAAGATCGAGTCGGGGCGATTCCATCTCGAGGAGATCCCATTTTCGCTCCGGGACACGTTCGACGACACGATTCGCGCCCTCGGTATCCAGGCGGCGGAAAAAGGCCTGGAGCTCATCTACGACGTCCGCCCGGACGTGCCGGATTCATTCCAGGGCGACCCGGGGCGGCTGCGCCAGATCCTGAACAATCTCGTCGGCAACGCGATCAAGTTCACTCCGGAGGGGGAGATCGTCGTGCGCGTCGAGGCGGCGCATCCGATCGCGAGCGACCATTGTTCGTTGCGCATCGAGGTTCGCGACACCGGCATCGGCATCGCCGCGGAAAAGCTCGACGTCATCTTCGAGTCCTTCCGCCAGGCGGACAATTCCACCTCCCGGGTCTATGGCGGCACCGGTCTTGGCCTCGCGATCAGCGCCCGTCTCGTCGAGCAGATGGGCGGCAGCCTCTCGGTCGAGAGCGAGCTGGGACGTGGCAGCACCTTCCATTTCGTCCTGAAGCTGCCGCTGGCGCCACAGACCGTCACCCGCCATCAGGACCTCGACCCCTCCGCCCTCGTTGGCCAGACCGCGCTCGTCATCGATGACAACGCCCTCAACCTCGAGATCTTCCGCGAGACGCTCGAGGCCTGGGGCGTCGACGCCACCCTCGCCGCCGAGGCCCGGTCGGGGCTGGAGACCCTCCGCTTCGCGAAGCAGGACAACCGTCCCTATGACTTCGTCCTGCTCGATGTCGTCATGCCGGGGATGGACGGATTCGAGGTGGCGCGAACCATTACCGCCGAGAAGCTGTGCGAACGGACCGCGCTCGTCATGCTTTCCTCCGCCTTCCGGGGGAGCGAATTCGATGGCGCGAAGGATGACTGTCAGATCTTTCTCACCAAGCCCGTCACCCGCAACGAGCTTCTCCGTGCGATCCATTCCGCCCTGCGGCTGCGCGTCGAGCCTGCCGATCGGCCCAGGCCGTCATCCGCCGCCCGGCGACTCCTTCGCATTCTTCTCGCCGAGGATAATCACGTCAGCGCCCTGGTTGCGTCACGCTTGCTCCAGCAGCGGGGCCACGATGTGGTGATCGCGAAAAACGGCCGCGAGGCGGTCAGCCTGTGGCGCACCGGTGGCTTCGATCTCGTGTTGATGGATATGCATATGCCGGAGATGGATGGCGACACCGCCGCGCGCGAGATCCGCCGGCTCGAGCAGGACCTCGGCACCCGCATCCCCATCATCGCCCAGACCGCGAATGCCATGATGGAGGTCGAACAGGCCTGCCTCGCCGCGGGCATGGATGCGTATGTTTCGAAGCCCATCGTGCGTGAGAAATTCATCTCCGTGGTCGAGTCTTTCGCCCCGGTGGATTGAATCGATCGCGCTCATGTTCAGGGATTTCCCTGATCTGAAAGCCTTTGACGTGGCAGGCCCCCTGGAAATCATTCCAGGCACCACTCATGCGTCTCTCCTCAGCGATCGCGCCCGTGCGATGGACGATCGTACTGGGCCTTGTTCTCCTCAGCGCCTGCGAAAAGCGCGCTGAGAAAGCTCCCGTCATTCCACCCGCCCCGGTCGACGTGGCCACCGTCGAGCAGAAGGACATGCCGGTCGAGCTCCACGCCATCGGAGCGGTCGAGCCCATCGCCAGCGTGCAGCTCAAGGCCAAGGTCTCCGGCGAGATCACCAAGGTATTCTTTTCGGACGGTGCCTATGTAAAGGCGGGGCAGATCCTTTTCACGATCGACCCGCGCACGTTCGACGTCGCCCTCCAGCGCGCCCAGGCCGATCTCACGCAGGCCCAGACCGAGGCCCAGAATGCCCAGGCCCAGGTCGATCGCTACACCAAGCTCACCAATCAGGGCGTTTCGTCGAAGGAGCAGTTTGCTCAATACCAGACGACCGCCACCTCGCAAAAAGCCATCCTCGCCGCCCGGCAGGCCGACGTCGACCAGGCGAAGCTTTCCCTCGATTGGGCCACGGTGCGCGCGCCGATCAGCGGCCGCGCCGGCGCGGCTTTGATCAAGGCCGGCAACATCGTGCAGGCAAATACCGACATCCTCACCTTGATCAATCAGACCCAGCCGATCTACGTGACCTTCTCCGTCCCGGAGACCCAGCTCGCCTCCGTGCGGCAATGGCTCGGCAAGGGGCAGGTGCCGGTCGTGGCGAAGGATCCCGATAGCGGCCAGCCGCTCGGCTCCGGCACGCTCGATTTCGTGGACAACGCCGTGGATCGCCAGTCCGGCATGATCACCATGAAGGCGACTTTCCCGAATCAGGACGAGAGCCTGTGGCCCGGCCAGTTCGTCGATGTCGCCATCACCCTCACCGATGAGCCGGACGCCATCGTCGTGCCGATGACCGCGGTCATGGAAGGGCAGAACGGCTCCCAGGTCTTCGCGGTGAAAGACGGCATCGCCAGCCTCCAGAAGGTCGAGGTCGAGCGCACGGTCGGCAGCCACGCGGTTATTCGTTCCGGCGTGCAGGTCGGCCAGGTCGTGGTTTCGAGTGGGCAGCTGCGCGTCGTGAATGGAGGCAAGGTCGTGGTCTCCGGGCCGGGTACCTCCGCCAAGCCTAAGGCCGGCCCATGAGCCTGACCGATCCTTTCGTCCGGCGGCCGATCATGACGACGCTCGTCATGTCGGCCATCCTAGGTTTTGGCGTGCTTGCCTACGATCGTCTCCCGGTCAGCGACCTTCCGAACGTCGATTTTCCGACCATCACCGTCACGGCCAACCTGCCCGGCGCGAATCCGGAAACGATGGCCTCGTCGGTCGCGACTCCGCTCGAGAAGCAGTTCTCCACCATCGCCGGTATCGAGTCCATGACCTCGTCGAGTTCCCTCGGCGCGACCACGGTCACCCTCCAGTTCGCGCTCACGCGGAATATCGATGCTGCCTCGCAGGACGTCCAGACCGCCATCTCCACCGCGGT
>Ga0310811_10001418_pt1 | contig 30192 bp, 32 predicted proteins | sample YCmetagenome_FD_207642 | JGI IMG/M metagenome (GOLD analysis project Ga0310811, IMG submission 207642) | Soil microbial communities from experimental microcosm in Duke University, North Carolina, United States - YC | ecosystem: Engineered > Artificial ecosystem > Soil microcosm > Unclassified ...
TCTGGCATCGGTCCCGGGACAATGCGACTACGGAATGCGATGAATTAGTCGTATTTTCTGCACCAACGCAACACCGCGTTCCCTTGCAGGAGAGTTTTTATGACCAGCCTGACCACGGCCCCCGTCGCTCCCTTGCTCGACCGTTTGTTCGCGGAGGCGGAAGCAGCGCCCGGTTCCGACATGGCGGATCTTGCGGGGGAGGAGTTGGACCGGCTGATGCACAGCAAGACGGAGTATCGCAACCTCTATGGCCGCATGAAGGCGCTTTGGCTTCCCGTCTCGCGCGAGACCGGAGCCCTGCTCTACATGCTGGCGCGCAGTGCAGGCGCGCGGAGCATCGTCGAATTCGGCACCTCTTTCGGCATTTCCACCATCCACCTCGCCGCGGCGCTGCGGGACAATGGCGGCGGCCATCTCATCACCACTGAGTTCGAACCCAGCAAGATCGCCCGTGCGCGAGCGCATCTGGACCAGGCCGGGCTCGCCGATTTCGTGGAGTTCCGCGAGGGCGATGCGCTTGAGACGCTCGCGCGCGACCTCCCTGGATTGGTGGACCTCGTCCTGCTTGACGGCGCCAAGGCGCTCTATCCGGACGTCCTGGCGCTGCTCGAAACCCGCTTCGCGCCAGGTGCGCTTATCGTTGCCGATAACGCGGATTATAGCCCGGATTATCTGGCCCGCGTGCGCAGCCCCGCGCAGGGCTATATGTCCATCCCCTTTGCCGAGGACGTCGAACTGTCAATGTGGATCGGTTGAACTCGCGACGACCGCCGCCTCGGCAAGCAGCCGTGCGCGGACATCGTCCGGAATGGGCGTCGCGCGGCCGGTGGCGTTGTCGACCATCACCATGACTTCGTAGCCCTTGGCGACGCAGCGCTCGCCTTGGAAAATGCCCTGGATGACGGTCACGGAACTGCGCCCGACCCGCACCACGGCGAGGCCGAGGTCGAGCGTCGCCGGCCAGTGGACTTCGGCCAAATAGTCGATCTCGACCCGGGCCAACACGGTATGCGTGCCCTCCTCGGTGCCGAGCGGCAGGCCGCAGGCCTGGGCGAGGGTGGTGCGCCCGGTTTCGAGATAGGCCGCGTAGGAGACGTTGTTGACGTGGCCCTGCGCATCCGTATCCGAATAGCGCACGCGCTCCTGGCCCCAGACGCGATAGGTTTCGCGCCGGGTGAGATCCAGGCCTTCCTTGCCATCGGACATGTCAGACGGGCTCCGCGGTGCCGACAAGGCCGGCGGCGAATTCCTCGGCCACGAAGGGGCGAAGGTCGCCCACCTTCTCGCCGACACCCACCGCATGCACCGGCAGGCCGAATTCTTCCGCCAAGGCGACCACGATGCCGCCACGGGCCGAGCCGTCCAGCTTGGTCACGATCAGCCCGTCCACCTCAACCAGATCGCGGAACACCTGGACCTGGGAGAGGGCGTTCTGACCGGTCGTGGCATCCAGCGTCAGCAGCGTCGAATGCGGCGCCGTCGGGTCCAGCTTGCGGATGACACGAATGATCTTCGCGAGCTCGTCCATCAGCGCGGTCTTGTTGTGTAGCCGGCCAGCGGTGTCGACGAGAAGAACGTCGATCCCCTCGCGTTTCGCACGCTCCAGCGCCCCGAAGGCGAGGCCGGCGGCATCCGTCTCCGGCTTGCCGGAGACGACGGGCGCGCCCGTGCGCTCGCCCCAGATCTGCAGTTGCTCGACGGCGGCGGCGCGGAAGGTGTCGCCCGCGACGAGCATCGGCTTCAGCCCCTGGTCGCGGTAGAATTGCGCGAATTTGCCGATGGTCGTGGTCTTGCCGGTGCCGTTGACGCCGACCATGAGCACGACATGCGGCGCATGGGCGGGATCTATCACCAGCGGCTGGGCCACCGCGCTCAGGATCTTCGTGATCTCCTCGGCGAGAGCGGCCTTGATCTCTGCGTCCGTGACTTCTTTGCCGAAGCGGGTGCGGCGGAAGGCGGCGATGACCTTCGCGGCGGCGCGGGGGCCGAGATCGGCCCCGATCAGCAGCTCCTCCAACTCCTCCAACGCCTCGTCGTCCAGCTTGCGCTTGGTGAAGACGGCGGTGATTCCGCTGGAGAGCTTCTGGGTGGAGCGGGACAGCCCTTCCTTCAGCCGTGAGAAGAACCCGGAAAGCGCCATGTCAGGGACTCATAAAGATATATCTATGGATGGTCAGGCTGCGATCAGGCCGTCGGCATCGACGCCGGTCACGGTCACGGTCACGATCTGGCCGGGCTCGGCGGGTGCTGCGAGGCACACGGGCCGGAAATGCTCGGAATGGCCCCGCGTCTCGGTCTCGGCCAGCACGCGCACGCTCTGCCCGAGATGGCGCGCATCGAAGCGGGCGGCGGCCTCGGCCCCCGCCGCGCGCAGCCGCGCCGCGCGTTCCTTTCGGACCGCCTTGGGCACCGAGGGCATGCGCGCCGCCGGCGTGCCGCTCCGCTCCGAATAGGGGAAGACATGCAGCATGGTCAGATCCGCTTCCGAGACCAGCGCAAGGGTCTCGGCAAAAGTCTCCTCGGTCTCGGTCGGGAACCCGGCGATGAGATCGGCGCCGAAGGCGATGCCCGGCCGCAATTGCCGCGCCCGCTTGGTGACCGCAAGCACATCGGCGCGGAGATGCCGGCGCTTCATGCGCTTGAGGATGAGGTCCGAGCCCGCCTGGATCGAGAGATGCAAATGCGGCAGCAGGCGCGGCTCATCGGCGATCAGCCGCCAGAGGTCTTCGTCGATCTCGCAGGGGTCGAGCGAGGAGAGGCGCAGGCGCGGCAGGTCGGGCAGGAGGGCGAGCAGGCGCCGCACCATCTGGCCCAAGGGCGGCTGGCCCGGCAGGTCATGCCCATAGCTGGTGATGTCGACGCCCGTCAGCACGATTTCCTGATAGCCCGAGGCGATCAGGCTGCGGCACTGGTCGAGGATGGCGCCGAGCGCCACGCTGCGGCTCGGGCCGCGGCCGTAGGGGATGATGCAGAAGGTGCAGCGATGGTCGCAGCCCTGCTGGACCTGCACGAAGGCCCGCGCCCTGCCGGCAAATTCCGTCACCAGATGGGCGGCGGTTTCCTTCGCTGCCATGATGTCCGAGACCGCTGACGGGGAACCGGGCTGCCAATGAGCGGCCTCGAGCTTCTCGGCATTGCCGAGCACGCGCGAGACACCGGGCAGGCCGCCCCAGCTTTCAGGCGCGATCTGCGCCGCGCAGCCGGTGACGACGATCTTCGCCTCCGGCCGCTCGCGCGCCAGACGACGGATCGCCTGCCGCGCCTGGCGCTCGGCTTCCGCCGTGACGGCACAGGTATTGACGATGATGGTATCGGACAGCCCGGCCTCGCGGGCGTGGCCGCGCATGACCTCGCCCTCATAGGTGTTCAGCCGGCAGCCGAAGCTCAGCACATCGATCGTCATGCGGCGATCTCCAGGGCTTCGGGCAGGGTCATGGTGCCGGTGAAGCTTACCTCGGCGGGCCCGGTCATCAGCACATGGCCGTCCGCTTCGCGCCATTCGATGGTCAGGCGCCCGCCGTCCAGGATCATCTCCGCCCGCCGGCCGGTAAGGCCCCGGCGTGCGGCATTGACGAGCGCGGCACAGGCACCGGACCCGCAGGCGAGCGTCAGCCCCGCGCCGCGTTCCCAGACGCGAAGTCTGATCCGTTCGGGGGACAGAATCTCCGCGAAACCTATATTGGCGCGGTCGGGGAAAAGCCCGTCGGTTTCAAAACGCGGCCCAAGGGTCGCTACAGGCGTTGCCGCGATACTGGTCACAAAGAAGGTCGCGTGCGGATTGCCCATGGAAAGAGCTGCGGGATCGGCAAGGGCGCCATCGGCGAGCGGCAGATGCAGCGTGTCCATCGCGGAGGTCAGCGGCACCTGGTCCCAGCCGAGCCGGGGGGCGCCGAGATCGACCGTCACCGTGCCATCGGCATGCAGGATGGAGGGTAGATCGCCGGAGATCGTGCGGATCACTACGCGGTCACGGCCCGTCTCCTGGCCGATCAGCGCGGCGACGCATCGGGTTGCATTGCCGCAGGCGCCGGCCTCGCTGCCGTCCGGGTTATGGATGCGCATGAAGACATCAGCGCCATCGCGCCCTGGTTCCAGGCTGATCAGCTGGTCGCAGCCGATCCCGAGCCTGCGGTCCGCCAGATGGCGGACGCGCGGGGTGGTGAGGCCGAGGGCGCGGGTCCGACCGTCGAGAATGACGAAATCGTTCCCCGCCCCATGCATCTTCATGAAGGAGATCTGCATTCCTCGGGTTATAGGAGCCCCCCGCCCCGGCCGGAAGAGCGATTGCCGGGTGCCAGTTTTGTCTCGAGGGAGGAAGAGGATGCGGAGACGCGCATTTGTGACCGGAGCCTTGGGGCTCTCCATGGCCCTGGGTGCCGGCCCTGCTTCCGCGGCCGGTCCCTCCTCGCCGGTCGGCGACTGGCGCACGATCGACGACCACACGCACAAGCCCCGCGCCATCGTCCGCGTCTATGAACAGAACGGATTGCTGTATGGGCGGGTGACGCAGATCCTCGACCATCATTACGACGGTGTCGTCTGCCAGCATTGCGCGGGCTATGCCGCGAACAAGCCGGTGCTCGGCCTCGTCATCATCCAGGGGCTGAAACCCGATGGGAATCAGTGGGATGGCGGCACCGTCCTTAATCCGGAGGACGGCAAGGTCTATCGCTGCCGCATGCATCTCGCCCCCGGCGGTGATACGCTCCTCGTGCGCGGCTATATCGGCACGCCGATGCTCGGCCGCACCCAGACCTGGCAGCGGGTGGGCGGGTAAGATCAGGTCCCGCCCCTTCCCATTCATACGGAAATTCCGTATATAGCGTCATGTCAGATCGCTTCGATCCTGCGGAGGATATGGCCAATCAAGCCAAGCATGGGCTGCCGCTGATATTTGGCGACGAGATATTGAAGGACGGGAACTATCGGATCTTGCCAACGATCCGTCTGGAGGATGAGGAAGAGCGCTTCAAGTTGATAGGGATGGTAAGAGATCGTCTTTTCACGGCGGTCTTCGTGTGGCGGGGCGATCTGCCAAGATATATCTCCGTAAGGAGGAGCAACAATGCGGAAGAGCGAGTCTATCGCAATCCCGGCTGATCGGAATGATCCAGAGGACCGCGATGTGAGTGTCGAGGGGTTGGAGCGTGGCCAGCGCGCCCGGCTGGTCCGTGTGACACGGACGAAACTCGGCCTGTCCCAGCCGGAATTTGCCGCGCGCTTCAATGTGCCGGTGGGCACGCTGCGCGACTGGGAGCAGGCGCGCTCGACAGCGCCGGATTTTGCGATCGCCTATCTGCGTGTGATCGCCCGGCATCCTGACATGGTCGCCGACGTCTTGTCCCGGGAGACGGCATAGGACGCTGTCGGCGAGGGATCGCCGGAGCGGTGCCGCCCGCGCGGGCGGCCCGCGCATTCCAGCCGGTCGCCTCCGCGCTTGCGGCGGGGCCAGGGGTTCGCTATACGCCGCGCCTCGTTCGTCTGTGTGCCGGGCCTGAAATGGGCATGCCCGGCCGCGACACCTGTCCGGCGCCGCAGATCGCGGCACCATCGGCCAGGGTAATTTGAAGGAGACCAAAATGCCCAAGATGAAGACCAAGTCGTCGGTCAAAAAGCGGTTCAAGATTTCCGCGACCGGCAAGGTTCTGGCAGGCCCGGGCAACAAGCGCCACGGCCTGATCAACCGCTCTCAGAAGATGAAGCGCACCAACCGCGGCTCCCAGACGCTGACCGAAATGGACGGCAAGACGGTGAAGCAGTGGGCCCCCTACGGGCTGGCGTGAGAGAGAGGATCTGATCAATGGCACGTGTTAAACGCGGCGTTACCACCCACGCCCGGCACAAGAAGGTCCTGGCTCAGTCCAAGGGCTTCGTTGGCCGTTCCTCCACCAACTACCGCATCGCGCTCGAGCGCCTGGAGAAGTCCCTTCAGTACGCCTATCGCGATCGCCGGAACAAGAAGCGCGAATTCCGCGCGCTCTGGATCCAGCGCATCAATGCGGCCGTCCGTGAACAGGGCCTGACCTACAGCCAGTTCATCTTCGGCCTGAAGCAGGCGAATATCGAACTCGACCGCAAGGTTCTGGCCGCCATCGCCTTTGATGACGCCGAGAGCTTCGCTGGCATTGTCAGCCAGGTTAAGGCCGTCCTCGAAGCCGCGCCCGCCGCGGCTGCCTGATCCCGCGCGCCCCGCCCGGGGTGCCGTGACCCAGGTGACTTGAATGAGAGGGCTGCCGATCCACGGCGGCCCTTTTCTTTTTTCGGAGCCTTCCATGTCCGACGATCTTCTGGCCCTTCAAGCAGAAGCCGAGGCGGCGATTGCCCAAGCCTCCGACCCACGCGCGCTGGACGCCGTGCGCGTCGCCTTCATGGGCAAGCAGGGCCGCATCACCGGCCTGCTGCGCAGCCTGGGCCAAGTGGCGCCCGAGGAGCGAAAGGCCCGGGGTGCCGCAGTGAACGCGCTGCGCGACACGCTGGAAGGCGTGCTGGTTGGCCGCCAGGCGGTGATCGACCAGGCGGCACTCGCGGCACGGCTCGCCGCTGAACGCATGGACGTGACCCTGCCGCCCGCGCCGGACGCGCGCGGCTCCATCCATCCCATCAGCCGGACGATGGAAGAGATGGCGGCGATCTTCGGCGCCATGGGCTTCACGGTCGCCGAAGGCCCGGAAGTGGAGGCCGACTGGTACAATTTCGGCGCGCTGAACATCCCGGCCCACCACTCCGCACGCAGCGACATGGATACCTTCTATCTGCCGGGAACCCATGAGGGTTATCCGCTGGTGATGCGCACGCATACGAGTTCGGTACAGATCATCTCCATGCTGTCCGAGCCGCCGCCGCTGCGCCTGATCGTGCCGGGCCGCACCTACCGCGCCGACCATGACGCGACGCACAGCCCGATGTTCCATCAATGCGAGGGGCTGGTCATCGACCGCGGCATCACGCTCGCGCATCTGAAGGGCTGCCTGACCGATTTCCTGCGCAGCTTCTTCGGCATTTCCAATCTGCCGGTGCGTTTCCGCGCCAGCTACTTCCCCTTCACCGAGCCTTCGATGGAGGTCGATATCGGATGGAATCGTCGCACCGGCGAATTGGGCGGCGGTGGCGACTGGCTGGAGATCCTGGGCAGCGGCATGGTGCATCCGAAGGTGCTGGCCAATTGCGGCATCGACCCGCGGGAGTGGCAGGGCTTCGCCTTCGGCATGGGGATCGAGCGGGTGACCATGCTCAAGCACGGCATTTCCGATCTGCGGCTATTCTACGAAAGCGATATCCGCTGGCTGAAGCATTACGGCGCCTCACCCTTCCAACCGACGACCCTGCACGAGGGGGTGTGAGACGATGAAATTCACCCTTTCCTGGCTGCGCGAGCATCTCGACACCACGGCTTCCCTCGAAACCATTACGGACCGGCTTACCGGCATCGGTCTCGAACTCGAGGGCATTGAGAACCCCGGCGCGGCACTCGCTCCCTTCCGGGTCGGATACGTCATCGAAGCGGTGCAACATCCGAACGCGGACCGGCTACGGGCCTGCACGGTGGATGCGGGCGAGGGGCCGGTTTCCGTCGTCTGCGGCGCACCCAATGCGCGCACGGGCATCAAGGTTGTCTTCGCACCCGTCGGTGCCACCATCCCCGCCAGTGGCATGGTGCTGAAGGCGGGCGAAATCCGCGGCGTCGCGTCCAACGGCATGCTGTGTTCGGCCCGCGAACTGGGCCTGGGCGAGGATCATGACGGTATCATCGAACTGCCCGAGGATGCGCCTGTCGGGGCGCGCTTCGTGGACTACAAGGGGCTGGACGAGCCGGTGATCGAGATTGCGGTGACCCCCAATCGCGGGGATGCGCTCTCCGTCCGCGGTGTCGCGCGCGACCTCGCCGCCGCCGGTGTCGGCATACTGAAGACCTGGACGCCGGATACCGTGCCGTCCAAAGGTTCCAGCGCCATTACCTGGGCCATCGACGGCACGAAAGCCTGTTCCTGGGTACTCGGCCGCACGGTGCGCGGCGTGAAGAACGGGCCGAGCCCGGCCTGGCTGCAGGATCGTCTGCGGGCCATCGGCCTGCGTCCGATCAGCGCCCTGGTCGATATCACCAATTTCTTCACGATCGACCTCGGCCGCCCGCTGCATGTCTTTGATGTGGCAAAGGTGAAGGGCAACATGCTGACCCTGCGCCCCGGCGCCGGCGAAACCTTCCTCGCCCTGAACGGCAAGGAGGTAACGGTCACCGCCGATGACTGCGTGATTGCCGATGCCGAAGGCGTCGTTTCGCTGGCCGGTGTCGTGGGGGGCGAGGAGACCGGCTGCACCGAGGAGACGACGGACGTCTTCATCGAATGCGCCTATTTTGACCCCATTGCGATCGCGCTGACCGGCCGCCGCCACCAGATCGCCTCCGACGCGCGGGCGCGGTTCGAGCGTGGCATTGACCCGGCGCTGATGCCCGCGGCGCTGGAAGCGGCGACCCAGATGGTGATCGAACTCTGCGGCGGTGAGGCTTCCGAACCCGTTTCGGCCGGGGCCGAGCCCGATTGGCGCCGCACGGCGACACTGCGCTTCGAGCGGCTGCGCGGCTTCGCCGGCGCCGATATTCCGCGCGACGAGGCCGAGAAGATTCTCCGCCGCCTCGGTTTCGGTCTGGCGTCGAGTGACGAGGACAGCATCACCGTCCATGTGCCCTCCTGGCGCAACGACATCGCCGGGCGTGGCGGCCTGGAACCCGCCCGCGCGCTGAGCCCTGAGGTTCTGGCGAAGGTCTCGGCCGGTGTGGCCGAGATCGAGCCGGAAGTGGATCTCGTGGAAGAGGTGCTGCGCATCTGGGGCATCGACCGGGTGGAACCCGTTTCGCTGCCGCCCCTGGGGGCCGTTCCCGCCGCGTCTTTCACGCCGCGCCAAGGCCGCGCGCTGGTCACGAAACGGCTGCTCGCGAGCCGCGGTCTCGCCGAGGCGGTGACCTTCAGTTTTGCCGACCATAAGGTGGCCGAGCTGTTCGGCGAGGCGCCGGAATCCTTGCGTCTGGTCAATCCGATCGCCTCCGATCTCGACCAGCTGCGGGCGACGCCGCTGATCACCCTGGCGCTCGCCGGCGCCCGCAATGCGGCGCGGGGCTTTGCCGATCACGGCCTGTTCGAAGTCGGACCCGCCTTCCATGAAGGTGTCCGCGGCGGGCAGCAGGTGGTGGCGGCCGGTCTCCGCTTGGGCGAAACGCCACGCAGCTGGCTGGAGCCGGCGCGTGGCGTGACGGCGATGGACGCCAAGGCCGATGTCTGGGCGGTGCTCGCTGGGCTTGGTCTGCCGCTGGAGGCTTTGACGGTGACCGCCGATGCGCCGGGCTATTACCACCCCGGCCGCTCCGGCACCGTACGCCAGGGTCCGAAAGTGATGCTCGCGCGCTTCGGCGCCCTGCATCCGAGCCTGATCCGCGCGCTGGATCTGCCGCAGAATGCCGTCGCTTTCGAAATCTTCCTGGATGCGATCCCGGAGCCGAAGCGCCGGAAGAAGGCAGCGCCGGAGCTTTCGGCCTTCCAGCCGCTGCGGCGCGATTTCGCGTTCATCGCCACGAGCGACGTGGCGGCAGACGCGGTGCTGCGGGCGGCGCGCGGCGCGGTGCGGGAGCTCATCACCGGCGTCACGCTGTTCGACGTTTATGAGGGCGAGAAGATGGAGCCGGGCCGCAAGTCCCTCGGCGTGGAGGTCGTGTTCCAGCCGAAGGAACGCAGCCTGACCGATGCCGAGATCGAGGAGGTTTCGGCCAAGGTGGTCGCCGCTGTCACCAAGGCGACCGGCGCCACGCTGCGGTAACCCGACCGTCTCAGCGACCCTTCGATTGACTGCGGGATATACGGTTCATATATGGATCGTATATCCCGCAGCCGCGAGGGACAGGCATGGGCATCGTGAAAATCGACGACGATCTGCACGAGGAGGCGCGCAAGGCCAGCGCCGTCATGTGCCGGTCCATCAATGCGCAAGCGGAATTCTGGATGAAGATCGGCATGCTGGCCGAAACGAATCCGACACTCTGCTTCAACGACATCGTCAAGGCTCAGTTCGCGGCGGCGGATGTTCGCCCGGCCGAAGCGGCCGCCGCCTGACATGGTGAAGACGCGAGACGAACTCGCGCTGATGCGCCTGTCCGGCAGGCTCCTGGCCTCCGTCTTCGAGATGCTGGACGGGCTCGATCTCGTCGGCATGTCCACCTTGCAGATCAACGATCTGGTGGAGCGGTTCATCACCGTCGACCTTGCCGCGCGCCCGGCGAGCAAGGGCCAGTACGGCTTCGGGTTCGTCCTCAACTGCTCGATCAATCATGTCGTGTGCCACGGCGTTCCGGATGCGCGCGCGATCGTCCGGGACGGTGACATCATCAATCTCGACATCACGCTGGAGAAGAACGGCTTCATCGCGGATTCAAGTAAGACCTATCTGGTTGGCAACGCACCGCCGGCCGCCAGGCGGCTGGTGAGGGTCGCGCAGGAGGCGATGTGGAAGGGGATCGGCGCGGTGCGGCCGGGCGCCTATACCGGCGACATCGGCTTCGCGATCGAGCGGCACACCAAGGCGCACGGCTATGCGGTCGTGCGGGAGTTCTGCGGGCATGGCATCGGCCGCGAGATGCACGAAGAGCCGCAGGTGATGAATTTCGGGCGGCCCGGCACCGGTCTGCGATTGCGCGAGGGCATGGTCTTTACGATCGAGCCGATGGTGAACCAGGGCACGCGCAAGGTGCTGACCGAGGATGACGGCTGGACGGTGGTGACCAATGACCGCAAGCTCTCCGCGCAGTTCGAGCATACCGTGGCCGTCACCAGGGCAGGCGTCGAAGTCCTGACCCTTCGGAGCGATGAGAGGCCGATGCTGAGCAGCGTATAAGGTCTGGTTCTGATAGGGAGACGGCGATGAACGCGCGGAAACTGGCGCTGATTACGGGCGCCTCCAGCGGATTAGGCGTGGCCCTGGCCGAAGATCTGGCTCGCCGCGGCTATGACCTGATCCTGACGGCGCGCTCCGAAGCGCCCTTGCAGGACCTCGCGGAGCGTTTGCGGCAAAGCCTCAAGGTGGCGGTGACGGTCGCGGCGTCCGACCTCTCCGTGCCCGGCAGTGTCGCGGGCTTGGCGGCCAGGCTGGACGGGCAGGGGCTGCAGCCCAGCGCGCTCATCGCCAATGCCGGTTTCGGTATCAACCAGCCCTTCGTCGATCACGACCCGGCGCGGCTGACCGCCATGCTGCAGCTCAATATCGTCTCGCTTTCCGAAATGGCGCGGGTCTACGGCGCCCGCATGGCGCGGGCCGGCTCCGGCCACATCATGCTGGTCGCGAGCATCGCCGCCTTCCAGGCGACACCGCTGCTGGGCGCCTATGGCGCGTCGAAAGCCTTCGTGCTCTCGCTCGGCGAGGCGCTGCATGTCGAACTCGCGCCGAAAGTCGGTGTGACGGTGCTTTGTCCCGGCTTCATGGAAACGGGGTTCGGCGCGGTCGCGGGTTTCAATCCGAACGAAATGACGCGACGGACGGCTCTGCCGGCGGCCAAGGTCGCGCGGATCGGGGTGGACGCCATGCTGCGGGGCGAAGCGGTGGTGGTCGCGGGTGGCGCCAACAAGGCCATGGTCGCGGCCTCCCGCCTTATTCCGCGCATGACCGCGGCTCGCATCGCCTACAAGGCGAGTGGCGGGGGCTCGTTCAAGCGATGATACGGCGACGTCGGATCAGAAAGGGCGGTGGCGTGTCTCCCGCTCCCGCTCATGCCGGGTGCGCGCCCCGATGACGTAATGGGCGCCGGTCCAGCAGAGGATGCCCAGCAGCGCGGGGATGCCGAAGAAGGCGACGACGCCGTACCAGTTTCCTCCAAGCCAGCTCATGTCTTGTTCCTTTCCAAGACCGGCCGCGAGGGCCGGAAGCGGGAGTAACAGCAAAGCGAGCCAAGTCTTGCCTTGAACGGTCTTGTTTCTGTTCCGGGACGAGTGTGCGCCGTTGCGCGCGAACGGTAAAGCAATTGCCCGCGCGCATGCGGGTGCCGGCACCTCAATTCTCATCGCTCCACTCCATCATGATATAGCCATTGACCATGGCGGGGGTGGCACGGCAGCGCATCGGCCGACCGCTGGCCCCGGGCGTATTCGCCGGGTAGGCCGATCCCATCGAATAAGGTTGGCCGTTATAGTAACAGAACTGCCGGGGATCAGGCGGCGCCTGTTGCATCAGGATGGGTGGCCCGCCCGCCTGGGGCGGCGGCTGGTAATTCTGGGCCTGGCAGGGCAGGGCGAGCACCGCCTCGCCCAGGACCCATGCCGCCAGAAAGGCCGTTTGCCCTTTCAACCGTGCCACGCTCCCCTGCCGTTCTCCCGGGCAAGCAGGATTGCATGGAATTGGTGAAGATTTCCTGGCCGCAAGCCGGACCGGGCGCTCCCCTATGCGGCTCCGGCGCTGCCCTTTATGCTGCTCGCTCCTTTGCCGAAGGACGTGCCTATGCCGAACGCGCTCCATGTCGCGGTCCAGATGGACCCGATGAACACAGTCAATATCAACGCGGATTCCACCTTCGCCCTGATGCTGGAGGCGGAACGCCGCGGCCACAGGCTGTGGCACTACGAGGTGCGGCACATGGCCCTGCGCGGCCAGCGCCTGACGGCGCGCGCCCATCCGGTCTCGGTTCGGCGCGAGGAGGGGAACTTCTACAGCTTCGGACCCGAGGAACTGCTCGACTTGGGGACGATGGATGTGATCCTGATGCGTCAAGATCCGCCCTTCGACATGGCCTATATTACGGCCACCCATATGCTGGAGCATATCCACCCCAAGACGCTGGTGGTGAACGATCCGGCCGCGGTTCGCAATGCGCCGGAAAAGCTGCTCGTCACCCAGTTCCCCGACCTTATGCCGCCGACGCTGATCACCTGGGACCGCGCGGCCATTACGGAATTCCGCGCCGAATTCCGCGACATCATCATCAAGCCGCTGTTCGGCAATGGCGGCATCGGCGTCTTCCGGCTGCGCGAGGACGACGAGAATTTCGGCTCGATCCTCGACAGCCATTTCTCGCGCACGACCGAGCCACTGATGATCCAGCGGTACGAGCCGGCCGTGCGGGCCGGCGACAAGCGCATCATCCTGGTGGATGGTGAGGCCGCAGGCGCCGTTAACCGCGTGCCGGCAAAGGGCGACGCGCGTTCCAACATGCATGTCGGCGGCCGGCCGGAGCGGACCGTCATCACGCTACGCGAGCGCGAGATCTGTGAGGCGATCGGCCCCTATCTGCGCGAGCAGGGCCTCCTCTTCACCGGCATCGACGTGATCGGCGATTATCTGACCGAGATCAACGTGACCTCCCCCACCGGTCTGCAGGAGATCGCGCGCTTCGACGGCATCCATATCGAGCAGCGCATCTGGGACCGGATCGAGGCGAAGAAGTAACACCGTGCGATGATCCGCGCAGGCGACATCAGAGGCGGCCGGGCCGTGCCCCTGGACGGGGCCTGGCCTGAGTTTCCGCGCCTGCCGGGCGGGGTTCTCGTATTCCTGCGCGTCGCCGCCTGCCTGCTCTGGACGGTGCTATGCGGCATCCCGCAATCGGTGCTGATTTTCCTGCCAGGCCGGGCCAAGGCCCTGCTGCCGCGTCTCTATTGGTGGGGCTGCTGCCGATGCCTCGGCCTGCGCGTGCGGGTGATTGGCGAGCCTGCCGGCGGCGGCCTGCCGGTCGTCTATGTCGGCAACCACTCCTCCTGGATGGATATCCCGGCACTCGGATCCGTCCTCACCGCCTGTTTCATCGCCAAGGGCGAGGTCGGGAAATGGCCGATCATTTCGATTGTCGCCCGGCTCGGCCGCACCGTTTTCGTCAGCCGCAAGGCCGCGACGGCGGCGAAGGAGAATGCCGATATCCTGCAGCGGCTGCGCCAGAGGGACAATCTCGTCCTGTTTCCGGAGGGCACGACGTCGGACGGCACCCGGGTCATGCCCTTCCGCTCCGCGTTTCTTGCGGTTGCCGAGACCGAACAGCCGCACGTGCTGCAGCCTTTTACCATCGTCTATGACCAACTCGATTTCCTGCCCGTCCGCCGTGAGGACCGCACCCTCTTCGCCTGGTTCGGAGACATGGACCTTGCGAGCCATCTGAGCCGCATTGCGCGCCACCGCGGTCTGCGCGTCACGATCCAGTTGCATCCGCCGCTCGACCGCGGGGCTGGGCTGAACCGCAAGAAGCTCGCCCAACTGACCTGGAGCCAGGTTGCGCAGAGTGCGGCCGAAATCCGCCGCAACCGGAATTCCTGTCCGGGCTGACGCTGGACCTTTCCCGTCCAGAGCGCACATTGAGGGTCGCAATCAACGGAAGGTATCGATGGCCGGACAGCCCAGCGGCTCGAGCGTAACCCCCCATGAAGATACGCTGCGCCAGGTCTTCAACCACAGTGTCGCGGCCGGCCCGTCGTGGATGCCCCATTATGTCTGGAGCACCATCATCCTGCTGGTGGCGGCGGCGGTGGGGCTGCTTCTGCACTGGGCGACGCTCCGCCTCTTCAAGCGGTTTCGGCCGCCAAGCAAGGTGCGGACCTTCTTCGAACTTTTCGTGGAGAACACGCGGGGGCCGAGCCGGGTCGCCTATGTGCTCTTCTTCGCCGGCGCGGCGCTGCCCTCGCTCAGCTACTCCGCCGCGACGACGCTGACCATCGCGCATCTGCTGGCGGTCGCTTTCGTCTTGCTGGTGGGCTGGACGGCGATCCGGGCGATGGAGATCCTCGCCTCCCTTTATCTCGCGCGCTTCCGCACGGATATCGACGACAATCTCCTGGCTCGCAAGCATCTGACCCAGATCCGCATCCTCAAGCGGGCCGGGGCCATCCTTATCGCCGTCGTCACCGTCGGCATCGCGCTGATGACCTTCGATGAAGTGCGGCAATACGGCATCAGCCTCTTTGCTTCGGCGGGTGCGGCAAGCTTGGTGCTCGGTCTTGCCGCACGGCCGCTGCTCACCAATTTGATAGCTGGCGTCCAGATCGCCATCACCCAGCCGATCCGGCTGGAGGATGCGGTGATCGTGGAAGGGGAATGGGGATGGATCGAGGAGATCACCGGCACCTACGTCGTCGTCCGGCTGTGGGACTGGCGGCGCATGGTCCTACCGATTTCCTATTTCCTGGAGAAACCCTTCCAGAACTGGACCCGGGAATCGGCCGCCCTTATCGGCACGGTCTATCTCTACCTCGACTGGCGGGTGCCCGTGCAGGTGGTGCGCGACAAGCTGACCGAGATCGCGGCCGAAAGCGCGCTCTGCGACGGCAAAGTGGTCAATCTCCAGGTCAGCGACGCGCGCGAGGCGGTCATCGAGCTGCGTTGCCTGGTCAGCGCGCGCACGGCGCCGCAATGCTGGGATTTGCGCTGCGAGGTGCGAGAGAAGATGATTGCTTTCCTGCAGCAGGAGCATCCTTACGCCCTGCCACATACCCGCATAACGATGGATCGGGCACCGGATTCTGCTGCAGCGCAGCAACAGTAAACAGTCAAATTTATGTTGCTATGCAGCATAAATCATTCGGTTTTGAGACAAAAATCAGCGGAAACAATCATTTAGAATTTAATTGTCCAAGCAACCCCAGGTCGATGCATAGGTATGTTGCCTATGCGCGCGTTGGGCCGGGCAATTGGCGAGGTTAGAGCCTAGTCTACGTCTTTTGGCATGGGAGCCTGGAATGAATATAGCAGCGCAAACCTCAACAGCGTCGGGTTCGACCGGGGAGCATAGTTTCTTCACCGGCGGCATGGCGGCTCTCGCAGGTCTCATGTTCGGCCTTGACATCGGCGTGATCTCCGGTGCTCTCGGCTTCATCGGCACAGCGTTCCATGCGAGTGACGCGGCTAAGGAGTGGATCGTCAGCTCCATGATGTTCGGCGCGGCGCTGGGTGCGCTTGCGGCGGGTGTTCTCTCCTTCCGCCTCGGGCGCAAGGTTTCGTTGATCCTCGGCGCTATCCTCTTCGTCATCGGCTCGCTCCTCTGCGCCGCCGCCTGGTCAATCGAATCTCTCATCGCCGCCCGCGTGATCCTCGGTCTCGCCATCGGCATCGCGACCTTCACCGCGCCGCTCTACATCTCGGAAATCTCCCCGCCCGAGAAGCGCGGCTCGATGATCTCGACCTATCAGCTGATGATCACCATCGGCATCCTCGCCGCTTTCATTTCCGATACGCTGTTCAGCTACATCGGGGCCTGGCGCTGGATGCTCGGCATCGTCGCGGTCCCTGGCGTGCTCTTTCTCATCGGCGTCACGCGCCTGCCCAATAGCCCGCGTTGGTTGCTGATGCGTGGCAAGGGCCGCGAGGCGCGCGAGGTGCTGACGCAGCTGCGCGGCAACAAGCAGCGCGTCGACGCCGAATACAAGGAAATCGAAGAACAGCTGCGCCGCCCGCAGGTCGGCTGGTCGCTGTTCCGCGCGAACTCGAATTTTCGTCGTTCGGTTTTCCTCGGCATTGCCTTGCAGATCATCCAGCAGCTGACCGGCATCAACGTCGTCATGTATTATGCGCCGCGCATTTTCGAGGCGGCCGGTTTCCACGGCCATATGCAGCTCTGGGGCACGGCGATCGTCGGCCTAGTCAACGTGCTCGCGACCTTCATCGCCATCGGCTTCGTCGATCGCTGGGGTCGCCGCCCGGTGCTGCTGAGCGGTTTCGTCGTTATGGTCCTCGGCATGGGCATCCTCGGCTATGTGCTGAACCTCGGCCATCTGAGCGTCGGCATGCAGATCTTCGCGGTCGTGATGCTGCTGCTCTTCATCACCGGTTTCGCCATGTCGGCGGGTCCGCTGATCTGGGTGCTCTGCTCGGAAGTGCAGCCGACCAAAGGGCGCGATTTCGGCATCGCGGCCTCGACGCTGACCAACTGGGTCGCGAACTTCGTCGTCGGCCTGACCTTCCTCAGCATGCTGAACAGCTGGGGCTCGGGCCTGACCTTTGGCTTCTATGCGCTGCTGAATGCCCTCTTCTTCGTCTTCACGATCTACTTCGTGCCGGAAACCAAGGGTGTGACGCTGGAGCATATCGAGGCCAATCTGATGGCCGGCAAGCCGCTGCGTAACATCGGCGCCTGATCACCGCCCCTTCGGCGGAAGCAAAAAGGGCTGGCCCGGGAAACCGGACCAGCCCTTTTTTAGGGCCGCAGAGGATTGGCAGGAGGTGGGAGAGCGTGTCGCTCAGCCGTTGCCGCTCGATTGGGGCGCGTCCATATGGCCCAGCCACAGCACCGGACCCTGCGGCAGGCCCGTGGTCGAGCCGCCCTTCTGTTCCAGGCTGACCATGATCTCCATCGGCGCATGCATCGAGGCGGGCAGCGTGATGGTTTTTCCCTCCGGCGTGATGAGGCCCAGCGGCTTCGGCACCTTCTCTCCGTCCGGCAGGCCCCAGAGTTCCAGGTCGTGCCCGACGGCGACGGCGATCTTCTGCAGCGGCTTGAACTGGACGGCGCCGTTCGGCCCGGCGGCGGCCAGCCAGAAGGGCGTGCTACCCTTCGGGGGTGTCAGCACAGCGCTTGCGAGCGGAATTCCGGGCGCCTGCAGCGGCTTTTCAGGCGGGCTGCGCAGGATGACGAGTGCGGCCATGGCGGCCGCCAGCGCGAAGCCTGCCGCCGTGGTGCCACGCCAGAAGCCGAGACGGCCCCAGATCGAGCCGGCCTGCGCCGGCCGCGCCGCCGCTGCGGGCGCTTCGCTCAAGCCGCAAGTGGCGGCGATCCGGGGCCAGAGCGAGAGCGGGGGAGCAACCGGCGGCACCAGGACGGCCAGCGGCGCGAGCCGGTTCTCCCAGCCGATGATGGCATCTGCCAATGCGTGCTCGCGGTCGGCGCGATGCAACACCGCATCGCGCTCCGAGCCTTCCAGGACCCCAAGCACATATTCGGCGGCGAGAAGATCGTCGTCTTCGCTGGTGCCGCTCATGCTTCCAGGCACCGCTTGAGGCTGGCGAGCGCCCGCCTGATCCAGGATTTGATGGTGCCAAGCGGCGTGCCGGTTTGCGCCGCGATTTCGCTATGGGAAAGGCCTTCGGTAAAGGCCCGCATCAGAAGATCCCGACGGTCGGGCTCCAGTTCCTCCAGGCATCGGTGCAGCGCCGCCCCTTCCGTACTCGCCTGCAACTGGTCGAGGGCGGATGGCGCCCCGTCCGCCTCCTCGGGTGGCTCGTAGCCCGGCTGTTCGCGGGCTCGCCTGCGCGTGATGTCGAGCGCACGGTAGCGCAGGATGCTGATGATCCAGGCGGCGGCGGCGCCGCGCGCCGGATCGAAGCGCACCGCCTGGTTCCAGACCTGGACGAAGGCATCATGCGTCGCGTCGGCGGCGAGGCCAGGATCGCGGGTGATGCGCATTGCCAGGCCGTGCATCCGCGCCGATTGCGATTCGTAGAGGGTGCGGAAGGCCGCGCGGTCGCCGCTCGCACAACGCAGCAGCAGCTGGCTGAGTTCGGAATCGCCGAGGTCCCGCGGCATAGCCTGAGTCGTCACCAGAGCCGGAACCCTCCCGATAGCGCGCACGCGGCGCGCATAGGCTGCTCCCCGCATATTGCCCGGCCGGTGACGTGTGGCAAGCCGGCTGCGTGCGTCTAGGGCGCCGAAGGCCATCGGTTACTTGTCCTGTTTTTCGGGAATTACTCCCGCCTGTCCCTCCTCTTACGGGCGGCGTGGCCCTGCGGATGCCGCAAGCGCCATCATCGCTCTCATGTCGCAATGGATGGCTAGGTGATCGGCCAACCCGTCGAGGGCTGCTTCCACCGCCGTTGCGTGGCGCCCGGTGCTGGGGGCGAGGGCGAAGCCGGCGCGCCAGGCATTGCGCTGGCGGTCATCTCCGAAAAAGCCGTGGACATAGCTGCCGAGGACGCGGCCGTCGGGCGATTGCGCGCCGTCCGTGCGCCCGTCCGCGAGGCGCAGCAAGGGCCGCGCCGCATCGGGGCCGGTGGTCACGCCCATATGCATCTCGTAGCCTGAAAACGGTACGCCGTCGGCCAGCGTCTCTCCGCGCACCGCGGCCAGCTGTTTCGGGCCGCGCAGCACCGTTTCGACCGCAAGCAGGCCGAGACCGGCGACGGTGCCGGGTGGCCCCTCGATCCCCTCGGGATCGGCAATGATCCGGCCGAGCATCTGGTAGCCGCCGCAAATGCCGAAGATGCGGCCGCCGCGCCGGTGATGGGCAAGGAGATCGGCGTCCCAGCCCAGGGCGCGCAGGGCAGCGAGATCGGCCATCGTCGTCTTGGAACCCGGCAGGATGACGAGATCGGTATCGGGGGGAAGGGGCGCGCCGTCCCGCAACATCACAATGTCGATATCGGGCTCGCCGCGCAACGGATCGAGATCGTCGAAATTAGCGATGCCAGGAAGCACGGGGACGGCGATGCGAAGCGCGCCGCCCCGGCGTTGGGTGTTGGGCGTCAGATCGGCGGCGTCCTCGGCCGGCAGGCGATGCGCCTCGCTGAAATACGGCACCAGGCCGAGCGCTGGCCAGCCGGTCCGTTCGGCGATGAAGCGCATGCCCTCGGCGAAAAGACTGGCATCACCCCGCATGCGGTTGACGATGAAGCCGCCGATACGCGCGGCGTCGGCCGGCGGCAGCACGGACTGGGTGCCGACGAGGCTCGCGATGACGCCGCCGCGGTCGATGTCGCCCACGAGGATGACGGGCAGGTCGGCCGCCTCGGCGAAGCCCATATTGGCGATGTCATGGGCGCGCAGATTGACTTCCGAGGCGCTGCCCGCGCCCTCCACCAGCACGATATCCGCCTCTGCCCGCAATGTGTCGAAGCTCTCCAGCACATAGGGCAGAAGCTGCGCCTTGATCTGCTGGAACTCCCGCGCGCGCGCCTGGCCCCAGACGCGACCCTGCACGACGATTTGGGACCCGACCTCGCTCTGCGGCTTGAGCAGGACGGGGTTCATATGAACCGAAGGCGCCACGCGGCAGGCCAGCGCCTGCAGCGCCTGGGCGCGGCCGATCTCCCCGCCATCGGCCGTGACGGCGGCATTGTTCGACATGTTCTGCGGCTTGAAGGGCCGCACGCGCAAACCCTGGCGCGTCAGCAGGCGGCAGAACCCGGCGACGAGCGTGGATTTCCCGACGCTCGACCCCGTGCCCTGGACCATCAATGCACGGGTCACCCCCGCCCGCCTCAGGCGCCGAAACGGCCGTTCTTGGGAAAGCCCACCGGCGGCTGGCGCCCGGTCTGGGCGCGGGCGCCGAGCCAGTCCTTCAGATTGGTTTCGGTCCGCGTGCGCTCGCCCGACTTCCAGGAAAGACCGTCGGCGAGCTTGAAGATGCGCAGGTCGGCAACGCCGCCATCCTTGTATTTCTGCAGCTGCACGCCGAGGCCGCGCGCCATTTCCGGGATCTGCTCAAGCGGGAAGACCAGCATCTTGCGGTTCTCGCCGACGATGGCGAGGTGGTCGCCATTCCCCACCGGCGTGGCGATTGCCAGCTCCTCGCCGGGCTTCACCGTCATCACCTGCTTGCCGGCCTTTCGCTCGGAGAGAAGATCGTCCGCCCCCACCACGAAACCGCGGCCGGGTGAGGAGACGAGCAGGTATTTCGCGCCCGCCTCATGGGCGAAGAGGGCGACGACCTCATCCTCGTTGCCGAATTCGGCTAGCAGGCGGATGGGCTGGCCGTCCCCACGGCCGCGCGGAATGTCCCCCGCGCGCAGCGTATAGGCGCGGCCGTTGGTGGCGAGCAGCATGAGCTTGTCCGTCGTCTCGCAGGGCAGCAGCAGGCGCAGCGCATCACCATCCTTGAAACGCAATTCGGCATCGGGCGCGATTGCGCCCTTCACGGCGCGCAGCCACCCCTTCTTGGACAGGATGACGGTGATGGCTTCGCGCTCGACCAGCGCGGTTTCGTCGATGTCGATGACGGCGGGGGCGGAGCCGATGGTGGTGCGGCGCTTGCCGAGCGGGCCGTCTCCCCAATTGGCGCGGATCTTTTCGAGTTCCGTGACGATCCGGTCCCAGCGCAGCTTTTCGCTGCCGAGGAGCGTGCGCAGATCCTTTCCTTCCTTGGCGAGATTCTTGTGCTCCTTGCGGATCTCCATCTCCTCGAGCCGGCGCAGCGAGCGCAGCCGCATATTGAGGATGGCTTCGGCCTGCAGGTCCGTCAGGTCGAAAGCTTTCATCAAAGACGGCTTTGGCTCGTCCTCCTCGCGGATGATGCGGATCACCTCGTCGAGATTGAGATAGACGGCGAGATAGCCGTCGAGAATTTCGAGGCGCCGCTCGATCGCGTTAAGGCGATGCTGCGAGCGGCGGACGAGCACCACGTGGCGGTGGTCCAGCCAAGCGCGCAGCACGTCCCGCAGCGGCATGACGCGGGGCGTGCGGTCCGCATCCAGCACATTCATGTTGAGCGGGAAGCGGGTTTCCAGCGCCGAAGTGCGGAACAGGCTTTCCATCAGCATGGAGGGTTCCACCGTGCGGGTTTTGGGTTCCAACACAATGCGAACCAGTTCGGCGCTTTCATCCCGAATATCGGCGAGAAGCGGTAGCTTCTTGTCTTCCATGAGCTGCGCGATCTGCTCGATCAGGCGGGATTTCTGCACCTGATAGGGAATTTCGGTGACGACGATGGTCCAGGTGCCGTGCTTGCCCTGTTCCACCGACCAGCGCGCGCGCAGGCGGAAGCCGCCGCGCCCGGTCTCATAGGCCTGCAGAAGTGCCGCTTTCTCCTCGACCAGTTCGCCGCCGGTCGGGAAATCGGGGCCGGGCATATAGTCGAGCAGCTCGGCTGTCGTCGCTTCGGGTTTGCGCACGAGGAGAATGGCGGCGGCGCAGACCTCGCCCGCATTGTGCGGCGGAATGGACGTCGCCATGCCGACCGCGATGCCGGCCGCGCCATTGGCCAGGAGGTTGGGAAAATTGCCCGGCAGGACGAGGGGTTCCTGCTCCTCGCCGTCATAGGTCGGACGGAAATCGACGGCATCCTGGTCTATGCCCTCGAGCAGCGCCTGGGAGATTTCGGTCAACCGCGCTTCGGTGTAGCGCATGGCCGCGGCATTATCGCCGTCGATATTGCCGAAATTGCCCTGGCCCTCGATCAGCGGATAGCGGACCGAGAAATCCTGGGCGAGGCGGACCATGGCCTCATAGATCGAGGCATCGCCATGGGGATGGAACTTACCCATGACGTCGCCGACCACGCGGGCGCATTTCTTGAAGCCCGAGGTCGGATCGAGCCTGAGCTGCTGCATGGCGTAGATGAGGCGGCGATGGACGGGTTTCAGCCCGTCCCGCACATCCGGCAGGCTGCGGGACATGATGGTCGAGAGCGCATAGGCGAGGTAGCGGTCGCTCAATGCCCCGGCGAGGGGGGCTTCCTCGATATGGCCGGCGAAATCGTCAGGCATCAGAATCTCCGGGAGGCGGGATGGTCGGCCTCCATAGGCGAACAATACTGGAACGCGATGGGTGTGTCAGCCGGAGCGTGAGGGTGCGTTGGCCTCGGCTATCCGCGTCTCGACCAGTTGATAAAGATGCCGCCGCGCTTCGGGAAGCGGGCGATGGTGATGGCCGAAGGCGTCGCGCTCCAGGAAATGGCCGGTGAGGCGCAGCGCATCGCGCCAATCCTCGGGCGCCGCGCCGGTCTCGTTGGCGCCCGGGCGCAGAAAGCCGGGCAGCGGCAGGAGCCGGTCCCGCCATGCGCCGGCGGCCTCTTCCGAGACCGCCCGGCCAGTGCGGGGGGAGACGCGGGTCAGCCCCTGGCTTGCTCCGGTAACGGCGCAGGTCGCGAGATCGAGCCCATAGCCGAGATCGGAGAGAAGGGTGAGTTCGAAGCGCACGAGATCGGCCGGCGTCGCGTGATGGGTGGCGATTCGCGGCAGCAGATGAAGGAGCGCCGCGAAGCTCTGTCCATGCGGCTCGCGCTCGGGCAGGGCGCCTGCGGCGACCGCGCAGGCGGCCCGCAGCAGCGCGAGGGACAGCGGCTCCTCCATGGCACCCGGGGCGATGGCCTGTATCGATTCGCCGGTCAAATGACCGAGCTGTTCCGGCAGTCGCCCGGTCCAGCGCAGCGCGAGAAGATTGCCGCTCTGCCAAAGCGCCACCTGACGGCGGCTGGCGCCGCCGCGCACCAGGCCTTTATGCAGGCCCTGGCCCGACGTGAAGGCCGAGACGATGAGATCGGCATCCCCATAAGCGCGGGCTTCCAGAAGAATGCCGGGCTCTTCCCACTCCATCGGGGGTTCAGAGATGCTCCTTGAGGCGGGGCATGAGTTCGACGAGGTTGCAAGGCCGCTGGCGGATATCGAGCTGCGTCACGAGAATGTCGTCCCACCCGTCCTTCGCCGCGCCGGGACTGCCGGGCAGCGCGAAAAGATAGGTGCCGTTCGCGACGCCGCCGAGTGCGCGGGACTGGATGGTGGAGGAGCCGATCTTGGCATAGCTCAGCATGCGGAACAGTTCGCCGAAGCCGACGATTTCCTTTTCCAGCACGCGCGCAAAGGCTTCCGGTGTCACGTCCCGGCCGGTGATGCCGGTGCCGCCGGTGGAAATGACGACATCGACGGCGGGATCGGCGATCCAGGCGCGCAGCTGCGCTTCGATGGCGCCCACGTCGTCCTTCACCAGTTTGCGATCGACGAGCTTGTGCTCGGCCAGTTCGATCCGGGAAACGAGCACGTCTCCCGAACGGTCCTCCGCCAAGCTCCGGCTGTCGGAGATGGTGAGGACGGCGATATTGACCGGCACGAAGGGGCGCGAGAGGTCCATGGGCCTCTTCTAATGGATCGTCGCAGAACTTGCGATAGCGACGCCGACGCCGGAGGGGCCGGTGAGGTGCGGGAAACTGCCCTGGACGAGCGCCTCGAGGCTCGGCACCGGCAAATTCATCTGGGCGGCGTAGGCCCAGCTGTACCGCAGCACGCAGAAAACAAAATTGCGTGTCTCGCGATTTGGGATCATTTCGATATAGAGAAGAGGATCATGCTCGGCGACCTGATCGTTGCTCCAGCCGGATGTTTCTGAAGGTCCGGCATTATAGCTCGCGAGAATGCGAATGAGGTCGCCGTTGATGTTGGACTGCGATGCCAGATATCTGAGGTAGCGCTGACCCATTTCGAGATTGAATTCAGGATCTGAGAGGCCCTGCCGCTTCAGCTGCGTGGCACCCCATTTGTTCATGAAGGCGGCGGTCTGCGGCATCAGCTGCAACAGGCCGCGCGCGCCTGCGCCGGACACTGCCTTGGGATCGAAATTCGATTCCACCCGCACCAGCGCGTAGAGCAGCGCCGGATCGACATGGAGGCCATGCTTCGGGAAGAGCGAGAGCGGGGGGATCACCACGCTGCCCGGGGGATGAGCCGGGTCGAGCGAGGCAATCTGACTGGCGAGCGTCGCCATGCCGGCCTTCCAGGCGACCAGCATGACGGCGCGCCGCATGCCCGGGTCCTGCGCGATCTTGGGATAGAGAGCACGCAGCTCCTGTTCCGCCAGATGAGTCTGACCGACCTGCAGGAGCGCGAAGGCTCGCTCGCCATGGGGATTGGAAGCGACGGCCTCGAGATCGGCGAGGCCGAGCATCTGATGATCGAGATCGTGGCTCGGGCTGTCCTGGCCCAGAATGCGCTGCGCGAGGGTCGCGTAGAATCCCGATCCGCTGGCAGCAGCACGGCGCAGCCAGGTCAGGTAGAGCATCTGCTTGTCTTGGCGCAGTGCGCTGCGCGCCGCCCAGAAAGACGCCGCCGCGCGGAGCTGACTGGAGGCCTGAGGCGCACCAGCGGCCGCGGTGAAATAGTCCAGAGCCTTGGCATCCTTCGCGACCCAGGCGGCGAGCCCGGCGATGAAGGGCGGCAGACCAAGCTTGCCGTGGGACTCGGCGATGGCGCCATGCGCGAGATTGGCCGCGAATGCGTTATGGCCATTGGCGAAGGCGATGTGGGCGACCTCGGCCCTGAGCGTCGCGCCATAAGCCTGGCTAATCTTGGCGGCGCTGATGGCGGAGACCGCCTGAGCGAGCTTGTCGGAATGGGCGAGGTCAAGAACGCGGGAATCCAGCCCCGGCTGGTTTTCGACCCCGGTATCGGGCGGCCCCATGTCGAAATCGGCGCCGTCGGCATTGGTCGGGGGGGAGAGATAGGCCGGCTGCAGCCGTGTGGGCATGGACCCGGCGGTGCCGTGCAGGCGCAGGCTCAGCACATGCGCGATCGCCGGCGCTTCCGGCTGGTCGCCATAGGAGTCGAGCCAGTTCTTCAGTGTCGCGGCGCTAGGCTTGGTATAGGGGCCGGTGTAGCGGTCGGCCAGGATGGCGCCGAGCAGCATCCGGTTGGAGAGCTGCGCCGTGGCCTTCTCGGCATCCGCGATCTTGCCCTTGGCCTGAAGCGCGAAAATCTGTCGGACCAGAACCGCATCGCTGGGGTTCAGGGGTTGCGGAAACGCAAAAGCATCGCCGCCTTCGGGGGCCGATCGCGGCACCGCGTAAGCAGACTGGTCGCTGAGCTTTGTCTCTGAGCCGGCCTTTTCCTGGGCGTCTGCATGCAGGCCTGGGGCGGCCGTTCCAGCAAGAATCGCGGCCCCCGCGATGATCGCTTTGGGGCTGAAAAGACGGGAGAACGAACTGCCGATCCCTCGCATGGGCAGGGTCGCTAAACAAGTTTCTCCTGGATGGCAACCTCACGGTCATGGGAGCTGCCTCCTATTCACCCATCATGCGCGAGAAATGCGCAGGAATCGGGCGAATCGATGTGGTGAATTTTTCGTCAATCACGTCGCCAGCCGCTCGCGGAGGGCGAGCAGATCGGCCCAGGCCTCCCGCTTGGCGAGCGGCGTGCGCAGCAGATAGGCCGGGTGATAGGTCGGCAGGCAGGGCAGGGGAGCGGCGAGCCCGGGGATCGCGAGCGCTTGCCAGCGGCCACGCACTCGCCGGATCCCCTGGGTCTGGCCGGTGAGCGCGCGCACCGCGGTGGCTCCCAGCAAGACCAGGATGTCCGGCGCCACGAGGGCGATGTGGCGCATCACGAAGGGCAGGCAGGTGGCGATCTCGTTCTCCGTCGGCGTGCGGTTGCCGGGCGGCCGCCAGGGCAGGATGTTGGTGATGAGCACGCGGCTGCGGTCGAGGCCGATCGAGCCCAGCATACGATCGAGCAGCTGGCCGGAGGCGCCGACGAACGGCAGGCCGGCGCGATCCTCGTCCGCGCCCGGGGCTTCGCCCACCAGCATGATGCGGGCTTCGGGATTGCCGTCCGAGAAGACAAGGTTGGTCGCGGTATCACGCAGCGCGCAGCCCTCGAAGCCGGCGATCGCGGCGCGCAGTTCGGCCAGCGTCCCGGCCGTGGCGGCAAGCGCGGCAGCCTGGGCGGCGGCCGGCCGGCCCGCCGTGGGGCGGGAGAGCGCGCGAGTGGGCGACGCTTGCGCCGGTGTCGGCAAAGGCGCCGCACCCACGGCGATAGCCACCGCAGCAGACGGCTCGGCGTGCTCGCTGGCCGGGTGCCGGGGCGGCGAGGCGGGCTCGGTCTCGGCCAGAGCGAAGCGGTCAATTCCGAGGTCGCTCAACCCTTCATCCGCCCCCCATTCGATCTGCAGGGCGAGAAGGGCCAGCGCCGCGGACCTCTCCGCTTCCGCGCCGAACAGGGCGTCTTGCATGTCGGGTGGCCTCTGCGTTCCGGGTGGTGTTCTGCCCTACCGGGGCATGACGCGCTTTTTACTGTCAAGCAATGGGTCGGTTCTGCGCGTGTCCCCCGATGGCGCAGCCGCCGCTCGGCTGGTAGCATCCACGGCATGAGAAACGCTCCCATGCTCGGCCGCTCGGTTCTTCTTGCCCTGACTGCCCTTTCCGCCTGTGCCGCGACCACGCCGCCCGGCTCGGCGGGGACCGGCCGGGCCGGCGCCTATGGCAGTTTCCTGGTCGGCCAGTATGCCGCCAGCCGATTCGACTTCCCCGTGGCGGCCGAGGCCATGCGCCGGGCGATGGCGGATGACCCTTCGGCCGGTGCGACCCTCTCGGGCCGCGCCTTCCTGCTGGAACTTCTGGCGGGCAACGCCGGCACGGCTGCGGCGCTTGCAACCCAGGTGCCCAAGGATGCGCTTGCCCAGCTGCTGCTCGCCGGGTCCGAGGCGCGGGCCGGCCATTGGCAGGATGCTCTCGGCCGCTATCAGGCGCTGCCGGAGCAGGACGGGCTGACCCGCATTCTCAAACCCCTCCTCGTCGCCTGGGCGCAGCAGGGCGCGGGCGATACAAGCGCGGCGCTCGCCACGCTGCAATCTCATGCGACCGGCGGCTCACGCACCATTTTCGCGCTGCATACGGCGCTGATCGCCGACCAGGCCAAGATGATCGCGCTGGCGGCCCAAAATTACGGAATCGTGCAGGGCAGCCTCAACGTCACCAATCTGCGCCTCGCCCAACTGCTGGCGAGCTGGGATGCGCGCACCGGGGACACGGCGAGCGCGGATCAGGTGCTGGACGCGCTCTCTCCCGACCTGGCGCTCGCCATGACGGTGCCGGCGCTCAAGCAGCATCTGAAGACGCCGCCCGTTGCCAATGCCGTGCAGGGATTGGCGGAGGTCTATATCAACCTTGCCGCCGCCTTCGAGGACGAGGTGGTGAACAATCCCGGCCGCGAGGGCAACCGGGCGGCGGCGCAGCAGACCGTGCTTACCCTGCTGCAGCTCGGCCTGCAGCTGCAGCCCGATCTCTCCTCGGCGCGGCTCCTGCTCTCCGAAGTCGTGGACCGCGGCAACAACTCGGCCGTCGCCCTCGCTCCCTTGCAGGACATCCCCGCGAGCGATCCGCTCTATCCCCTCGCCGTGCTGCGCCAGGCGGTGCTGCTGACCCGGCTCGGCCAGGGGGACCAGGCGCAGCAGAAGCTTCAGGATCTCGCAAAGCGCTATGCATGGAGCCCGGAGCCGGTGCTTGCCCAGGCGGACCTGCTTCGGCAGCAGAAGCAGTGGCTGCCGGCCGCCGCCCTCTATACCAAGGCCATTCCTCTCCTGCCGACGGATAGCCCGGCCGCCTGGGTGATCTATTACGATCGCGCCATGTGCTACGATCAGGGCGGCGACTGGGCAAAGGCGCAGCCCGATCTCGACACCGCGCTGAAGCTCTCGCCCGGCCAACCCTATGTACTGAACTATCTCGGCTACAGCCTGGCCGTGAAGAAGCAGAACATTGGCCAGGCGCGGACGATGATCGAGCAGGCGCTCAAGGTCGTGCCGAATGACGGCGCCATTATCGACAGTCTGGGCTACGTCCAGCTGCAGCAGGGCGATGCGCGGGCGGCCGTCCGCACGCTGTCCCAGGCCGTGCAGCTCGAACCCGAGGATCCGACCATCAACGCGCATCTGGGGGACGCCTATGCCGCAGCGGGCGAGCGTCTGCAGGCGATCTTCCAGTGGCGGCGCGCGCTGCAGCTTGATCCGGAACCTGATCTCGCAAACGAACTGCTCGCCAAACTGCAGATCAAGCAGGCCGCAGCACCCGCGGTTCATACGACGAACTGACCGGCCGCCCTCATGAGGATGGAAGAGGCAGCGGGCTTCGCGCCCGCGAAAGTGAATCTGACCCTTCGCGTCACCGGCCGCCGGCCGGACGGCTATCATCTGCTGGACAGTTTCGTCGTCTTCGCGGGCATCGGTGACCGGCTTTCTGTCAGCCCCGCCCCCGATCTCTCTCTGACGATCACCGGTCCGTTCGGCGGCGCGCTTGCGGCGGCGGAGGACAATCTCGTGCTGCGCGCGGCCCGGGCGCTGGCCGAGGCCGGCGGGATCGCGCCTCTCGGCGCGGTCACGCTCGAGAAGAACCTGCCCATAGCCTCGGGCATCGGCGGCGGCTCCGCAGACGCAGCGGCCGCCCTCCGCCTCCTCGCCCTCTCTTGGGGGCTGTCGGTGCCGCCCGAGGCTCTCGCCACCATCGCACTCCGGCTTGGCGCCGACGTGCCGGTCTGCCTCCTGCGGCAGCCCGCCCGCATGGCCGGGATCGGCGAGGTGATCTCTCAGGTGCCGCCTCTGCCTGAGGGGCTGGGACTAGTGCTCGTCAATCCCGGCCTCGCCTGCTCGACACCCGCGATTTTTCGTGCCCGCGCGGCGGCCGGGTCCACGTTCTCGCCCAGCGATGCCGTGCCAGGCCGAGGGTTCGAGAGTGCTGCTGCCTTGGCCGAGGCGCTGTCCGCCAGCGGCAACGACCTGGAAGAGCCAGCCATTGGCATGACACCCGAAATCGGCGCGGTGCTGCGTGCCATCGCCGGGACGGCGGGCTGCCGCCTCGCGCGCATGAGCGGATCGGGTGCGACCTGCGTCGGCCTCTTCGCGACGGTGGCCGAAGCAGCGGCGGCGGCAGCGGCCTTGCACCATCCGGGATGGTGGGTCTGGGGTGGAGGTCTTTACGAGCCCCCCCGCTCGGCCTTATGAGCATGCCGCCGGCCTGGACCGGCGCAGCATCTTGGGGCGTAGCCAAGCGGTAAGGCAGCGGATTTTGATTCCGCCATGCGGAGGTTCGAATCCTCCCGCCCCAGCCACATCGCGAGCCGCGCGCCGCTGCATTTCCGCCAAATCGTTGTTGGATCAATAAACCTGCTCTGGGGCCAGCGCCGCCACCCGCTGGCGCAGCATCTCGAGCAGCGGCCGCGCCTCCGCCGGCGGCAGGGCGCGCCAACAATCCAGCAGCAGGACCTCGTCCTCCGTCCGCGCGATGCCGCCGGCCGTCGCCGGGAGTTCTTGACCGGTCACCAACCAATCGAGAGACACGCCGAAGAAGGTTGAAAGCGCGGTCAAGGCGCCGCGGCCCGGCGTGTCGTCCCCGGTCTCGATCTTGGAGAGATGACTGCGGTCGACCCCGACGGCGCGCGCGACGTCGATCTGATTAAGGTTGCGGGCGCGGCGGAGTTCCCGCAGGCGCTGGGCGAGGGTGTTCAAAGGCGACGATCCCGAGCGATTCTGGCGAGAGCGAGATGAGTTCAGGTGAAGTCAACCTGAAGACTGAGTCTCGCGCTCGATCAGTAGTTTAGAGGCCGATTCAGACTTTGGGTCGAAGCGATCCGAAGTCATCGAACTCCACGGCGAAGCATGCCGGATTTCGGCTAGAAAAGGGAGGGCACGGTCGGCCGGTCCCGATGCCGCCGTGATCGTATCACTGGTCTGTGATCGAAATATTTGGTATAAGAGGGGGCTTCCATGAAGTATTAATGCTTACTTAAGAGAGTATAAAGTGCAAAAAAGGTCATGGAGAAGCGCTCAGAGACTGCTGAGGA